>ERZ772881.20-NODE-20-length-165821-cov-6.298529_pt1 | contig 165821 bp, 152 predicted proteins | sample MGYA00580581_ERZ772881 | MGnify/ENA primary metagenome ERZ772881 (study PRJEB29015, sample SAMEA2737668) | human gut metagenome | biome: human gut; feature: human-associated habitat; material: faeces | place: China | collected 2012 ...
ATACTCCACTGCTTGTGCGGGCCCCCGTCAATTCCTTTGAGTTTCAACCTTGCGGCCGTACTCCCCAGGTGGATTACTTATTGTGTTAACTCCGGCACGGAAGGGGTCAGACCCCCCACACCTAGTAATCATCGTTTACAGCGTGGACTACCAGGGTATCTAATCCTGTTTGCTACCCACGCTTTCGCGCCTCAGCGTCAATACCGGTCCAGACAGCCGCCTTCGCCACTGATGTTCTTCCAGATATCTACGGATTTCACTCCTACACCTGGAATTCCGCTGTCCTCTCCCGGATCCAAGTTATGCAGTATCAAAGGCAGTTCCACGGTTAAGCCGTGGGATTACACCTCTGACTTACAAAACAACCTACGCGCGCTTTACGCCCAGTAATTCCGATTAACGCTTGCACCCTCCGTATTACCGCGGCTGCTGGCACGGAGTTAGCCGGTGCTTCCTCTGAAGGTACCATCAATACAGTGTTGATTGGGGCACTGTACATTTTTCCCTTCTGACAGAGGTTTACGATCCGAAGACCTTCATCCCTCACGCGGCGTCGCTGCGTCAGGCTTTCGCCCATTGCGCAATATTCCCCACTGCTGCCTCCCGTAGGAGTTTGGACCGTGTTTCAGTTCCAATGTGGCCGATCATCCTCTTAAATCGGCTACCCATCGTCGCCTTGGTGGGCCGTTACCCCGCCAACAAGCTAATGGGACGCGGACTCATCTCTGCACGATAACTTATAAATAGAGGTCATCTTTCCTTAAGAGGTAAAACTTAAGCGTATCCGGTATTAGCGACCGTTTCCAGTCGTTATTCCGATTGCAGAGGCAGATTATCCACGCGTTACTCACCCGTGCGCCACTCTACTCGTGGCCGAAGCCACTTTCGCGTTCGACTTGCATGTGTTAAGCACGCCGCCAGCGTTCAATCTGAGCCAGAATCAAACTCTCCAGTTCAAATCTGTACAAAGATTTCTGCTTGGCAGAAATCAGAATCTCAAAGTTCTATTTCCACTCGCTCTTCACTTGTCAATGAACCAGAAAAAGAGTTTTTCACTCAAAGCCGCAAAGCGGCTTGATTTGAAGATGCTCTTTTGTCACCGTTTTGTCAACAACTTTTTTTCAGGTCTTCAAAAAAACTTTTTTGAAACACTTTTGAAAAGTCCGTTTCCGATGCGGCGGTGAAACCTTTTATGCTTTCGCCATCCTCATGTCAACATTTAATTCCGTTTTCTTTCAAAAACTTTTTTGCGAAGTTCATGAAATGGAATTGTTTTTTGCGGCGAGAGCGGAAACTATACGAAAGACCATCGCCTGTCAAACCTTTTTCCCAAAAATACATCAAATTTTTTTGCAAAACCGTGAAACAAAAGAAGTCCACGATGCAGGACGATCACAGGAAGGCCCCGCAGACGTAAACAGTCCGGAGAGAAACGCTCCGTTCCTATGGTATTTTTTTGTTCCACAAAAGTCTTTCCGTACAGGAAAGCCCCTGTCAGGAGCAGAGCCGGCGCAGAAGCCGCGATTTCCCCCTACCGCTCTCCTCTATTTTCTCAAAGAGCTTTTCCCTGGTATCCGCATCGAGACAGCGCAGGATTCTGGCTGCGGCTGACGGACCGCCCACACCCTTTTCCGTGCCCACGAAGGCGAAGGAAAGTCCGCTCACATTCTGAAATTCCTGCTCGATCTGCTTTTCAAGGAGAGCAATAACGCCGTCCTTTATTCTCCCCGTACCGGCAAGGCGCAGAATAATATCCGCCTGCTCGTCCTCAGGCCAGCAGCCAAGCACGCGTACCGCCTGCTCAGGCGGAAACAGGGTGAGCGCAGCGGCGCGGGACTGGGCATTTTCACGGGCCAGCAGAACGCCAAATACAGAAAGCTCCCTGTTCACGCGCGATCGGCTGCCATGCTGCGTCAGAGAAATGTCACTTTCACCGCCGCTGTCATTTTTCCGCCACTCATTCCGTTCCGCCGGCCTCCCGCTCCTGAGCTGGGAGCGTTTCACACGCAGATACAGCCAGCCCGCGGCTGAAAGACACAAAAGGCCTGCCGAAGCCAGGAGTATCCACATGGAAGAGGTGTCATTTTTCTTCGCGCTGAACGACAGAAAACTGGCAGCCACGGAATCGCCGGACGCAGTATCAAGGCCGGCCGCGTGGGAAACAAGGCGGACTATGCGGTTCTGTTCAGCCACGATCCCGTCAGGGGAAAGATGCACGTCCTGCATGGCTGCCGTGTCAATGATAATGGCGGCCCTGATGTGCCCGCCCTTCCCGGCGCCTTCAGTGCTGGCCATAACCACGACATGCCCGTCCCCGTACACAGGGGAAAGAAGGGTCTTAATACGCTGCTCAACCTCGCGGCAGGTGCGCTCCTGCGCCCTGCCCAGGGGATTTTCCGCGGCCATTGCCGCCGGCGGGAAACCTGACACAAGCCGGATCCACGCTGTCTGCCCGAAATCAGCCCCCATGCCGAGGCCGAGGAAGCCGAGAAAGCACAGAACAAGACAGGCGGAGCATCCCACGGCACCGCGCGGAGCCCTGCCGCCTTTATCCGGCGAAAAGCCTTTTCTGAGCCACCCCATATTCCTCCCCCTGCCTGACCCGGTCCGGGAGAAACCAGTCCCCGGCCTTTATAAAACAAGCAGGAATCGTGCCAGAATACAGGTTCTCCGCTGGCGGACGGAGAAAAAGATGCAGGGAGACTGCCGGGGCTCCCTGCCGGAGAGATGCTATCTGACTGGGGAAGGATGATCCGGCCCAAGGGGCAGACGTGCCCGGGGACGTCCGGCGGATTTCAGGTGCATGCTGGCGGCATCAAGTCCCCGTTTCTGCAGTTCCACAAAAATACGGGCGCACGCCTCGGCGTCGCTCAGGGCCTGATGATGGTTCAGCTTTATCTGAAAGTAGCTGCAGACATGGTCAAGGGATTTGGATCCTGGAGGAAGGCTGCGGCGGGCCCCCTTGAGGGTATCGTAAAAGGGAAGACCGGGATACGGGCAGCCAAAGGATTCGCAGCAGCCGTAGAGGACGCTTCTGTCGAAGGTGGCGTTATGGGCGACAAGACCGGAGGCCCCATCCATGAAGGAGGCCATTTCGGGCCAGACTTCGGGGAATGTGGGGGCATTCCTGAGATCTTCCCACGTGAGCCCGTGTACCCAGGTAAAAAGAATCACAGGTGAAGGCGGGCGGATAAGCGTGTAGTACGTATTCCTTATCTGCCCGCCGCTGATGCGCACGAGACCGACCGCACAGGCTGAATCGTTTGTGCGGCCGCTCGTTTCAAAGTCGATGGCGACGTAATCGTCAGGTGAAAGCATGATGCTCCTGGAATCTACTTGGCACCGGGACGGGCCGCCGCTTCGCTGCCTTCAGCAATTCTGTCAGCGATGTAGCGGGCCATTTCGGGATCCTTCTCGTCATAATTAAAGCAGTAGGCGTCTTCACCATCGAGCCCGCCGGGGGCGATGTCGCCCTTCTCGTCGGGATCGGTGACCAGATCCGCGTAAAAGACCACGGAAAGCCACCTGTTCTCGGGATCATCGTCCACCACATCGATCATGACGTAGAAATCGCGCAGCTGCTGGGCTCTGTTCCTGGCGCGCAGGGAATAACTGACGCCGGGACGGCACTTGTAGGAGAGCTCGACGCCGTTCGTCGCGGCGAGCTGTTCGCGGTAGGCGAGGATCACTTTTTTGGCATCGCAGGGATCGGTTTTCCAGCTGTCCAGAAAGGCATTAAATTCGTTTTCCGGCGTTTCGGCCATAATGCTGCTCCTTTTGGCAGAGGGTTCCGCAGGCTTTTCCATCCGGAAAAGCCGCATATGTACCGCCGGCATCAGCCCGCGGTTTTCTCCTTCCCTATATAACAAAAGGGCCTCCGTGAGGAGACCCTTTTTTCACACCCGCCAGGGAAGAAAACACTCCCTGAAAAACAGCGTTACCCCTTATGGGAAGAGAATATACCGGATACCAGGCTGCTGAGAGGCCTGACAGGCTGTTCCACGGCCGTTCCGCGCTGGGCCATGAGGCTCACGCTGTACATGGACTGGGCGACACCGCAGGAAAGAACGGCGAGAACGAAAAGAAAACCGAAAATACGGCGCATGGGATATTCCTCCTCAGCCATGCCCTCACCCGTGTCCGCGTCTGCGCACGTCAGACGGTGCCGGCCGGCTGCATGTCTTCATGGAAAAATTTTTAATTTGCTGTCCTGGCCCCGGAGCCCCGCCCGGAACCACGGGGGAATGGTCACAGAAATTTCACGACGGGGAGGCTCCCTCTGTGCCGCCAAAATAATGATTCAGGACTGTTTGTCAATAAAAGTTATCAATATTATTTTTGATACGTGTCTCTTTTGTCACAAACAAAAAAGGGGCCCTTCCGGGCCCCCTGCTTTCATAATGAAGGAAAAGGAAACAGGCCGGACACCCGCGTGCCGGAACCCGTCTCCCGGCAATCAGGCATGGTTTCCGGACAGAACCGCCGGCAGAAAATGCGCGGCGTGGCCAGTCTGGGCCTCTTCAACGACGGTATCGCGCTGCGCCATGCGCTCAGGGCTGTAAACGGACTGAGCAACACTGCAGAAAAGAGCACCAGCCAGAAGAAGAATACTGAAGAAACGAGGCATATTCGTAACCTCCTGAACTCAGGGCGCTGCCTCAGGGGCTTTGCCCGTGTTTGATTACACAATCAATATAAACAGAACCGCAAATCCGTCAAGAGGCGCAGGAAGGGATTCTTCCGGCAGCCGGTCTTTCTTACAGAAAAGCTTGGGTTTTCTCTTGACAAAAATCACATCCGCAAATAAGTTCGGAGCTGTCAGGAAAAACTGATTCTTCACAAAGGATTTTCATGATGCTTTCCCTTTCCACACATACCTTCTTTACCGATGCCAGCATTTATGCCGGCTATTGGTGGTGGTTTGCGTGACAAAGGGAGAGGACCGGGTCCTTTAGCCCGGGTTTACGCATATATCCGCATATCAAAAGCCTCTCCTTCGAAAGAACGGAGAGGCTTTTTTTTGCTTACGCTCCAGGAGGGAGTCCGATGACAGAATCGTACAAAGGCATCACGCTTCATCAGAAAGCGCGTGTACTGCCAGCAGACATGGATACGCCCATCAGCCTTTTCATGGGTATGGCCGGCGCGGGCGACGGCATTCTTCTTGAAAGCGCGGCGGTCGACGGACGCTGGGGCCGCTACAGCATTCTGGCCTGCGACATGCTGCTTCAGATTTCCTGCCAGGACGGAAAGCTCAGCCTCCGTGTCGATGATGACAGGCTCTCGTCCCTGAAGGAACTTGAAGGAATGCCCTTCACGGACGGACTCCAGGCTCTCATGCGCTGCATCACCATCGAGGCTCCGGAAGGTTTTGATCTTCCCGCCATCACGCGCGGCCTGTACGGCTACTTCGGCTTCGAAATGGCCGGCCTCTTCAATAAGAAGCTCGCTGCCGTGATGCCCGCCTCCGAGGCCGAATGCCAGCTGGTCCTCCCCGGCACCATCCTCGTGCTCGACCATCTCTACAACCGTCTCGTCCAGGTGAGCGCCGGCCCCTTCCGGGAAGTCCGCAGCGCCCATGAGTCCAGCGTCTACGCCGCCGAAACAGCCCCTTCCGACGCGCAGATCCTGGCTGAGCCCTGCGAGGAAGGCTTCAAGAGCAACGTCGAGCGCATCCGCCGCATGCTCACCCAGGGCGAAGCCATTCAGGTTGTTCCCTCCGTGCGGTTCTCCGTTCCCTACCGCGACGACGCCTTCACCCTCTACCGCAGGCTGCGCCGCTTCAACGCTTCTCCCTACATGTTCTACATGCACTTCCCCGACATCACTCTCTTCGGCTCGTCCCCCGAAGTCATGGTGCGCTGCCAGAAGGATTCCCTGCAGCTCTCCCCCATCGCCGGAACGCGCCGCAGGGGGCACACGCCTGAAGAGGATATGAAGTTCGAGAAGGAACTGCTCTCCGATCCCAAGGAAAAAGCCGAGCACGTCATGCTCGTGGACCTCGGCCGCAATGATCTCGGCCGCATTGCCGAGAAGGGCACGGTGCGGGTCGAGCGCCTCATGCAGATCGAACGCTTCTCGCACGTTATGCATATGACAAGCCAGGTTTCCGCCGTGCTGAAGAAAGGCATGGATCCTGTCGACGTGCTCGCTGCCACTTTCCCCGCGGGCACGGTATCCGGCGCCCCCAAAATCAGGGCCATGGAAATCATCCGCGAAATGGAAGGCGGACCCCGCGGCCCCTACGCCGGCTGCATCGGCTGGCTCGGTCTGGACAAGGACACCGTCAACCTCGACTTCGGCATCACCATCCGCAGCATGTGGATGCGCGGCGGCCGCCTCGCGTGGCAGGCCGGAGCCGGAATCGTTCATGATTCGGTTCCCGAACTCGAATGGAAGGAAGTGAACAACAAGACGGCAATCATGAAGCTCGCTCTGCAGTCGGAGGACGGCAACTATGTTTCTCTTAATCGATAACTACGATTCCTTTACCTACAACCTCGTTCAGTACTTTCAGTGCCTCGGAGAGGACCCGCTGGTTCTCAAAAACGACGATCCGAAGATTCTCGACCTTGCGAAAAGCGGCACTCTCGACAAAGTCGTCCTGTCCCCCGGCCCCAGCGTTCCCGAAAAAGCCGGCTTCTGCCTGGATTTTCTCAAACTGCTTCCCAAGACCGTTCCCGTTCTCGGCGTATGCCTCGGTCATGAAATCCTCGGGCTCTTCGCCGGTGCCCCTGTCAAGGTTGGCCCCGTCATCATGCACGGCATGACAAGTGACATCACCCACAACGGCAGAGGACTCTTCGACGAGCTGCCCAATCCGCTCCGCGTCGGCCGCTACCATTCCCTCGTCGTCGTTTCCGATGACGACAACCCCAATCCGAATTTCACTGTGACCGCCCGCGCCCCCCTCGGTGAGGTCATGGCCCTTCAGTACAACGACAGACCCTGGGTCGGCGTTCAGTTCCACCCGGAGTCCGTCCTGACGCCTGACGGCATGAGCCTTCTGGCGAATTTCCCCACAAAAATCATGACCCCATCCACGAAGATTGAAGCCGTTCCGAACACGGTCAGGGAGGAGCACAAAATGGACACAAAAATTGAACTCAGAGATATCATGGATCGTCTCGGAAACAGAGAAGACCTCACCGAGCCCATGGCCAAAACCGCTTTCGAGGAACTCTTTGACGGCAGGCTCAGCCCCGCCCAGGCCGGCGCCTTCCTCATGGGACTCAGGGCCAAGGGAGAAAGCCCTCTCGAACTCGCCTGCGCCGTCAGGACTGCTCTCGCCCGCGCAGTGAAGGCCGAAGGCGTGCCGGATGACGCCATTGATATCGTGGGCACGGGCGGTGATGGCAGAAGCTCCTTCAACTGCTCCACTTGCGCGGCGCTCACTCTCGCAGGCAGCGGCTACCACGTGGTCAAGCACGGCAACAGGGCCGTTTCCTCCACAAGCGGCACGGCCGACGCCCTCGAATCTCTGGGCATCCCGCTCTACAAGGATCCGAAGGACGTTATGGACTACATGCACAAGACCAATTTCGGTTTCTTCTTCGCTCCTTACGCCCATCCCGCCTTCAAAAACATCGGACCTGTCCGCCGCGAACTCGGCATCCGCACCCTCTTCAATATCCTCGGCCCCATGATCAATCCCGCCAAGACTCCCCACCTCATGATGGGCGTGGCCCGTCCCGAAATGCTCAGCCTCGTGGCCGACACCCTGATCAAGGCCCCCTACTTCACGCGCGCCTGCGTTCTCCACGGCGCCGGCGGCTACGATGAAGTGACTCCCATGGGCCCCTGCAAAATCATTCTTCTCGACCACGGCACCCAAACCAGCATGGAACTCGATCCCGCGAAGTACGGCGTCGAAACCTGCAGCGTCGAGGATCTGGCCGTGCATACAAAGGAAGAAGCAGGAGCCGTGTGCAGGGAGCTTCTGCAGGGCCGGGGCAACAAACACATGCTCGACATGGTAGGCCTCAACGCCGGCCTCGCCATCTTCCTGGTCAAACCCGAAGCCACGCTTGATGACTGCGTTGCCGAAGGCATGGCTGCCGTGAGGGCCGGTAACGGAAGGAAATTCGTCAATGCTTAACCGCTTCGAAACCGTCAAGAAAGAGGAAATAAAAAACCTGCGGGCGCTCAAGGCCCGGGGGGCCTTCCCGAAGCCTCTGGCCATGAAACGCCCGTCCTTCAGGGACGCTCTCGTCCCCAGGGACGGGCTCCCGGCCGTCATCGCCGAGTACAAGCGCGCCTCCCCGTCCAGGGGGCTCATCTGCGACACCATCAGCGTGGAAGACACCGTCTCAGCCTACGCGGAAAACGGAGCCTCAGCCCTGTCCATCCTCACTGAGGAAGTCTATTTCAAAGGCGAACTCGGATTCCTGGCCAGGGCAAGGGAGCGCCTCGATGCCGGCGGATTTGCAACCCCCATCCTGCGCAAGGACTTCATCATGGATCCCCTGCAGGTGGAAATGACGTTCGCGACGCCCGCGTCGGCCCTCCTGCTCATCGTACGCATGACGCCCGAGCCGGAAAGACTCAGGGAACTGCGCCTCCAGGCCGAATCACAGGGACTCGACGCTGTGGTGGAAATCTTTGACGAACACGATCTGGAAACAGCCCGCGAAAGCGGCGCCCGCATCATCCAGGTCAACGCCCGCGACCTCGAGACTTTCAGGGTGGATAGGGAGGGATGCAACCGCATAATCCGGGAAAACCCGCCCCTTCCGGGCGAAACATGGATAGCCGCTTCCGGTATTCTCCAGGGCTCCCACGTCGATGAAGCCAAAGCCGCCGGCTACCAGGCCTGTCTCGTAGGCACGGCTCTCATGAAGGACGGACGCCCCGGAGAGGCTCTGGCCAGCCTGCTCGCCCAGAGCCGGGCTGCCCTGTAAGGAGTCCCGCCATGTTCGTCAAAATATGCGGCATGACGAGACAGCAGGATCTGGATCTCGCGTCCAGCCTCGGCGCGAACCTGTGCGGATTTATCTTTGCGCAGAAAAGCCCCCGCTTCATCACGCCCGGCGCCGCGGCCGCCCTCGATTCGCACGGCATGGCCCGCGTGGGCGTCTTCCTCACCGATGACAGCGGCTTCATTCTCAGGACTGCGGCTGAAGCCCGCCTCGACTTCATCCAGCTGCACGGCAGGCAGTCTTCCGCAACAGCCCTGGCCGCAGGCCCGTCACGCGTCATCCGCGTACTCTGGCCCGGAACCTATCCGGATGCGGAGTCCTTCCAGAAGGATCTCGACAAAGCCTCCGGGGAAAGCGCCTTCCTGCTCTTCGACGCGGGGAAGCAGGGATCCGGTGGCACGGGAACGCGCTTTCAGTGGTCACGCCTCGGCAGAGTGCATATCCCCCTGCCCTGGTTTCTTTCCGGAGGCCTCACACCGGAAAGCCCGGCTGATATCGCTCTTCTGGAGGACAGGCCGGACGGTCTGGACTTCAATTCCGGGCTCGAGGACGCTCCGGGCGTCAAGAACGCCGGGCTCATGAGGGAAGCCTTCGCGAACCTCAGAAAAGCCGGCCTCGCACCGGATTCCCGTTTTGACTTGAAAGGACAAAGAAACTAAAAATTTACGGCTTTCCTGCAAAGGGAAACCGCTAACCCAAGGAAACAAATGGAGGCCGCGCCATCGGTCCCGGGACAACCGGAGGGCCGCGCGGAAAGTTATGTACAGCACAACTTACTATGGTGAATACGGGGGCTGCTTCGTACCCGAACTGCTCATGCCGCCCCTTCTGGAAGTGGATCAGGCCATGCGCGACATCATGCCCACCAAAGAGTTCCAGGACGAACTCCATGACCTGCTTTTCAACTACGCCGGCCGTCCCACGCCGCTGACTTTCTGCCCCAACCTCTCGAAGGAACTGGGCTTCAACCTCTGGCTGAAGCGTGAGGATCTGCTCCACACGGGCGCCCACAAGATGAACAATACGCTCGGTCAGGCCCTGCTCGCCAAAAAAATGGGCAAGACAGCCCTCATCGCCGAAACCGGCGCCGGACAGCACGGCGTGGCCACGGCCGCCGCGGCCGCCCGCCTCGGCCTCAAATGCACCATCTTCATGGGCGCCGAGGACACCCAGCGCCAGGCCATGAACGTCATGCGCATGGAAGTGTTCGGCGCTACGGTGCACGCCGTGGACAGCGGCACCCGCACTCTGAAGGACGCCATTAACGAAGCCCTGCGCTGCTGGATCTCCAACCAGGAGACCACCCACTACTGCTTCGGCACAGCCGCAGGCCCGGCTCCCTTCCCGGAACTGGTCGCCCAGTTCCAGAGCATTGTGGGCAAGGAAGCCAGGAAGCAGATTCTCGAGCAGACCGGCAAGCTTCCTGACGCCGTGGTCGCCTGCGTGGGCGGCGGTTCCAACGCCATTGGCATTTTCCGTGGCTTCCTCGGGGACGAGTCCGTGCGCCTTATCGGCGCCGAGGCCGCGGGCAGCGGCGAATCCGGCTGCTTCAACTCCGCGTCCCTGAACCTCGGCTCCCCGGGCGTCCTTCACGGCAACCGCACGCTTCTCCTGCAGACTCCCGAAGGCCAGATCGAGCCCTCGCACTCCGTGGCCGCCGGCCTTGACTATCCCGGCGTCGGCCCCGAGCACGCCTACCTCAAGAAGACCGGCCGCGCGAAGTACGGCATGGTCCGCGACGGACGCGCCCTGGCCGCCTTCGAGCGCCTCTCCCAGACAGAGGGCATCCTGCCCGCCCTGGAATCGTCCCATGCCCTGGCCTGGGTCTTTGATCATCCCCAGGAACTGCCCGCCGGCGGCAATGTCATCGTCAATCTCTCCGGCCGCGGCGACAAGGATATGGACATCATCAAGCAGTACCTCGGCAATAAGTACCACATGCCCGAAGAGTCGGAGGACTAACCATGCATATTCTGGAAAAGAAAGTCCGCGACGCTGTTGCCGCGGGCCGCTACGCGCTCATCCCCTTCCTCACCGCCGGCTACCCCGATGAGGACGCCTTCTGGGAAGACATGGGCGACCTCGACAAGAACGGCGCCGACGTCATCGAAATCGGCGTGCCCTTCTCCGATCCCGTGGCTGACGGACCGGTCGTGGAAAACGCCAGCCGCCAGGTGCTCGCCGACGGCATGAGCCTCGCACGCATCATGCAGGGGCTCAGGGATCATCAGGGCTTCTTCAACGCCGGCCTCGTGCTCATGGGCTATATGAACCCCTTCCTCCAGTACGGCTTTGAAAAGCTGGCAAAGGAATGTGAGGAAGTCGGCGTGTCGGGCATGATCATCCCTGATCTTCCCTACGAGGAAGCCGCTCCCTACCGCGAAACGCTCAAAAAGCACGGCGTGGCCCTCATCGCCCTTGTCGGCCCCAACACTTCCGAGGAGCGCATGAAGCTCTACGCCGATGTGAGCGAAGGCTATATCTACGTGGTCTCTGTCATGGGCGTTACGGGCGAGCGTTCCAGCGTGGCTCCCGCCGTGGTCTCCACCATGGAGCGCGCGAGGCGCTGCTTCCGGCAGCCTCTGGCCCTCGGCTTCGGTCTGAGCCATCCCGAGCAGCTGCAGATCCTTCCCGACTCAGCCCAGCCCGATGCAGCCGTGTTCGGCAGCGCCCTGCTGAAGCACCTCGCCGCCGGCCTGCCCGCCTCCGAATTCATGGGCCGCTGGACCGGTGAAAGCGGCAGACGGTTCAAGAAATAAGCATTCCCTGAAAGAAACAGAAACGCCGCGGGAGACCGGACCACTCCGGACTCCCGCGGCGTTTTGTTTTCAGATATCAGATTACTTCGCGCCGTCCCTGAGGACTTTTGTGAGCGCTGCGACATTGGAGGCCATAACTTTTTCATAGTATCCGGCAGGCGGATTGGCCGGACCGGAAGCCAGGGGATCAAGTGAGATGAGTCCGGCGCCGGCGTCACGGGCGAGCGACCGGGCCACGCGTTCGGGGAACTGCGGTTCGGTCACAACGATACAGCGCTTCTTCCCCGCCTTCATCTTCTTCACGAGGGCTCCGAGCGCGGCGGCTGAGGGCGGCTCATCGGCCTCCTCCTGCAGAACGCCCATCACGCTGAGCCCGGCGTCGTGGAAAAACCAGGAAAGAGCATCGTGCTGCAGGATGAAATCAACGCCTGAGCCGGACTTCCCGAGCTTCGCCACTTCTTCCCCGAGTTTATTCAGCCGTCCTTCGAGTTCACTTCCCGTGGCGCGCAGGACTGCGGCCTCTCCGGGAGCGAGGGAAGCGAGTCCTTCCGCGATATTCTTCACCATAACGGCGGCGCGGGCTGGACTCGAAAAATAGTGCGGGTTGCCGTGGGGGTGATCATGATGATGTTCATGCTCATCATGGTGGTCAGACCCGTCATGGTGATCGTCATCCTCGGGAAGAGCCGGGATATTGCCGCCGGCATCGATAACGGAGAGCTTCTTCAGCTGATCGAGAGCAGAAGAGAGAAAGGCCTCAAAGCCCCGGCCGTTGATGATCAGCGTGCTGCTTGAGGAAAGACGCAGCATGTCCCTGGGGGTAAGCGTATAATCATGGGGGCAGCCCGCCGATGCGGCAACCAGCAGCTCGGGAGTCAGCCCGGGAGTCCTGGCCGTCACGTCCCGGGTCAGAAGCCAGACGGGATACGACGAGGCCATGACCTTTAATCCCGCGGCCATGGCACCCGCAACGCCGCCCGGCAGACCGGCCGCTGCAGCGAAAGAAAGGAACCCGCAAAGAAAAGCTCGACGGTTAAGCATGCAAACTCCTTGACACCCCGGATCCGGAAGGCCCGGACGGGGTTCGTAAGATGTTCCGCGCCTGTCGCGGAACGCCGGAAAGCCCCGGCCCTGTTTTAGTGAGAGACAAGTCTGAGTGAATCGGCCACCGGGCCACCCAGCGCGCTGTCACCGCCCACGCTGGAGATGATAAAGACCTCGTCATTGGCCCGCAGGACATTGTACACGGGCGTGTTTTCCGACGTGACCTCAAAAGAATAGGTGTTTTCGTCCAGCTTCTTCAGTTCCGTGGCTGAAAGATCCCGGGCCACGCGCTCGGCTATGGCGTCCACGGACTTGCCCTCGCTGTGTCCGACGCTGACAGCCACAACTGTCTTCCCGTCAGGCGATATGAGGCGGATGCCTCCTTCCTGGGACGCCTCCGTCCATTTATCCGGAACATCGAGAGTAAAACGCTGGAATTCGGGGCCGAATGTCTTCACTGCGGCATAGGAAGGCGCCGCGGCAAGAAGGGTAACGGCAAGACACACGGAAAGGGGAACAGTGTGAAGCATAAAAGACAGCGGCGGAAAGGTTCCTGCCGCCCCTCCTTAAGACCGGCATCGGGAGGAAGTTCTGGACTCCTCCCCGGCCGGAACGGGATAGACGATAAGAGAGATTTTCTTGGTATGCGGCAGGTACAGGGAGCCGTCCGGGCGGGAAACGAGTTCCCGGTCAAGCCGGGCGCTCCGCTCCTCTGGCGTTCTCCGGCCTCTGTCGTAATGGGCCAGGAAGGCCATGGCCTCGTCCCTGTCCGCGAAAGGCTGGCCGAATTCGATGTCCATGTCCCTGGCAAAAAAGGCGATGCCGCTGGCGGAAAGGGCTTCGCGCACGGACGCGTCATCCTCGCCACCCCTGTGATCGGCGCCGGGAGCGATGGAGGGGGAGGAATGACGGCGCACGACGGCAAGCACGCGGCCGGCATGGCTGAGAAAGTCCGCGGCGTCCCTGCCCGGCCTGCCGAAAAAGGAACAGATGACCGCGTCAAAACGCCCGTGAAAGTTGACGGACAGGACGTCACAGAGCTTCGGGCGCACGTTTCCGGCACCGGCCTCTGCCGCGCGGGCAGCGAGGCTTTCAAGAACATCCCGGTCAGTATCAAGGGCTGTGACGGAACGGACCAGGGGAGCGACGGCAAGACTCAGGAATCCGAGCCCGCAGCCCATGTCGGCCACATCCCACGAAGGGGAAAGCCAGGGAGCCATGGCCGCTGCGAGCGCCGCGTGATAGCCGCTCATGGCCGCGGCTTCGGCGTACCAGCGCCGGCTCTCCGGAGTCCAGGTCCACATGCGGGAAAATCAGTCGAGAGGCATGTCGGGGGCGCGGAACACACCGCTGCGGCCGCCGTCTTTGTAAAGAAGGCGCACGCGGCGGATGACGATGTCACGCTGCACGGCCTTGCACATGTCGTAAATGGTGGCACAGGCAGCCTGCACGCCGATGATGGCTTCCATCTCCACACCGGTTTTCCCGTCGGTATGCGTCTCGCAGTTAACGAAGATGCGGCAGCCGTCGAGCCGGAAGGTGACGTCCACCAGGCTCAGAGCCAGGGGATGGCACATGGGGATGATATCGCTGGTGCGTTTGGCTGCCAGGATGGCCGCGATTTTGGCGCAGGTCAGCACGTCGCCCTTGGGCAGGGCGCGTTTCTTAAGCAGATCCATGGTGTGCTCGTTGACTTCCACGACCCCCTCGGCGATGGCCACGCGCCGGGTCACGGCCTTGGCGCCCACATCCACCATGCGGACGCTGCCGTCGTCATCAATATGGGAAAATTTTTCTGCTCGGATATCCATCGCGCCCTCCGCAAAAAGCTGTTGGGAAAGAGGCCGGTACGGAACCGGCCGTCCTGTTGTATCAGGACAGGGCCCCGCTGGCAAAAGAAATACGGCGCGGCACCCCGTTCTGTAAAGGGAGCACCGCGCCGGAAGAAATCAGGGAGACAGCGTCTCCCGCAAAAAAACGTCAGCGTCAGGCTGCCGCGCTGTTTTCCTCTTCCTTCTCTCCGCCGGTATCACCGGAGCGCACGCTGCGCACATGGAGGATGACGAGGAGGACAATCAGGGTCGCGACAGCGGCGCCAAAGCTGGGGAGGAAACTGCCGCCGACAATGCCGGAGACGACATAGCCCACGAAGCAGCTTACCGCGACGAGCATAGCATAGGGCAGCTGCGTCGAGACGTGCTCGATGTGGCTGCACCCGGAACCGGCGCTCGAAAGAATGGTGGTGTCGGAGATGGGGGACGTGTGGTCGCCGAACACGGAACCGGCCAGCGTGGCGGCCAGTGTCACGGTGATGAGCGTAGGATCAAGCGCCTGGGCGACAGGCACGACGATGGGGATGAGAATACCGAAGGTGCCCCAGGCGGTGCCGGTGGAGAAACTCAGGAAGGCCGCGATGACGAAGACGATGGCGGGCAGGAATCCGGCAGAGATGCCGCCGGCCGTGACCGCGTGCTGCACGAAGGCGGGCGTGGACAGAAGGTCGCGGCAGACGCCGCTGAGGGTCCAGGCCAGCACGAGGATGACGTTGGCGGGCATCATGTTCTTCATGCCCTCAATGCATCCGTCCAGGAAATCCTTCATGGTCACGAGGCGGCGCGGCACGAACTGCAGGAAAGCCACGGTAAGGGCGCCGAAGGAAGCCCAGACCAGAGCCTTGGAGGCTGAGGCGTTGCCGAGGGAGGCCACGAAGCCATGGTACTTGGGATCCTTGCCCCAGTAGCCGCCGCTGTACATGAGACCGAGTACGGCGAAGACGATGAGGGCGATGACCGGGACAGCCATCTCGAAGATAGTGCCCTGATCGGAAGGCTCAACATCGTCCTTCACGCGCCGGATATTGCCGAGCGTTCCTTTCCTCGCGCGGGCTTCGGCCCTGGCCATGGGGCCGAAGTCAAGGCCCGTGCAGGCGATGACGAAGACCATGATCAGGGAAAGAAGGGCGTAGAAGTTGTAGGGAATGGTGGCCACAAAGGCGGAGAAGTCACTCGGAAAGGCTCCCGTGGTCGCGAGGCTGCTACCGACAGCGGCGGCCCAGCTGGAGACCGGGGCGATGATGCAGATGGGCGCGGCCGTGGAGTCAATGATATAGGCAAGCTTCGCGCGGGAAATCTTCATGCGGTCCGTAACCGGGCTCATGACTGTGCCAACGGTCAGGCAGCTGAAATAGTCGTCAATAAAAATACCGATGCCGAGGCCGCCGGTGGACAGAAGAGCCGCGCGGCGGCTGCGGATATGTTTCGCAGCCCAGCGGCCGTAGGCCTTTGAACCGCCGGCCAGAAAAATCACATACACGAGCGCGCCAAGCAGGGTACAGAAGAGAATGATATTGAAGTCGACCTTGCTGACCATGAGGTTGAAGGCCGTCTCAACGGTCCCCATGAGCACGCCCTGCCCCATGCCTACGGCGTAGATGAAGGTACCGCTCAGAATACCCAGCATGAGGGAAAAAAAGACTTCCTTGGTCCACAGGGCCAGGATAATGGCCAGGACGGGGGGAAGGATGGAAAGCCATCCCGCGTTATACGCTTCCACAGAACACCACCAAGGTTGCGCGGGGAAACTGCCCTCTGCTCGGACAAATCCACTCCTGGGCAGCGTCCGCTGGTTGATGAAACGGCGACCTTTCTCCGGTACGCACGGTGCAGAATATGGCAAAATGATGACGGCGTTGCAAGAAAAAGACGTCCGAAGCCCCTCAAAAACAGGATTGCGGGCTCCCGGCGCGGCCCCTTCCTGTGCTATATTCGTGCAAAGCGGGTCTGCATCCGGTTCTGCCCGCATTCATCAAAACATTTTAAACACGATTACGACTAAAAAAGTGACCTAATTTTAAAAATAAAAACAAATAGTTATAAAAAATTATTCATTTTAGTCACGAAAATTGTTGACTATCTGCCCAAAACAGATAGAGTGAGGCCGTCATGAGCGAAGAGCACATCATCACCGATTCCTATCAGCGCCGGGTCAGCTACCTGCGCTTTTCCGTAACGGACCGCTGCAACCTGCACTGCGTCTACTGCCGCAGAGACGGGCCGGAGGAATTCATTCCCCATGAGGACGTGCTCCGTTATGAGGAGATCATCCGCCTGGTCCGCATCGCACGGAGCATGCACGTGAACAAGGTGCGTCTCACAGGCGGCGAGCCCTTTGCGCGCAGGGACTTCGACAAACTCCTCCTCGGACTCAGGGAAAATTTCCCGGACCTCAACCTGCGGATCACGAGCAACGGCACCCTCATGGGGCCCCATATCCCCGTGCTGAAGCAGGCCAGGATCAACGCCGTCAATCTTTCCATTGACAGCTTCCGTCCGGAAACTTTCGCCCGGGTCACGGGACACGATCTTCTCGGAAAGGTGACCGAAACGCTCGACGCTCTCCTGGACGCAGGCATACGCACGAAAATCAACGCTGTTGCCATGCGCGGAATCAACGACCATGACCTGCCCGCTTTCCTCGATATCATACGCCGGCTGCCCGTCGACGTCCGTTTCATCGAGTTCATGCCCATGGGAAGCGGGACAGTCTGGAGTCAGAACCGCTTCTGGTCAGCCGATGACATCCTCAGGGATGTGAGAAAGCTGGCCCATATCGAGCCGGTGGCCCAGGACGGTTTCGACCACGGTCCGGCCAGTATGTACACTGTGGAAGGCTGCAGGGGCCGGCTCGGGGTCATCACCGCTCTTTCCAACCATTTCTGTAAAACCTGCAACCGTCTCCGCATCACCAGCGACGGACATCTGAGAACCTGCCTCTTTTCAGACAAGATGTACCCGCTGCGCGGCCTTCTCAGAAATCCGGAAGTCACGGACGGAGATATCGCCGCGGAAATCCGCCGCGCCATCACGGAAAAGCCCATCGGCAACGAACTGCTCAAGGCACGCCGGGGCCGGGCTGTGGCCAGCGGACAGATGGACAGCATAGGCGGCTAGCCTCACCCGAATTTCAGAAAAAAATAACTACCGCTCCCTCCCACGGAGCAGAAAGGACTGCATACCATGAAGACCAGTGCCCGCAATGTTTTCGAAGGCAAAGTTTCCAGGCTCGTTTCCGGCGCCATCAATGACGAAGTGACCGTCGCCCTCAAGGGAGGAAAGGAAATCGTCGCCACCATCACCAAGGGCAGCACCGAACGCCTCGGCATCAGGGAAGGAAAGGATGTCCTCGCTCTCGTCAAAGCGAGCTTCGTCATCCTCCTCGAGGACGCCTCCGACTACGTCTTCTCCACCCGCAACGTGTACTCCGGCAAAGTCACCAAGGTCGTGCGCGGCCAGGTGGCCGTGGAAGTCGACATGGACTGCGACGGCCTGCCCATGACCTCCACCATCACTGTTCCGAGCGCTGACAAGCTCGGCCTCAAGGAAGGCGCTCCCGTGACCGCCGCCGTCAAGGCCACCACTGTCGTCCTCGCCGTGAAGAAGTAACTCACGCGTAATAAAACATCACGAAGCCCGCGGGAATTCAGTTCCCGCGGGCTTTTTTATGCCCACTGCAGGCTCAGGGAGATCGGGGGGGGCAGCCTGGGCCATGGCGCAGGACGGACTCCTGACGGACGGGAAAGACCGGATCCGGCCTGGTGTCAGTAATGAAAAGAACCGGACATGATGATAAGCTCACCGGATCCGTCTTCATCCCCCACCTAAGAGGTGGAGTACTTCGGGCGGATTAGGTTAAAGACAGAAAAACCTCCTCCGGAGGGCTGCCCGCGGGAACAGCGGGAAGAAAAAAGCGTCCGCGCGCGGGGACTGCCGGACACAGAAGCATCCCGCCCCCTGACAGGATAACAGCCGGGACCGGATATAAGACAGAGCCGCCCTGTTCCCTGCGGGGATGCGGATCTTCCTCCGGCCCGGTTTTTCCCGCTTTTCTGTCCAGCCGTCACGGAACACGAAGGGAAACGAGCATGCCTGAAAAAAAGAATCCAGCCAGAGAACAGCTGTCCTACCCTGTGGCAGAGGACATAGAGGGGACGCTTTCCATCCTTTCCGCCCTGCCGTGCCGCCCCGGCACGCCGCTTTCCGTACCTCTTAAGGACATCCCGGGACGCACGGCCGCGGCCAGCGTGAAAGCCCCCTTTTCGCTCCCGGGATTCCGGAGATCGCGCTATGACGGCTTTGCCCTCTCCTCGGCAGAGCTCCTGAACGCCTCTCCTGCCACGCCCGTCACCCTCGCAGTGAGCGCTTTTCTGCCTGCCGGCTCTCCCCTCTCCTCCCTCGCTCCCGGAACCTGCGCCCGTATCATGACCGGCGCGGCGCTTCCCGACGGCGCGGACTGCGTTGTGCCCTTTGAGGAGGCGGGGCCTGAAATCTCACGCCGCGTCCGCTTCACTGCTCCCGCCTCTCCAGGCCGCTGCATCGGCGCCACGGACAGCGACCTGGCCACCGGCGAAACCGTGATCCGTAAGGGGAGCCTCCTTACGCCGCTCTCCGCTGCCCGCGCGGCCCTTTCCGGACAGACTGAGATCCGCGTCTATCCACGGCCCAGCGCCGCCGTGCTGAGCACGGGAAGCGAACTCATCACTCCGGGCACGCCCCTCACTCCGGGAAAAATTTACAATTCGAGCCAGTACGCCATCTGCGGCGTCATCACCCAGGAAGGGTGCCGCGCTGTTCCGTCGGGCACGGTGCCGGACAGGAGCGATGCGATCGCGGAGAGAATCACGGCGCTCCTCGGGGAAAATGACTGCGTCATCACCACGGGCGGCGTGGGAGGGGGAGACTGCGACCTCATGGCCGGCTCTCTCATCCGGGCCGGCCTCACGCCTGTCTCGGGCGGCTGCCGGCTCCGGCCGGGAGGCAATTTTCTGGCTGCCTCTTCGGGGGACAAATACGTTTTCGCTCTGTCAGGAGGGCCGGGATCAGCCATGCTGGCCCTGCATCTCTTCGTGCTTCCCTGCCTGCGCCGGGCCATGGGACGGACGGCTTTCCTGCCTCCGTCCACGAAGGCCTTTCTCGGGGAGCTCCCGGCACGCCGGTCCGGCGGCCTCACCACGGGAAATATCAGTCTCGAGGGAGGCCGGGCCGTCTTTCATCCGCGGCGCCTCAGGGACATTGAACAGCAGGGGCTCGGCGCCATACTCGCCCTCAGGGGAGACGAGCCCCTCGGAGACTGGATGAGGGAGGAGAAACCGGTGAACGTGTACCTCTGCGGGAGCCTCAGGCCATGAACGGAAACAGCAGGGATATTCTCGGTGCCGTCCTGGCAGGCGGCCGCTCAAGCCGCATGGGCCGGGACAAGGCCGGCCTCCTCATGGGGCAGGACACCTTTCTTGCCCGCGCCCTGCGCGCTGTGCGCTCTGTGTGCCCCGAAACCGTCATTTCCCTGAGGCCTGACGCTCCCTGCCGCGCGGCCGCGGAGAAAGCTGGAAAAACCGTCTGGGACGACGGGCTCCATGGCCCCCTGGGCGGCCTCGCGGCCTGCCTGGAAGAAGCCGGGAAGAGCGGATTCACGGCCGTTCTCGCCTGCGCCTGCGACATGCCGCTCCTATCGGCTGACGTGCTGGAGATCGTGTGCCGGGCGAGGGGAAACCGTCCTTCCGGCACGCTTGTCACGGCCCCCCTTCTCCCGGGCAGGAAGAAGCCGGAGCCCCTCTGCGCCGTCTGGGAAACGGCAGCGCTCCCTGACCTCCGTGCCGCGCTCGCCGAAGGCCGGCTCAGTCTCTTCCGGGCTCTGCCCCTGCGCGCCTGGCACATATTCCCCTGTCCCGTGTCCCTCGCCGCGGAGCTTTCCAACGTGAATACGCCGGACGAGCTCGCAGCCCTGGAAACTTCCGGGAACGAAGCGGGCCCAGCCCCCTCCCGCCAGGGAAAAAACACATTATCTTAAGGAAGCGGCCCTTTCCTCCACGGCCTTCCCGCCCAGGGGTGCCGGCCGCACGTCCCAACCTTTTAGAAAAGCGGGTGTAACGCCATGTCCGCATCGCTCTTCTGGATTATCGCAGCCGTTGTCTGCTTTATCATTGAGATCCTGGCCCCGGTCGGCGCCTTCATCTTCTTCGGCACGGGCTGCCTCGCGGCCTGGGCCGTGTCGCTCACCGATCTTTCCGTGACCTGGCAGATCGCTTCCTGCCTTGTCATCTCCATTGTCTCCCTTGTCCTTTTCCGCGCCCGCTTCAGAAAGATTTTTTCGGGCTCAGAGCAGACACCCGAGATCATGGAACACCGCATGCGGGGCCAGAGCGGAACCGTGACCGCTCCCATAGCCGCGGGAGGCGAGGGGCAGGTGGAAGTGGCCGGCAGTTTCTGGCGCGCCCGCACGGAGGACGGAAAGGAAGCGGGAAAAGGCGTCAAAATCACCGTGATCGGAGCTGACCGGAACGACGCCCTGCTTCTCATTGTGCGCAGGGGCTGAGCGCCGGGGCCGCGTTTGCCGCACCTTTGGCGCTCTGTTATTCTTCCCGAAGAAATGACCTTTTTACCGGAGTGTGTGCATGATCACCACCATTGTTCTCCTCATCCTCGCCGTCGTCACCATCATGGCCGGCGTCACCATTGTACCCAACCAGTACGCCATCGTGGTGGAGCGCCTCGGGCGCTATCACTCCACCCTGACAGCAGGCTTCCATGTCCTCATCCCCTTCATCGACCGCAAGGCCTACCGCCGCTCCCTGAAAGAAGAAGTGTATGACGTGGCGGCCCAGACCTGCATCACGGCGGATAACGTCACCGTGACAATCGACGGCGTCATCTATCTGCAGGTGGTGGACGCCATGAAGTCGGCATACGGCATTGAAGGCTACGTGGACGGCGCCATACAGCTGGCCCAGACCTCCCTGCGTTCCGCCATCGGCCGCATGCCTCTGGAAAAGACGTTCGAGAGCCGCGATGAAATCAACCAGGAAGTCTGCTCCGACCTCAACAAGGCCACGGCTGCCTGGGGCGTCAAGGTCCTGCGCTACGAAATCCGCGACCTCCAGCCGCCGAAAAGCATCACCGATGCCATGGAACGTCAGGTGAAGGCCGAACGCGAAAAGCGTGCCGTTGTTCTGCAGTCCGAAGGCACAAAGCAGAGCCAGATCAATATCGCCGAAGGCCAGAAGGAAGCGGCCATTGCTACCTCGGAAGGCGAGAAGCAGGCGCAGATAAACCACGCCGAAGGCCAGGCAGCCCAGATCCTGCGTGTCGCTGAAGCCACGGCCGAAGGCCTCAGGATGCTCCGCGAACAGCTCAACGGGGACGCCCTCGCCGCGGCGCAGCTCAAGCTCTCCGAACAGTATATCCAGCAGTTCGGCAATATCGCGAAGACCAACAACACGGTCATCATTCCCGCAGACATGGCCAATGTGGGCAGCCTCGTCGGCGCCGTAACCGGCATGCTTGGCAAGGGCCGCGGCCTCAACGCCTACCTGCAGGACAGCGCCGATACAAAAAAATCCTGATTCGGACCTTTTCCGGTCTTTTTTCAGAAAACCCTTGTCCCAGCGGGATTTTCAGATCATAAAGGAAAAAGCCTGTAACCTTTTCCCCCGAAAAGAGAGCTGCGGCGCTGCACGCAGCTGGAGGAGTTCACTCATCATGTTCCGCAAAGTTTTCCTTTTCTGTGCCCTCGTCCTGACGATGGCCAGCGGCTCTGCCATGGCCGCCCAGAAGATCAGCGTCGCCAGTGACTGCACCTGGCCGCCCATGGAATTTCTGGATGAAAACAAGCAGCCCATCGGCTTCTCTGTCGATCTGCTCCGTGAAATGGGCAAAGAACTGGGCGTTGAGTTCGACATCAAAAACGTGCCGTGGGACGGCATTTTCTCCGGTGTCGCGGCCGGCAAATACCAGATGGTCTCCTCTTCCACCACGATCACCGAAGAGCGCCTGAAGAAGTACCTCTTCTCCGATCCCTACTATGACGTGGTGCAGTCCGTGGTCATGCCCCTCGGCAAGAACATCGCCTCTCTCGCTGATCTGAAGGACAAAAAGGTCGGCGGCCAGATCGGCACCACCGGTATCTTCGTCATGGAGAAGAGCAAGGCCGGCGCCACCATCCGCGAATACGACGACGTGGGCCTCGCCATGAAGGACCTTGCCAACGGCCGCCTCGACGCCGTCATCTGCGACAGCAACGTGGCCACCTACTACGCCAACGTCAAGGCCGAGTACAAGAATCACTTCCACGTGGCCTTCAAGACCAAGGACGTGGAGCATCTCGGCTTCTGCCTGAACAAGAACGACACGAAACTCCAGAAGCTCCTGAACGAAGGCCTCGCGAAGATGCGCGCCAACGGCAAGCTCCAGGAAATCACGAAGAAGTGGATGGGCGAATAGCCCTTATCTTCTTCCCGTCTTCAGAAGGGCGTCCGCTTTCAGCGGGCGCCCTTTTCCGTGCTCCCGGCTCAGGGCGCGCTCTGATGGGGTAAAAGCGGGAGCTGACAGGAAACACTGCCCTGCCCGTATCTGCGGTTCGCGCCAGGCAGGGAACCGGCGGGTGCCGGACGGTGCACGCACTGTACGGGGAGACAGAAATTCTGGGCGGATCATCCTCCGGCCCGGTATCTGACTTCTCACCAATACAAAAAAATCTTGCATCAGGGGCAGTGCGCGTTCATAGTAGCGCGACCGGGAGAAACTCCTTCCCCCCACGGGAGCTCCGGCCTCATTTTCTGCAAGGAGGCTTTACGAATATGTTCCGCCGCATTTTTCTTCTCTGCGCCCTTACCCTGGCGCTTTCGGCCGGCACGGCCATGGCCGGCCAGAAAATCAGGGTCGCCAGCGACTGCAACTGGCCGCCCATGGAATTCCTCGATCAGAATAAACAGCCCATTGGCTTTTCCGTGGATCTGCTCCATGAAATGGGCAAAGAACTGGGCGTAGAATTCGAAATCATGAACGTGCCGTGGGACGGCATCTTCTCCGGCGTAGCCGCAGGCAAGTATGACGTCGTTTCCTCTTCCACCACCATCACGCCCGAACGCCAGAAGAAATACCTCTTCTCCGATTCCTATTACGATGTGGTGCAGTCCGTGGTTATGCCCCTCGGCCAGAACATCGCCTCCCTCGCTGACCTGAAGGACAAAAAGGTCGGCGGCCAGATCGGCACCACAGGTATCTTCGTTATCGAAAAGGCCAGCGTCGGCGCCACCATCCGCGAGTACGACGATGTGGGCCTCGCCATGAAGGACCTCGCCAACGGCCGTCTCGATGCGGTCATCTGCGACAGCAACGTGGCCACCTACTACGCCAACGTCAAGGCCGAGTACAAGGATCACTTCCATGTGGCCTTCAAGACCAAGGACGTGGAGCATCTCGGCTTCTGCCTGAACAAGGACGACACCAAAATGCAGAAGCTCCTGAACGACGGCCTCGCAAAGATGCGCGCCAACGGCCGCATGCAGGCCCTCATCAAGAAGTGGATGGGCGAGTAGTCTCTTTTTTTCCGGTTCTGCAGGGGGGCGTCCGCGCCGGCGGACGTCCCCTTTTCTGTTTTCTTTTCCCTTCTGGTACAAAAAAATTTCAAAATGAGCGGAAATCCGGCGTTTCAGGGCCGCATCTCTCTTTTTTCCGGCGTTTGCTTGTCTGACAGGAAAAAAACTCGTAATAAAATGTTTCGTCCTGTTTACTTCCCCTGCCGGACACCGCGCCCCCCGAACCCCCGGATGCGGAAAAACGTCCTCCCCCCGGACATCCTGAGCAGCGGAAACAGACGGAACAAAAAGCCGGTCCGCCCTGCGGATCCGTCTCTGGTCCCTGCTTTTCTTGCCCAAGGACGGTGCCGAGGCACCTCAGGAACCAAACTGTTCAGGTAGGGAGTTTTTTCCATGGATGTGTTCATTTCTGCTCTCACCAGTCTCAACAACTTCGTCTGGGGTCCCGTCATGCTCGTGCTTCTCGTGGGCACGGGTCTTTACCTTAACGTCATCCTGCGTTTCTTCTCCTTCAGAAACTGGATCCACGCCTACAAGCTCCTCTGGCAGGGCCGCGAGCACCAGTCCCAGAAAGGTGAGATTTCCCCCTGGAACGCGCTCATGACCGCCCTTGCCGGTGATATCGGCACCGGCAACATCGTGGGTGTGGCCACGGCTATCGCCATCGGCGGCCCGGGCGCCCTCTTCTGGATGTGGGTAACCGCCCTCGTGGGCATGATGACCAAATTCTCCGAAATCATTCTGGCCGTGAAGTACCGTGAAAAGACACCCGCCGGACGCTGGGTCGGCGGCGCCATGTACTTCATCAAGAACGGTCTCGGACCGAAATGGAAGTGGCTTGGCACCTGCTTCGCCATCTTCGGCTTCATCGCCTGCTTCGGCATCGGCAACCTCGTGCAGGTTAACGCCATCGCCGTCAGCATGGACAAGTCCTTCTCCGTACCCACCTGGGTCACGGGCCTTGTCCTGCTCCTGTTCCTCGCCCTCATCCTGCTTGGCGGCGTGAAGCGCATCGGCGCCGTGGCCGGCCGTCTCGTGCCGCTCATGGCCGTCGTCTATATCGCCTTCGCCCTCATTGTCATCATCATGAACATCACGGAAGTGCCGCGCGTGTTCTGGTGGGTCGTTTCCGAAGCCTTCACGCCTACGTCGGCTGAAGGCGGATTCGCCGGCGCCACCGTGCTCCTGACCATCCGCATGGGTGTTGCCCGCGGTATCTTCTCCAACGAAGCCGGTCTCGGCTCCACACCCATGGCCCACGCCGCCGCTACGGCCAAGTCCCCCCTGCAGCAGGCCTCCATCGGCATGCTCGACGTCTTCATCGACACCATCATCGTCTGCTCCATGACCGGTTTCGCCATCCTGGTTACCGGCGTCTGGAACATGGGCGCTGACCACGCCGGCCTCCTCACGCACCTCGCCTTTGAAAAGGTCTTCCCGAACATCGGCGGCATCGTCGTGACCTGCGCGCTCTCCATCTTTGCCTTCACCACGGTCCTCGGCTGGGCCGTGTACGGCGAACGCTGTGTCATCTATCTTTTCGGTGACCACGCTGTTAAGTATTTCCGCATCGTCTTCTGTCTCGTGGCCGCGGCCGGCTGCGTCATGGCCCTGAACACCGTGTGGCTCATCTCCGACACGGCAAACGCCCTCATGGCCTTCCCGAACCTCATCGGCATCCTGCTCCTGAGCCCGAAGATCGTGCAGATCATCAGGGAAGAGGTCCAGAAGGATCCTTCCTTCAAGTTCTAACCCTTTTATCCTTCTCCTGGCTTTTCCCCCCCGTGTCCCGCCCCGGGATCCTTTCCTGAGGCATAAGAGCCGGCCGAATGCGGGCTGCCTTGCAAAAGACAGCCCGCTTTTTTGCGGCCGCTCCGAGTCCGGCGCGTCGGCGCCGCGGAAACTCCAGGTCCGGAGATTTTCATGGACTCCTTCATTTCTCTTGTCACCAGCATCAACAACTTCGTCTGGGGTCCCGTCATGCTCGTGCTTCTCGTGGGCACGGGACTCTACCTCAATATCATCCTGCGCTTCTTCTCCTTCAGAAACTGGATGCACGCTTTTCACTGCCTCTGGCAGGGCCGCGAGCACCAGTCCGAGAAGGGCGAGATCTCACCCTGGAACGCCCTCATGACCGCCCTGGCCGGCGATATCGGGACGGGCAACATCGTGGGCGTGGCCACGGCCCTCGCCATAGGCGGCCCGGGTGCCCTGTTCTGGATGTGGGTGACAGCCCTCGTGGGCATGATGACCAAGTTCGCCGAAATCATCCTGGCCATGAAATACCGTGAGAAAACGCCCTCAGGCCGCTGGGTCGGCGGCGCCATGTACTTCATCAGGAACGGCCTTGGCAGAAAATGGGCCTGGATGGGTGTCTTCTTCTCCGTCTTTGGCATCATCGCCTGCGTGGGCACGGGCAACCTCGTACAGGTCAACGCCATTGCCGTGAGCCTGCAGAACACCTTCTCCGTGCCCACCTGGGTCACGGGCATCGTCCTTCTCTTTCTGCTCTCCCTTATTCTTCTTGGAGGCGTGAAGCGCATCGGCGCCGTAGCCGGCCGTCTCGTGCCCTTCATGGCCGCCATCTACATTGTCTTCGCCCTCATCGTCATCGCCATGAACATCACGGAAGTGCCGCGCGTGTTCTGGTGGGTCATCTCCGAAGCCTTCACGCCCACCTCCGCCCAGGGCGGCTTCGCCGGCGCCACCGTGCTCCTGACCATCCGCATGGGCGTTGCCCGCGGCATCTTCTCCAACGAGGCCGGCCTCGGCACCACGCCCATGGCCCATGCCGCGGCCACGGCCAAGTCTCCCCTGCAGGAAGCCTCCCTCGGCATGCTCGACGTCTTCATCGATACCATCGTGGTCTGCTCCATGACCGGCTTCACCATTCTCGTGACCGGCATGTGGGATCAGGGCGCAGACAAGGCCGGCCTGCTCACGCACATGGCCTTCGAGAACGTCTTTCCCCATGTGGGCAGCCTCGTGGTGACCTGCGCGCTCACGCTTTTCGCCTTCACGACCATACTCGGCTGGGCCGTGTACGGCGAACGCTGCTGCATCTACCTCTTCGGCGAATGGTCCGTGAAGTTCTTCCGCATCCTCTTCTGTCTCGTGGCCGCCGCGGGGTCGGTCATGACGCTCAACACCGTGTGGCTCATCTCTGATACGGCCAACGCCCTCATGGCCTTCCCGAACCTCATCGGCATCCTGCTTCTGAGCCCGAAAATCGTGCAGATCATCAGAGAGGAAATTCAGAAGGATCCCGGCTTCAGGTTCTGATCCCGCTTCTTGACAGGGCCCCTCCTCCGGTGCACAAAAGGGGCGTGCGGTGCGCACGGAAAGCGTGCGCAGGGAAGCCGGTGCGAGACCGGCGCGGACCCGCCGCCGTAACCGGAGACGAACCCCGTCAGACATGTCACTGCCTTTGAAAGGTGGGAAGACCGCGGGGGGAGGATGACCCGGGAGCCGGAAGACCGACCGCACGACCATAGGCTGCGCCCACGGGAGACTGGCAGCGCCGCCACTTTCTTTTTCTGAGGCAAATACGGAGCCCCGGACGCTTTTTTCACGCCCGGGGCTCTTTTTGTTTTCATGAAAGAAAAAACGGCGCCTCCCGGGACGTTCTCTGTTTCACCCTGCAACGGGAGCTTTGTCTCATGAAACGCTTCGCATCCCTTTTCTGCGCCCTCTTCCTCGTTCTCGTGGCCGTTGAGGCCCAGGCCGAAGATAAGGAAGGCGTACTCATCGTCGCCTTCGGTACCAGCATGGAATCCGCCATGCCCTCCCTCAACGACATAGACGCCGCCTATAAGGCCGCCTATCCCGGAAAACCCATTGTGTGGGCCTACACCTCAGACATCATCCGCAAAAAGCTCGCGAAGGAAGGCAAAAAAATCTTCTCCGTCAACGAAGCCCTGAACGACTGCGCGGAGAAGGGCATCACCAGCCTTCGCGTACAGCCCCTGCACGTTACCGCCGGCGAGGAATACATGATGCTGCAGCGCATGATCGTGAAGAACCTCACGAAGAATCCGGGGAAATTTGAGCACGTCTACCTCGCCTATCCCCTCATCTACTCCTCCGAAGACCTCGACAGGGTCATCGACGCCGTCCTCGGCAGCCTCGCGAAGGACAGGAAGTCCGGCGACTATGTGGTTCTCATGGGCCACGGCAACGACAGAGGCGCCAGCGATCTTACCCTGGCCGCCATTCATGACCGCTTCCTGCAGAAGGATCCCCATGTCTTTGTGGCCACGGTCGAGGGAGCCAACGGCTTCAGCCACATCCTGCCCGTCCTGAAGAGCAGGAAGGCCAAGACCGTACACATTGAACCCCTCATGGTCGTTGCCGGCGATCACGCCAACAATGATCTCGCGGGCAGCGAGGATGACTCCTGGGCCTCCCAGATGAAGAAGGCCGGCATGAAGGTCGTGCCCCACCTGCGCGGCCTCGGCGAAATCCCGGCCATCCGCGACATCTACCTGAGCCATACGCAGGCCGCCAAGGATGACATGGCCCATCCCAAAAAGTCTGACTAACACCACGGTGAAGCGGCCGGGCACGGGTCCGGCCGCCCCTTTTTCCCCTTCAAACAGCAGCAGACGGCGTTCCGCCTCATAAAAGATACAGCATGAAACCAGGAAAACTCATCGGCATCGGAATAGGCCCCGGCGATCCCGAACTTCTCACCATCAAAGCGGCCAGGATCCTCAAATCCTGCGGCGCGGTCTTTACCGTCATCTCCCAGCACGTGGACAAGAGCGTCTCCGAGACGGTCGTGCGTTCCGTCGCCCCCGGCGCGCGCATCATCCGCCTTACCTTCAGCATGTCCCGTGACAGAAAGGAGCGCGAAGATCAGGTCCTGCGCAACGCGGAGCGCATCCGCGACGAACTCCTCAAAGGGCAGGACTGTGCCTACACGACGCTCGGCGACACGCTCACTTATTCCACCTACGGGTACATGACCGCGCACCTGAAGAAGCTCCTTCCGGATTTCAGGTACGAGACAGTACCGGGCATCACCTCCTACAGCACGCTGGCTGCCAGAAGCGGTGCCATTCTCGTGGAAAACACGGAAGATCTGCGCGTGGTGCCCGCCTTCAAATCCTCCATGGCCGACAGCATCGAATTCCCCGAGGGATCCTCCACGGTTCTCCTGAAGACCTACCACAGCAGGGGCGCCCTTATCGAAAGGCTGAGAAAGGAAAAGGATCTCGACGTGGTCTACGGCGAAAATCTGACCATGGAAGGCGAATTCATCTCGCGGGATCTCGATGAAATCGCCGCCCGCCCGGACGCCTATTTTTCTCTCATGCTGGTGCGCCACAGGCGGGGAGGCAGGGACTAACCCCATGCAGGAACACACAGATCCGGGTTCCGGCACGCCCCCGGCAGCTCCGCCGAAGCTCCCCCGCCGCCATAAAAAACGCCCCCTGCCCTGGACAAAGACATCCTGGCGCATCTGGTTCATCTGCGCCATGGGCCTCTCCATATGGATGACCGTGAACATGCCTTCCGGCATGGGCAGGAGTCAGACCGCGGTCCGGCAGAACGCCGCCGTAACGCAGGAAACAGATCGGACTCCCCGTCACGCGCCGGGCGTGGCCGGAGACATGACGGGCAGGGAAAACGTGTCACCCGGCATGGGGCACAGGAGAGAGGGCGGAGAAAAGCCCGCGGCCCAGACCGGGGAAAAAGCCCCCGGCGGAACGGATGGCGGCACGGCCGCCGGGGCCGGACACGCAAAGCACGGGCATACCCCGAAGACGGCGCTCGGAAAGCTGGAAGCGCGCGCCCTCATGTTCGGCAGGCTCTTTTTCTTTGTGGCTCTCGGCGCCCTGCTCGGCGGCATCATCGAAGGCCGCTGCTGGTACATGGCGCTCGCCGCGACGCTCGGCCGCATCACCCGCGCGGCGAAACTTCCCAATATCGTGGGCCTCGCCATGCCCACGGCCCTGGCTTCCGGACCAGCTGCGGACAGCATGCTCGTGGCCGGACTCAATGAGGGCGAGATCCGCGCCTCTGCCGTCATAGCCGGCGGCTGCGCCAACAGCTTCCTCGCCTACCTGTCGCACTCCATCCGCACCATGTACCCCGTCATCGCGGCCATCGGCATGGCGGGCGTCTTCTTCTACGCCATTCAGATCACGGGCGGGCTTCTCGCCGTCCTCGGCATCTTTGCCTGGAACAGGTGGCACGTATCGCGCCTCGAAAAAAAGGAAGGATACACGTCCGGCAGCGGGACAGCGGCGAAGGAACAGGGAAGCGCAGCCAGGGTGCTCCCCTGGAAGGAAACGCTGAAGAAGAGCGCCGTGCGCGCCCTGGCCCTGCTCTTCCGGCTGGCTTGCATTTCCGTGCCTCTTATCCTGGCCATGGAATGGCTCATCCGCTGCGGAGCCCTGGACTTCTGGGACAGGGTCGTGCCCGAAGCCGTAAGCCACTACTTCCCTGAGCAGCTTCTCACCATCATCGCGGCCCAGCTGGGCGGCCTCGTGCAGTCCTCCTTCGTGTCCGCGGGACTCCTCGATCAGGGCCTCATCACCAAACCCCAGATCCTGCTCGCCATGCTCACGGCGAGCGCGGTGAGCAATCCCTTCCGCACCCTGCGGCGCAACCTGCCCACAGCCCTGGCCATCTTCCCGCTGCCCATAGCCCTGACTATCGTCATCGGCATGCAGATAGCCCGGCTCCTGACCACCGTCTGCGGCATCGCCCTGGTGATCTTCTGGATGCGCTGCCAGATCTGAGCATTGCCCCTGCATCCTGTATGCGGCATTATTGGCTTCTGAAGGAGAAACAACATGGAGAAGAATCCGGAACGCGCGGAGCGCGTAAAAGAGGTCATGGCGCGCCTCAGGTGGGACATGCCCGGAACCGGCATCGAGAAGGAGAGCTTCAGGACCATCGAGCGCGAGTTTCCTGAGGTGAAGCGCGCTTTTCCCGGCAGGGAGTGGATCATCGCGAGGCGCCTCATCCACACCACCGCCGATCCCTCCATCGCGGCCGATCTCGCCTTCAGCGGCGATCCCATCAGCTCCGGAATCGCGGCTCTCCTGCGCGGCGCGCCCATCTTCTGCGACTCGGGCATGATCCGGGCCGGGCTCTCCGTGGCAAAGCTCTCAAAACTCCATCCCTCCTACACGAGGGAGAACCTGCACTGCTTCATCGCAGACACGGACGTGGCCGAACGCGCCCGCAGGGAAGGACGCACGCGCGCCATCTGCGCCGCGGAAAAGGCGCGCCCCCTTCTCGACGGCGGCATCGTGCTCATCGGCAACGCCCCGCTGGCCCTGGCCCGCGTCGCGCGCTACGCGCTCGAGGAAGGCGTGCGGCCGGCGCTCGTCATCGGCATGCCCGTAGGCTTTGTCAACGTGACCGAGTCCAAGGAACTCCTCTCCCTCTGCCCCGTTCCCCAGATCGTCCTCCGGGGCCGGCGCGGGGGCTCGCCCCTGGCCGTGGCCTGCCTGCACGCCATCATCGAATGCGCCTCCGCAGGCGGGGAAAAGGCGTGAGCTCCGCGGCGGACCTGCCACTCGGCGCGCCCCCGGACAGATGGGAGCCATGGGACGGAACACCCCTGCCCGGCGCGCCTTACCTGCGCTGGGGATACAGCACGGGCGCCTGCGTCACCGCGCTCATCAACGCGGCCTGGCTCATGAGGGAAGAACGGTTTTCCTCCGGATTTTCTCCCGTGCTCTTCGGCGACGGACGCGAGCGCCTTCTTCCCCTCCTGCCTCCGGATCCCGGGAAACCCGGCATGCTCTTCATCCGCAAGAACGGGGGCGACGATCCCGACAGCACACACGGCGCCGTCCTCTGCGCGAAGCTCATCCCCTCCGGGAAAGAGCCTGACCCGCGCGGCTACGCGCTCTCCATCGGACGGGGCACGCTCTTTCTGGAGTCCCTCGGCGGCATAGGCCTCTGCACGCGAGGAGGGCTCGACTGTGATCCCGGGCACTGGGCCTTCAACATCTCCGTGCGGCGCATGATTGCCCGCAATCTTGAGCGCCTGGACTTCGGGAAGGAACCGATCCGCCTCACCGCGCGGGTCGGCGTCGAGAACGGGGAAAACCTCGCGAAGACCACGCTCAATCCGGCGCTCGGAATCAGGGGCGGCATTTCCATTCTCGGCACCACGGGCCTCGTGCGCCCTTTCAGCCACGACGCCTATATCGCTTCCATCCGCCTCTGTGTGCGCTCGCTCGCCTTCTCCGGCGGGGACACCATGTTCTTCTGCACGGGCGGGCGCTCGGAAAAGGCAGCCCGCCTCTGGATCAGGGAAGGAGCCGGCCGGAAAATTTTCGGTTCCCAGCCCGATGAGGCCTTCACCAGCATCGCGGACTTTATCGGCGAAAGCGTACGGGCCGCGGAGGAATACGGCATGCGACGCGCTGTCATCTGCTGCATGCCGGGCAAACTGCTGAAGTACGCTTGCGGCCTCTTCAACACCCACGCCCACAGAACGGCCCAGGACATTCCGCGCCTCGCGGAGCGCCTCGGCCTCCTCGGCGCGGATAAGGAGCTCGTAAGGAAGACCGCGGCCTGCGCCACCGTGCGCGAGGCGCTCGGGCTTCTGCCGGAAGAACTCACTGCCCCGCTTCTCCGTGATCTCGCGTGTCTCGCCCTCGCCGCCTTCCGCCGCATGCTGCGGGAGCCGTCCGCTCCGGACGCGCCCGCGTTCGGGATACTTCTGCTCACGTTTTCCGGAACCGTTTACGGCTGGTACACGCCGGAAGGAAAAATTCTATGAAGAATCAGCCATCCGAAGGACGCCTGGACGTCCTCTCCTGCGGCCTCACGCTCAGCCCGGAGACCGCGGCGCAGGCGAAACAGGCCGAACACATCTTCGCCTCAAAACGCCTCCTCGGAGATCTGCATGCCGATGGCGGGGATCATGTGCTCCACACCATCACCCGGCATCCCGAAGAGGACGCCATTGAGGCTGTCACCCTTGCCCGGCAGGGACACCGGGTTGCCGTGCTCGCCTCGGGTGACGCCCTTTACCACGGCATGGGCAGAACCGTGGCGAACGTCCTGAAGACGCTCCCCCTGCCCAAAGGGCGGGTGCGCTTTCATCCCGGCATCACGGCTTTTCAGGCGCTCTGCCACAAGCTGGGGCTCCCCTGGAGCAGCGCCAGGCTCTTTTCCGCCCATTTTCAGGAGCCTGCCGTGCGGTCCATTCTGGAAGCTCCCTTCGCCATCGTGTACGGCGGCTCGCCCCTCACGGCCTCGGGCATAGCCCGCGCCCTCGTGGACTGCATGCCCGCCTCGGCCGGGCGCGGCGCCATCCTGGCCGAATATCTGGAAAGCCCGCAGGAGCGCATCGTGCGCGGCACGCTCGAAAGCGTCAGCGGTATCGTGGCCGGTCCGACGTCCATTCTGGTCGTCCTGCCCGAAAACGCTGTGCCCCCCGTGATGGCCCTGGGGCTCCCCGACTCACGCTGGAAGTTTGAACGCCACCTCATCACGAACCCCATAGTCCGCGCCGCGGCCCTGTCCCGCCTGAGGCTCCCGGCATGGGGCGTGCTCTGGGATCTCGGAGCGGGCTCCGGATCCGTGGGCATCGAGGCGGCGGCGCTGCGTCCCGACCTGGACGTCTGGGCCGTGGAAAAGAATTCCTCCCGCCTCAGGGACATGGAGGAGAACCGCAGGGCCTGCGGCGTCACCAACTACCACATCATCGGCGGGGACATTTCTGAGAAGATATCCAGCCTGCCCAATCCCTCGCGTGTCTTCATCGGCGGCGGGGGAAAGGACATTGCCGGCATTCTGAAGGCCGCCCTTCTGCGCCTCGCGCCCGGAGGCCTGGCCGTGGTCTCAGCCGTCACCATGGAAACCGTGGCCGCGCTGACCGGCCTCTTTCCCCAGCTCAGGCTCTCCGCCGTCAGCCTCTCCGTCAGTGAGGAAAGGGACTTCGGACCGAATCTTCACATGATGGCTCCCGAACATCAGGTTTATCTTTTTTCCTACCGGGCGCCCGAACCCGGAAGCATCACCCCCGCTGCACCTCTCGGCGGCGCGGAAAAAAACGAGGAACGCTCATGACTCCCGTCATCTTTCTGGGCGCCGGACCAGGCGCCGCCGATCTGATCACGCTCCGCGGCCGCAGGGCCCTTGAAGAAGCCGGCGCCGTGCTCTACGCCGGATCCCTTGTCAATCCGGATATTCTCTCCTGCTGCAGCAGGGACTGCCTTCTGAAGGACTCGGCCGGCCTCGATCTCGAAAGTCAGGTGGCCTTCATGATGGAAGCGCGCGGAAAAGGCCTTTCCGTGGTGCGCCTGCACTCAGGCGATCCCTCGCTTTACGGCGCCGTGCGCGAGCAGATGCGCGAACTTGAAAAACGCGGCGTCCCCTATGAGGTCATTCCGGGCGTCACCTGCGCCTTCGCCGCGGCCGCTGCCCTCAGAACGGAGCTCACCATGCCCGGTGAGGCGCAGAGCGTGGTCATCACGAGATGCCCCGGCCGCACGCCCCTGCCCGCAGGGCAGGAACCCGCCGCCTTCGCGGAGACGGGCGCCACCCTGGTCTTCTATCTGAGCGCCGGACACTACGGGGAGCTCACGGCCGAGCTCATGGGAAAGGGTGGCCTTTCCCCCGACACGCCCGCCGCGGTTGTGGCGCGGGCCAGCTGGCCTGACGAGCGCGTGCTGCGCGCGCCCCTGAAGGACATCGCGGCGCGGGCTGCCGAAGCCGGCGTCTGCCGCCAGGCTCTTCTTCTCGTGGGCAGGGCCCTCTCGGATCCTGCCGGTGACGACGGCGCCTCCTCAAAGCTCTACTGCAGGGACTTTTCCCACGGCTACCGATCGAGCCTCGAAGACGAGCGCTTTGAAGGACGCGTGGCCGTTCTGGCTTTCTCCCGCAGGGGAGAGGCCAAAGCCAGGGAAATCGTCACCGGCCTTGGTGCCGGCCGGGCCGAATTTCTTCAGGGCGGCGTCCGGGAGTCCGTCTTCAGGGACGCGTGGACCCGCTTTGACGGCGTTATCTGCGTGGGCGCCACGGGCATCGCCGTGCGCCTCGCCGCCCCGTTCCTCGGTGACAAATGCACGGATCCCGCTCTCGTGGCCGTGGACGAGCGCGGCCGCTTCGCCGTGAGCCTCGCCGGAGGACATCTCGGGGGCGCCAACCGCCTCGCCCGCAGAACGGCCCGCGTCACGGGCGGCCAGGCCGTTATCAGCACGGGCACGGACTGCGAATCCCTCACCGCCTTTGACGAGGCGGCCTCCCGCGAGGGATGCAGGATTCTGAACGCCGAAGCCATCCTGCCTGCGAGCCGCGCGCTCATGGAAGGAAAGGACGTTTTCTTCTCCGGGCCGGAGGAAATTTACAGAAAATACTGGGCAGAGTGCCCGAACGTGCGCCGCGGCGGATGGACAGGTGGTCCCTGCGTGCTCTGGGACACGGAGAAGGCGCCGGAGGGTGCCTCCCAGGTTCTCTTCGTCTCCTCGCGGAGCCTCGTGCTCGGTCTCGGGTGCCGGAAGGGCGTTGATCCCGGCGCCTTCGCGGAGGAAGCCATGGCTTTTCTGCAGCGTCACGGCGTTTCCCCGTCGCGCCTCGCCGGAATAGCCAGCATTGACCTCAAGCGCGATGAACCGGCCATTCTGTCTCTCAGGGAAAAACTCGGCGTCCCGGAACTCTTCTTCTATCCGGCGGATGAACTCTCCTCCGTGCCGGGGACCACGCAGTCCGAAACGGTGCGGGAACACACGGGCACGGGATCGGTTTCCGAAGCAGCCGCCCTGATCGCAGCGTCAGAACTTGGCGGAAGCCCGGCGCGCCTCACCGCGCCCAAGGAAACGGCCCTGCAGAGCATGACCTTCGCCCTGGCCCGCGTCCCGCACAGCCGGGGACAGCGTCCCGGCCGGAAGGACGGGGGGAAACCCGGCACTGTCACGGTCGCGGGTCTCGGGTCCGGACAGCCTGACGGCATCACGCCTGAAGCGCTGAAGGCTGTGCGCGAAAGCGGTGCCGTGGCGGGATACACCACCTATCTCGACTATATCAGGCCGCTTCTCGCCGGAAAACGCGTCATCGAGAGCGGCATGCGCGGCGAAATCGAGCGCTGCACAAAGGCTCTGGAAGCCGCGGTCCGCGGTGAAAACGTCTGCGTGGTCACGAGCGGCGATCCGGGCGTTCTGGCCATGGCAGGCCTCATTTACGAGCTCAGATTCACCACGAAGGCCTTTGCCTCTGTCCCCGTGCGCGTGGTGCCGGGCGTCACGGCGGCCTCCCTCGCTGCCGCGGCCGTGGGCGCGCCCCTCCAGAACGGGTACGCGCTCGTGAGCCTGTCTGACCTTCTCGTCCCCGCTGACGAGGTAAGGCAGAATCTCCTGGCAGCCGTGCGGTCCCGCCTGCCCGTAACCCTCTACAATCCCGCGGGCAGAAAGCGCCGCGCCCTCCTCGGCGAGGCCCTGTCCCTCTTCAGAAAGGAACGCGGGGAGGATCTCCCCTGCGCCCTGGTGCGCCACGCCGGACAGCCGGAACAGACGGTCTGGACGGGGCGCCTCGGTGATTTCCCGCAGGAGGACGTGGACATGGCGAGCCTCGTCATTCTCGGAAGTCCCAGATCCAAGCTCAGGGACGGCGTGCTCTACGAGGCGCGCGGCTACGCGGACAAGTACGCCGGGCGCATGGGGAAGTAGCCTGCATGCCCGCCTTTTCCGCCTTCTGCGTGGCCGCCCCCCGCTCAGGGGAAGGCAAGACCACGGCCGCCATGGCCCTCTGCCGCGCCCTCAGGGAGAGGGGGCTCGCCGTCCAGGCCTTCAAGTGCGGGCCTGACTACGTGGATCCCACCTTTCTCGCCACTGCCTCGGGACGCAGGGCCCTCAATCTGGACACCTGGCTCATGGGCGAAAACGGCGTGCGCCGGATTTTCGCCCGCGCCGGCCGGCAGGCCGGTGTCTGTGTTGTCGAAGGCGTCATGGGGCTCTTCGACGGCAGGGGCCCCGGGGATCTTTCCGGATCCACGCTCGACTGCGCGCGCGTGCTCGGCCTTCCCGTGATCCTCACGGTGAACGTCCGCGGCATGGCCGCCTCCGTCGCTCCCCTGGTGGCCGGATTCCTGGACTCCGCCAGACGGCACGGTGTCCGCATAGCCGGCGTACTCGCCCAGAACGCGGGGTCAGAGCGGCACACCGCCATGCTGAAAGCCGCGCTTGAAGAGGCGGGGCTTCCCCCTCTTCTGGGAAGCCTGCCCAGGGATCCCTCCTTCACTCTTCCCTCGCGCCAGCTCGGCCTCACCCCGGCAGACGAGACGGCAGGCGCGGAACGCGTCTGCGCGGCACTGGGGAAAAGCCTCGCGGAACACGCCGATCTGGACACGCTCCTTGCCCTCACGGAAATGGAGCGGCCCAAAGCGCCGGAGACCCCGGTTCCCGCGGAAGGGGCAGGACGGAAACGTCTCGCCGTGGCCCGTGACAGCGCATTCTGTTTCTATTATGAGGAAAACCTCGCGTGGCTTACGGCGCACGGCTGGGACATCATTCCCTTCTCGCCCCTCGCGGACAGGGCGCTTCCTCCCTGCGACGCGGTCTATCTGGGCGGCGGCTACCCCGAGGTTTTCGCCGGGACGCTCTCTGCCAATAAAGGCATGCGGGACTCAGTGCGCCACGCCGCCCTGGCAGGACTTCCTGTTTACGCCGAGTGCGGCGGTTTCATGTATCTGGCGAAGGACATTGTTACGAAGGACGGGCGCTTTCCCATGGCCGGCGTGCTCGACGCTGAGGCTGTTATGGGAGAGAAGCTCTCCTCCCTGGGCTACCGCGAGGCCCGTTTCCTCTGCGCGCCTCCTTTCGGCCTGGGGGACGCCGGCCTCGTCCTCAGGGGGCACGAGTTTCACTGGTCGTCCATGAACTTTCATACGGCCTACCCGCCCCTCGCCTCAGCTGCCATGAAGGACGGCTCCCTCATTCCCTCGGGCGTGTGCGCGGGCCCTGCCCGCAATGTGCTCGCGGGCTACATTCATTTTTACTGGGCCGACAGGCCGGCGGCGCGGACCGGAGAAAAAGCCCCCGGCGCCCTTATTCTCCTGACAGGCCCTTCCAGCGCAGGAAAAACAACGCTCGCCGCAGCCATAGAAGCCGAGATGAGGAAGCGCGGCAGAACCTGTTTCCGCTTCTCCCTGGACGCCTTTCTGGCAGCGTATCCCCATGAGGGCGCTCCCTTCACGAGCGTGGCCGGAGCTGAACGCTCGGGCATCCCTGCCGCTGCCATGTGGCACGCGGCCCTGCGGGAAGCCGTGCTCAGGGGCGGTGTCTGCGTGGCGGATCATGTGCTCTGCGGCTCTGACGCCTGGCAGGCGGATTTCACGGAAGCCCTCCGGGGGCTCCGGGTCCTTCCCGTGCGCACCCTCTGTTCCGAGGATATTCTGAGGAAGCGGGAAAACGGAAGGACGGACCGGCCCAGCGACTGGGAACACGCCAGAGCCCAGGCCAGGGCGCCATTCACGCCCCTGCCCGGAGAAATCACGGTGAACACGGGAGAAGGGAAACCAGAGGATATCGCGGGACGCGTGGCGGACATTTTCTGCGGGCGCTTTCCCGCGGACGGAGAAACCGACTCATGAATCAGAACGGGGATAAGCCGTCCCACGGCGGCGACAGGCTCTACATGGCAAAGCACACGGACGTGCCGGAAAAGGACATTCTCGACTTCAGCGTCAACGTACGCCCGGACGGCCCTCTGCCCTCACTCATGGGCGCCATCACGCGGGCCATCAATGACATCGGCGTCTATCCCTCCCCGCACGCGGAGGAGGCTATGCAGGCCGCGTCCGTTCTCTACGGGCTCCCCGTGTCCTCCTTCGTGTTCGGTAACGGCACCACGGAGATCATCCGCGCCCTGTGCCTTCTTCTCAAAAAGCGCGGCTGCCCCTGCGCGGCCATTCCGGAACCGGCTTTCTGCGAGTACGCCTCAGGCTGGGAACTCACCGGCCTTCCCCTGCTGCGGCAGCAGTGCGCGATAGTGAGAAAGCCCAGCGCCGTGCGGCCGGGAGATACGGATATCGACTTCCGGCTCCCCGCTGACTGGATCCTCTCCCTGCCCGAAGGATGCGCTGTCTTCTTCGCCAATCCCGGCAATCCGGCCGGATCCTTCCTGCCCCGCCCCCGCCTTGAGGCGCTCATACGGAAGCGCCCGGACCTCGTCTGGATCATCGACGAGGCCTTCATGCGCTACGCCGGGCCGGACCGCGTCTTCTCAGCCATTCCTCTTCTGAAAAAAGGCGTTCTGCCTGGAAACTGCCGTCTCGCCGTGCTGCGCTCCCTCACCAAATTCGAGGGGCTGGCAGGCCTGAGGCTCGGCTTCATGGCCGCGTCAGGAGACCTGGCTGATGCCGTGCGCGCCATCCTGCCGGGGTGGAATCTCAACTGCCTTGCCCAGGCAGCGGCAAAGGCCGCCCTCTCGTCCTCAGCGGAAAGCCTCGCGGAGGAAAAGGAGGCCCGAAGGCAGAATCTCGCCCTGCGCCGCGACCTCATGACGCGTCTCAGGAATCTGCCCCTGACCTTCTGCCGCTCAAAGGGCAACTACCTTCTCGTGCGGCTGAATGAACCGCGGCCTGAGCTCGGCGCGGAACTGCTCGCGCGCTTCGGCATCGCCCTCAGGGACTGCTCGGACTATCACGGCCTCGGAGACGGCTCATGGTACCGCATGGGCGTGCGCACGCCGGAAGATCACGCGCGCCTGGCCTCAGCCCTCACAAAACTGCTCACGCCCTCAGAGGCGCCTGCCATTCTCAGGAAGAAGCGCCCGGCCCTCATGCTGCAGGGCACCTGCTCAAACGCGGGCAAGTCCATTCTCACGGCCGCCTTCTGCCGCATTCTGCGCGAGGACGGCTTTGACGCCGCGCCCTTCAAAGCCCAGAACATGTCCCTCAATTCCGGCGTGGCGCCGGACGGCGGGGAAATGGGCCGGGCCCAGATCCTGCAGGCCCAGGCCGCCGGAACCAACCCGGACTGCCGCATGAACCCGGTCCTGCTCAAGCCGAGTACGGACAGGGGCTCACAGGTCATTGTCCTCGGCCGCCCCGCGGGCTTCGTGGAGGCAAAGGATTTCGGCTCCCTCAGGGCCCGTCTCTGGGAACGCGTGACCGGAGCCTACGCCTCGCTTTCCGCGGAGCACGGGGTCATGGTGCTCGAAGGCGCGGGATCGCCCGGAGAAATCAACCTCAAAAAGAACGATATCGTGAACATGGCCATGGCCCACGAGGCCGGCGCGAAGGTTCTGCTCGCTGGCGACATCGACCGCGGCGGACTCTACGCCTCCTTCCTCGGCACATGGCTCACCTTTACCCCGGAAGAGCGCCGGCTCCTCGCCGGATTCCTCGTGAACCGTTTCCGCGGGGATCCCTCCCTGCTCGCCCCGGCGCACGAATATCTGGACAGGGCCACCGGAGCTCCCGTGCTGGGCGTCATTCCGTATATCAGGTCCCTGAATCTCCCGGAGGAAGACAGTCTTTCCTGGAACGGCGCGCTCAACGCCCCGTCCACAGAGCCGGACGCTCTCAATGTGGCCGTGGTCATCCTCGGACACACCTCCAACTACACGGACATGGCCCCCCTCGCCATGGAGCCCGACGTAAACCTGCGCGCCGTGCGCCGCCCGTCGGAATGGGGCAGGCCCGATCTTGTCATCATCCCGGGCTCCAGAAACACGGCCCTCGATCTCGCGAAACTGAGGGAAAGCGGGCTCGACGCCCTTATCCGGCGCCACGCGGAGAAGAACGGCTGGACTCTCGGCATATGCGGCGGCATGCAGATCCTCGGGGAAAAGATACGCGATCCCCTGTCCGTGGAGACGCGGCAGAAATCAACGGACGGCCTGGGCCTCCTGCCTCTTGAAACGGAACTCGCCTCTGCCAAGACCCTGCGCCGCGTGGAAAACGTGGCGACACCGCTTGGCGTGCCCGCCTCGGGCTATGAAATCCATCACGGCGTCACGCGCCCGACAGCGGAAGGCCTCACCTTCTTCGGAAAAGAAGAGGAGGAAGGCGCCGTGCTTGGGGCTGGCCGCGGCCGGTGCTGGGGAACCTACCTGCACGGCCTCTTCGATAACGATGCCTTCCGCCGCGCCTTCCTGAACCGCGTGCGCTCCTCGCTCGGCCTTGCCCCGCGGGAAGCCGGGCTCGTCTCCTATGACACCGAACGCGCCATAAGCCGCCTCGCCTCCATCGTGCGCGGACATACCGACATGGACGCCATCTACCGGATCCTCGGCCTGAAGGGACGCAGATGAGCGCGCTCCAGGCTCTCTTCCTCCTGCCGGCGGCCCTCATTCTGGATCTTCTCTTCAGCGAGCCGCCGGCGCGCGTCCATCCCGTCTGCGGCATGGGATATCTGGCCTCCCGGGCCGAACCTTTCTTCAGGCGTCTTCTCTCCTGTCCCTTTCCGCCTGATACGGAAGGCGGCAGCCCCCTGCGTGAGGGACTGGCCGGTCTGCTCGCCGGCCTCGCCGTTATCCTCCCTCCGGCCGTCATCGCGTGGAGCCTCACGGCCCTCGCCGGATATTCCGGTACCGCGGGCGGTTTTGCCATGGCCGCGGTTTCGGTGTGGCTCTGCCTCGCTCCCGTCTCGCTCGCGCGCCACGCCCTCCGCGTGAGGGATGCCGCGGAGGCGGGAAAGACCGGGGAAGCCCGGAAAGCCGTGTCCATGATCGTCGGCCGCGACACTTCCCTCCTCGATATGCACGGCGTCTGCCGTGCCTGCGTGGAAAGCGTGGCCGAAAATCTCACTGACGGCGTGCTCTGCACGCTTTTCTGGGCCATGGCAGGCGGCCTCATCGCCGGCTTCCCCGGCGCGGCTGCCCTCGCCATGGCAGAGCGCGCTACCAGCACCCTGGACGCCCTCTGGGGCCGCAGGGACAGAAGATACCGGCATTTCGGGACATTCGGAGCGCGCCTCGACGATGTCTTCACGTATCTTCCGGCGAGGCTCGCCCTGCCGGCCATCTCACTCGCGGCCTTCTCCGTGAAGGCCTCTCCCGCCGCCGTCTTCCGTACGGGCTGGCGCTTCCGGCACGCCCACGAGAGCCCCAACAGCGCGTGGAGCGAGGCGCCCTTCGCCGCGGCCCTCGGGCTCAGGCTGGGAGGTCCGGCTGTCTACGCAGGAATGAAGCGGGATCATCCCTGGCTCGGCACGGGCACACCGGACGCGGCATCCGGCCATATCTCCCTGGCCGTCCGGCTCATGTGGGCCTCAGTCATCATTTTTACCCTGGCCTCGTCTCTCGTCCTGGCCTCATTCAGCTGAAAAAAACGCGGCCGCTGTTTCCACCTCTGAAAACAGCGGCCGCGTCACGTCGGTCCGTCGTGCTGACTACTTCAGGCTGTCGACGATCTCCTTCGAAATATGGAAGCTGTGGGCGTCGTCCGGGAACGTCCCGGCCTTCACCTCGCCGCAGTAAGCGGCCACGCCCTTCTTTACCTCGTCACCCACGTTCGCGAAGTGCTTCACGAATTTGGGCACAAAATCAGAGAACATGCCGAGGAGATCCTGTCCCACAAGCACCTGGCCGGAGCAGTGCGGCCCCGCGCCGATACCGATGGTCATGCAGGACACTTCACGGGTGATGCGTTCGGCCAGCAGATCCGGCACGCATTCGAGCACCATGCCGAAGGCGCCGGCCTCGTCGAGAGCGCGGGCGTCATCGAGCAGTTTCTGGGCCGCGGCCACGTTCTTTCCCTGCACATGGAAGCCACCCAGCGTGTTGAGGGACTGCGGGGTGAGGCCGATATGCCCCATGACCGGAATGCCGGCCTGTGTCATGGCCCTCACCTGCGGGCAGACTTCCCTGCCGCCCTCAAGCTTGACGGCGTGGGCCCGGCCTTCCTTCATGAGCCGTCCGGCGTTGCGGACAGCGTCCTCCACGCTTACCTGGAAGCTCAGGAAAGGCATATCGCCCACGAGCAGGGCGTCACCCGATCCGCGGGAGACGCAGAGCGTGTGATGCACCATATCGTCCATGGTCACGGACACCGTGTCGGACATGCCCATCATGACCATTCCGAGAGAATCGCCCACGAGGATCATATCCGCGCCAGCGGCGCTCACAAGGCGGGCCATGGTGTAGTCGTACGCCGTGACCATGGCGATTTTCTCGCCCCTGTTCTTTCTTTCCAGCAGTGAGGTTACCGTATTTTTCATTCCGAACTCCTCGGGCGGGGGGACGCCAGGGTCCGCCGGCCTTTAATGCGTGTGATCAAAAATTCTGACGTTGGGCAGCGCCTTCTTCAGAAGCTCCATGATTTTGTCATGGAACGGGCAGGGATAGCCGATGGGCGTGCCCTTCACGATGCAGGACGCGAGGCAGACCGCCTCGGCGCCATGGGACGCCAGCATCTTGGCCCTGAGCGGGATCTTCTTGCCGGGGCAGCCCCCGCAGTTCACGAATCCCACCAGTTCAATGTCGCCGTCAATCTCCGAGAAAACGCCCTTGCGGCCGCGGATGGCGGCGAAATCGGTGCTTCCCGGACACATGTCTTCCGTCTGCATGCAGCGGATAATGCCAACTTTCATAATTCCCCCAGTGTCTTGCGCCCGGGGCGCACGCCTCAGGCCTTAACTCCTGCCAGAATACCACGACCGCCAGAGAGCTCAAGGGAAAGACGGCGTACATCCGTGAACCCCGCTTCCCTCATGAGCGCCATGAGCTCGTGAGCCTTCCAGGTCCGGCCTTCCTCCGTATGCGTCAGCATGTTCAGGGCAAAGATCGCAGGAAAAAGAGGACCGTCCCGGTCAAGCAGAAACTCGTGCACAAGAAGAAGGCCTCCTCTCCCAAGACTCCCATACGCCCTGCGCAGGGCGCAGAGAACCTTCTCCGGGCCGAAGATGTGCAGCACCTGCGAAATCCAGACCACGTCGAAGCCTGACGGCAGGGGATCCGTCAGGAAATCGCAGCCATGGAAGGAAAGCCTGTCGGCAAGCCCCCTGGAGGCGATGAAGTCCTCAGCAGACTCCCGCGTACCGGGCCTGTCCACAACCACGGCCGTGAGATCCGGATTCTGTTCCAGGAAGGCAGCAGACCAGGCGCCCGTGGCGCCGCCCATGTCGAGAAGGCGTTTTCTGCCGGCAAGGCCGAGACGGGGGACAATGGCAGACGCCTGCAGGAGCGTTCCTGCCTCCATGCCCCCGAGGAAAGCCGACCGCCGTTCCGGAGTCTTTTCCCGGCGGGGGAGGCTCCCCTCCAGCACGGCCCTGTCGAGTACGGTCCATTCAGCGAGGAGCCTGCGCATATGCTCCACGAGGCCCCGGACGCTCCGGGGAGAGGAAGACGTCAGGCGGCTGAAGGAAAACTCCGTGAGCGAGGATACGCCGTCAGCGCTTCTTCTGACGAGCCCCATGGCGGCCATGGCTTCGGCCAGCATGGACGTGCCCCTGAGGGAGGCGCCAAGTTTCAGGGCCAGATCAGCGTCCGCGAGAGGCCCGTCCGCCAGGGCATCGAAAAGGCCGAGGTGTACCGCGCTCATGAGAGCCAGGCTTTCCCAGTACCCGTGCGCCGTTTCGCTGAGCTTTTCGTCCGTCCACGCCGCTTCCCTGTTTTCCGTTTCTCCTGTCATGCCTCATTTCCTCCCCTCCCTTCTCTCTCTGTCTGACTCCGGGCCTGGCCGCAATGGGGGAAGGATCCCCGGCCGCGGCGAAATCCCCCTTCCAGGAAGGAGCCGCGGAAAAGACGGTTCCGTCCGGCAGGAAAAGCCGGAAGCAGTGCAGGTACATGGTCCCGCCGCCGGGGCGGCCGTACTTGCCGTCGTTCACGATGGGGTACCCGGCCGCGGCGAGCTGCACGCGGATCTGATGCGTCCGCCCTGTAAAAATCCGCACGAGAAGGAGGGTCGCCCCGCCGTTAAAGGCCAGGGCCCTCGCAGCCAGCACGGCCTCCCGGCCGTCCGCGGGATTTTCCGAGGCCGTCATTTTCTCGTGGCCGCCCACAAGGCGCTTTGAGAGGTAGTGCCTGAGCACGTGCTCGCCTCTGTACGGCCAGTGCCCCTCAACCCAGGCGAGGTATTCCTTGCCGAGCCCGTCATGATCGCGGAAGAGTTCCTGGGCCCGCGTGAGGGCCTGGAAAGTCCGGCCGCAGAGCAGGACTCCCGACGTGTCCCGGTCGAGCCTGTGCGCCGGAGTGATGGGAAAAGCGGAATCTCCGGACATGGCCCTGAGGCGCTCCGACGCGGAATCCTCATGTCCCGTTCCGGGCTGCGTGGGCAGTCCGGCCGGCTTGAAGACGGCCACAAGGCCGTCCTTCTCTCCGATGACGGGGAGTTCCGGCAGATCCTGAACCGCAGCCTTCGTCCCTCCGGCTTCCCCGGCCATGGCCTCCGCGAAGGGAGGAACCCGCACCGTATCGCCTTCCTCCACCCTGGCGAAGGGCTGCACCCGCCCTCCGTTCACGCGCACCTGACCCGTGCGTATCCAGCGGTGCAGGAGGCTCTTTGGCAGCCCGAAATGGCGCTCCAGAAGGCCGATGACCTTAAGCCCGGCCTCTTCTCCGCTCACAGTCAGGCCCCCGCTCTTCTTCCCGTCCGTGCCGTGTTCTTCCATCAGAATATCCTCCCCGCCGGACAAAAGCCCGCGGTGCGTCATCCTATCCCGTCGGGCGGCTCAGGAAAAGAGGCCCGTTCCTTGCGCACTCTCCCTTTCCAAGGCACAATGGCCGCGGTCCGGCGAATGACCTCCGGACCGGACTTCAACCAGGAGTTTTTTCCATGGTTACCGTTGACTGCAGGGGCATGACCTGTCCCCAGCCTCTTATCAACACCCGCAACGCCGTGAGGAACGGCGCGGACGAACTCGAAGTCATTGTGGACAATCCCATGTCCCAGGAAAACTGCACCCGCTTCCTCATTAAAAGCGGATTCAGCGTCAAGGACACGAAGGACGCTGACGGCCTCATCCACCTTGAGGCCAGACGCGTGAAGGATGTGCCCGTCGACGAGACGACCCAGTGCACCCTCCCCGGCGGCGTCTCCCAGACCCTTGTCTTCATCACCACCGAGACCCTCGGCCGCGGCGATGACGAACTCGGCGCCGCCCTCATGAAAAACTTCCTGTCCACCCTGACCGAAATGCAGGATCTGTGGCGCATCGTGCTTCTGAACGGCGGCGTAAAGCTCGCCGCCACTCCCGGCCCCTGCCTCGACGCCCTGAAGAAACTCGCCGAATCCGGCGTCTCCATCCTCGTCTGCGGCACCTGCCTCAATCACTACGGCCTGCTTGAGAAGAAACAGGTCGGCGAAACCTCCAACATGCTGGATATCGTGACCAGCCTCGACCTCGCGGGCAAGGTAATCCGTCCGTGACGCCATCAGGCCGGTAGGTTTCCGGCGGCCTGCCGGGTACCGGGCTGCGGCCCCGCCCGGCAGGTCCTCGTCTTCTGACGGAGGAAAAGCATGCGTACGTTCACGGGCTACACATCCCGCTCGTCCCTCGGCATTCTGGCCGACGACCCGGAAAGCCCCGAATACAACCGCCCGGGCCGGACCAGCCCTGCCGGGAAAAAGACCGGCGGCTTCACTCCCTCGCTCCCGGAGCGCGAATTTCACGGTGAGGAAGGCCGGACCCGCGGGAGATTCCGCTTCCCTTCCGTTTCCCTTCCCGTCCTTCTCATCGCCTGCGCCCTCAACCTGCTCCTCCTCTTCGGCTTCGCCTTCCTCGTGGACAGGGACATCGCCTCCCTCCCGAAACCCGTCTACTACATTTACCTTACCGATTCCCCTGACGGCGCCCCGGATAAAACGCCGCAGCCCGCAGAGAACGGCCCCGCGCCGGCCCCGTCTTCAGCGCCGGCGGATCCCGGCCAGGCGGGAAACTGATTTTCCTCTCATTGCAAGCCGTCCCCGCGCGCGTTATTCTTCCCGGACGCGGCCGGCGGAAGACCCGCCAAAATACGCCGCTTTTTCGGAGAACGTATGCCCCGCTCCCACAGGAAGACGAAAGTCCATTCCCTGGCGCTGGCGGCTCTGGCCGCCCTCTGCGCCCTCTCTGTGCCGTCCCCCGCTCCGGCTGATCAGATTGAATACCCGCCCGCGCAGCTCAGACGCTCCTTTGACGGCATTTTTTCCTCGCTTATCCCTGACACGCCCGCCCCGAACCAGGTCATCGTCAGGAACGGCAGCATCCCCGGCCGTGTCTACGGCTGCAGCGCCAAAGGCGAGGGCACGGTTTCAGGGAACAGCGTCGTCGTACTCGGCGGCTCCATCGCCCGCGGCGTCGCTGCAGGCTTCAACACGCCCTCCGAAAATCCCACGGACTGCAAAGATGGCCAGCAGACAGGCCGCGCCATTTCCAACACGGTCCTTGTTCTCGGCGGCACCGTCTCCGGAGCCGTGGCAGGCTGGTCCAACGGTCCGGCTCTTGGCAACACGGTCACCGTGGCAGGCGGCAGCATCACCGGAACCCTGACCGGCGGCCTCGCGTACGCCCAGGCCTCGGGCAACCAGGTCATTCTGAGCGGCGGCCAAATCAAAACCAACGCGGTGGGTGCCATAGCCCGCAAAGGACTGGCGGACGGCAACCACGTCACCATTTCCGAAGGCGCTGACGCGCTGGCCGTCACCGGCGGTATCGGCGAGAGCGGCGCCATGGGCAACTCCGTTCTTGTCATCGGGGGCACGCTGAAGGGCGACGCCACGGGCGGCGCGAGCCGGCAGGGCACGGCCGGAGGAAACCAGATCATCCTCCACGGCGGTCAGATCGGCGGCAGCATCCTGGGCGGCCATTCCGCGGACCGCGCGGCCACGCACAACAACGTCTTTCTCGTCCCCGCTCCCGGCGGCACGCCCATTGTCTGCCAGGGCGACATCAGCGGCGGCCAGAGCGACAAAGGCACAGCCGAACACAACGGGGTACGCATGGGCTCCGGCATGGTCTACGGCAGCATCTTCGGCGCCCGCGGCAGCGACAGGGCCTCCTCCAACCACGTGGACGTGGAGTCCGGCACGGTTCAGGGCGAGGTCACCGGCGGTGAGGGCACGAGTCAGGCCGTGGACAACACGGTCCGTCTCTCCGGCGGCAGCGTTCAGGATGTCACGGGCGGCAGGGTCACTGACCGCGAGCACGTGCTCGGCCATGTGAATCAGATTTTCGGCCAGGATCCGGAAGAAAACGAAGAGCCGCAGGACAGCCCCGGAACCCAGAAGCTTGCCTCCCGCAATCAGGTGATTATATCCGGGGGCAGCGTCTTCGGGTCTGTGACCGGCGGCATCAGCGAAAGCGGAAGCGCCACGGACAACACCGTGGTCATCAGTGAAAACGCCACCCTGTCCGACAGCACGGTCCTTTCCGGCGGCGACGCTCCCACGACATTCTCCGGCAATGTCCTCGAGGTTTCCGGAGCCATCATGGCCAACAGCATCCGCAACTTCGAAACCATCCGCTTCGCCTCTCCCGCCATGGAAGGCGGCTGTCTCATTCTTTCCGGAAAGGCTGTCCTCTCCGCGAAAGGACAGACGGCAAAAATCGTTGTGTCACAGCTCGCCTCGGGCGCGAAACTGCCCGAAAGTTTCGTGCTCATCCACGCAGAGGAAGGCATCGACCTCGGCGGGGGCTCCTTCACGAAAAAACAGCCGGGCGTCAGGCACGGCGCCTCCAGCGTCACCCTGCTCTACTCACTGTCCAGGGACGGCAGGGATCTCATCGCCACTGTCGATACCGGCCATGGAACAAAAAAATAACGGAGGCAGCGGGGTTTCCCCGCTGTAAACACCCATGAAACTGAAAAACTCTCTTCTTCCGGCCTGCTGCTGCGCCGCGGCCCTCCTTCTCTCAGGCTGTGGTATGGGCAATTCCAGCAGTACGGCTGACGATCCGGCTCTCGCCAATAACCCCAATTACGATGTGCCCGTTTACGAGAATTCCCCGAGCGCGGTAAAACTTCAGCCGGAAAACAAGGTTGAGGAGCGGGATCTTCCGCCCTCGGCCGGAGCCGCCGCTCCGGCCCAGACGACACCGTACATGCAGCGCAGGGCCGCAGCCGGCGCCGCTCATCCTGCCGCCGCGCCCGTCACGGCGGCCGCGCCCCAGAATCCGGCTCCCGCGCCCCTGCAGACCGCACCGGCAGCGCAGGCTCCGCGTCCGGCCCCGCTCGTTACGACGAAGCCCGCCACGCTGACGCCCGTCAAACAGCCGCCTCTCACCGCCGCGCCGAAGCCCGCAGCCACGGGCGTTCAGCACGCCGCGAAGCCCGCGGCGCAGAATCCCGCCGTGAAGGCTCCCGCGAAACCGGCCCAGAAGCCGGCCGCGGCGGCTCCGAAACAGAAGGCTCCCGCAGTCCAGCAGGCAGCGAAACCGGCCCAGCAGAAGCCGGCTGCTCCCACGGCGGCGAAGCCCGCGCAGAAGAAGCCCGCAGCTCAGGCCGCGAAACCCGCGCAGAAGCCGGCCCAGCCCAAAGCCGCGGCACCGAAAGCCTCGGCCCAGAAGACAGGGACAGCGGTGAAGGCTCCGGCGAAGCCGGCCCAGAAGAAACCCGCAGCGCAGAAGCAGAAGACAGCGCCCGCTTCGGGCCAGATCGGAAGAAACACTGCCCAGACGAAGCAGTAACAGCTGCCTGACCCCAGGATCAGAAAAGGCCGGAAACGGAATGTCCGTTTCCGGCCTTTTTCTTTTACGCGGGATGATCAGGCTTCTACGCGAGGGTTCTGACCCAGGCCTTGATTTCAGGATCTGCGGCATGGGCGGCGAAGCGGATGCCTCCCTTCCACTCCGCCTTCGGGGCGAGCGGCTTCAGGATATCGACAGTGCGCCCGAGCGGGCTGCTTCCGGACGTGCAGAACACGGCCACCTTCCTGCCGGCGAAATCGCCGCTTTCAAGAAAGGTCTCGATGATGTGCGGCGCCTTGTACCACCAGAGCGGGAAGCCGATGATCACGGTGTCATAGGGAGTCACGTCGATTTTTTCAGCCATGGGGGGACGGCAGGCATCGTCAGCGTTCTCGCGGCAGGAGCGGCTGCCCTTATCGGTCCACAGTCGAGATCGGCCGCGCTGTAGGGCACGGCGGGCCTGATTTCCCTGAGATCAGCGCCACAGGCCGCGGCGATCCTTTTCGCCACGGCCATGGTAGTACCGGTAGCGGAAAAACAGGCGACAAGAATCTTGCTCATAAAAGCCTCCTGAAAATACGTATCTTATTTATTCATGCCGGCAGCGCGGACCAGAAGCGGATCCGGAACGCCGGCCTCGTCAAAGCCGTGCTGGCGCAGGACGCAGGAATGGCACCTGCCGCAGGGCGGGAACGTGCCCGCGTAGCAGGTATGCGTCCAGGCCATGGCCTCCATGCAGCCCGGCAGGGACTGCGCGAGGCGCACGGTGTCAGCTTTGGAAAAATGAATCAGCGGGGTCAGGATCCGGAAACTGTCCGTCCCGAGGGCCTCGTTGATGGTGCGCTCCTGGGAGCGGATAAAGGACTCACGGCAGTCGGGATAGTTGGCGTCGTCCTCCTCGTCCACGCCCGTCACAAGACGCGTGCAGCCAAAGGAATAGGCGATATTGGCCGCGAGCGTCAGAAAGAAGGCGTTGCGCATGGGCACGAAGGTGGTCTCCACGCGTTTGCCGATGATCCGGTCCATGGTCTCGTAGTCAGGGTATTCCTCGAGCTTCTGGCTTCTGTCCACAAGCGGGGACGTGCTTCTGAGCACAGGCCCCACCTTCACGATCTCGTGTTCCGTGATACCGGCCATGGCCGCGACTTTCTTCGCGCTCTCAAGCTCGATGCTGTGCGTCTGCCCGTAATCGAAGGTAACGGCGCAGACCCTGGTGAAGTGCTCCTTCGCCCAGTAGAGGCAGGTGGTCGAATCCTGGCCGCCCGAGAGCACGACGAGGCAGGAGGCGTTTTCTTTTTTCTGGTCCATGATGACTCCGATAGGCTGCGGCCGGACTTACTTCTTCCCGCCGAAAAGGCCTTCGAGCTGGGTGCGCGGACCACGGTTCACGGGCCAGACGACACGGGTGAGGGTCTGGGTGTAAAGTTTTTCCCTGCGGATTTTCACGATTTCCTTCGCCTTGCGGCTCATGCGCAGCACGTGGCGCACGCGGGCGCACACATCCTGAAAGGAAAGCTCGGAAAGCCCCGCGGGCGTCAGGCCGAGCAGGGACGCGGTTTCCTCAGCGAGAGGACCGAGATCCGGCAGCGTGCCGCCTTCCTGCTTCAGGGACTCATCTTCCTTCGCGAGTTCCTCGAGATCGCGCAGGCATTTCTCTGCCTTCTTCGCCATAAGCTCCAGTTCTTCCTCGCTGCGCTCCACGTAGGACGCGGCGCCAGCGGAAATCTGCTGGGGTTTGCTCATATCAATGCGCAGCATGCCGCTGCGATCGGTTCCGTTACTCATATATTCCTCCGGACGGCGCCAGGCGCCGTCCCGTACCCGTCCCAGAAATCCCCCGGAGGGGACGCCGGGACGGAGAAAAAAGCACCCGCGCTTCACTTAATTGACGCGCCTCGGATCTTCCTTTCCCTGCGCCGCGAGGGCGAGGCTCTGCAGGGAATATTCCACCATGTCGGCTACGGCCTCGCGGGTAAAGAAGGCCGTGTGCGGGGTGAGCAGGACATTGGGCATGGAGGCCAGGGTGTTCATCTCCCTGTGCGGCACGGGCCTGCCCTTGAAATCGCGGTAGTAGATGGCCGTCTCGTTTTCCAGCACATCGAGGGCCGCGGCCCCCACCCGTCCGCTTTCGAGGGCTTCAATGAGAGCTTCCGTATCCACCACAGTGCCGCGGGACATATTGATGAGAATCACGCCCGGCTTCATGGAAGCCAGGGTATCCCTGTTCACCAGATGGAACGTGTCCGGAACCGCCGGCGTGTGGAAGGTGATGATGTCACTCTGCCGGAAAAGCTCCTCACGGGACACGTATTCCGCCAGTCCCTGTACTTCGGGATTCTCCCTCACGTCGTTCGCGAGCACGCGGCAGCCGAAGGACTTCAGGAGATGCACCACCCAGGCGCCAATGCGGCCCGTTCCCACAACGCCCACGGTGCAGCGGCCGAGCTCGCGCCCGCGCACGCCCCTGAGACCGAAATCCCCGGCGTCAAAGCGGCGCATGATGAGCTTCATGTTTCTCAGGCACATAAGCATGGCCATGACCGTGTACTCCGCCACGGTGTGCGGCGTGTAGCTCACGTTGGAAACGGCGATGCCGAGCCGTGTGGCGGCAGCGAGGTCGATGTGGTCAAAACCCACGGTGCGCGTGGACACGGCCCTGATACCCCGCGCGGCCCAGGCCTCAAGCAGCGCCGCGCTGACGGGCTGGGTGATAATGCTGAGCCCGTCCATCCCCTTCACGGCGTCGGCATTCCCAAGAGAAGGCGTGTCATCGCGCAGGACAATGTCCGCGCCAAGCCTGGCAGCCGTCTCCTCAAAAAGCTCCCTCTCATCCGGACGCACGTTGAAAGCCAGAAATTTCATCCCTGTCCTCCACGGGCCGCAGGAAAGAAGGGGGAAGGCCCCTGCCTTCTTCCTCTGCGCTCCCGATTGCTGTACACATTCTTCCGATAAGGTAATCACGCCACGCCGCGGACGCAACAGGGCACGGACCGCGGCCCTCCCATCCTCCCAACAAAGCCCCCTCATCCATCATGCGCACCATCCTTCTCCTTACCCTGGCCCTGCTGACCCTTTCTCCCTTCACGGTCTGTGCTGAGACACCCCCCTCAGAACCCCAGACCCAGGATACGGCCGGGCAGGCCGCACCCGAAAACGCGGACTCCGTCCGGGCGGACTATGATCTCATAAAGGAAGCCTACGGCGGGGATATCGGGCCGCTCACGGAAGAGACGCCGGGACACTGGGTCTTTACGGCCAGGGGAAAGAAAATCGCCATGAACGGCGGCACGGTCACGGAAAACATCGTCTCCTCGGACATGGCGCTGACGCTCACGCAGCCCTACAATCTGGAACCTGACCGCACCTTCCCGGCCGCGGGCGTGAACCCCGGCCGCAACCGCTGCTACGACTTCTTCATGGCCATGTACGGCGCCGACAAGAAGGAAGTGCTCTCCCAGATCGTGAACGTGAAGTTCCTCGGCCGGAACGTGCCTTTTTCAAAGAATGGCGGCGCAGCGGCGGCTCTCCGCCGCGTGGCCGCGGAACTCGAAGCCGCAGCAGCGAAGAACCCCGGCCTGAAGCCCCTGCTCATCCCCGACGGCGGCTTCTACTGGCGCAGGATCGCGGGCGAGACCTGCCTCTCCCCGCACAGTTTCGGCATCGCCATCGACCTCAACACGAAGTACGCCACCTACTGGAAATGGCAGAAGAATCCCGACGCCCCGCATCCCCAGCAGACGTCCTACCCGTCCGTCATCGTGAAGGCCTTCGAAGACAACGGCTTCATCTGGGGCGGCAAGTGGCACCGCTTTGACATCATGCACTTCGAGTACAGGCCCGAGATCATCCTGCAGGCGAAGAAGAAAGCCGTGGAAGCCGAGCCCTGCATCCCCGTCCGGGAAAGCGGAGCCGGGGCGGGAAAAAATGAGTCTGCCCCCTTGCCAGAATAGAAAGAGAACTTATCTCTCAGAAGGATCGGAAAATCCTGTTTTCCGGCCGCGGCTTCATCTGCCGCTTCACCTGATACCAACGAGTCCCGGCCCCGCGAGGTCCGGGACTTTTTCATTGTCCTCTCCCCGGCGGGAAGGGCAGGAGCGCGTCACCATGACTTCAGTTTATCTTCTCAGCGGTTTTCTGGGGGCCGGCAAGACCAGCCTCATGCAGCATATCCTTTCCACCGGCGTCGGACCGGACACCGTGGTCTTCGTCAACGAGTTCGGGCGCCTCGGCCTCGACGGAAAACTCATCCAGCGCGAGGGGCTCTCCATGTACGAGCTCAATAACGGCTGTATCTGCTGCTCGCTGAAGGACGAGCTGGAGCTCACCCTCGAAAGGGCCATCCGCGAACGCAGACCCCGCAAAATCCTCATCGAGGCTTCCGGCGTCGCCGACCCCGGAAGCATCGTGCGCCTCATCGCCAGCCTGCCGAAAGTGCAGCTCGCTCCCACGCGCACCATCACCGTGGTGGACGGCCGCGCCTGGATGCATCAGCGCTCCATCGGCAAGCTCTACCTCTCCCAGCTCGAGCAGGCCGACCTCATCATCTTCAACAAGACCGACCTCGTTCCCGCCCGCAAACTGGAAGGACTCATCGCCTCGCTTCAGGAAAAGTATCCGGATACCCGCGTGGTTCCTGCCGTGCGCGGCGTCATCGATCCGGCCGTGTTCTGGGGCGTTCCCGAACCCGGCAGGGCGGCCGTGGAAAACGCCGGACAGGAAGAAGAGCATGATCATGAGCACGAGCACGATCATGAACACGGGCATGACCACGAACACCACCATCACGACCACGAGTTTTCCGAGGTGGTGTTCCGCACTGACGGGGTCATGGACAGAAAAGGCCTCGACGCATTCCTCTCCAGCCTGCCCGAAAACGTGGACCGCGCCAAGGGGCAGGTCGTCTTCCCCGGCGAAACGCTCTATCTTGACGTGGTGGGTGACGAAATCAGCTGGCGCAGGCCTCCGGAAGGCCTCACCGGCACCTGCCTCGTCTTCATCGGCAGGAAGCTCGACGAAAAGAGCCTGCAGGACGGCCTCAGGGCACTCGTGCTCCCCGCATAGGAACGTTCCGGCCCCCAAAAACAGGGCCTTCAGGAATCTCTCCATGCCGGAGGGCGCTGTCCGGACAGCAGCACAGGCACTGTTTTGGAGACAGGGCAAAAAAATTTTGTCATTTTTTCTCTTTTCGCTTGACGGAATCCCCTCTCTGGCGTAGGTTCCGTCCCGCACCATGAAGATGCCTTTGTAGCTCAGTCGGTAGAGCGCGTCCTTGGTAAGGACGAGGTCTCCAGTTCAATCCTGGACAAAGGCTCCAGAGCAAAAAATCAGGCCTTCTCGTTGAAAAACGCGGGGGCCTTTCTTTTTTGCCGGAAGAGGACAGGAAGCGCCGCCCTTGCGCAGCGCTTCGCGCCAGAGAGCCTGTTTCTCCTACATGTAACCGGCAGACTGCTCGCGCACCACTTCCATGGCCACGCGGGCGTTCCTGGTGAGTTCCCGGGACTGAACCGCGGCGCCGCTCACGCCGCTCATGACCTGGTTCATGTAAATATCGGCGTACTGGAGGAACCGGCGTCCCGTCTTCGAGCCCATGTACTGGGCCTTGTCACGGATGCGCTGCTGGATCACCCAGAGGAGACGGTATTTGTCGGCGCTTGTGCGGCAGATGGACGCCGCGGCCGGACTCAGCACGATGTCCGCATTTCTGAGGGACCAGCCGATCTGATCCGCGGCCGACTTCAGCGCGCCCATACCGCCGCTCATTTCCGTGCCCTGGACAAAACGGGCGCAGGCCAGCCACTTGTCCATGGCAATATCCGAGTGCGCGCTGTTGTAGATAAGCGCATCAGCCGTCACAGAGGAAGAAGAAGCCGCCGGCGCGGGCGTTTTCTTGTGACCGCAGGCGCCGAGCGCCAGAGCCAGGATAAGCAGAACCGGAACAAAACGATACATGAAAACCTCCTCCCTTGCCGGTACTCTTCCTGCCCGGCCGCGTGCTGTAAAACCGCCCGGCCCCGCCTGCCGCCGGCGCCGGAACGCCCTCTAGTCTGATCGGGTTGCGCCGTGAACGCAACCCCGTGAACCGTTTTTTTTCATTCCCGTGCATCCGGACATGCGGGAAGATGTCACCGGAAACACGAAGGGCGGGGAAAAATCCCCGCCCTTTTACCTGTTTCAGGCTTGCCGCATTACGGACACTACCAGAATTCAGGCCTGAAGAAGCCCTGCGCGATGAAGCAGGCGCCGAAGATGGCCACGAGAGCTCCGGCGATACGTCTCGCCGGAGGCCCGAACCTGGCGTAGTTCTTTGTCTCCATGACGCCGATGCCGCACCCCGCGAGGACGATGGGCAGACAGTGGCCAAGGCCGAAGACCACAATCATCACGACCCCGAGCGCCATCTTCCCCTCGAGAAAGATGACGCCCAGCATGGGCGCCAGAAACCCGAAGGTGCAGGCTCCGGCCAGCAGGCCGTAAAGGAGCCCCATGAGGAAAGCCCCTCCGAAACCCGTAAAGTTCCAGCGGAAGAGTCTGCTGTAGTCCATGTTGCAGCTTCTCATGACAAGCATGGTACGCAGGCCCGCCGCGAGAAGCACGAGGCCCGTGAGCGCGTAAACAAAGCCCGGCACGTCGCCGAGCATGCGCCCGGCCGCCGCGCACACGCCGCCCACGCAGAACACCGCCGCGAAGAGCCCTCCGCTGAAGCAGACGGCGTAGCCAGCCGCCCTGCGCGGCTTCGTGGACACGGGCTGGCCCGCCACGTAGCAGACGAGAAGCGGAATGGACGCCAGATGACAGGGGCTCAGGAGCGTGCTCACAATACCCCAGGCGAAGCACCCCAGCATGGACAGCCAGAACTCGTCCTGGATGAAGTCGTTGATAGTGATGAGCAGGTTTTCGAGCATGCTATTCCGCCAGCAGGCCGTCCAGGATGCGTTTCATCTCGCCTTCCTTCAGGTAGCCGGTGCGGCGGTCCCGTTCCTTTCCGGAGGCGTCATAGAAAACGAGCGTGGGAAGAATCTTCACGCCGTACTTTTCCTTTTCTGCGGGATGCTTTTCCACGTCGAGGAAAATGAAGGCCACCCTGTCCGCGTACGTTTTCTTCACGCGGTTCACGATGCGGTCCTGCAGATCGCAGGGAATACAGTCGGACTTGAGATTCAGGAGTGTCACCTTCCCCCTGGCCGGGATTTCCTCCGCCTGTCCCTGCGCGGGCAGGCAAAGAAGAAGGGCCAGAACGGCCGGGATGAGGAAGGTCAGATATTTTTTCATAAGCTTATGCCTTCGTTATTTTCACGCGCGTGCTGCTGAAGTCGGGGATTCCGCCCACACAGTCCACAAGCGGGGTTCCCCCCATCGAAACGTCGAGGCGGCCCAGCCTGTTGAAGCTGACGCCGGTGCCCATTTTTCTGTCGGCGCGCACGGGTCCGCCCATGACGGCGTGTCCGGCGTCCCTGATAGACAGGGAGGAAGCGCCCATCTGCCAGTGGCCGTAGTGGAAGGAGATGGCCACACACCCCTGGCGCACAAGTGTGGACGGTTCTGCCGCAGCCACAATGCCCAGGGCGCAGCTGCGCGAAGTGATGCGGATTTTGTCGCCCGCCCTGATGCCCAGTTTCCTGGCGTCCAGCGCGTTGATGACGGCCCTGTTCTCGGGGAAGATCTCGAGAGCCCAGGTATGGCAGGAAGTACGCGACTGGCAGTGCACGTTCATCTTGTAGGTCACGGCCGTGAAAGGCCATTCCCTGTCCTCATCGGTGACATCCCTGCCCGAGGCCTCACAGGCCGGGGCAAGCGTCAGGGTACCACTGTTGCGTTTCCCTGTTATGGAGTTGCGCGAGCAGGCGAGCTTCTCGCTCCAGAGCAGGATTTTTTTGATGCCCTTCTTCTGCTCGTCCCCTGAAAAGACGCTGTCGTAGCTGTCCCTGAACACGCCTCCGCGGGTAAGCAGGGTGCAGACCTGGCGCCAGAGGGCCGGAGGCAGCATCCAGTTGTAGGCGAAGACGGGATAATTCGCCCGGACGAGATCTGTCTCAGAGGCCGGCGCTTCCTTCAGCTTACAGTTGGAAGCTAAGTTCCCGAGAGCGCGCACATAGAAGTCTTCGGCACAGTGCAGGGGGTACATCTTTCCGTCGTTTCCCGGAATGGCGTCCTTTCCGAATCCCGGGAGTTTCAGATACTCGGCAAGGTCGATGAGGAAGGTCTCCATGGAGAAAGGCCTGCCGTCCGCCGTCTTCCCCGTAAGCGGCACGATGGCCGGAACGCGCACCGTGGTGAATTTCAGGGCAGGCGCGTGCGGGGACATGAAGGAATACATGCCCTCCAGCCAGGAGAGGCTCGGCACGATGTAGTCAGCGTAGATATTGGACTCGTTGACGCACACATCAATGGAGACGTGCAGGGGCACCTTCTCCGTGTCCTTCAGGGCCGTGACGTAGCTCGTGCCGCCGGGGATGGAGTACACGGGGTTGAAAAAGAAGGTGAAGAGAACCTGGCAGGCGTACGGATAGCCCTGGGCAATACCGTTCATGGCTTCCACGCACAGGCCGCCGCGGGTCACCGGGAACCACGGACGCCTGGCCGGATAGCCCGTGCCGCCCTTTGCCTCCTTCTCTTTATATTCCGCGCTCTTTTCGTAGACATTCTTTTCCCTGGAGATGCGTACGCCGCCCGTCTTTCTTTTCCCTTCAAAGTCGGTGAGGCTGAACACGCCTTTCTTCCAGTCGCCGGCGGAACCGCTGCCTCTGAGGTAGCCGCCCTTCCGGTTAATGCTGCCCGTGAGCACGTTGAGCATGGCAACGGCCCAGGAGGCGTAGGTGCCGCCCACGTAATTGCCCGCGCCATGGTACTGGCACACGGCGGCTTTGTGGCCGTGCGAGGCGAATTCCCGGGCGACTCCGCGGATCACGCCGGCGCCGATGCCGCAGCGTTTCGCGTAGTCTTCAAGAGACGTTTCCATGACAGCCTTCTTCATGAGGGTGAAGGCCGTGGCGCAGTGCACCGTGGTTCCGTCAGCGAGCTTCACCTCGCCCTCTGCCTCAAGAAGCGCGCTGTCTGCGCCGGCTGCTATGGCCGCGGAGCCCGGGGCAGTCATAACGCAGGGCCCGGCCCCTTCCTTCTTTTCATCGAGTCCTGCCTGCAGATCCGAGGCGGTGAGCTTCTTTCCGTCCTTCCCGCTCTTCCCGTCCGCCACCACGAGATGGCAGGAATCGGTAATGCCGCAGAGGCCCATGGCCTTCGCCCCGGCGTCATTAAAGCAGGAGAGAAAGTCTTTATCGAAGAGGTTCTCCTCAAGCATGACGCGGAGCATACCCATGGCCAGGGCGCCGTCCTGGCCGGGGATGACGGGCAGCCACTGATCCGCGTGGCAGGAGGCGTTCGTGGCCCTGGGGTCAACGACCACGAACTTCAGTTTGCCGGCCGCGTGACGTTCAGCCATAAGCGCGCCGTAGAAGTTGATGCCGGGCTGCAGGGTTTCGTACACATTGGCCCCGAAGACGAGCATGTACTCGCAGGACATGACGTCGGCCTTGAGCTCAACATCCTGGCCGTCAGTGAGCACAAAGTTCCCCATGCGGAAGCCGAGGCCGCAGATATCCGTGTGGCTGATGCGGTTGACAGAACCCACGGCGTCCTTCACGAAACGGTTGGAAAAATCCTGGTAGCCGACCTGATCGCGGCCGCCGATGAAGATGAAGCCGTTGCGCCTGGACCCGAGCGAGGGATCGGCGGGATCAATGGGATCGTCGGAAAGCACGCTCCTGAGGCCTGGATATACGGTTGTGTCGCCGATGTCGGCGAAGAGTTTTCCGCCGTCAGCCACTTCGCGGATGAGCTGTTCCCACGGTATGGGCCCGAATCTGCCCGAACCGCGGGGCCCCGTCCTCTTAAGAGGCTGCAGGATGCGGATGGGGTTGTAACAGTCATGCATGGCTTCCTGTGCCTTGCCGCAGGCCGGCGAGGGCACGGAAAGGGATTCTTCTGCCGGAGTGTCATAGGCGAGGGGCCGGCCCGCCATGTTGTAGGGGTTGTAGGGATTGCCGGTCACGTGGTCGAGCCTGCCGTCCTTCACAAAACAGCGCACGCCGCAGCGCGCGTTGCAGCCGAGGCAGGTGCTGGCGACGCATCCGGCGGGCTTTTCCGGAGCCTTTTCCGCCTCAGCGGGAGCGGCCGCGGCTTTTCCGGAGCCCGCGAGGAGCGAGACAGAGGTCAGGGCCGCGCCGCCGAGAAAATGGCGGCGGTCCAGAGTAAAAGCGGATTTTTTCATGCTAACTTTTCTCCTCCGGCATAGGGAAGGACAAACACAGGGCGCGGGACAGACAAAATCCCGCGCCCTTTTGTGTCTCCATACAGGCCCTGCCTGCAGCACCCCTCCCCGGAGAGCAGCTGGCTCACTAATATGGACTCTGCCTTTTCCCGCCGCAGCCGGGTGCGTACAAAAAAGATCAGTCTTCTATTACAAATACTGCCAGTGTCAGGCAGCAGACAGAGAAGAAGGCCCGCATCCGGCTTCCCGGTACGGGCCGTTTGTCCGGACCGGACAGCCGGTATCCCTGGGTTCTGTCTATGGCAATGCCAGACTCCGGCCTGCATCTGCTTTACGCGGCCGGGCCGCCCGGACCATCACCCTGCTCTCAGGCATAGCCTCCGGGGTGCTCCCCGCACCTCCACTGTTACGCTCATGCCCAGACGGATCTTCCTGAGCAGTGGACTTCAGGCTTGCCAGGCGGCCCCATTTCGTTATTCACAGGGCACCCCGAATTTTTTGGAATGACCAAAAAATGCCCCGGGCCGCTTCTGAACAGGAAGCCCGGGGCAGATAGGGGGGAAGAGGATTTTTTAGGAGAAATCTGCGATACGGCCATCCGTAGAAATTACCGTAACGCTCCAGGGAATGTTCTTCCCGCTCGCCTGAAGGGCCTGCCGGACAGCGGCCTCGATGCCTCCGCAGCAGGGGACTTCCATCCTGACAACAGCGACGCTCCTGATGTCATTCAGGGTAAGAATCTCCGTAAGCTTTTCACCGTACTGCACAGGGTCAAGCTTCGGGCAGCCTATGAGGGTCACACGGCCGCGCATGAAACGTTCGTGAAAGCCGGCGAAGGCATAGGCCGTGCAGTCAGCGGCCACAAGAAGTCTGGCGTCCCTGAAAAACGGGGCCGTGGACGGAACAAGCCTGATCTGGACAGGCCACTGTGTCAGAGCACTTACCGGAGAACCCGCGGGTTCTCCGGCCGGAACGGCGGCCGGCGGTTCCGCCGCGTGCATGGGCTTCAGAATCTTCATGCGGCTTCCAGGACAGCCATGCGGAGCTCCGGCAGCAGCCCTTTCCCGCAGATGTTCAGCGACGGCGCCTTCATCATAGGACACGGCTTCTCTTTCCTCTATGGTGATGGCGTCGGCGGGACAGGCGGGCAGGCAGTCCCCGAGACCATCGCAGTAGTCATCGCGCAGAAGCACGGCCCTGCCGTCTTCCATGGCGATGGCACCTTCGTGACAGGCGCTGACGCAGAGGCCGCAGCCGGTGCACTTTTCCCGATCAATATGGACAATCTTTCTTTTCATGCCTTCCTCCCGTGAGCGGAAATACGTCTCTTTCTGCCTGTTCAGGTACAGCGCTTATCCGGCCCGGGTATGTGACGCAGATCACACCACTTCCAATTCGCGCCGGAGCCCTCCTTCCCGCGTCATGACGCTGTTCTCTTTTGACGTCCGCCCTCCCCTGTGGCAATCTGGAAAAATACAAAATCAGCGAGGCCGCCATGTCATACCTGCTCATCACCCTCTTCGTTCTTCTGCCTGTCACAATGTTTATTTTCTGGCATTTTGAACTTTTCACCGGCTGTGGCTGCGGGTGTCTCTCGATGATCTTCATTCTCATCCTTTTCCTGGCAGCAATCCAGGCGCTGTTCGGTTTCTTCTTCGCTTCTCCCCAGCCTCCCGAAGCCTACCACATCTGACAGACCGCATACACCATACAGATTCGCTGTGAGTTCCCCCGGAATTTCCGGGGGATTTTTTTTGGCTTTTCGCCCTTCACAAAAAACTGAGGGGACTTATATTGTCTTGTGTAAGGAAATGGTGATGGATGCAAGAAGCGCAGAAAGAAAGCGCAGTAACATCCACACATAATAAAATTTATTCTTATTTTATGAAAATTATTTGTATGGAGGCATATTACTATGTCGTTCTTCTTTGATAATACTCCCTTCCCGGTTCGTTTCCATGGCATGCATCCCGGATACAGAGGCATTTCCCAGCTTCATGACGATATTGACCGCATCTTCGGCGGTTTCATGGGCCGTCCTGAAAACGAGCCCGTCGCTCCCGACAAGATGGCTGACTTCCTGCCGGACATCGACCTCACCAGCGATGAGAAGAATTACGTCATGAAGGTCGAACTTCCCGGCGTTTCCCCGGAAGATGTCGACATCAAGCTCGATGACGGCGTTCTCACCATTTCCGGTGAAAAGAAGGAAGAGACCACAGACGACAAGACAAAGTCCCACGTGAAGGAACGCCGGTTCGGCAGCTTCATGCGCAGCATGACCCTGCCGGAAGACGCTGACGCCGAGCACATCAGCGCTTCCTCGAAGGATGGCGTGCTTACCATTTCCATCCCGAGAAAGGCCCCTGAAAAGCCTCAGGCCAGAACCATCACCGTGCAAAAGGCTGAATAAGCAAATCTAAGAGGAATGTCTCCCCTCTGACATTCCTGAGCGCCGGAGCGGTTTAAACCGCTCCGGCGCTTTTTTTGTGCCCACAGAAAATTTCAGGAAACAGAAACGTACGGAAAGCCGCTGCCGATACTGAGAGAATAAGGCAAAAATCAGACGGAATCCGGCATGGAATTGCCTCCTCCATCTTTATATAGCGGAGGGGAAAGGAATCCCCCACCCAACAGCAAGGAGAAATACCATGTCCTGGACGAAAAAACTCGGCGCTCTTGTTCTCGCCGCTGGCACACTCGCAGGCGGCGCCACAGCCTCACGCGCCGCGGCCCTGACGCCCGGAGACCAGAGCCTTATTCCCATAGCTGCCTTCACGGCCAGTGGCAATACAGAAAGGCTGAAAGGAGCCCTGGAGGACGGTCTCAGAAACGGCCTGACCATCAACGAGATCAAGGATGAACTCGTGCAGATGTACGCCTACACGGGCTTCCCCCGCAGCCTGACCGCCCTCTCAGTGTTCATGAATCTGCTGAATGAGCGCAGGGCCCAGGGCATTACCGATACAGCCGGCAGGGAAAAAAGTCCGGTTCCCCAGGACTGCAGCGTCCTTGAACGGGGGACGGCCACGCAGACAGCCATCGTCGGACATCCTGTCAAAGGTCCGCTTTTCGAATTTTCTCCGGATATCGACAGGTATCTGAAAACGCATCTCTTCGGTGACATCTTCGACAGCGATCTCCTGACCCACAAACAGAGGGAGCTGGCCACCGTATCCGCGCTGGCGGCCCTCCCGGCACCGGCCCAGCTGGCTTCGCACCTCAGCTGCGCCATGGTTGTCGGTCTGACGGAAGCCCAGCTCAGGGAGCTCGCCGCCACCCTGCGCAGCCAGGTCGGCGGAAAGGAGGCCGATCTCGCAGAGAAAACTCTGGATGAAATTCTCAAAAAGAAAAATCAGACGAAATAGTTTTTCCCCCGGGAAAAAACGCATTCAGGAAAGAGGCTCAAAATGAAAGTTATTCTCGTCAATGGAAGCCCGCATCAGCACGGCTGCACCTTTACGGCGCTCGATGAAGCCCGGAAAACACTGGAGGAGGAAGGCATCGGAACTGAAATGTTCTGGGTTGGAACAAAACCTCTCGCCGGCTGCCTTGGCTGCCACAAGTGCGCGAAGCTGAAACATTGCGTTTTCGATGACCGCGTCAATGAATTCCTTGCCATAGTCGGCGGTTTTGACGGTTTTCTCTTCGGCACGCCCGTGCACTGGGCTGCGGCCGACGGTTTTCTGACGTCCTTCATGGGCCGGGCCTTCTATGTTGACCAGTTAGCCGGCCTCAACACGTTTTATCTGAAACCCGCAGCCGGCGTCATCTCCGCGCGCCGCGCCGGCACGACGCCGACCTGGGATCAGATTAACAAGTACTTCGGTCTCATGCAGATGCCCATCGTCACGTCCCAGTACTGGAACCACGTGCACGGCAGGACTCCCGATGAAGTGCGCCAGGATATCGAAGGCATGCAGACCATGCGCACGCTCGCCAGGAATATGGCCTACATGCTCCGCTGCAGGGAAGCCGCCAGCAAAGCCGGCGTGCCCATGCCGAAGCGCGAGCCCGTCACCTTCTTCAACTTCATCCATTAGAAAATCACCCGGCCTGGCCGCCTGACGGCCCTGCCGCAAACTCCCTACAGGAGCAGCATATGAACAATTTTCTCTCCCGCCGCGCTCTTCTCAAAGGATCCCTCGCAGCAGCCGCTGCCGCCGGCATCTCTCCGGCTCTTCTTACCGCCACGGACGCCCGAGCCGCTGAAGCTGCCGTGCAGAAGACGCCTGTCATCGGCTCCCGCAGTGTCTCAGGTACCGCAAAGGGAACCCACGCCACCGTCTACTTCACGAAGCACATTGACGCTGAACATCTCATCAGGCTCTATGGGAAAATCAGCGATCCCATTTTCGGCAAAGTCGGCATAAAGCTGCACACCGGTGAAAAGAACGGACCCAACATTCTGCCCCGGGACATGGTCCGGGCTTTCCAGGCCCAGGTTCCCAACAGCGCTATTGTGGAGACCAACACCCTTTACAAGGGTGACCGGTATACCACGGCAAGCCACCGCGAAACCCTGAAGGTCAACGGCTGGGACTTCTGCCCCGTTGATATCATGGACGAGGAAGGCGACGTGAACCTGCCCGTGCGCAACGGCTTCCACCTTAAGGAGGTGGCCATGGGCGGCCATCTCGTGAATTACGACTCACTCATCGTGCTTACCCACTTCAAGGGACACGCCATGGGCGGCTTCGGCGGTTCCCTCAAGAACATCGCCATCGGCTGCGCCTCCGGACAGATGGGCAAAAAGCAGGTTCACGGCGTAGTTGGTGTGGAGAATGTCGACTGGCAGAAAGCTCCCATGAAAGAATACTTCATGGAACTCCTCGCCGACTCAGGCAAGGCCACCTGCGACTACTTCGGCAAGCACATTGTCTTCCTGAACGTGCTGCGCCGCATGTCCGTCGACTGTGACTGCGCCGGCAGGAGCGCGGCTGAACCTACCATTCCTGACATCGGCATTCTGGCCTCTACCGACATCCTGGCTATCGACCAGGCCTCCTGCGACCTCGTCTTCGGCATGCCCCAGAAGGACAATCACGACCTCGTTGAGCGAATCCAGAGCCGCCACGGCCTGCGCCAGCTCTCTGCCATGGCCGAACTCAGGATGGGCAACCCGCAGTACGAGCTCGTCTCCATCGACTAAATTCTTCGCGTACCGCAGGCCCCCCGGATCGGCTGCGCGCTTCCGGGAGGCCGCACGTCTGCCACCCGCCTTTTCATTATTTCCACGTATCCACAGGGGGCTCCGGACTGGCAGGATCATATTCAGAGTCCGCGCCGGCAAAAACGCCGCCGCACACTTTCCCTGTTTTTAGCTGAGTAAAGAAGGTTGAAAATGCAAGTTCTTCTCGTCAACGGAAGTCCTCACCAGCATGGCTGCACATTCACCGCACTCGACGAAGTGCGCAAAACTCTGGAGGAAGAAGGCATCGGAACCCAGATGTACTGGGTGGGAACGAAGCCCATCGCAGGGTGCATTGACTGCCGCAGGTGCGGCACCCTGAAAAAATGCGTGTTCAATGACAAGGTCAACGAGTTTCTCGGCATGGCCGCTGATTTTGACGGCTTCTTCTTTGGTACGCCCGTGCACTGGGCCGCTTCCGATGGTTTCCTGACTTCCTTCCTGAGCCGCGCCTTCTTCGTCTGCCAGAACGGCGGCGTTGATACGTTTTATCTGAAGCCCGCCGCCGGGGTCGTCTCCGCGCGCCGCGCCGGCACAACGTCCACATGGGATCAGATCAACAAATACTTCGGCATTCTTGAGATGCCCATCGTCACGTCCCAGTACTGGAATCAGGTACACGGCAGAACCCCCGACGAAGTGCGCCAGGACACCGAAGGCATGCAGACCATGCGCACGCTCGCCAGAAATATGGCCTATATGCTCCGCTGTAAGGAAGCCGCGAAGAAAGCCGGCGTCCCCCTGCCGAAGCGTGAGCCCGTCATTCTCACGGACTTTATCCATTAACTGCCTCCGGCCAGACGGGCAGGAAGCAGATTCACGGCGTTGGAAGTCAGGGCAGAACCGGCTGGGAGCACGCCTTTTCAGAGGGAGACTGCCAGGTGCAGCCTGAGCCGTGCATCATTTCCAGACTTCGGATATACAGATCCGGACTTCCCCTGCTTATAGAAACGGAGAAAGTTCTGTCTGTAAAGACAATGCGCTGCACTTTTCACAACAGAGAGGTCTTCACTATGCATGACGCGAAACTTGCTCTCTCAGAAGAATGGGACAAGACATTCCCGCAGAGCAGCAGGGTCAGCCACAAAAAAGTAACGTTTCACAACCGCTACGGAATCACGCTGGCTGCTGACATGTATACACCGGAAAACGCTTCTGGCCGGCTTGCTGCCCTGGCCGTGGCGGGTCCCTTCGGCGCAGTCAAGGAGCAGGCGTCCGGCCTCTATGCGCAGACCATGGCCGAAAGAGGCTTCCTTACCATCGCTTTTGATCCGTCCTACACGGGAGAAAGCGGCGGCGAACCGAGATATGTGGCTTCTCCTGACATCAACACCGAGGATTTCTGCGCAGCTGTCGATTTCCTTTCCGTACAGGACAACGCGGATCCCGGGAAGATCGGCATCATCGGCATCTGCGGCTGGGGCGGCATGGCGCTGAACGCGGCCGCTATCGACACGCGCATCAGGGCGACCGTGACGTCCACCATGTATGATATGAGCCGTGTGACAGCCAATGGGTACTTCGATGCCATGACACCAGACGATCGCTGGAAACTCAGAAAGGTTCTCAACGATCAGCGCACCGCCGATTACAGGAGCGGCACGTATGCCCCGGCAGGAGGCCTGCCGCAGGAAGCGCCCGAAGACGCGCCGTTCTTCGTTAAGGATTACGTGGCCTACTACAAGCACCGCGCCTACCACAGCCGCTCCCTCAACTCGAACAATGGCTGGAACAAAACCTCGGCCCTGTCCTTCTTGAACATGCCGATCACCTGCTACGCCGGCGAAATCCGCAGCGCAGTGCTCATGATCCATGGGGAAAAGGCGCACTCCTGCTACTTCACAAAGGACGCCTTCAAAAAACTCAGGGGCGGCAACAAGGAACTTCTGCTCATCCCGGGGGCCGTCCACACGGATCTGTACGACAACCTGGACGTCATTCCCTTTGACAGGATAACGGAATTTTTCCGCAAAAACCTCGGCTAAGACCGGGAAAAACCAGTTTCATCCTGCTGAAAGTCCGGGCCGCCAGCATGAAAACCGGAAAGACATGCGGCGGTCCGGACTTCTTCTCAGGGAATATCCAGGGATCCCCTATTTTTCAGCGATGACACAGAGCCTGTGCTTTTTCTGATCGCGCTCAGCCCTGCAAGTGGTAAAGCCGACCTCTCTGAGGAAACCGATAAGCTGATCCCCATTGTATATTTTCAGCCCGTCGATGATGTCCGTCCATCTGGCATCCCGGGGGATTGTCCCGTCAGCCTCGTTGACAATCAGGAACGTACCGCCCGGCCGCAGGATGCGCCTCACCCCGCGGAAATTCTCTGCCGGATCAGGCCAGAAGTAGACAGTTTCAAAGGCCGTGACCAAATCAAAGTGATCCGAAGGCAGAGGCAGCGATGACACGTCCGCTACCAGGGTTTCGCACCTTCCTGCACTGACAGCCTCCCTGTTGACCTTCCGCGTTTTTTCGATCGACTCTTCAGAGTAGTCAACGGCAGTCAGCGAGGAGCCGGGGAAACGCCGCAGGAGTTCCGCTGCGTTTCTTCCCCCTCCGCACCCGATATCCGCGATATGCTGCGGACTGAGCCCGGAAATGAATCCCATTCCCCAGTCCGCTACAGGCGCATGCCCCCAGTTCATACTCCAGAGCATAACCCGCCCGAGAAAACCCGCGGGCCTCCCGGTATTGTTGAAAAAGGTTTTTAGAAGTCCCATTTGGCCTCCTTTAACGTACTCGCGTTTTCAAGAGGTGTATTTATAATAAATACATTTAAAAAGCCAGTACGGCCGGGCAGAAAAATGCGGGACACGTTTCCGTGTTCTGCGCGGCTCTTTCCAGTCACACAGGGGGAATACGCTCTGTCAGCGCCCAGCATCCTCTCTGGAGAAAAAATTTTCTCAGGGCTCCGGCAGGGAAAAACCTCTTTGCCGGCGAAACAGATTTCTGAACTGCGGGCAAAGGAAAGCCCTATCGCGGGTCCGGGACTTTTCCCATGCCCATATGCAGGCTGCATTCTCCGATGCCGCAAAGAAATTGCGCTGCCGGCGGAGACTCTGGCCTCAAAGTACAGATTGATAGGGCGGGCCCGCCGCAGCTTCGGCGGCCCGCTTCATTTTTGGCGGCTGAACAGCGTCAAACTGCCCGCAGCATTCCACTTCAGCGCCGGTTTACCGGTCTTCGTCCCAGGCGTTGATAACGACAGGTGTCTTCTTCAGCATTGCCAGATGCTCCGGGCTGAAATGCCGGCGATCAATGACCGCTTCGTAGACGTATTCGCGGAAATAGCTCCCGGAACAGACGAAATAGCCATCTTCACCGACATCCTTGCCCCAGGAGTTCTCGATCTTCCAGCGGTCCGGCCTGCCATCGGCGCCGAAATGAACACCGGTCAGGAGCATGGCGTGCGTCGCGGAACTGTTGCCGCACTCGAGCCGGCTGCCCTTGGACATGGCCGTTGAAAAACCGCCCAGAAGGGCCTCATAACGGACACTGTCCGGATCCCAGAGCCCCTCCTTCCTGGCTCCGGACGCGCCGGCGTCACAGGAGAACCAGACGGCCTGACCATTCCTGAGCTGCCTGACGCAGAGATCCTCAAGCGATTCCTGCGTCAGGTGCAGGGCCTCCATATCCCGGCCAGCCATATTTTCGATACCGTGGAACACGATGGATGTATTGAGAGGCTTGTCGGGCGTCGGCTCGTTAATAACGGGCGTGTAGTCGCTGAGGGACAGTCCGACAAATTTCCGGTAGAACCCGAGCGGCGTCAGATCCCGTTCCTCATGATACTTCCTGTCCTTATCGCGGTAGGCGAAATCAAAACGCCGAACCGGCTCACCGAAGGCGATGCACAGGGCTCTGTAGATTTCCGCCAGCATTTCCTTCCTGCGTGCAGAGGGGTCCGCTCCGTCCAGGACGAGCCCGCGCAGCTCCATGGCATCCTTCCTCAGGAGGCGGTTTATGATGGTCAGGAAGCGGTCGGTATGTTCTGACTGATACGTCTCCGGCTGAACCAGCTTCGGGACAACGCCGTATTTTTCGATAAGATCCCTGGCCTCGCACCAGTACCCGCCATCGGTCATGCCCTGCAGGACATAACGCATAAGCTGCCCATTGAGCGGCTCATGGGCGTGAGTAATGGCCATTTCCAAAAAATTGTTGGCCTTCTCAAGCTTATCGTAAAAGGACAGATAGTTCTGGGACAGCTCAAAGGATTCCAGTCCGCAGGCCTCGGCCACGTGCTCGCGCAGGATATTGAGCGCAGCAAAGAGCCAGCACCGTCCGGACTTCTGCTGGGCCGTTATGCCGCGCGTCTTCACCTCGACGGGAAATGCGCCTCTGAGGAGAGCCGCGCTGGCGGGAACATAGGCCAGATCCGCCATGTCGGTTTTGGCCATGGCCGCACTGAGAACCCGGGCCTCTCTGTCTGACGCGTACCGGGACCGGAATTCATCAAGCATTTCTTCCGTAATATCGCTCATACAAGCTCCTATTTTTCTCTGTTTTTCCGGAGAAGCGTATGCCCGCGCCACGGACAGGGAAGCCCCGGCGTACGCGCTTCCCGGCGGCCGTGGACCTGCCGCCCTCTTCTCTTTCCATTCCCCGACCACGGGCAAAAAAAAACGGTATCACAGAATTTTTACGTTCCGCGATACCGTTTGTTTCCCGTTTCATGGTGGAGGCGGGGAGAGTCGAACTCCCGTCCGAGAAAATTCCACGCAAAGCCTCTACAGGTTTAGGCCGACATTAAATCTCGTCCCTGGCGTTTGCCATCGGTCAGGCGCGCCGGAACCAGCCTTCCGTAAGTTCTCGCAGGAAGTCCCGGTGGGCATTAACTCCTGCCAGCCTGATAATCGTGGCCAGATCCGGATTATCAGGCGTCACCCGGTCTGACCTGACCTTCAGGAGGTCATTTGCGCATCCGCTGCCTAGGCAGCGTAAGCGTATTCGTAATCGTTGTTGGCAATTACTATTTTGCCGCTTTTTACGAGGTCCACGGCGCCTCGACCTGCAGCCCTGGCTTCCACTTCCCCGTCGAAACCAGTGCGCCCCCTTTCGGATTGCGGCATATATAAGTATTTTTTACCTGAATGGCAAGATCTGCTTTCACGCGCAGCTGCCTTCCAAATCCTTCAGGCCGCAGCGGCAGATTCCCCGGCTCAGAAGTATCCTGTGGGCCACGGGATCCGAGAGGCGTGTTTCGTCCGGCCGGATCCCGTAACTGAGCTGATGTCTCACCGCGGCACGTACGCTTTCGGGGCTCCGCCCGATACGGCAGATACGGCCGTCCCCGGCAAAAATTTCATAGAGGGGGGGTATGGAGCAGCTGCGGAACGTCTCTGTCTGCCATGGCCTGGACGGATCAACGCACTCAATCTCGTCCGGGATCCCGGGAAGAATGCCATCCTCAGCTATGAGATCTGCTGCAGCCACGCCCTGTGCATCAAAAATCCGGTAGAGGCGCCTGTTTCCGGAGTCAGCGAGATTCAGCGCTGAGGCATTCCGGAACGCACTGGGAGCGCAGAGTTTCCGCCCCTGCATCCCTACGAGGCTGCATTCCATATCAAGCCCGGCGCACGGGCCGTAAAAGAGACTTTCCATGTCAAAGGCGTCCACGCAGGCACCCTGCCGCACGGCGTTCTCCACAGACTTCTCATCGTGAAGGCCCGACACCATGATGCCGCAGTTAACCATTCCCGCCTCGTCAAGCATGCTTCTGGCCCGCCGGGAAATCCAGGATATATTCCCTGCTCCCATGCGGACCCAGGCGAGACGCCGGCCCATGGGACGCAGGACTTCCCTGTCCACACGTATGGCGTTGGGTATGCCCGATTTCAGGACGTCCTCCGTATCCACGAGGGGCAGCAGTTCACGGGGTAAATTTCGGCAAAACGGCGGAAGGCCTGGTTCTCGCTTTCGTGGGCGAGCACCCAGTTGCGGGTCATGGGCAGGCCGGCCCTCTCCGGCTCTCTTTCCTCATCCCCGCCGCGGAAGGGACCGGCCGGGAACGAAACGCCGCCGGTATACGCGGCTTCCCGGCATGAGGAGGCAGCTCCGGCAGTGAGAGCGCCGGAGCCGTCACGCACGAAAACCGCGCGTCCGCCCGCGGCCCGCGCCAGACGGCTGGCTTTTGTGGCGATGTATGACGCCTGGCCGGCCAGATCGCACAGAGCGCTTTCAAAAAGCTGAGCGTCGATAAGCCCGCCGCGTAAGGTAAGCACAGGTTCACCCGGAAAAATAACCGTGCCCTCAGGCACGGATTCCATGCTGCCGCGGAAACGATACCGGGCGAGATAATCCAGGAATTCATCGCTGAAGACTCGCGTGCCGGCAAGGATGCGGATATCCTCAGGCGTAAAGTACAGGTTCTGCACAAAGGCGGAGACGTCCTTCAGACCGGCAAAGACAGCCCAGCCCCAGTCCTCCGGAGCACCGCTCCAGACAAGCTCGCAGCAGACCTGCCGCTCCTGTCCTTCGGAAAGAAACAGACCGTTGGCTGCGGCGAGATCGCGCATGCTCACGGCAAAGCGGTGATCAGAGGAATGTTCCCGCATGAACAGAGGCTCTTCGGGAGGCCAGTCCGCCGACATAAAATCCGGACCAAACATAAGGATTACCCCAGAGGTACTTCAGAAAATCTTTCCTAGCAGGGAACCTGTCCCGCTCCAGTAAAAACCGGAAGGGAGGAACGGCCCTTTCAGCCAGGCCGGAAACGCGCCCGCGCCCCCGGCCAAGGGACGTTCCCCCCACAATCAGGAAAAGACGGGCTGAAGAACGGAAAGAAGGTACCGCTCTTTTTCCCGCGAAAGCGGGAGGGATGCGGCCGCCCATCGGGGCCGAATCCGCTCATGTTCTATCCACGCAACGTTACAGTTCCGTGACATGGGCGCATCAGTTTACGGCAGGCAGACGGAAGAGGCATTTGACAGCCGGGCTCTTCTGGTATTTGTAAAAAAGAGGAGGAAAGCCATAATGGCAGAACAGGCCAGCCTTTTTGACACGCTCTCTTCACAGCCCCTGGCGGCACGCCTCAGGCCCCGCACATTCGACGAGTACGCCGGGCAGCGGCATCTTGTGGGGCCGGGGAAGATACTGCGCCGCCTCATCGAAAGCGACCATCTGTCCTCCATGATTTTCTGGGGGCCTCCTGGCGTGGGCAAAACAACGCTGGCGCACATCATCGCCACGCACACGAAGGCCTCGTTCATCACGTTCTCCGCGGTCACGAGCGCCATCAAAGACATCCGCGCCATCATGCAGAAGGCGGAGGACAACAGACGATACGGCGCCAGAACCATCGTCTTCGTGGACGAAATACACCGCTTCAACAAGGCCCAGCAGGACGCCTTCCTGCCCTTCGTGGAAAGGGGCAGCATCATACTCATCGGCGCCACAACGGAAAATCCCTCTTTTGAAGTCAACGGCGCCCTTCTCTCGCGCTGCCGGGTCTTCGTGCTCAGGCCTCTCGGCACGGAGGACATCGAGTCGCTCCTCAGAAGAGCCCTGACGGACAGGCGAGGTTTCGGCTCCTCGAAGGTCATCATCGGCCCGGAGCTTGTCCACGCCATAGCTGAATTCGCCAACGGCGACGCCAGGACAGCCCTCTCCACGCTCGAAATGGCCGTGCTCAACGGGGATCAGGCCGAAGACGGGACCATTACCGTCTCTGAGGAACTCCTGGAGCAGTGCACCTCGAAGAAATCGCTCCTCTATGACAAAAACGGAGAGGAGCATTACAATCTCATCTCCGCCCTGCACAAGTCCATGCGCAATTCTGATCCGGACGCCGCGGTTTACTGGCTCGCGCGCATGCTCGAGGCCGGAGAGGATCCTCTCTACATAGCCCGCCGGGTGCTGCGTTTCGCGGCGGAGGACGTGGGCCTCGCGGATCCCAACGCCATTGTCATCGCGTCCGCCGCATATCAGGCCTGCCACTATCTTGGCATGCCGGAATGCAACGTGCATCTCACCGAAGCCGTCATCTATCTCTCCCTCATGCCGAGATCCAACGCCATGGAAACGGCCTACAACCTGGCAAAGCAGGACGCCGTACAGCACCTCGCCGAGCCGGTTCCCCTCGTGATCCGCAACGCGCCCACGGGCCTCATGAAAAATCTGGGCTACGGGAAGGGCTACCAGTACGCCCACGACGCGAAGGACAAACTGACCAGCATGCAGTGTCTGCCGGACTCCCTGCTGGACCGGGTCTACTATCAGCCCACGGATCAGGGACTGGAAGTACGCTTTAAGGATCGGCTCGCCAAAATAAAGGCCTGGAAGAAGAGCCACTAAACAAAATTTCCCCCTACACCATCCATTCAGGGGGCCGTAGTACAGGCCGGTTCCCTCAAGGAGATCGCCCCATGAACATTGAAGTATGGTCCGATATCGGCTGCCCCTTCTGCTATATCGCGGACACACGCCTCAAAAAGGCCATCGCCGCCCTGCACGCGGAGGATATCTTCACAGTCGTCATGAGAAGCTTCGAGCTGAATCCGGACGTGAAGGAGCCGGAATCCTGCGTCAGCCACTACGCAAAAGCCTACAACGCGGCCCCGGAAAAGGTCGCGGCCAATCTCAGGAAAATAGGCCAGACCGCCGCTGAGGACGGGCTCACGTTTCATTATGACAGGGCCATCTGCGCCAACACCTTCAATGCGCACAGGCTCGCCAAGTACGCCGAAGCAAACGGCAGGCCGGAGATGATGGATCGTCTCTTCGAAGCCTATTTCCGGGACTGCCTCGATGTCAGCGACAGAAACGTCCTCGAAAGCCTGGCCCGTAAGGAAGGGCTCGACACAGCGTTCCTTGATACGGACGCTTATATTAAGGAAGTGCAGGAAGACGAGCTGGACGCCAGGAGAATGGGTATCTACGCGGTTCCCTACTTCGTGATCAACAGGGAGTACACATTTGACGGCGCCATGCCCCAGCAGTTCTTCAACAATGTGCTGCTGGGCGTCATGAAGCGCAGCGGACTCGTGCCGCCGGAGGGAAAGGGTGTGACCTGCGGTCCCAACGGCTGCACGTTCAGATAAGCCGCCGCAGCGTGCCGGTCCCGGGGAAGGGAGGCCGGTACGACGGCGGAACACGGGAAGGCGGGGGTGCCGGCCTCAGCCGGTCTCTGCCCCCATCTTCCCGCTCACTCTATCAGCGGCCCGGCAATCCGGGCAGAGGAGCCAGCCATGGAACACAGATGCAGAGTCACAGTCATAGACAAAAAACTCTATCCTGAACTGCAGAAGCAGTACTGTGCCGTTCCGGACAGCGGCAAATGTCCCTGCTACAACGTGGGTGACGAATTTCTTTTCTGCCGGAATGACGAACGTGACGACTACTGGCACTGCGGGGCCGGTACCCTCATTAAGTCAGGAACTCCCGATGAAGGCTGCCTGCAGTCTCCCGGGACAGCCCACTGCGGATCCGAAGGCGTGCCTTTCTGCTCGGAAGCGTGGGACGCCATCAGCCGCTATATTTACACGGCCCTTCAGGGCGGAAGCATCATGCACGGATGGATGAAGGATGACCGTGTCATGATAGCCTGCTGCAACGACGGAACGAGACCCGTCATTTTCAGGATAGAGCGCATTGACGTGAAATAAGCCCGGCCGGCTGACACATCAGTCAAGAAGGGGGGGAGCACACGAAGAAGCGCTCCCCCCTTTCCTTTTTACAGCATGCTCCGGGCAGGCATGATCTCACACGCCGAGAAGCGGCAGCAGATTCCTGAAAGCGGCTCCCGCGGCTATGGCGGTCACAACAGCCAGAAAGAAATTCAGCTTCGCCGCGGCCAGGACGGCGACAGCCAGACCCGCGAGATCGGCGGGATTCGTCGTGGCAAAATAGGGAGCCACAACAGAAATCAGGACGCAGCCCGGGCTCGCCTCCATAAGTTTCTGAACAGTCGGACTGAGTTTGCGGTCATGGAGAACCAGATAGCCAAACACTCTGGTAAAATACGTGACAGCCGCCATGCACAGGACGGCAAGAACGAACTTAACGGTCATCCCCGCCTCCTGCGTCCGCGCTCCCTTCCGGAGTGTCCTTCGCCGTTCCTTCGGGCATGAAAGCAACAACGAGAAGGCCGGCCGCCGTTCCGGCGGGAACGCTCCAGCCCTTTGGCAGCCAGAGATAGGCCAGAATGGCGGCGAAGAGGCTTACAGCCCAGGGGATCGCCTTCCGGCATCCTTTCCACATACCGCGCAGCAGGACGAAAAATGTGGTGGGGAACGCCATATCGAGCCCCCAGGTGCGGATATCGCTGCCAAGGAAGGGAGCAAAGAACGCACCCGCCATGCTTGAGAGGACCCATCCGGCATACAGGACGGCACAGACGCCGATGTAATAGGAATACAGCGCCGGCAGATCCTTCTTTCCTCCCTGCCGCGAGGCCTCGGAGAGGGCCATGGCCCAGCTCTCATCGCACATGAAGAAAATCACGGGCAGCACGCGCCTCGCCGGCACTCCCTTCATAAAGAGGCTGAATACCGCTCCCATGAGGATGTGCCGGCTGTTGATGAGCAGCGTGACAGCCGCGATAAGCAGGATATTGGGAGGCATGGTCCAGAGCGCCACGGAAGCGAACTCGGAACCGCCGGCGAAATTGAGACCGGTAAGCATGGGCACGCCCCAGACGGGAAAGCCCTTGTTCACGCAGAACGCGCCGAGAACCATGCCGGAGGGAATAAAGCCCAGCATCATGGGCAGGGATGTCCGGCTGCCGCGCCAGAAATCCTTCAGACGGAAAAAAGAGGAATCGTTCTCAGAGCGTGATTTCACGGCCATCCTCAAAGTTCTCGACGCATTCCCGGAGCCAGTCCGGAAGGCGTACGGGACGGCCGACAGCCGTGGTGCAGGCATGCTGCGTCATGCCGGTGACGAGAAGGAGTTTTTTCTCTTCGTCGTAGAGTTCGTACTCGAAGGTAATGGAAGCGTGGCCGCACCCGGAAACGCCGGCGCGGCACCAGACCACATCGTCAAAGTGCGCGGGGAAGCGGTAGCGGCAGCGGGCTTCGCGAACAGGAAGGTAGAAGCCCTTTTCCTCCACGAGCCTGTAGCTCATGCCGGAGAGACGGATAATGGCGTCTCTCGCTCTCTCGAAGATATGGAAATATTCAGCGTAGTACACGATGCCCATGGCGTCCGTCTCACCGTACGAGATGCGGTGGGCAAGCCAGACGGAGGGGTGCGTAAAAGTCTCTTGTTTCACGGTTCGTATCCTGTTTTTTCCGGAATCTGTCTCAGGGTGAAGAAGGTTTTCTGACACCGGCCGCCCCTCCTGTCAAACAGGAATTCCGGAAGCCTCTTCTGAACTTCCTGTCCCGTGCCTGCCGGAAAAAAATTCCCAATATGAAAAAAATTTCACAAAAGAAGGGCCGAAAAGAGCCGCAAATCATTGCCCCGGGTCCGGCAATGAGTTATTTTATTTGTGACTGCAATGTAAGCGTCAGGGAAACGGCGGTTACCGTTTTGCCGCCGCGCGAGTCCTGGCACGAAAGGAGAAGGAGCATTCAGTTATGGCTACACTGTTCGAAGAAGCGAAGATTAAGGATCTTGTCCTGCGCAACCGCACTATCCGTTCTGCCACGTACGAAGGCATGGCCGACCGCGAGGGCCATGTCACCGACAGAATGATCAATCTTTACAGAGAGCTGGCGGCCGGCGGCGCCGCCCTTATTTTCCCCGGCCCCGTCTACGCCGAACCCGGCGGACAGGCGTATCTCCGCCAGATTTCCATTGTCGACGACACCTGCCGCGAGGGACTCATTAATCTTGTGAAGGCTATCCACAGCTACGGGGCCCTGGCCGGTCTGAACATATCCCACGCCGGCCTCTTCCGCGACGAGAAGGATCTCCCCGGCGACTGCGTCGGCCCTGTCGTTTCCGAGGACGTCAAGCGCAGCCACATGCTTTCCCCCGGCGAAATCAAGCAGATCGAGAAGAATTTCACGTACGCGGCCAAGAAGGGCAAGCAGGTGGGCTTTGACTGCGTGCAGGTACACGCCGCACACGGCTATCTCCTCAGCGAATTCATCTCGCCCGCCATCAACACCCGTACCGACGAGTACGGCGGCAGTGTTGAGAACCGCGCCCGCTTCGCCTGCGAGATCATCGATTCCATCCGCCAGGAAACAAGCCCGTCCTATCCCATTCTGGCCAAGCTGAACACGGATGATTTCCTTGAAGGCGGCCTCACCATTGACGACGCCATCTACACCGCCAGGCTGATGAACGAAGCCGGCCTCGATGCCATCGAGCTCACAGGCGGCACCATGTTCTACCTCTCGAGGCTCTTCAAGCGCCACAGCGCGACCAGCGCGGAACAGGAAGGCTACTACCGCAAGGCCTGCAGCGAGTTCAGGAAGCAGCTCTCCATCCCGGTCATTCTCACCGGCGGCGTGCGTTCCTTCGAAGGCGCCCAGAACCTCATTTACAACGGAATCTGCGACTTCGTCGGCTTCAACCGCCCGCTGACCTGCGAACCCAATCTCATCCGTCACTGGGCCGAGGGCTACTACCACAAGTCCGGGTGCACGAACTGCAACGGCTGCGTGCTCAAGGCTGCCCAGGACGGCCTGCTCTGCCAGTACAGAATGCACCGCCGTTAACCTGATCCGCCAGAAGTTCTCCGCCTCCGGGGCGGGGATGCGTTCACGCTGAATTCCTTCAGCTGGTAAAAGGGGCCCGCGGAAAACCGGTTTGTTCTTCCGCGGGTTCCTTTTTTTTTTCTCTGCCCGCGGCCTTCCGGCATTCCGGGTATTGTTCTGGCTGATCTTCAGAAACAGTCCGAAAAAACGGAATACCAATCCTTTTCCTTTCCCCTGGCACGGGCTTTGAAATATTTTCCTTTTTTCCGCCTTTTCTTCTTGCAATTTCGGCGGCTTTCATCTATAGAAGGCAACTGCACCGCCTGTGTGGAGGATGTGCCCTGTCTCATAGCCTTTCCCCCGCTCTGCTTTCAGGCTTGTGCTGCCAATTTTCAAAAAATATTATCTGCTGAGATATACGGGAGGAAAACCATGAGCAAAGAGTGCGCTTTCTGCGGCAAGCGTCCTGAAGTCGGCAACTACGTCAGCCATTCCCATCATCAGACGAAGCGTCGTTTTAATCCCAACCTTCAGAACGTCCGCCATCAGTTTGCTGACGGCCGTGTCGCCACGATCAGCGTCTGCACCCGCTGCCTCCGCAGCGGCCTCGTTGTGAAGCCCGCCGCCCGCAAGGCTGTGAAAGGCTAGTTTTTCTTTTCTTTACGAAATTTGAAGCGTCCCGCAGGTCTCCTGCAGGGCGCTTTTTTTGTATTCCCAGCCCGGATCCATCCCCCATGCAGAAACGTTTCTTTCCCAGCGCGCGCCCCGTCCGGCGAAAGAGCCGCGTCCAGAGAAGCGGGCTTCTCTCTTTACGCCGTGTCCGCCGTCTGACATTCCTCAGACGGAGACCGGAGCGGGACACGAGGGCCTCCTTCGTCATGACGCGCCTGCCCGGGCCGCCGTTCCGGTACTGGGTGCCCGTTTCCCCGCCGGAAGGCCTTGACCGCCGCCGGCGCCGCTACTGGCCCCTTGTCCTCGATGCCCTCGGGCTGCCCCGATGGGTCAGCGGAACGGGGCAGAAAACCGTGCTCTGGGTGCCCTGCCTCACGGAAAAACGCTCACGCGCCGAGCTCGCGGACTTCGAAGCCGAGCCGGAGCGCGCCATGCGCAGGCTGCCAGTCCTGCCGGAACATCCCTGTTCCGCCCTTTCGGCGCTTCTCCTCGTTCCCGTGATTCTGCTCCACCTCATGAGAAACGGATGGAGGACGCTGCCGGGCGCCTTCACAGCCCTCTTTCCGCAGACGCCGTCGGGCTGGGTGGATCTTTTCGGAATGGATACAGTCCGCACGCGGATCTTTCACGAATGGCACCGCGCGGGCACGGCACTCTTCCTGCATGCGGACGCGCAGCATCTGACCGGCAACTGCGTTTTCGCGGCTCTCTTCCTCTGGTTCCTCTCACGCGCGGCAGGTCCGGGCTGGGCCATGCTGGTCACTGTGCTCGGGGGCATGCTCGGCTACTGCGCGGAAGCCCTTCTGCGGACCGCGCCTGCCGTGAGTATCGGCTTCTCAACAGCCCTTTTCGCGGCTGTTGGCGCGCTTTCGGGGCTGATGAGCCTGCGTTCCAGAGCCCTCGCCGTGCCTCCCCTCGCCGCCGGAGCGGCCCTGCTTGCCATGCTGGGAACGGAAGGGGAAAACACGGACTATATGGCCCATATCTGCGGCCTCGCGTGCGGCACGGGCCTGGGACTTCTTTTCGGTCTCATCCTGCGCCGCTTTCCGTCTTCCGCCGGGCCGGCCTGGCAGGCCGCGGCGGGAACAGCCGCCTTCCTGCTGCCGCTCCTCTGTTTTATCAGCGCCCTGCGCTGACCGGAGGAACAGTATTTATTTCTCGTGGCGGTGCTTTTTGTGCTTCCGCTCTTCCTTCTCCCTGTGCTTCGGCCCGGACGTGGCCGGCTCCGCCGGAACCACCCTGGCCTGCTTCGGCTCGTAGGCCCTGACGTTCCTGCTCATGTCCGCGAGAGCGGAATCGGAAAAATCAGGAAAAGAAACGGGAGGCGAGTCCAGATCATCCATGATGATCTGGGTAATGTCCCCGGCCGTGGCAGGCGCGCTCAGCACGTGTCCCCTGTCGACAATGATGTGTCCGGGGTTCTTGTTGACGTAGCGGTTCACGGCCTCGCGTATGCCGTCGCGCATGATTTTTTCCGCGGCCGCCGTTTCCTTCGCGAGAACCCTGTCCATGACGGAAATGCCCATCTGATCGGCGCGGCGGCGCTCGGCTTCCGGAGCGCGGGCCATGGCCTGCATGAGCTTCTCGAGATCCGCTTTGAGGGACTGGTTCACAGCCTCTATATGGCTGTCGCGCACGCGGGCTGTTTTGGACTGGGTAAGAATCCGGTCCACATCCACGAAACGGATGTCATTCTTGTCCGTGGACTGGGAAAAGCAGCCGCTCCCGCAGAGACCCAGAGCCAGCGCCACTGAAAGCAGAACTTTGTTCATAAGGCTTTTTCCTTCTCTGGCACAGACGTGCCGCGCAGAAAAAAGTAGCCGTTTTTGCCCTCCGGTCAAGAAAAAAGAAGAACTGCGCCTCATGCCCGGTTCCGGCGGGAGAGAATGGGGTCACCCCGGGGCAGGCACATGCTCCGGCCGGGCCTCTCCGGCGTGCACGGCAGGCTTCTTCCCTTAAGAGTATTTTCCTGCCCATGTCATCCGGAACGCGGCGTCATGCCCCGTTTGCGTGGAAAGGCGGCACAGCTCTTCTTCTCACCGGCGCTCCCCGGCCCCCAGAGTCACACGGGCAGTCCCCGGACAATCAGAAAAGAAAGACTTCTCCGGGCGGACAGCTTCGGAAGAACGGCTTCCCCGGATGCAAAAAAACCTCCGTCCCGGGAAAAGACGAAGGTTTTTCGTATTTTTTCAGAAGCGGGCGCCTACTGCACTTTATCTTTGGGAATCCCGTTGCCGATGGGGCCGTACTGGGCCTCGTAGTTCTGGCAGACCCTGCCAAGAACCATGGCCAGGGCCTTGAGCGTCTGGGGCGTCATGCTGACGACTTCATTCATGCGCACGCTGTAAACCTGCTTGCCGGCCTCGTCGAGCACGCGGCCGAGGCCCATTTCAAGGAACACCTCGTTATAGGCGAACGACGCGTTGAAGACATTCATGTATTTCGAGATCTCTTTCGAACGGTCGATGCTCAGGGGCAGACGGGTTTCCTGCGTACCGTTCTGAGCCTGATTTTCTTTCTGTTCTTCAGCCATCTTGTTTCCTCCTGAAAGCGGCGGCGGGAAAAACGCGCCCCCGCCGCGCTGCGGTCTTACTTCTTCTGGGCGCCCTGAGCCGGCCTGGGAGCCTGCTGGGCGGCGCCGGCTGCGGACTTATCGTCCGGCCCCTTCACGGAAACCTTGGGCAGCTCGGCGAACTTCGGAGTCTTGGTATCCATCTCGGAAATGATGTCGGCCGTGATGTCCTTCATTTCCTTGGCCGGACGCAGCAGATTCTGGCGGGCGACCACTGTCGTTGACGGATTCTGCTCACCGTAATGGTCGATGGCGTCCTGCATGGTCTTGAACACGACCTGACGTGCGGCCTCCCGCTCACGCTCCATCTGCGTATTCAGCTTGATAATACCTTCGCGCACGGCGTTCTCGCGGGCATCCTGGGCCGCGTTCGCGTAGGTCTGGCCAATCTCGTCCATTCCTTTCTGAAGCGCATCGCGGACCTGTTTCATATGCTCTTCGGCCGCCTGGGCAGCCTTGGAATCACTGTAAACCTTCTGGACGTCGACATACACAATATTGTTTTCGCCCGGAAGGTTGCATCCGCCGAAAAGCAGCGCCGCCCCCAGAAGCGGGAGAAGCAGAAATTTACGCATAGAATCCTCCTCATCAGAAACAGTGGCGCCCTGTCACGGCCTTTCCGCCTGCAGCGTGCCGCAGGCAGAGGTCAGAAAAGAAAAACGCCGCACAAAAAATTTTTCTTTTCTGTGTACAGAAAAACCCCCTTTCACGCAACGCCGGAGGAATGAAAAAAGGTCCACATAAGCGTCCATTTTTTCTACCGCTTCCGTGCCCGCCGGGCATCCCGCTCCGGGGGTATAGCGATGCGTTTTCCGTCCGGGAAGAAAACGCTGAAGGCGCAGGTCCGGCTTCCCTGTCCGGAAGCCCTGTCCTTCCGGCAGAAGGCATTCCGTCTGTCAGCCCAGCGGAAATGAACCTATTCCGGCTTTTCCCTCTTTTCTGCGGCCTGCCGCTTGCCATTCCTTTTTCTCTCATGTACATACTGCCGCAATTTGCCGGAACAGAGAGTCTGCTCTTCCGGTCATGGCCAGCCGCTGCATCACGCAACGGCTTCTCTTGTTTTCAGAGGTCACAATATGTTTTCTTCCAGCCTTTCCAGGGCACGTCTCTCCTGCGCCTGCTTTTTCCTCGCTCCGGGACTCACGTACTCGCTTTTCACATCCCGCCTGCCCGCCATCAGGGAGCAGGCAGGCCTCAACGAAGCGGAAATCGGGATGCTTATCCTCTATTTCGGCCTGGCGGCGCTCGCGTCCCTGCTCGTGAGCGCCACTCTCGTACGCCGCTTCGGAAGCCGCCCCCTGGCCATCATTTTCACCATCACCCTGCTTCTGAGCATCACGGCTTCCTGCGCAGCCCGGGACGAACTCTTCCTGGCCTGCGCCTTCATGTGCGGCGGCTTCAGCATGGGCATCGCCGATGTCTGCATCAACACCCAGGGCATGCTCCTCGAAATGCGCTTCAAAAGCCCGAGCATGTCTTTTCTTCACGGAGCCTACAGCTTCGGAGCGCTCTTCGGCTCCCTCTCGGGTGCCCTTTTCGCCTCCTTCTCCCTTTCTCCCATGATCAACGCGGCCGTTGTGCTCGGGTGCTACTCGCTGCTTCTGACTACGGCTTTCAGAGGCCTGCAGAAGGACACTGTCCGTCCTGCTTCCGGAACCGCCAGGGCAAAGAAATCCCATGTGCCCGTATTCGTCATCTGCTGCGGCCTGCTGGTGTCCTGGGCGTACGCGGCTGACGGCTCCGTGGCCGAGTGGGGAAGTCTCTATCTCTTCTCCTGCCGCGGCGCCGATGAAGAAACCGCTGCTCTCGCTTACGGAGCCTTTTCCGTCACCTCCGGCGTCTTCAGGCTCTTCGACGACAGGCTCCGCAGCCTCTGGGGAGATATGAGGCTCTCCGTCGGCGGCGCCCTTCTGGCCTTCGGCGGCATGGCCATCGCTCTCGTCTCTCCCGAGCCCTGGTTCTGTCTCGCCGGCTACTGCCTCATGGGCATGGGTCTGTCACCCATGGTGCCCATCTTCTTCAGCCGCGCCGGTTCCTGCCCGGGCGTGGCTCCGGAACAGGCCAGCGCTGCCGTTTCCCTGCTCGGCTACTCGGGGCTTCTCCTCTTTCCTCCCACACTCGGATTCCTCGGACGCACACTCGGCCTCGACAGGGCCCTGCTTGTACCTCTCGGCCTGTGCGCCCTTCTCGCTCTCGGCGCTTTCTGCACCCTGAAATTCCGCCGCGCCCTGCACGGCTGATTTTCTTCCCCTTCCGCGTTGCCTGCATCTGTAACGGGGTGTATACCTTGGGTTCAGCATGACCTTCTTTCTCCAAAAGGAGGGCGGAATGAACAAGCGGAAAACTGTTTTCAGGCCGGCGCCCTTTCTGCGCCCACCCCTGCTTCTTGCCGTGGCAGCTCTGGTTTCGGCCATGGTGTTCACGGCTGAGATAACGGGCCTTGAGGCCGTCATCTTCCCCGAGATAGCAGCCCTGGCCTTCGGCGCCTGGGGCACCAGGGCCCGCCCCTGGATGGCCACCAATTTTGATCTTTTCCTGTCGCCGACCCTGGCCGCCTTCACTGGCTGGTTCGTCATCAACTACATACCCGGACCGCTCACGCTCCGTGCCGGATGCGCCTTCGTGCTTGTTCTTCTGGAACTCAGAATTACCGCGTCGGCAGTCCTGCCGTCCATTTCGGCCGCCATCCTCCCGCTCGTAGCCGGAGAATCCAGTCTTTATTACCCCGTGGCGGTCGCAGCCTTCACTGCGGCCATCGCCCTGGTCTGTTACATCCTCGACTGGACGGGGCACGGCAACTACACGAAGGTCAGGCTGAAGTATCACTTTCTGCCTCAGAGACGGCAGCTGCCTGCCCTGCTTTTCCGCTGGGGCCGCGTTCTCGCCATTACCCTCGCCTGCGCGTGGCTCTCCGAATACACAGGCCGCACCTATCTGCTGGCCCCGCCCCTCATCATCGCCTGTATTGAATTCGTCAACCCGGGCGGCCCTTTCCGCAAAAGACCCTTCAGCCTCTATCTCCTGGTCGTTCTGGGCGGCGCGGCGGGAGCCGGAGCGGCGTGGCTCGCCTCCCAGGGCTGGGTTCCCCCCTTTGTGGCGGCAGGTCTGACCGTGTGCTTCGTCTTCCTGCTCTTCCAGATCCTGAACATGCCCTGCCCCCCGGCTGCGGCCCTTTCTGTCCTGCCTTTCATTGTTCCGCCGGCCATTCTCCCGGATTACTGCGTTGATCTCGCGGCTGGCGCGGCCTTCTTTTTCCTTCTCGGCGCGCTGCTCTTCCCTGTTCGCGCTGAAACTGAACCGGGCAGGAAGGAATCCTGAAAAAGATCCCTCTTCCCACACTGCAGGGCGTACCGTCCGGACATGGCGCTTTCCTGATTTCCGCGTGCCTGCAGATAACAGCCTGGAGCACAACAAAAGAGCCCCGCTTTTGGAAGCGGGGCTCTTTTTGTCTGTTCAGAAAATCCGGACTAACGGGCGCCGTCCGCGCGGCGGCCTATGCAGAAGTAAGCGAAGCCGTGACGGGCCATGGTATCGGGAGAGTACAGGTTGCGGCCGTCAAAGACGATGGGCGCAGTGAGCATCTCCTTCACGCGGTCGAAATCAGGATTGCGGAACTGATTCCACTCAGTAATCACGAGGAGGGCCTGGGCACCCTTCAGAACCTCGTACTGATCGTTCCCGATGACCACATTATCATTGTCCTTAAAAATACGTCGGGCGTTGTCCGCAGCCACGGGATCGAAGGCTGTCACCTTCATGCCTTCGGCAGTAAGACGCTTAATCACGTCCACGGAAGCGGCCTCACGCATATCATCCGTGTTGGCCTTGAAAGCCAGGCCCCAGAGAGCCAGCGTCTTGCCCTTCACGCCGCCCTGGGGGGCGAAGTAATTCTCGATGATCTCGGCCATGTGCTGCTTCTGATGTTTATTGACATCTTCGACAGCCTGCAGCAGGGGGGCCTTCAGGCCTGCGTCAAGAGCCGTGCGGATGAGAGCCTTGACGTCCTTGGGGAAACAGGAGCCGCCGTAGCCCACGCCGGGATAGATGAACTGGTAGCCGATGCGGCTGTCCGAGCCGATGCCCGTGCGCACGTCGCGCACGTCGGCGCCCACTTTCTCGCAGATGTTGGCGATCTCGTTGATGAAGGAAATCTTGGTGGCGAGCATGCAGTTGGCCGCGTACTTGGTCATTTCCGCGGAGTGCACGCCCATGACGATGAGTTTGCTGCGCGTGCGGGCAAAGGGAGCGTAGAGCTCGCGCATGACGTCAGCGGCCTTCTCGGAAGAAGTGCCCACAACCACGCGGTCCGGTTTCATGAAGTCCTGAATGGCCGCGCCTTCCTTGAGGAATTCGGGGTTGGAGACGACCTCGAAATTCAGCTTCAGCCCCCTCACGTCCAGATTCTTCTGAATGATGGCGGTCACGCGGTCGGCCGTGCCCACGGGCACGGTGGATTTATCCACAACGATGAGGTCGTTCTTCATGAACTTTCCGATCTCGTCGGCCACCTGTTCGACATAGTGCAGATCGGCGGAACCATCCTCATCAGGCGGAGTGCCAACGCAGATGAAAGCTACTTCCGCGCCCTCGAGGCCTTTCGAGAGATCCGTGGTAAAGAGAAGACGGCCATCGGCGTGGCTGCGCTGTACCATGGGGGCCAGACCGGGCTCGTAAATGTGCACGTGTCCTGCGTTCAGCCTGTCAACAACGTCCTGCTTCACATCAACGCAGGTTACCGTATTGCCCATTTCAGCAAAACAGGCAGCGCTGACAAGCCCGACGTAGCCGGTACCGATAATGCACAGTTTCATGACTAACTCCCGAATATTTTCTGGCGGCCCCACTGAGTCCGCCTTGTCGTTGCCGGAATGAAAGTGTACCATTAAATGATTTTTTCAAAATGTGCAATGTTCCAAAAGGTTGGCACGGATGATCGCCGGCACGGGTATTGATATCGCTTCCATAAGCCGCATGGAGAAAGGACTCTCCCGCTTCGGCGCGCGCTTTTCAAGGCGCCTTCTCTCTCCAGGCGAAGAAACTCTCTTCCCCGCAGGCACAAAGCGCGCCGCGGCATTCCTGGCCGGCCGCTGGGCTGCCAAGGAAGCCGCGGTCAAGGCCCTCGGCACGGGTTTCGCCGGAGGCGTCGCGCCTTCGGATGTCTCCGTGCTTTCCCTTCCTTCCGGGCAGCCCTTCATCCGTTTCGCGGGCAGAGCCAGGGAACGCGCCGAGGAACTTGGCGTCACGTCCGTCCATGTGAGCATCACCCATGACGCGGGTTTCGCGGCGGCCATCGTTCTCCTTGAAACCGGCCTCCGGTAACAAAGACACATCGCGGGCACAGAACTATGCAGAAGCAGCACTTCATTTCCACTCCTTTTCTTTCCTCCCTTCCCCTCATGCCCCTCCCCGCGGAAATGCGCGTCTGGGATCAGCAGTCCGTGGCGCTCGGCATTCCCGATCCGGTGCTCATGGAAAACGCGGCCCGTGCGGCACTCAGCGTCCTTCTGAAAGAACTCGGATCCGTGGCGGGACGTGACACCGCTCTCTTCATGGGCCCGGGCAATAACGGCGGCGACGCCGCATGCCTCGCGAGACACCTCATGGATTATGGCGCGAAGCCCGTGGTCTTTCACACGAAAGCCCTCAGCGCCGCACAGGGCAGCACGGCGGTCCACGTGAAGGCGGCCCAGGCCTGCGGCGTTCCCTTCCGTCACGTGTCGGACTTTGAAAGCAGGAAATTCACCGTCCTCGTGGACGGGCTCCTCGGCACTGGCTTTCACGGCGCGCTCTCGGAGTCCATGCTCGATCTTGTGTGCGCCATCAATGACGAGCCGGGCGCCTTCACGCTCGCGCTGGACATTCCCTCCGGGCTCGACGCCGTCACTGGCAGACCCTGCCCGGAAGCCGTGCGTGCCGATGCCACGGCCACGTTCGCCGCTCCGAAGCCGGGTCTCGTTCTTCCCGAAGCCGGTCCCTGGGTCGGCAGGCTCACCGTATGCGAAATCGGAACCCCTCTCTGCGTAAAAAAATCCAGCCCATGCTCTTTCCGCTGCCTCGGGATGGAGCAGGCGGACGCCCTCCCCGGCCCAGAGAAAAACGCCCATAAGAATACGTACGGCCACGTCGTGGTCACAGGCGGAGCTGGAGGCCTCTCCGGCGCGGCCCAGACAGCCGCCCTCGCCGCCCTGCGCGCGGGCGCCGGCCTCGTTACCGCCGCGGCTCCCGCCTCAGCCGTACGCGACATCAAGGGAACGCATGCCGAAATTATGGTCCTCGGCCTCGGAAACGGCGGAGAATGGCCGTCCTCAGCTGAAAGCATGGACGATCTCATACGCCGCGCGGGTGCCCTCGCCGTTGGCCCAGGCATGGGCACGGGGCCTGACGCGCTTGCGTTTCTGAAAAGCCTGCTGGCCATGCCCGGCCGTCCCGCCGCCGTGGTGGACGCCGACGCCCTCACACTCATTGCCGCCCATCCCGGAGTTCTCAGCCTGCTCACGGAGAGAGATGTTATCACGCCTCATCCGGGTGAAGCCGGGCGCCTGCTCGGTCTTTCGCCACGTGACGTGCAGGAGGACCGCTTCGCCGCCATCAGATCCCTGACCGGCCTCTCTCCCGCGGCCGTCGTGCTCAAGGGCGCGGGAACGCTGCTCGCTCAGATGGATTCCCCGATCATCGTGGCGCCCTTCGATGAACCTGCCCTCGCCTGCGCCGGATCCGGCGATGTCCTGGCCGGTATGACAGCTGCCCTGCTCTGCCGCACCGGAAGCGCTCTGGAAGCCGCGGCTTTCGGCGTCATCTGGCACGTGGCCGCCGGAGCCGAGACGGGGAAGGATTTTCCCGGTCGGGGGAATCTCGCGGGCGACATCGTGAACGCCATACCCCTCGTTATGAAAAACCTCATGGAAAAACGGGGCCGGAACGGAGGATCCAGATGATTCTGCACCTCTCATCGCCCGAAGACACGGCAGCGCTTGGAAAATTCCTGGCTGACCGGATCCTGGAAGACGGACCTTTCGACATTCTCATGACCGGCGCGCTCGGCTGCGGCAAGACAACGCTCTCGGGAGCCATCGTGGCAAATCTGCCCGGCGGGGATCTGGCCGAAATATCGAGCCCGTCCTTCACCATCATGAACTCCTACCCGACGGATCCGCCCGTCCTGCACTGTGATCTCTACCGCTGCGGAGACGCGCCTCTGCCGGATGAAATAGCCGACGCGCTGGATGATCCCGGAACCGTGGTGCTCGTGGAATGGGCGGATTACCTGCAGCCCCGTGACTATCCTCCGGATTTCCTCGCCCTGACTTTTGACATAGAAACGGAACAGTGCGAAAAAAACCGAGCTTTGACGCTGAGCGCCACAGGTCCGCACGCCACAGAGGCCCTTGAAGCCATCGCCCGCGCGCTGCCAGAGAGGCGCTGAGCCCATTCCCGGTCTGCCGTGCCGGTTTCACGGCCCGCGTCATGCCCCTTCTCCCCGGAGACCCGGTGTCACCGGACGGGGACGGGGACGCGCTCCCGCGCTGCACACTAAGTGCGCCCGTTTCAGGAAATGTTCCCGGGCGTTGGAGTTCCTCATGAAAATACTTGTTCAGAAGTTCGGCGGAACCTCGGTTGCCGACCTGGAGTGCCAGAAAAAGGTACTGGCCAAGGTGAAAAGGGGTCTGGACAACGGCTACAAGGTCGTTGCCGTCCTTTCCGCCCGCCACGGCGACACCAACAATCTTCTGGCCCTCGCCAGAGAATGGTCCGCCCAGCCGGATCCCGCTGAATGCGATTCGCTCGTCTCCACAGGCGAGCAGGTATCCATCTCTCTCTTCACCATGCTGCTCAAGGACAACGGCATCAAAGCCCGCTCCCTTCTGGCCTGGCAGATTCCGCTGATCACGGACGACAGCTTCGGCTCCGCCCGCATTGAGTCCATTGACGGAGAAGCTATCCGGAAGCTCTTCAACGACTACGATGTCCTTGTCATCGCCGGCTTCCAGGGCAAAACGGCCGACGGCCGCATCACCACACTCGGCCGCGGCGGTTCCGATACTTCGGCCGTCGCCATAGCCGCTGTGCTCGATTCCTGCGAATGCGAAATCTATACGGATGTAGACGGTGTCTACACCACGGATCCCAATGTCTGCAAAAGCGCCAGAAAGATTGACAAGATCTCCTATGACGAGATGCTGGAAATGGCCAGCATGGGCGCCAAGGTGCTGCACATACGCTCCGTGGAGTTTGCGAAAAAATATAAAGTTCCGGTTTACGTACGTTCTACGTTCACTGATGACCCGGGCACCCTTGTGACCCAGGAGGATTCTACAATGGAAGCTCTTCTTGTCTCCGGCATTGCATTTGACAAGGATCAGGCCCGTGTCACCATGCACGGCATGCCCGACAAACCGGGTGTTGCCGCTTCTCTCTTCGGCGCCATTTCGGAAGCCGGCATTCTCGTGGACATGATCGTGCAGAATACCAGCAACGACGGCCACACCGACATGACCTTCACCATTTCCAAGAAGGATCTCAAGAAGACCCTGGAGGTCTGCAGCACCGTCTCCAAGAAGTACGGCGACTGCGATATCACCTACAGCACCAATGTGGCCAAGATTTCCTGCATCGGCGTCGGCATGCGCAATCACACCGGCGTCGCGGCCAGGGCTTTTTCCGCCCTCACCAAGGAAGGCATCAACATTCTCATGATCAGCACCTCCGAAATCAAAATCACCATTCTGATCGATGAGAAGTATCTCGAACTCGCCGTGCGCATCCTGCACGACACCTTCGGCCTCGACTGGGATATCAACTAGCCGCGGGCTTCCATTCCGGCCCCTCTTCCGGGCCTGATGCATGACAAAGGGTCTCCGGGGAAGCTGCAGCTTCCCCGGGGACCCTTCTGCATTCAGAAAGAACTCACGGAAACGGGGATCAGCGGAAAACATCCATCCAGACGCGCTTCAGGCAGCTTTTCATGAGCCTGAGCGGTCTGAAGGACGTTGTGATGAGCATGTCCGGCACCCTGAAGCCCGTGGCATCGAAATCCCGGGGTGCGCACAGGGGAAAAACGTATTCCGCCCCTTCCGAGGCGCAGTCGGGGCAGTGCCTGCGCATGAAGGCCGAAGAGAGGGGAACATTTCCGGGGCTGAGGCCGGCGACGGCGCACAGAGCCTCGTCCAGGGCTACGGGAGAAGAACTGGCACCGATGAGATGCAGGGGGAAAGGCCTGCCTCCTGAGGGGCCGGTCACGTGCATGGCCGTTATTCCGTCCACCATACCGGACACAGGCGGCAGATGCTCCAGGATCTCGGCCTGCATATCCTCGAATTCCCGGCGGCACTGCCCCTCACGGCCATGATAAAGCGCCTTGCGGAGGCCGGGCACAGTTCCGTAAAGATTCTTGCAGGACAGGGTGAGGAGCATCTGGGAGTGGGCCTTGAACTTTCCCACGGAAAGAATGCGATCCGCCTCAAGCGCCTCCTTAGCGAGGACAACCCTTCTCCCCGAGGAAAAACGCACAGCAGGACCCGCGGTGAAGGGCCGGACAGCGAGGCCGAGCGGCTTCAGGGCGGCTTCAAGTCCGATGGCTGCGGCCACACCCCTCGCGGTCCCGAAGCCCGGCGAATCGGCCACGGTCACGGAAGCCCCCTGTCCGAGAAGCCAGGCGCAGGCGGCCGCCGTAACCAGAGGATCCGCGCACGCGAGCGGAACGGCCCTGAGGAGATTGGGCTTGACCAGCACACGGAGCCCGCGAAGGCTGCAGTCCCGGGGCCGGGCCCGTCCGAGCAGTTCAGGAACAATCTTCCCGGCTTCAGCCGGTGAAGAACAGTGCGCGAGCAGGATTTCAATCCTCCGCTTTTCCTGTACAGACATATACGTGATTCCTCCGTGCGGGGATTTTTCCCAATAGAAAGCACGCCGCTCCGGCGTTCATGAGGTTTTCCGGGCGGGTAAAGCCCCTGCTGCGCAGGGCACGACGTCACAGGGAGTTTTGCAGAGAAATTCCGCCCGGGCGAGCTCCTCTTCCGAACCATAGCCGTAGAGCACGGCCGCGCAGGCCATGCCCACAGCGTGCGCCCCGTCCACGTCATAGAAACGGTCGCCCACCATGAGTGACGATGCGGGATCCGCTCCCAGGCGCCCCATGGCCCTCTTCAGCACGTCGGGCTTGTGCTGGACCGGGCCTGTCATATCGGCCCCGTCAACGATATCGAAAAGCCCGGTCAGATGAAAATGGTCGAGAATGCGCTGTGCGAAGGGAATGGGCTTGGATGTGGCGAGGGAGATGCGGCAGCCGGCGGCGCGGAGGCCTTTCAGCATTTCCGGAACGCCGTCGTACACGGTGCACTCAAAAATGCCCCTGTCCGTGTAATACTCCCGGTAGAGGCTCACGCATCGCTGAGCCAGGGTGTCATCCCCGAGCAGCCTGCCGAAGCCGTCACGGAGCGGCGGTCCCATCATGAAGCCGAGTTCTGCCCTCGGATACGGCCGCCCTATGCGGGCAAGGGCGTACTCCACGGCGTTCAGCACACCCCGGATGGAATCCGTGATGGTTCCGTCGAGATCGATGAAGACAAAAGGATAGGCGGGCATCATTTTCCTGCCCCCTCCACGGACGCGGCACAGCGCACAATGTCAGCCGGGCTTTCACAGAGATACTCCGCGCCGGAAAGCTCCTCTCTGGAGCCGTACCCGTAAAGGACACCCGCCGCACGCATGCCCGCGCTGTGACCGCCCTCAATGTCATCGGCCCTGTCTCCCGCCATGAGCGCTTTGTCAGGGCTTCCCCCGAGCTTTTCAAGACAGCGCCTCACCACGGCGGATTTTGTCATGACCGCTCCGCCGTCGGGATCAAGACCGTCCGCGTAATCGAAGTATCCGGCGAGGTCATAGTGGTCAAGCACGCGCAGGGCGCTGTGCCTCGGCTTGCAGGTGGCCAGGCCGAGGCGGCATCCCGCTTCCTTCAGCCCCCGGAGCATATCGTGTACGCCCGGAAAGACGCTGGACTCGAAAATGCCGCGGTCGTGATAATACTCGCGTTCCACGGCCACGCACTTCACGGCGAGGGCCCTGTCGCCCCCGAGAAGCCTGGTGAAGCCTTCGGTAATGGGGGGACCTATCATGAAATTGAGCTCGGAGCGCGGCACGTCAATATGGAAATGCCGCAGGGCATACTCAATGGCGTTGAGGATCCCCGGGGCGGAGTCGGTGAGCGTTCCGTCCAGATCGAGAAGAACAAAGGGGAAAACAGGACGCATTACATCCTCCCGCAGAGAGCCAGGCGCATGATGTCATCAGGCGTCTGGCAGAGATAGTCAGCCCGGGAAAGCTCTTCCCGGGAACCGTATCCGTAGAGCGCTCCGGCCGCGCGCACGCCGGCATCATGGGCGCCGTCGATATCGCCCGCCCTGTCGCCGGCCATGAGACATTCGCCGGGTTTCGCGCCGAAGCGGCGCAGAATATTTTCGATGAGTCCGGCCTTGCCCCTGAAGTTCAGGTCCTGCTGGGACGGCGCCTCCACGGCGTCGAAATAGCCGTTCAGGCCGTAGTGGGCAAGCACCTTGACCGTCGAGGGCATGGTGCGGCAGGTGGCCACGGCAAGACGGCAGCCCGCGGCTTTCAGTTTTTCGAGCATGTCATGAACCCCGGGGAAGACGCGGCCCTCGTAAATGCCGCGCGCGTTGGAGTATACGCGCTCGATGGACACGCATTTCATGGCCAGGGCCCTGTCACCGCCGAGAAGCTGCGTGAAGCCCTCGATGATGGGGGGTCCGAGCATAAATCTGAGCTGGCTCCTCGGCACTTCGCGGCCGATTTCCTTCAGGGCGTACCCGATGGCGTTGTACACGCCTTCGGCGGAATCGGTGAGCGTCCCGTCGAGGTCAAGGATGACGTTGTTGAAGGCTGGCTTCATGTCTGGTTCCTCCGCGTCATGCGCGAATAACAGCGCCCGTCCGGGATGACCTCCCGGGCGGGCGCTGAAAAAAAATCAAAAGACGGACGGCATCATTCCTTGAGCAGTCCCAGGGCTGCGGCGTCCTTCGTCATGGCATCAATGGCCGTCTGCAGAAAATCCTCAAGGGTAAGGCCCATGTCGGGACAGGTCCTGATGATGTCGCGGTTGACGCCCGCGGCGAAGGCCTTGTCCTTCATCTTCTTCTTGAGGCTCTTCACCTGCATGCCGGTGATGCCTGTGGGACGGACCAGGGCGGCGGCGGTCACGAGGCCGGTCACCGTCTCGCCGCAGCGCAGGGCCACATCGAAACGCGTCTTCACGGGCGTGCCGTTCAGCTCGCTGTTGTGGGCGCGGATGGCCTGCAGAGCCTCTTCGGGGAGTTTCCCCTGAAGGAGTTCGGCGCCTTTCAGGCCATGCTGCGCGGGATGGGCCTCTGTCGCCGGCCAGTCGATATCATGCAGAAGGCCCGTGCGGCCCCAGAGTTCGGCGTCCTCGCCAAATTTTTCAGCAAGCCCTTTCATCACGGACTCGCTTGCCATGCAGTGCTGGAGGAGATGATCCTTCACGCCGTTTGCGTCCAGCAGGGTCAGGGCTTCTTCTCTCGATAACATACTCAAAAATCTCCGTCTGCGGAAAGCGGACTGCCCAGGCTAGCCCTGGATGGCCTCGCGGAGGTCGTCCAGGCTGCTCTCAAGCTCATCAAGGGTGTTAAGCATGGCATCGATCTCGTCTGAAGCTTCCCCGGTATCTTCCACTTCATCATCCGGGTTTTCGTCGCTGCCAACGGTCTCTATGCTTTCGGCAAGATCCGTAAGGATAGTTTTCGCCTGCGCAATATGATCGGCCAGTTCGTCCAGCTGCTCTTCCTGATTTCTCGTCATATGGGGTATCCTCTTGTCGTGGGATCCGTCCGGCTGTTCCGCTTCGCGCAACGGCCTTTCCCGGATCTCAGCCGTAAAAATGGGATGGCGCAGGAAACGGCCGGAATTCCGGCCTTGGCGCGCCTGTGCGAAAAGTGGATCAAAGAGACTGTTACGTCAACACCCTGCCTGTTTTTTTCCAATCTTCCCCGCTCCTTCTGCCAACGTTGCGTCCACCGCGTCACCGGTGTAAGGAAAAGCGTTCCGGGCGCCCGCCCTCCGGAGAGAGGGCCGCTGGCTTGCGATCTCTTTCCCGGAAGCGCTGACGGCAGGGCGCGGAAAACAGTCCCCACGGACATTTCAGCCTGAGCCTGCCTGAAGCGGACACAGTCCTACCTTCCCCACCTTCCTCATGAAAAAAATCATCAAAGCGTTTATTATTCTGGCAGTTCTCGTGGCAATTGTCTGCACGAGCTGGCTCTTTTTCCGCAGCAGCATGTCCATCCATCCCCTTGTCAGAGACTGCTACGCGGCCCTGGTCAGGCTGGATCCCGGCAGTGAGGGCTACCTCATGAAAATCGCCTGCTTCGCCATCGATGACAAAGACGGCGCCCGTCTCCTGCTTATCTGCGAAAAGCCCGGAAAGGGGTCCCCGCAGAAACCGGAAGCCGCGGAGAAAATCGAGGCGGTCTTCCCCCTCACGCAGGATCCTGCCACACCGCAGCCGAAGGCAGGCGGCAATCCCTTTGAGAATCCCGGACTCGTCATTTCCTCTTTCACGGTAAAGGAGAACGGCCAGTCAAAAACCTTCACTGTGGATCCGCCCCTGCGCGGCATCCCCACACCGAAGGGCATGCACAGGCCTGTCGGCACCATCACTGGCTTCCGCGACGGACATCCTGTCGGCCCGAGAAGCCTGACATCCTATAACCGCGCCTATCACTTCTTCCGCTATGAGGACGTGGTTGGGGAACAGAATTAAGGTGGCATTATGACCTATCGACTCTTCTCACTCATCCTTGCCGGCCTTCTGGCCCTGCCCTGCGCCGACGCCGGCGCGGAAGCTCTCGAGCCGGGCCAGCACGCGGCCGAGGCAGCGAAGGAAAGCTTCAGGGCAAAACGCGCCGAGGCGGCAGGCAGAACCCTTAATGTCTCTCCCGCCTCCGTGCGCCTCATCAACACAGCCGAAACGGCAGCAGCCGCCGACATCGCATCCATGATAAAGGACGGGGCAGACGTGAACCTGAAGACCAGGCTCAACGAGACGCCGCTCCTCATCGCCGCCAGGAAAAACAGCGCTGACGCACTGAAGGTGCTTCTCGATGCCGGGGCAAAGCCCGCGCAGACCGACAAGCTCGGCTGGACGGCCCTCATGCAGGCTGCCATGAGCAACAGCCACGCGGACGTCGTGCCGCTTCTCAGAAACGCAGGCTGCGATGTCAACGCAGCGGACAGCGATGGCAGGACCGCCCTCATGCTGGCCATGGATAATCCCAGCCAGGACGTCGTCCGGGCTCTCATAAAAGCCGGGGCCAGCGTCACGGCGAAGGACAAAAAAGGCCGGTCCGTCCTGGATTTCGCCAAGAAAAGCAAATTTTCATCCGCATACGTGCCCCTGCTCACCGGGGCCGGAGCAAAGTAACCCATACAGGATTCCACTATGCAGTATGATTATCTCATCGTTGGCAGCGGTCTCTTCGGTTCCGTTTTCGCCAGCGAAGCAAAAAAACACGGCAAAAAATGCCTCGTCATCGACAGGCGTCCCCAGCGCGGCGGCAACATTTACTGCGAGCAGAAGGACGGCATCAACATCCATAAGTACGGCGCCCACATTTTCCACACTTCCATCCGGAAGGTCTGGGACTATGTGACGAAGCTCGCCGAGTTCAACAACTTCGTAAACAGCCCCGTAGCCAACTATCACGGCGAAATCTACAACCTGCCCTTCAACATGAACACCTTCGCCCGCATGTGGAACATTTCCACTCCGGACGAGGCCCTGGCGAAAATCAACGAGCAGCGCAGCGTCATCGATCACGAGCCCCGCAACCTCGAGGAGCAGGCCATCAGCCTGGTGGGCCGTGATATCTACGAAAAGCTCATCAAGGGCTACACGGAAAAGCAGTGGGGCAGAAGCTGCACGGAACTGCCGGCCTTCATCATCAGGCGTCTGCCCGTGCGCCTTACCTACAACAACAACTATTTCAAAGATCGCTGGCAGGGCATTCCCATGGGCGGCTACAACCAGATCATCGATCGCCTGCTCGAAGGCGTGGAAGTGAAGCTCGGCGTGGACTATGACACGAACCGCGATGCTTTCCGCGACGCCGCTCCCACAGTGCTCTACACAGGCCAGATCGACGCCTACTTCGGCTACAGGCTGGGAAATCTCGAATACCGCGGCCTGCGCTTCGAAACCGAACGCCTCGAAAAGGAAAACTATCAGGGCGTGGCCTGCATGAACTTCACGGCCCGCGAGGTTCCCTATACCCGCATCATCGAACACAAGCACTTCGAGTTCGGCACGCAGCCCGTGACCTACATCACGAGGGAATACCCCTCTGACTGGAAACCGGGCGACGAGGCCTACTACCCCGTGAACAACGAGGCGAACCAGAAGCTCTACAAAGCTTACCAGGAACTCGCCGCCACCGAAAAGAACGTTATTTTCGGCGGCCGCCTCGGCGAATACAAGTATTACGATATGGACAAGGTCATCGAAAGCGCCCTGAACATGTGCGAGAGGGTTTTCGGCTAACAGCGGGATCTCTTTGCACCCGCACCCGGAGGAGCGATGGACATCAAGATTCTGATCGCCATGCACAAGCCGTACTGGACACCGGAGGACGATGTCTATCTTCCCCTCCAGGTGGGAAGCGCCCTTCACCCGCACTTCCTGCCCGTGACGGACGACAGCGGAGACAACATCTCCGCGAAAAATCCGGGCTACTGCGAGATGACAGGGCTCTACTGGGCCTGGAAGAATCTGAAGGCCGACTATGTCGGGCTCTGCCACTACCGGCGTTATTTCGGCCACCGTACCTTTTCCCGCAGCACGGAGGAACGCAGACGGCATGTGTTCCTCCGCGGGGATTACGAACATCTCCTTTCCCGGTATGAAATCATTCTTCCGAAGAAAAGGAACTACTACATTGAAACGGTGCGCAGCCAGTACGAACACGCGCACCACAAAAAAGAGCTCGACGCCGTCGAGAGCGTCATCCGGGCAACCTGTCCCGGCTATCTTGACGCGTTCCGCCTGGTTATGAACGGCCGCGAGCTCTGCCTTCTCAATATGTTCGCCACGACGGGCGGGATCTTCAGCGATTACTGCGGATGGATCTTCGACATGCTCGCCAGGCTGGAGGAACGCATCGACACGTCGGCCTACACCACGGCCTACGAGCGGCGCGTCTTCGGCTTTCTGGCGGAACGCCTCTTCAACGTCTGGCTCACCCGCCATCCCCTGCGCTGCGTTTACTGCGACGTGGTCATGCTGGAAAGAGTCAACTGGCTGAAGAAGGGGGCGTCCTTCCTGAAGCGCAGGTTCCTCGGCGGACGCAGCGGTTCCTGATACGGTTCCGGGCGGATTTTCCGCCCGTGAGGAGAAATACTATGTCCGACACCCAATCAGCCGACGTGCGCGTTTTCGAACGTCCGGCAGACGGCCTCACGGAAATTATATCTGGCAAGCTGCACGGCATCCGCGTCACGGAGTCGAAACTCAACTACCACGGCTCGATCACCATTGACACCGACATCCTCGAGGCCGCGCACATGCTGCCCCTGGAATTCGTCTACATCTGGAACAAGGCCACAGGCGAGCGCATCAGCACCTACGTGCTTCCCGGTGAGAGGGGAAGCGGCGTCTGCTGCCTCAATGGCGCGGCGGCCAGAACCTGCCAGGTGGATGACGAACTCATCGTCACTTCCTCTCTCCGTATTCCGGGCAGCGCTCTCACCAGCGGTTTCAATGCAGCGCCGAGGGTCGTCATGTTCCGTCACGAGCCGAGGGTCAACACCATAAGCGAAGTACTCGCCTACCACGCGCGTGTGGAAAACGGCGTCATGCGCTTTTCCATGGAACCCGTGGACTGAGTTTTCCTGAAGAGAACAAAAAGAGGTTCCGCTGCCAGGCAGCGGAACCTCTTTTCATATTATTACGTGTAAAAAACTCTCAGCGCCGGACGAGAACCCAGGCCGGTCCACCGGCGTCCAGGAAACTGGCTACGTAGTTGGCGCGGTCGTCCCCGCCGGCATAAATATCGATGCGGTTCCTCTTGATGGCGCCGCCGGTATCCTGGGCGAAGCCTATGCCGCGCAGGGGATAGCGCCCGATCTGCGGGTCAGGAGCGTTGACGCCGTAAGCCACGACGGCCCCCAGAGGAAGGAATCCCGGATCCGTCGCCAGAGACAGCCAGTCATCAACCTGATAGCCCATGGCGCCCGTGGCTCCTCTCAGGCCCCACTTGAAGAAGACATAGGAAGGGTTTTCGAAGAGGATTTCGTTCACCCTGTCGGGATGATCCTTAAACCACTGGCGCTGTTCGAAGATATCGCCGCGCTTCAGGAGGCGTCCCTTCTCCGTCATGATCCGGCCGGAGGACTTGTACTTGTGCCCGTTCTGTCCGGCATAGTTGACATAGGCCTCTGTGCCGTCGTCGAAGAGAAGCTTGCCGGAGCCCTGGATCTGCAGGAAGAACACATCCACGGGATCGGCCCAGGCCATTTCCAGCCCCCGTCCGGCCAGGACTCCCTCCCCGTCGATCTGCCTGCGGGAATAATATTTCCCGCCGTGCGAGGCTTTGTAGGCGGCCATATCCGGCGGAACGCGGTAAAGGGGCTCGGTCAGGCCTTTCTCGGGCCTGCGCTCGTGGCTCGCCCTGAGGCGGGGCTCATAATACGATGAGTACTTGATGCCGCCGGGAATGGACACCCAGCGGAATTTTTCCAGGAAAAGACCGGGATTGGCGTCCAGCTCAGGCAGGAGAGAATGCAGAAGCTGGAGCGTTTCAGTCATCTCGCCCCATGTCAGCTGCAGCGAAGGCCTGTTCACCGCGTACGCGGAAGCGGGTTTGCGGCTGCAGTAGCGGAGTGACTTTCTGACGGTCGGTCCCATGTCCCGCCAGCTCGTCAGTTCCTGGTTGGCGGGTTTCAGATTCTGCACAAAAAATTCCGCGGGCTCCTGGGGCGCAACCCAGGGACCGGTGACACGGGCCGGCGCCGGAGGAGTCACCGGCTTCTTTTTGGAAGCGCAGGCGCAGACGCCCGCGGCGAGCAGAATCACGGCGCAGCAGCGGAGCAGCCTGCTGAAGCGGCCCGCCGCGGAATCAAAGGAAAGAACGGATAATGGCAATTGACAACGCCTCTGCTGAAATTCTTCTGAAAACGCACCCGAAAGAGCGCGTGTATTTTTTTCCAAACTGAGCCGCTGTTGTCAACCGACTGAAAGGAAAGGCACCGGTGAGGGCAGTCTGCCCGGGGTGGACACTGTGAAAAACTGACTTGATGGTGATTTTGCCCTGAGGCTCCGCAGAGGTTGACATATGCCCCTCTTTAGCGTATTCGGGGTGTCGAACGTGACTTCGTAGCTCAGTTGGATAGAGCGACTGCCTCCTAAGCAGTAGGTCGAGAGTTCGACTCTCTCCGGGGTCACCATCAGCGCTTATACGCCCTTCGGGTACTCCCCGGAGGGCTTTTTTGTTTTTTGTCTCCCGGGTGGAAATCTGCCTGGCCATTTTCCGGAAACAGGACGGTTTCTCCACAAAAAGAGCGTCAGGGCACAGGCAGGGGAGCGAATCACCACAGATACCCCGCAGACCATCAGCGGAACATAAAAAACAGCCCCGGTTTTGTGTCGTTTTGACACGTTTCGGGGCTGTTCCTGTTCTCATTCCCAAACCTTTCCCGCGGTCATTTTTGGCGGGCGGTCAGGCGTCAGGCCCGCGCCAGTCAGGGGAAAGCCGGGCATCCGTCAGGTTCCCACCGCCATTCTCCCCATTCTCATCTATCGTGACTCCCTACACCAGGGCATGACATCAGGAACCTCCGGCACAGGAATGCCTCACAGGAGACTGTGCCGGGGACAGGCCGGACAGCCTTTTACAGTATATTTTCATCCTGTGGTCCTGCCTGCATTATGTGAAGTTTTAAATCAAACAAACTATTAATTTATTTTATTGTATAAAAAAAAAAAAAAAAAAATAAATTCAAACAAAAATATATCTATTATATATTCTAAATACGGGATAAATATCAAAAAAATAGCAAATAAATACATTAATTTTATTTCTTACAAGGTATTTTCAAGCATATTTTTGTTTGTTTTGCATTTATATTTTTAACATTATATCTTAAATTTTCATAAAAGTTAAAAACATCATTTTATTCCATTTTTTTCGCTATACAAAAAACGACAATTTTGGCATAGTCGCTCCAGCTCCAGCAGAGAACAAGAGATCACGATACATATTTGTTCTCTTTTTGTTCCCCCGACAAGGCAGGAAAAGATTATGCTTGAACAGTTAAATGGCGACTTCATTCAGCGTCTCCGGGCCTTCTATTACGCAGCGCAGACTGAAAACATCCGGAAGGCCGCGGCCATGATGCAGCGCCATCCTTCCACTCTGAGCTATCAGATAAGCTGCCTGGAAAAGGAACTGCACACAACGCTCTTCGAGCGAAGCAAGACGGGTCTGAAACTGACTCCACAGGGTCGGAAACTGCGCAACTGGGCTGTCCGTACATTTGAAAACCTCGATGAGCTCCTGGCCGACGTCAGCTCGAGCCCTGACGTTCTGCAGGGGGATGTCAGTATCAGCACGCTGCGTCCCATGACACCCGTCGTGCTCGACACGATCAGAGAATTTATCCGCCAGAATCCCGGCGTTCGCATCCATATCCAGACGGATATTTCCCAATCCATTCTGCAGAAGGTGGAGATCGGGAAGTTTGATATGGGTCTGGCCGGCTGCTTCAGGCAGAAAGAAGGGCTTGACTACGACTATCTGTTCTCTTCGGATCCCGTCCTCGTCCTTCCCAGAAAAAATAACTGGCATATTCCGAGGATTCCGTCCTGGGATGACATAGCGAAACTTCCCATCATCGGTTTCAGGGATATCGACACCTGTTCCAGGGACGCCCTGCACAGCATCTTCTATGACGATCTCCCCGAAAGCGTAAAGGAAAGAGGCGTACTCAGCACGAACAGTTACAACGTTCTCCTCCACTACGTCGGCAGAGGCGCAGGCGCCGCCTTCCTTGATGAACTGAGCTTTTACACTCTCTCTTCCTTTGGCTTCGCCCGTGACGTGGTCAAATATTCACTGGCGCATCTTCTTCCCAAGGTGAACTGCGCCATGGTAAAACGCAGTGGTAAGGTGCTTTCCCCCCAGGCGGCCGCTCTGTATGATTTCCTGAAATCAAAGTATCTCAGCCTCGCCACACTGAGGGGACTGCCGCTCTGGGACGCCCTCCAAAGTGAAATCATGCAGCCCGGAGGCAGTCAGAGCGCCCATGACTCCGCGTTCCATAAACTGCGCCGCTCCCTTCTCGTAAAAAAAAGAATAGTTCCTTCAAAGCTCAGAAAGGACTGACACAATTCTATATAATCCGGGGGAAGCCTGACGGCTTGTGTCCCCCTCCGGGCAGAACGGGGCGGCACGCCCCGCTGTGCAGAATCTTCCGGCCCGCGGCGCGGCCGCGCTCACGGAAATCCCGCTCATGGAGCTGAATATCCTCTGAAAAACGGGAATTTCTTCTTCTCCGCTGCGCTTCGAAAGAGACTGCCTTCACGGCCTGCTTCCGGATAAACTGTTCACCATTTTATAAAATTTACAAACATATAATAATTTTATTTATTCCATCACCCGGCCAGCCTGATTCCCGAAACCGGACAGACACTGATTTTCATCCGGATGAAAAAACGGGAAACTGATTTCCACGCCGCAGGCTGCTGTACAAAGAGGGGGTCCTCCCCTGCCCCTCCACCGCAGACAGAACCCGCCGGACTGCCTCCGGAATACAGCCTGGGGCGCGCATATCGTCCGCCTTTCTCACGGCTCTGAAAGGCGGTGCGCGGCGCACCATCTTTTTTTGTGTTCCAGAAACACGCGTCTTTCCCGTGGCCGGTGTCCGGGAGAGCCGAAGACACCAGCCTTGCGTCCGGAGCATCAGGACAGTCTGTTTTTTCCGCGTTTGCCGAAACGGATTTTTTCTCCTATTCGTTACGTACATATCCTGTGGAAAAGCGGCGTCCGCTTCGTTTCTCTCCACTTTCCGGCTGGAGATTCGGCATGTCATCCTTCTTTTCTGTTTTTCGCGTTTTCGCCTGCCTCGCTCTCATTCCGTTACTGCTCTGCACTGCCTCCTGCCAGGACAGCGGCACACAGCAGCAGAAAAAGCCCTTCGGGGTGACCGTCATGGTCATCGAACCACAGTCTGTTCCTGTTCAGGCCGAGCTCTCCGCCCGCGTCAACGCGCTCCGGAAAGCAGAAGTCCGGCCCCAGGTCAACGGCATTCTCCAGAAGCAACTTTTCACGGAAGGCTCGCTCGTCCATGAGGGACAGTCTCTTTATAAAATCGATCCGGCGGTCTATCAGGCCAGGGTAGACAGCGCGAAGGCCTCTCTCAACGCCGCACAGGTGCACGCCAACGCCGCGAAGCTCAGAAGGAACCGTGTCAGGAATCTGTACGCGGCCCAGGCTGTAAGCCAGCAGGAATGGGAAGATGCTGACGCCGAATGGCAGCAGGCCGTTGCCAGCGTGGGCGTCTGCCAGGCCGCTCTCAGGCAGGCGGAGATCGATCTCAGGTATACCGACGTGCACGCGCCCATTACGGGGCGCATCGGAAAATCCCGCTTCACACAGGGTGCTCTCGTCACGGCAAACCAGACGGAGCCGCTGGCCGTCATCCAGACCCTTGATCCCATTTACGTGGACATGACCCAGTCAAGCCTGACCATTATGAACTTCAGAAAGAAATTCGAGTCGGGCCTGCTGACGCCGCCCGCGGACAACAGCATGGCCGTGCGCGTCAGGCTGGAAACAGACAATTTTTACAGCCGGGAGGGTGAGCTCAGATTCGCTGATATCAGCGTGGACGAGAGCACGGGCATGGTGCTGCTGCGCGCCGTCTTCCCGAATCCCGACACCGTCCTTCTCCCTGGCATGTACGTGCGCGCCTTTCTGAATGTGGGCACGCAGGAGAGGGCCTTCCTCGTGCCCCAGCTGGCCGTTCAGCGCGATCCGCGCGGCGTGGCGCGCCTCTTCGTGGTGGCCGCGGACGGCACGGCCGAGCAGCGTGAGGTCACCACAGGAGACAGGGTCGGCAGATTCTGGATCATCAGCAGCGGGCTCTCAGAAGGCGAAAAGGTCGTTATCGAAGGCCTTTCCGGCCTGCGGCCCGGCATGAAGCTCAAAATCCTCTCCGTAAAACACTACGCCGAACTCGCGGAACAGAAGAAAACCCGTCCAGTCACGGGAAAGTAAGTCCGGGGAAAGAACCATGTCGCACTTTTTCATCGGGCGTCCCGTCTTCGCCGCCGTCATCGCCACACTCATCTGTCTGGCCGGCGCAATTTCCCTGGCCACCATGCCCGTTTCCCAGTTTCCCAAGCTGACGCCGCCCACAGTATCCCTGACATGCTCCTACGACGGCGCGTCAGCAAAAACCATGCAGGACTCCATAGCCCAGGTCATCGAGCAGCGCATGACGGGCCTCGACAAGCTTCTCTACATCAACACGGGATCCAGTTCCGAAGGACGCATGAGCATGCGCCTCACCTTCGATCCCTCCGTTGACGGCGACATCGCCCAGATGCAGGTGCAGAACAGGCTCCAGCTGGCCATGCCAAGGCTCCCGGAAAGCGTGAAAAACGAGGGCGTCCGCGTCCGCAAGGTTTCGGACACCTTCCTGGAATTCTACTCGTTTTATGAGGAAAATGGCCGGATACCAACCTCTGAGATAGGCGACTTCCTTTCCTCCACCCTCGTCGACCCCCTGACACGCCTGGACGGCGTCGGCGACGCCACACTCTTCGGCGCCCCGTACGCCATGCGCATCTGGCTCAACCCCAACAGGCTCCGCTCCTTCAGTCTCACACCCATGGACGTGGTCGACGCGGTAAAAGCCCAGAACGATCAGATTTCCGTCGGCCAGATCGGTGCCCTGCCGAGCACGCCCGACCAGGAAATCAACGTCACCCTGCTTTCACGCGCCAAGCTCGAAACCATCGAACAGTTCAGGAATATCGTGATCCGGGTCAATCCCGACGGCTCGGCCGTCTTCGTCAGGGATGTGGCCCGCGTGGAAATGGGGCAGGAAAGCTATATCGTCTCATCGCGCCTTGACAGGCGGCCCTCCGTGTCCATCGGCATCCAGCTGACAGAAGGCGCCAATGCCGTGGAAACCCACGAACGCGTGGCCGCTTTCATGAAGCGCATGGAGAAGTTCTTTCCTGAGGACCTCACCTACACCATCCCCTATTCCACCGTGCCCTTTGTGCAGGCGTCCATCCACAGCGTGTTCCGTACGCTCATGGAAGCCATCATGCTCGTGGCCGTCATCATGTTCCTCTTCCTGCAGAGTCTCAGGGCGACGGTCATTCCCATTGTCGCCGTGCCCATTGTGCTTCTCGGCGCCATGGCTGTCATGAAGGCCACGGGAACGTCCATCAACACCCTGAGCATGTTCGGCATGGTGCTCGCCATCGGCCTTCTGGTGGACGACGCCATCGTGGTCGTTGAGAATACCGAACGCATCATGCATGAGGAACATCTGTCTCCCCTGGAAGCCACCCACAAATCCATGTCGCAGATAACCTACGCCCTTATCGGCGTGGCGGCCGTCCTGTCAGCCGTCTTCCTGCCCATGGCCTTTTTCGGCGGCATGCCGGGCGCCATCTACCGCGAGTTTTCCCTGACCATTGTGTCGGCCATGGTTCTCTCCGTCTTCGTGGCCCTCGTGGTCACGCCGCCCATGTGCGCGAGACTCCTCAGGGAACACGGCACAGGCGGGGGAACAGGTCCTTTCCGATGGTTCAACCGCCTCGTGGACGCCTCCACGCACAGGTACAGCCGGGCCGTGCGGACATGGACGCATCACGGCGGCCTCGTCATGTCCGTGTATGTCCTTATCATCGCGGCCTGTGTCTGGGCCCTGCGCGCCATGCCGACCTCTTTCCTTCCCGTCGAAGATCAGGGTTCCCTCCTCATGAACGTCTTCCTGCCTCCGGGGTCCACGCGTGAGGACACGAGCCGTGTCTGCGCGGAAATCGAGGATTACATCATGAACAGGGAAGGAGACTGCGTGGATCACCTGGCCATCATGCTCGGCCTCGGACCCAACGGCGCCCGAGGGCAGAACATTGCCTCGGGCTACATGCGCCTGAAGCCCTGGAACGAACGCACGGATCCTGAGAAGAGCGCCGGAGCCATCGTACGCCGTGCCAGAGCCCGCTTCGCGGACAACCACGAGGCGCGCATCGTTTTCCTGCAGCCGCCGCAGGTGAGCGGTCTCGGACAGTCCTCTGGCATTTCCATGGAACTGGAAGACCAGGGATCTCTCGGATACGACGCCCTCATCAAAGCCAGGGCGGAGCTTCTGGCCATGGCCAGAAACAGCCCGAAACTCTTCAATCCGCACACCACGTCCCTGGATGATATCCCGCAGGTGCGCCTCGACATCGACGACCTCAAGGCAGGAGCCTACAGTCTCTCTGCGGCGGCCATCAACAGCAATCTCAACGCGGCCTGGGGCGGCACCTATGTCAACGACTTCGTGGACCGCGGCCGCATCAAGCGCGTCTATGTGCAGGGCGATGCCCCCTACCGCATGAATCCTGACAACATGCATCTGTGGTACTTCCGCAATACGAAGGGCGAGATGGTCCCCCTGGACGCCGTGGCAACGGCAAAATGGACACAGGGGCCGGCCATGCTGGAACGCTACAACGGCGTTCAGGCTACGGCCATCACAGCCTCAGCCGCTCCTGGCGTCAGCTCAGGCGACGCCATGGAGGAAATGACAAGGCTCGTGGAAAAACTGCCCCAGGGCATAGGACTTGAGTGGACAGGCCTGAGCTACCAGGAACAGCAGTCCGGGCATCAGGCGCCCTTCCTCTATGCTCTCTCCATTCTGGTGGTCTTTCTCTGCCTGGCGGCCCTCTATGAAAGCTGGACCATTCCCATCGCCGTCATCCTGGTGGTGCCCATCGGCGTCCTCGGCGCTCTCGGGTTCAGCACCATGCGCGGCCTCTATAACGACATCTATTTCCAGGTCGGTCTGCTCGCCGTCATCGGGCTGTCGGCCAAGAACGCCATTCTCATCGTGGAATTCGCGAGAGCCCTGGCCGGTCAGGGCAAAAGCATACGCGAGGCGGCCGTGGAAGCCGCCCGGCTCAGGATAAGGCCCATCATCATGACCTCCCTGGCCTTCCTTCTGGGCGTCCTGCCGCTTTCCGTGAGCCACGGCGCCGGCGCAGCGAGCCAGCATGCCATCGGCACGGGCATCATCGGCGGCACCTTCCTCGCCACGGCGCTTGGCATCTTCTTCATCCCCGTGTTTTTCGTGGTGGTCAACCGGGTTTTTCTCTCACGCAGGAGGAAAAAGGATCTCGCGGCACGCGCGGAAAAGCCGGAAACGTCTGCAAAGGACGCGTCATAGAGGAATACCGGAGGGGCCGGCAGGAGGCTGGCGCATCAAAAAATCTGTATATGTCAGGGCGTGAAAAACATACGGGTCCCTCTTCCAGGCATGTTCCGCACCTCTTTATATGCATCCCTTGCCCTGCCGGCCTCCCGCGTGCTATATCTCTCAGAAGGGCTGTGCTGTCCCGCGGTGCATATTCGTTGAGGTAGGGGCGGTCGCGCGCGGATCGCCGGTAGGCACAGGGACATGCATGGGCTCTGTAGTTACGGGATAAGTTCAGCGCGGCACCGGAAGGCCCGGTGCCCAAGAAAGGAGATCCAATTTGAGAGATGTTGGCACGCTTTACAATCCTGAAAAGCTGAAATACGCCGCCGGCAGTTATTTTGATATGAGCGGCGAAGAAAGCACACTCGAGCTTTTCTGGCCTAGTCCTTCCGAAGACGACATACGCAAGGTGCAGTACGGCAGAGCCACATTCGGCCTCTGGTATTCCAATTACGGTGACGTCTACTTTCTGTATCACTTCGAAGATGATCCGTGGTCCGATTCCGTCTTTTCAACCATGCAGCTCGCTCCTGAGAAACGCATCCGTCCGCCCAAGATCTACGGGCACAAGAGGCTGAATCTCGATATCACGCTGGTGGACGCCGACAGCGGCATCGTCCGCGCCACGCGTCAGGTTTCCCTCTCCGTTTCCTTTTCCCGGAAGATGTGCGCCAGCGTGAACCGCCAGTTCTCTGAACGTTATCTCGCCTCCTGGAACCTTGAGGATTTCCAGAAGCGCTGCCGCGAGATTTACGCCGAGTACCCGCAGTCCGTGGATATCACCCGGGCCCCCGGGTGTATCATCTGCCAGGCTCCTGAAATTCAGCCTTTCTATCTCGAAGAAAAGAACGTCCAGATGTAGCGGGGCGGCCCGTGGGAGGAGAAACGCGCCAGGCGAGAACCGGCCTTCTGGTCTGGAGTTACAGGGAAGATTTCGCCCGTTCGCTCTGTGATGAACGCGGCGTGGCACTGACGCCCGGCTTCTTTACCGGCGTGCGCGGCACGCGCTCGCAGACCAGAGCCCTTCAGATGGCCCGCGAGGCTGCCCGGCGCGCGGGCTCTCCCCTGTTTGCCTATATGGCCGAGGTGACACTTTCCTTCCCCGCGGACGTGCCTCCGGCCGAAATCAGCAGGGGACGGCACGACAATACATTCCCCTGGCAGCTCGTGGACGCCGGCCAGGGGCACATGCTCCGTACCCTCAGAGACCGCGTGGTACGCGCCGTGGATCCCTCTTTTCCCACGGGACCCAGGGCCCTGGAAAATCTCATCGGGCGCAGCCCCGCCCTGTTCTTCAGACGCTTCTTCTCCTGCCCCCTGTTTTCGGCCGTGCGCATGGTCAGCTGGACGCTGCCGAAGGACCACGGCGGATGGAGCGGACTGCACCTCGCCACAGTCCTGACGCCGGCCATAACCGGTATTTCCCTGCTTTCTCCCTCCCGGGACCTTCTGGCAGGTTTCGAAGGAGTGGAGAGACGCAGGCGCCTCGGATACCTGCTGGGCACTTCCCTTTCCCCCGGGGAAAGCAACTTTAATAAATTCAGTTAGTTAACAATTATCCTGCACCAAACGAAGGTGCAGCCGGATCAGCCGCCGCACAGCCCCCTGGGATATACCAGCCCAGGGGGCTTTTTTATTTCTGGAGTCCCCGACAGGGAACCTCTGCGCAACCTTGTCGATGCTTGGAGCTTCCCCTCACGTTGCATGACGCGATCACCTTTGTGCAGAAATGCCTTGTCTCCTAGTAAGATTTTTCTCTCTTTTTCCTGCTCTCAGGTTTCACAAAGAACAGGTCTCGAACGTAGAACTCGGAACGAGGATTTGTGATATAGTCCCACATATTGCCGCAGGTAATGAGCGGCTGCCCGATGGGCAGGCTGAAAAGGTAGCCAGTAGCTTTGAGGGCGGGTTTCACCATCGCGGCTGGCTCATCGTGTTCCAGCGCCTTGATAATAGAGCGTCCGAACGCCACAATACTCTCGGGAGCTGCAGCGGCAGGAGACATCTGATAGCCATAAGCCGAGGCAATACCGTTCACGACATCACGCACGCCCATGATGCTCTGAAACGGATAAGCCAGTTCCGTTCGTGCCGCCCAGATACGCCAGTCCTCGTCATCGTCAGGTCCCCTCCCAGCTATGATTTCGGAGAGTACACAGGGAATGAACCACAGCAGGAGCGCTGAGTTGGCCGCACGGAAAATTCCCGAGGGAGAAAAGTCATCGCGGAGCTCACGGATGTGCCTGGCTCCAAGATTGTAGAGTGTGTTGAAGTACGAATAGTACATCGTGAAAAGCTTCTGCAGGTCGGAGCCTCGTTGGATAGCGGCGAGGTCCTTCGTGGAGCCGGAACCCTGCGCCTGCCTGACGCAGGAGTCGGCATATTCTGCGGCGCGGACGGTGTCGCCACTGTAATCGGTAAGCCCCTTCTCATACGCACCCCACCATGTAGGCAGGTCAACTCCGAGCTGGACGATCCCCATTGGGACAAAAGCCTTCTGCTTGAGGATGTTAACCCAGTTGCGGACCGTTCCCACCTGAAGGCTCTTGGCCATATCGCGTATTTCCCGGTCGTAACTCTCCACGCGGGTTGCCATGAAGGCGCTGCGGGCCACAGTTTCCTCCCACAGCTTGCCGAGGCGGAAGGGATTGCCGAAAACTTTGAGAAGTCCGGCCATGGTCCATTTTGCGCCGATTACATCGATGGTCTGGGTAATGCCAACGGGTTGGGTCAGAATGGTGGTGGCCTTGAATCCCATGGTCATGATGGACCCTGCGGATCTGGCCCATCTCGCTAGGGCGTTTAACTGGGACATGGGGTTCTGGCGTTCCTGGGCGCAGTCCTGCAACCAGGGCATGAGTTGACGGTAGTATTCTTTCCCAGCAAAGTTCTCGATAGCCGAACGCACGTCTTCGCTGCGGATAACGCGCGCCACATCGATAATGGCCTTACGGAAAGAGATGTCGTGAACAGTGTTGTAAAGATGATCCGGGATGACAGAAAGCTCCAGAAGAAGCGGTGATTCATTGCCACCCGCCTGCCGCTCCTTGAGATGTCCGTGCTTTGTCTGGGCGGTTCCGTAGTTCCTGCCACCGAACAACTCCTGATCCATCTCCTTCTGGTCGCGGGCGAACTGTTTGAAGGATTTAGAGGAGTTGTACCTGATGGGGTAGTAACCGCCAGAGAGTGTCAGGGTTTTGCCGTCCGCAGTTGTCACCTGGAACGGTGTTGCCTCAACGGCTCTGGGGCGCACGCCGGTGATCTCTTCCTGAACCCTAAAGGACTCGGGCCGGAACGTTTCGAAGTACTTCCACACAGCTTCCACGAACTTCCAGTCTCGTGCGTCCAGTTCGGACACGATGTCGGCTATCTGCGCCTCCGACCACTTATGCCCGGTCATGATGCGCTCCTTGTTCGTCTGGTTCCCCAGATTAAGAGCCACGGCAATGCGGTTCTCTTTCGTAAGAGACTCACCGATGGACGGCACAAGTTTCTTCTTCAGACCCATGACGGAGAGTTCCTTCGCTGTGTACATGCCGAAAACATTCTCCTTGAGATACTTTCGCACTTCCCTGAGTTTGAGAGCCTGGGCAGAATCAGCCTGCGCGATGGGGCGATAGATGAGTTCCCATGCCAGTCCCTGCTTTCCGCCGTCCATCTGGAGGCACAGTTCCTCGATCTTGGTGTGGCTTGCGTGGATACGTTTCAGCGTGGAGACGATGCGGGACTCTTCCTCGACGGTTTTCTGAAACTGTGGCCTGCCATGAGCCGTAATGGAGAACGCAAGCTGTTCGCACATCTCCTTCAGACTTTCCTTACGGTCGGACGTCAGAAGTTTGCGCTGATTTCGCTCAACCATAATAATCTGCCTGATGGCGTCGGCCAGCTCGGAAAACTGAACGGCTGTCATGGCCGTCCATGGGGTGTCTGTCGACATGACTTCCGGATCAAGAAGGAGCTCAAACCCGTTCTTCTTCAGTTCCTCCTGCCACTCGTTGAGGTCCTCGATGGAATACTTCTCAGCGGCGGCCAGCGTCGGGCCGAAATCATGACGGGAAGCCAAGGCGAAAAGAAACGCCTTGGAACGTTCCGGGGCGCTCCTGGATCCGTAGAAACGCTTAACCTGACGCTCCAGCCTGTCCCGTGTCTCAGACAGATCATGGGACTGACGCGCGAGCTCTAACTGAATGCGGGCCCTGGTGTTGGCTTCGATGGCCGCATTGTACTCTCCCGAAGCAATGGCCCTGCGCTCCGAACGGAGGGCATTGCGCATGTTCGCCCGGAAAGAGGCAGACCGCATAGCATCAAACATATTCATACCGGCAAGCGTCTCAGCGGCGATGGCTGCAATGGCCTGCTGCTGGACATAGGCGCGTCCGGCTACCCTGGCCAGTGCACTGCCGACGGCGGCGAGATGGGCGTGAACTCCCTCCGTTGCCACCACCTCGTCGATGGCCTGATACTGAGCCTCGTACTTTGCCTCCATTGCCTGGGCAATTTCCTCGACTGCCTCTTTCTTCGTCCTGCTACTGATAATGTCGGAAACCATATCCTCGGCACTGGCATAGCCATGCCGGGCAGCAAGAATGGTCGGATCGGCCTCTCCCTTTTCGCTGACCAGACCGACCCCTCTGGCCATGAGCTCCTGGGTGGCTTCTTCACCTACGGCAGCGGTAAGTGCATCCTTATTGAGAGGGGTCTTCCGCATGGCCGCTTTGGCCTGAGAGGACGGAAGCGCATCCACCTCTTTGGCGGCCTGCCTGCGGTAATCGGCCAGACGCTGGGTACGCTCGTATTCCCGCTTTTCCTGCAGCCGCTGTGCGGCTATGGCTTTGGCTGTCTGAATGACCCTGCGTGTGACTTCCTGCTGGGGCTTCGTCACGCCCAGAGCGTCGAGTTCGCCGGTGGTCAGATCCACAAGGCCGTGCTGAATGGTGGCCTCCTCGATTTCTGCGTCAGTGGCCAGCATCCTGTCGAACACTCCCCGCACCTCATCGTTCAGCTCAACGTTGAGCATGGAGAGCTCACGGTAGATCTTCGTGAGCCACTGGCGGAACCTGGCAAACGCCTCTTCCAGTACGGAACTGGGTGCCCTGCCCTCGCGCAGGTAGGTCTCCCAGGCGCGGGCCAGTTTCTCATTCTGCCCGACAGTCCAGCGGGTACCGGGGTTGGCACCGACATAGGAGCACAGCTTCCCGTAGTCTTTCTGCATCGACTCGTCGGCAAGGCCATTCTCCACGGCTCTCTGCATCTCGAGAAAGTAGATGTGCCCCATCTCGTGGGCCAGCGTGGACAGGTTGGCAGTTTTGAAGAGCTCTACAACGTAGTTGCCTTCGCCCTCGTTGAAGCGTACCTGGCCGTTGATAACCTTCTCGGCGTCCTGCGACAGAATTCCATCTTTCATCTGCGTAGCATTGACATTGCCACGGAGAATGCCTAACGTTACCCCACGAATCGCGCTTGTTACCGGATGGCCCTCGAATCCATCGTGAACGGTAGCAGGCGCGATTTGTATTTCAGTCAACGAGTGGTCTTTATATCTATCGTCCTCTATTTTCTCTTCCTTGTGGACTTTTTTTCGAACTTCCACTTCGGAACCCGAAGGTATGTCAAACTTAAGACGCACAGCGTATAGCTTGCCATTCAGTCTGTAGGCGGCGTGGTACACGTCCTGCCCACCCACTCCGGAATGCTTCTTCTGCCCATCGGCAGTTTCGGAATGATCGTATTCAGAGCTCGCAATGAGCCTGTCCAGCATCGTGTACGACGTCTGGTGTCCAGGTTCTCTATTGCGCTTGAATGAAGCCCTGACTCCAGTCTTTGTTATTCGTACTGTCTTGCCAGTGGACTTTATCTCCACGTCGCCAGTGATCCCAAAGTGGTTGAACAGCCACTCTGCAAGTTCCTTCTGCTTTTTAAATTCAGGGATGTCGACGCCGTTATCTTCAACCACAGAAGCGATTGCCGAGTCAGGCTTCCTCTCTATATCGTCACGCTCAAACCTTTCACTGTCAGACTCCTGCCACAGCACGCTCCCCATATTCCTGTCCATAGATGAGACACTTCCGGAATTGGTGAGCCCTTTAACCTGCGCTGGGTCTTCTCCGGATAACCTGGCTCCGAAAGTAACGCCCTGCACGCCGGTGGTACCTTTGGCAGGGTTGGACTGGGCTATCTGCTGGCCGCCGGAGAAGGATATCCTCCGGTAGATATCGGCGGGGTTCTCTCCTGTGCGCCGGCTCATCTGGAGGGCCCAGCGCCGCCACGTCTCCAGGAGTGCGCCGGCATACTGCTGAACCCCGCCAATGGCCTCGGCCTGAGCCTTCAGGTTGGGCTGGGACCCGATAGCCGCAACGAGCTGATCACGCATTTCTCCTTGCGCTGCATCGAGGTCGGATATCTGTTCCTTGGATAGATGAGCCACGCCTTCGCGCTCGGCGGCCATGGCGTCCATGTCGGAGGCGGCCTGTGCCAGCGCCTCACTGAAATCCTGCGCGGAAAAGCTGGCATCAGACGCGCTGGCAGCCTCGTCGCCACGGTGCATTATTTCGGCCGCGCTCCTGAACTGTTGGGAATCCAGTGTGGCATGCATGGCCGACAGCGGAACCGTAATGGACATACCTTTGGCGGCACCGTCCTGCGCCGTCTCCAGAGAAAGTCCAAGCGGGGTGAGGATATCCGTACCCTCCTGATGGAGAGCAACGGCTGCGTCCAGAGGGATGACCATATTTTCGGACATCTCCGGACCCATGTGCTCCAGCGCCGACATGGTGGCTCCTGCGTCAAGGGAACGCATCTGCGTCTGCATGACGCGCTCGTGAATGGCCACCTGCCTGTCAGCGAATTTACGGGCGGCATGCGCGGCCTCGATATTGAGTGCCGACATGGCGATAACAGGACCGCCCCCCATCCAGAAACCACCTGCGGCGCCGCCCCAGAAGGCATCAGAGAGGCGTTCCCTGGTCCTGGCCGGATCAGGAGTCATGTCGAAATTCTGTCCACGGCTGGCATTGGCGTACGCTTTGGCAGCCTGTTCGGTGAGGATTGCGGCCCCTTCCTGTATAGCCTCTTCACTGCCTTCTGTAACGGTCAGCGCGCCCATGCGCCTGCCGGCATCGACAAGAGCCCCCTGCAGATTCTTGTCCCTGGCAGCACGCATGATGGCTGCACGCGCCGTCTGTTTCGCCCCTGCGGACCCTGCCAGCTTCCCGGCCAGCGGACCAAGCACTCTGACGAAGACCGCATCACTTCCAAGTTCAACGCCTGTGGAAATGGCGGCGTAAAGCGATGCCGCGGCCACAACGACATCCTTTGGAAGGGGGTTGCCGTCGGCATCCTTCTCTTCCAGCATCGATGCAATCTGGCTTCCGCGTTCAAGTTCGTACGTGCGCTGCCCAGACCTGACCATGTAAGTGGCGAGGCCGGCAGCTCCCGCAGTGATACCACCAATGGCCGCACCTACGCCTGTTCCCAGACCAGGGGCTGCAGCAGTCCCTGCGGCGGCTCCTGCTTTTGCTCCGGCAGCGGCAAGGGACAGCGTCATGCCAAGGCCTTCAGCCGCAGACGCGGCCTGTGCGCCTACAGAAGTAGGCACCTGCTCCATAAATTTGGAAAAGGAAAACGTATCCGCAAGCCAGTTACCAGCCTCAGCAATAATGTCGCTGCCACTCCCGGGTTTTTCCATGAATAATTTCGTGGATGGCATGCGGCTGAGATCGGCTATCTGGGCTTTGACCCTGTCGATATCCTCCAGCGTGGCGGTGCCTGCTGCGTATGCATTGCCCAGCCTGGCGAGCTCTGCCTGCTTCGTGCCCAGGTCATAGGAGTGCATGAGGCCTGGTTCTCTGAACTCACGGATTTCTCCGTCCAGGCCGCTCCTTTTTATGAGCTCCTCGACAGAGGCAAGAGCCGCATGATCGCTGCGTACATATGCAGCAGCGAGGGGGCTGGTGGCGGCATACCCCGTCAGACCGTCATACCGCTCAATGATGCGGGCGGCATCTTCGTCGTCCAGCTCATCGCGGTTGTACCGGTAGAGGTCAAACGATATGCCGAGGCGGGAGGCCACGGCCTTATCCCTAGCAATCTGTTCGGGCGTGATTCCCCTGGACAGGAGCATCTGGGAACGGAGCTGCCTGCGCGCGGCGCTGACAGCCTCAGGCGTAGTGTGCTGGGTTCTCCACGCCCTGGCGTCCTCCTCGGAGTCGAAAAAGGCATACGCCTTCTTCCCGGACATATAATTCGCGGTCTGACGTTCTGTGGATATGGGGCCGTTACCGTCCAGCGCCGGGACTGCGGCATACAGCTCCTGCTCCCTGTCATAGATAATGCCCATGGGGCCGGCACCATCAAGAGGCAGGCTGCCGGCCATGAAACGGGAAGCGTCTCCCGTATCTTCTGTCTGTGCGGCTGCAGGGGCTCCCTCGGGAACCGGAAATTCTGCTTCGTACATCTATCTGCTCCTCTGCTGCATATACGCGGCGTAAAACTGCCTTACCAGCGCCTCGTCCGCTATCTGTGCGTCGCTGTACCCTTTCTGCTTCATCAGGGCTTTGATGGCGGGAAGCCTGTATGCAGGGACGGTCATACTGACTACCCTGTGTCCTTTTGCATTTGCCTCGTAGGCCGGTTCCTCTCCATCCCACCAGAACCTGCGGTCGTACTGAACCGGAGACAGAAGCTCAGACACAACGCGGCTGATGGCCTCGTTGTCGATGGGTTTACCGGTGGTTTGTACCTTCCTGAGTCTGTCATACACCTGAGAGAAGAGCTCAGGAGGAAGCTTCGCCTTCCTGTCGCCGGTGAGCCTGCGGTAGATATCCTGCACGTTTTCGACTGTGACGTTCTTTCTTGCTCCGCCGTTTCTGGCGTACTCGATGATATTGTTCCGCTGGGTGAAGGTGATATCCCCACTGGCAAAGGCTTTGTCTATATCCGTAGTGTCGTAGTTCACGGATTCTCCGCCTGCAGCGAGGTTCGCATCTACGGACGCCATCAGAGAGAGGGCGTTCTTCTTCTGCTGGGAAGTTTCTTCCCTGCTGTTACTCTGCTCCAGAGAGCGGAGCCTGTTGATAAATTCGGGCCGGTATTTGCCGCTTGACGCCATAGCGTCTATCTGACGGCCAATTTCTACCGGGCTCCATTGCTGAGAGGCGGCAAGGGAACAGAAATCAGCCATCGCCTTAGCCTCCCCGGCCGCCCGTTGGGCCTTCATAAAGTTCAGCTCTCTCGTGACGATGGTCTGCGCCTGGTCCCGCTGGCCGAAAGGAAGCTGAGAGACTGCCTCCAGAGCCGCCACCTCACGGTCCTCAATGCTTGTGATTCCTTCGGTATCCTTGAGAATACGCATGCCGGGAAGCTCATTGTTCAGACGGGCCTCAATGTTTTTGCGGGAGACATCGCTGGTGACGATGGGGCCGCCGCCGACGCCGCCACTATGGAGCATGCCGAGGAAGTCAGGGAGCTCACGGGAGAATCGCCTCTCGCCGATATGAGGGTCTCCGGTTGCGGCAAACCGTTTGGGGTCACTGCGCATGGCGTACACCTTACGACCGTAGGCCTCCGGATCCGCGTCATAGCAGGAGTTGAGGATATTGATGGCGCTTTTGTGCTGGTTGATAGTGGAAATGGCCATCTCCATGAGAGCCGGGTTCGAGCGGATTGCTTCCCTGGCCTGAGGGTTGAGCTTATCAATGACGGCGTTGAACCGCCTGCTGACGAATGCATCCTCAAGGCGTTCCAAGGCCCCGGGGTTCTCGTCTGCCAGCTTCTTCCAGGCCTGACGCGCAGCACCGCCCTTCGCCCACAGGTCTGTCCTGTCGATATTGTCCCAATTGCCGTTGAATATCCCGTCGAATGTCGATGCCACCCTGGAACCAAATTCGCCCTGCCCTGCGCACCAGCGCAGGAATTCGGCTCCCGAGGATTTGGCTCCTCCTTTTGTGATGAAAGACCAGGAGCCAAAATCATTGCCATCGGTCGCCTGCAATCCCTGCGACACATGGCCGACGCCCTCGCCGCCGCTTTCATATTTTTTGGCAAGAACGCCATATCCTGTCATGGACCTGGACCCCTGAAGACCGGTCCCACCGAGCGCCTGACGCCCAAGCGCTGCAGCTCCCTCATAATCCCCTGCGGACATACGTCCGGCAATCTGGTTCTCCAGCAAAGAGTCGGCAGTCCCCTTGTACCTGGCGAGTTCGGTCGCGGAGAGATATGGCTGGAATCTGGATATAGCACCATTAAGCGCGATGCCATCTCCCCGGGCCACCATAAGGTCGAGAGCTCCGCGTGCTCCCTTGTTCTCCAGTTCAAACTCATACGCACTGCTGTCCCGCCCTGGGTTCTGGATACGCCACAGGGCTACGCAGTTATCCCTCGCCTGCTGGGACGTAGTCCCGTCACCACTGGCCACGGCAGCGGAAAAGCCCTGCTCGGCCACCTTGCGCTGGTCCTCGTACCAGGCCTGCCTCTGCTGGTCGGCATAGATGGAGCCGCGGGCGAAAGCTACCGCCCCGTACTCGGCCTTCTTGGCACGCAGGGCATCCTGCACGCGGCGGTTGCCTTTCCATTTATCTTCCCTGGCGAGGGAGTCAAAAAGACCGTCTACGTGAGAGGCATAGTCCCTGCCTGCAGAGAGAGCTGACTGCCCCTGATGGTCCTGCCTGTACTGGGTCTGATACTCCAGGGACTGACGCTGGATGCCGGCGATGCGGCTCACGATTTCTGCATCCTCGTCCTGCTGTCTCTGCCTGTCGATGGCGGCAATGACCGTCGTCCCGAAGCGTTCCAGGCGCTGAAGATTGCCCAGCGCTGAGGAGAACAGAGGGGCTGACGCATTGCCCGCTCCTCTTACTCCTTCAGGCGAAGACACGCTGACCGGGCCGGGGGCTCCCGTCTGGCTGGATGGAGCGCTGACGGGATTAAGGCTCGTGTCATTCATGTACTGCGTGGCACCACCCACGTTGTTCCTCATCATGTCCTATCTCCTGTATGCCGCGAGAATGCTGTTTGCGATGCCACCGATACGGGAAGAACCCAAGCCGGATACCGCTGTTCCCGCGCCTGTTTTCGCCGGGACATTTTTAACAATGCCTCCGGATTTGGCCGCACCAGCCGCGGTGCTGCCTCCAGAAAGAGCGCTGAGGCCGCCAGTCATGATGCCGCCCTGCACGGCTCCCATCCCCGCAGCCCCAAGGGCATTCAGGATAAGGCCCGCGGTACCTGTCTTCATGCTGCTATACAGTCCGGACATCTGGTAATAGTAGCCAGTCTGCTTCATCGTGTATCCATACGTTTTGTCGTAGAAGGAGCCCGTTTTGCGCAGATAGTCCGCCTGGTTCCTCTGCATAAGGGCCTGAGTTTTAAGCTTCGTATCCGTAAGGCCGTAACCGTAATCGGCAAGCGCTCTCTGGGCTGAGCTTTCTGCCATGGCTGCCCCGTACTGAGCTGCGTTGCCCGTAAGTACGGAGAGGGCGCTCCCGCTGAAGGCATCCACATTGGCTGCTCCCATGCGTGCTCTGGTATCAGCCTGCGCCGTCCTGTACTTCGTACTCTGCGCAGCCCTGGCCCTGGCAATCTGTGAAAGCTGGACCGTATAATTGACTCTGGCAACGTCTCTGTCTGCCTCTGTCTGCCGTGCCTGCACGTCGGACATAGTCGCCTGGTATCGTGCATCCTCGGCCTGCACCAGTGCCTGAGCAGCGGCAATTTCGGTCTGCGCCCCCTGGAGCTGCGCGTTTGCGCTCTGCACAGTGAAGGCAGCGTTCTGCTGCACACCTCCAACGTAGGACTGAAGACCACCCGACAAGGCCCCGAAAGCCATACCGGCGCCCATCATTCCCATTGGGCTGAGCCCCATACTCTCCTCCTATCTGCCCACGTTGGGGCTGACATCCATGGTGGTCAGTATCGCGAGGATGGTAAGCGGAGTAGGAGTGCTCACCTCAAACCTCGGTACGCTGTCAGCGCTCCACGCTCCAGCAAGAACGAAAGAGAGGTCGCTGACTCCCTCCATCCAGAAAGGCGACGTCTTAAACTTTCCGCTCACTACATTGCGGTCCACGACGGGAAAAGTTCTGCCCTCATCAATGCCTATCTCGAAGGACATCGAGCGGTAGACCCTGAGCCTTAACTCCGAGACCTTGCGGTTGTGCATCATCGTGCTCCCCGTCTGGAGGTCCAGCTCCGGACGGGATGGGACCATAAGTGACGTATAGGGAAGCCCCACCGTGATAGAGCCAGACGCTTTGTGTAAATCGAAGGACCCATCTGCCCCAACAAAAACGTTCTCCACAGTCCCCCCGTCGGCAAACACGGAGACTGTCTCCCCTGCGAGATGCGTAAGGCCGGTGACATGGTCAATGGGAGTCCCAGAGTAGCTCATAGAGGAATCAAGGAAAACAGCATCGCCGAGGTTATCAGAGTCAAAAAACGGTGCCAGCTTCTCTATGAATGTATGCCATACCCCACCGACTTTACGTTCTACGAGGAACCACATCTGGTCATCGGTGGCACCTGGTATCGTCACGACGTCGAGCACCCGGCCATTGGTTTTGTGCCTCGCCCATCCGATGACCTGCTGATCAAACATGGCCGTGCATGTCGCTAAGGTGCCATCGCTCATAACTGCCCAGATGATGGAATACGGTTCCTGCTGATATGCCCACGCTTTGATGGTCACGTCCTGCAGGATATGCCTGGAGAGGATAGTGATGTCCTGCCCCACGTACTTGTCTTCGTTGTAGGAGTAAGCAAACGCCCGGACCGCAGAAGAGCCACGCTGCAGATAGATGACGCTCCCCCCAACGTAGAGCGGATGGAGAGACTCACCGCCGTTCGAGGTCTGCTTGTTGAAGGCGGGATTGCCAGGTGTGAGAATGGCACTTCCCGATGGCTCCAGCGTCCATTCGTTGCCCGTCGTGCCGACACAGAGCGCAGTGCGGTCCGGAAGCAGCCACGTAAAAGCATTTGCCTGCGTAGCTGCCAGCGTCACTTCGATAGAATCATCAGACTTGGGGACGACTGATTCGGCGAGCGACTCCAGCTCGTTCGAGCGGGACAGCCAGACAGTCATGGGCTGGTTATCGGTAGAAGCCCATCCCAGCCGTCCCTGATGGAAAAAAACAAGTCCGGGGTAGTTACCTTCTCCGCTAAAAGGCGTGTTATACGTTGGAGGCGTGTCTCCATCGTCGGGGATAATGTTGTAATCCTCAAATGAAGTGGTGCCCTTCGCTCTGCCAATAAAGCCGTAAATGCCGCCCTTGAGTTTGTAAATCCGATACTCGGCAACGGCCCCCGCGGGAGCGGTCCACGAAATCCTCACGCCATATGCCGACGTCAGGGACTCACCTGTGGCGATGGCGGCTGAGGATGCTGCGGATTCCTGTCCAGTGTCGTCGTCAACTGCCGTCACGACATACTTATATGTCCTCGTGCTGGCGTTATTTCCAAGCCCCGTACCAACAATGGCAGCCGAAGGGTTCACTGGTGCTCCGATGGTCGGGGAAAAAGTAAGCTGCGTCCACCGCCAGTCGTTGTCGGCATAGCGGCTCAGCTTGTGCGGAGGATACTTCCTGTGAGCGAAGTAGATAACATCCGCCGACTGCGCAAAGCGCAGGTCGGCAAGATCTGCCGCCGCATACGGCGTTGTTACAGAAAGGACTTCCCCGTCAGACGTGGCCACCTGTTTGCCATCCGGCATCCATATCCGCATGGTCTTCTCACCGAACTCAAGGACCCGCCCCTGAGTCTCAGAAAAAACAAAGGGGATGAGCCTGGACGAGGCACTCTCAGCTTTGCTCAGGTAGACGAGCCCCGGCCTGCGGGTCACGCCGCCCTGCGGCATAGGCAGGAAGTTCTGGAGAGTCTGACACCCGCTCCTGTATCGCGGCTGGTCGGCCCTGGCCCGGCACATCGGCCCTATTTCTCCGCCATTGAGGACATTCTGGATATGTATCGGCATTTACACGCCTCCGCGCCCAAAGCGCATGCGCAGCATCTTCGACCCGAGTATCGGAGACGTCTGCACAGGCTTCTGCTCTCCGGCATCAAATGTTATGGCCTGCTCCAGCGCAATACTGTACAGCTGCACCAGCGACTTCACGTCTATCCCCCCATGCGCTACAGCGGGTGCAATCTCTATGGCCAGGGCGTAAGCGCAGGCGTCGAGGAAGGGCTCATGTGCGTCTTCCTCATGCCCGGTCTCGACCACCTGAGCGAATAGCCGGGGAGCGGAGCAGTATATAATGCAGCCTGAACGCACATAATTCGGCTCCGGACGATAAAGCGGCGCATTGACCTGTCCTCCATCGACCCTCACCCCGGCATGCACGCTCACCAGGCGCACGGTGTCTGACGGAAGCTGATAAGCCTTAGTGAATCCGAACAGGGGCGTTTCTGCCACTTCGGCCAGCTCCCTGTATCGCGTGGCAAACCCCCAATCGTAGGCAGAAAGAACACGGCGCACCACGGAAGCATACGCAGCCTCAGCCTGGGAATTGGCAGGATTCGTTCCTCCGGTGGGAATGTTGGTGTCAACACCGCCAAGCCTGCGGAGTGCCGAGTTAATGATGGTTGAGCGGTTCATTCCCGGCATGACAGTGCCTCCCTGCTATTCCGCGTCGAGCATTGCCTGCACGGCCGCACGCCAGCGGGTAGGAACTTCATCAATTATCATTCGGCCGGTCTTAATCATTCTGTAGTAAATCTTAGCCATTGTTCTTCTCCTCCAGTTTTGCAATTCTTGCTTCCAGCTCTGCCGCGTAGGCCGCAAGGTCGAGGGCGGCGCTGTCTGCCTCATCCTTGTCAGAAGTAGCCAGCTCACCAAGTTCGGCAACGGCGGCTTCCAGATCGGGCAGACGTGACGCCTGTTCTTCTGCCTCTTTGCGGCGTTCCTCTATGGCGGAAAGCTCTTCTGCCGTTGGCTTTGGAATTTCCACAATCTGGAACCGGCGGTGACCGTCCAGAGGGTCAATTTCTTTAATAAAATGGGTGCGATTATTGTTACACCAGAAAGCCGCTTCCGGCGGGTACGTGTCCGTGAATATCTGTAAATTCTCGAATGTCATGAGAACTCCTATTTCCATTTGCCAATGGCAAGAAGGTTTAAATAAATCTCATCGGGTGGATATACATTGTAAGCAGGATTATCTTTGCTCATGGTTGCATGAGCAATTTTTGTTATTACGTCTGAATAAATAATTGTTACATATGTAGGTGTTGAAACTCTTGCTGTATACAAGTATTGGCTTATCTCGTTTGAGGTTGGTGTAAGATATACATCTGGGCGATCTTCAAAACTTTCAGGAAATGTCCATGTAAAATTAGTTATTCCGTCGTATGGTTTTTCAAAGTGTATATATGCGCGCAGAAGATACATCCCGTTATTATATTTTATTATTTTCCCGGAAGAAATGTTATCTTCGCCTATAAAGTCTTTTTGTTCAGCAATACAGGAGACGGGCAAACTCACATCCGCCGACCCGTCAAATGAAACTGAGCCCGTGGCGTCGCCGGACAGGGTGATAGTCCGTGCAGTGGCCAGCTTTGCTGCCGCATCCGCTGTGCCCGCGATAGTCTGTGTAAAAGTCTTGGTGCCGGAAATTGTCTCATCGCCAGTGAGATGCACAACGCCTTCAGGAGAAGCCTGCTGGGCATAAGTGTGCGCCAGTTCTGCATACCCGGACGCCGCAGTCACAAGAGCCTGCATCTCCGCTTTCTGTGAAGTACCAGTTGATGTAACACTGTTTACCTGGGTTGTGCCTTCGGACTGGATGCTGCTGACCTGGGCTGCTCCGGCGGCGTTCACCGAAGTGACCTGATCCGCGCCTGCGGCGTTGACAGCAGAAACCTGCGCGGAGCCTGCATCACTGACAGCTGCTGCAGCCGCGGCACCTGCCTCAGAGATAGTGGTTTGAGCCGAAGCTGAAGCGGTTTCCGTCGCCTCCCGTGCAGCCACGGCAGACGCCTCAGCGGCTTCCGCCGAAGCCTGCGCAGTCTCGGCTGCGTTTTTCGCCGCCACGCTTTCGTCTCTGGCAGCGAACAGGCTGGATACGAGCCTGTCCGGGGAAATCTCCGACGTGGCGTTCGTCTTAACTGCGCGGGAAAGGCCCTCACCCATCTGCTGGATATACTGGACCTGCTTGTCGAGTTCCTGTTCAAGGCTCTCCGTATCAATGTGTGAAACCGCCGAGAGATCGAGTTCCTGCACGAGTGCCATGTTAAGCATGATAGCTATGGTGCACCCTGCAGGGACACGCTCCGCCGACGTAAACGTGACAGTGCCACCCGATCCGTCCGTGTTAATGGCAACTGAGTAGTCTGCGCCCAGGGAGAGCGTTTCTTCGACCTCTCCGACTGCCACCAGCACGAGCAGGTTTTCCGCCTCGTAAAAAGGATAGGTCACCGGGTACGACAGGGTGCTCCCATTGCCCCTGTACAGATTTTTTGTTGTCTGGGAATTTATCACGCCATCCCTCCATGAACCGTATGCGGGCGTTTTGTCGGGACGCCCAAACCCGGCCCCTACCTTGCGAGATAGTTGAGGCTCACGTTAACGGTGCCCGTGGCCGTTCCTGTGAGGACGCACTTCACAAAATCCTTCACTCCGGCAGGCACAATAGCCCGCATAAGCACATCCCCAGCGGCGAAAGTTCCGGCACCCACGGAGACCGAGACAGCCGGAGATACGGCAGCAAAGGGTCCGTCGGCGGTATCACTATGCTGGAAGGTCAGGCTGACAGTGTTCGACCCGGAGATGGTGCATCCCGTGGCGGCCTCAACGACGACGATGACGCCGCCCTGAGTCCCGCCACAGCAGAGAGCGTTAGAGGTTATGGTACTGCCGAGAGCGGCATTTTTACTGAAGTACTGGTCATACCAGTGATTCATGGGCTGGGCGTAATCAAAAGCCATTGTCTTTCTCCTTTAGGACACAACGGCTTCGGAGCCGTTGGGCAGGTTGTAGGAGCCATAAATCGGGATGTCGTAGTACGATGTGACGGCATGGTTGAGAGCTGTATCCCCGTTGCTGTACTCCAGCTTGGCGAGCTTAAGGCTGCCGAACACTTTGCCGAGCACCAGCGGATGACCGATAATCATAGTACTGGCGGCGCTGCCGCGTACATTGGAGATAGCCTCCTGAAGCTGCATCTCCGTGGGAAGATGGCTGTCCTCGATGTTGACCAGGGCACAAACCGTGCGCTCGGGAGCCAGCAGCTGCCAGCCAAAGCGGCCACGGTAGGACACGCCATACCCGAGCACGCCCGACTGTGTACGGAGATGGTACTCCTGACCTCCGTTAATCGGCCTGATGTCCACGAGATACCCGCTGGAGAAACAGGTCGGGTCATAGATGCCCGTATTAAGCTCGTCGCTCATGCGGACCACCATGATAGTGGACTGGGCATTGGATGTGGTCCCTCCACAGGATATTTTGGTACCCTTTTTGAGCGCGGCGGCACGCCACTGCTTCGTGAAGAGGGCGGCCTCAGTGTCCATACCGGCCTTGCGGATAATGGCGCGTTCCCTGCGGGCGAAGTATTTGGACGGGCCGCCGAACTGGTCAGCCTTGTCCTTGCTGACCTCGACCTCGCCGCCAAGAACGGAGACGTAGGTCTGCTCGAGGCCGGTGCGGGCCTGCATGGCGGGAAGCGGTGCGCCGAGGTCAACCCAGGAGGGCCCATCCACGGCCTTCAGCACCTCTTCGACGTTCCAGAGGCCGTGAGAAGCGGGGATCCACTTTGCCCTGGCGAGCACAGGGGTTTCCTCGAGGAGATAGTCCACGAGTTCGGGACGCTTTTTCGCCTTGTCGATAGCGATCTCTTTGAGCGTCTGTGCGAGAATAGACATGATTTTCCTCCTATCTATCCACGATTAAAAAATCTGGAATATGTAGATTCGGGACTTTCAGGAACGTCCTGAGCGGCAGCGCCTCTGCCACCAGACAAAGAGTCCTCTGACATCAGCCCGCCAAGTTCGGCGAACGCCATGCGTACGGGAGCAAGACTCCATGCACCGCTGTTGACCAGTGCGCTGGTGAGCTCGTTCTGTCCGCCGACCCGTTTATCGAGAGCGCGGAGGGCGCGCTGGGAAAGATCCTCCCTGCGGACGTAGTCAGCACCCCACTCCTTCTTAAGCTGTTCCGTGGTTGACTCGGTCCGGGCCTTCATCATGGCTGTCTCGGACTCTATCTGCCAGTCAGCAAGGGCCTGCGCCTGTGCCCTGGTGAGCCCCGTTTTGACGCAGAGCTCCCGGAAAGCGAGATTCTGTTCCTCGTCTACGGAGATACCTTCCGGAAACTTCAGGTCCACCTCTTCAGCGCTGGTTACAGGATGGTAATCCATGCCGCGTTTCATGGCCTGCACGGCCTCATCTGCACTGGCGAAGCCGCCAGCCGCCTCACGCATGGACTCTGGAAGAGCATCCTGCCACTTTTCCGGAGATGCTCCTTGGGGGCCAGTCTCTGCTCCTATGGATGTATAGGGATCGGTCTCCGCGGCGGGAGCCGTGCTATTCGCGGGAGTGGGGTCCGCGGCTGCAGGAGTCTGTGCGGTGGCTGCACCCGCAGCTGCGGCGGGGGATGTGTCGGTGTTTTCGTTAGGCATTGGTCTTCTCCTGATTTGTCGATACCAGCGGCAGGATTCCACGGAGCTCCGCGAGCATGTCGATGCACGTCTGAGGATCGGCCTCCTGTATCGCTGCGAGAATGTTGTTGGAAAGGTTGTGAAGGATGACGGCTTCTTCAGAGACGGTCATCTGAGAGCCGTACCCGAAGGAATGCAGAAGACGTATGAAGACACGATATCCTGCAGGCGTGAGGATAACTTCCCGCAGGTCGAGGACTGCCTGCCTGGCCTCGTTAGAATCCTGCATTTGCTGCCTCCGGATTGGTGCCCATAAGAGCGCCGGCCAGTGTCCCTTCAGTCTTCACGCTGCCGAGCTGGGCAGCCTGCTGCATCTCCTGCCTCTGGCGTTCCTGCTCCATCTGCTGACGCTGGGCTTCAGCCTTCTGCTTCCTGATGGCCGCCACGTCTTCGTCGGATCGGATGATGGACGGATCTACGGCGAGAGACCTGGCACAAATATCAAGCACCTGGTCGAAGTCCACTTTATCTGCGCAGTCAGGAACAGCCTGAATAATGGGCTGGGCTATCTGCAGAAACGCCGTAATGGAATCTGAGCCGCTCTGCTTCAGACCCTCAGCAAGTGGGGACTGGTAGGAGATCTGCATGGGGCTGGCTGCCTCTGGGAATGGAGGTTCAGGGATCAGCCCCATGGAGGCAAGCACTCCATATGTGCGCTCAATGACTCCGGAAAGGATGCGGGATTCGTAGCGGTTGATGGCCGGCCCCATCTTCTGGAGGGCGGCACGCCTGCGGGCTACGACAGCCGTTGCCGTCATCCCCTTCAGAAGTTCATCGGGAGGAACAGAAAAAACATTGCGGAGCAGAATGTCGTCCAATCTGCCGCTCACTATCTGGATCTCCTGCTGGACTGCCTGCACGGCACGGGAAAAATCCACGGAGTACAGCGGCATGACCGCCTGCGTCCCCTGCAGGGAGGCCACCACATTGCGGGCTCCTGGCGTGGTGTCAATCTTCCCGGCCATGTTGCCTGGAATGGCGAGAGGCGGATCAATCATTTTCTCCAGACCGAGGGACTTGTAGAGCTCCTGAGCGTTCACCTGCCGCTGGTCGCACCGGGCAAGGTCACCGGGCCCCGTTCCGTATATGGAACGCCCGCCGTCGTGCCAGACGGTAAAAAAGTAGGGCATCGATTCATAACCACTCCTGGCCAGAAAGTCCCTGCCGTCGGGTTCCCACCAGACTGAACCTACTGGCATGTCCGTACTGGCCATGGACTCCATCGGAGCCTGCCTGCGGACGTAGGTCATGTGTGTGACGTCTATCATCTTATACGGCGTCTCAGTGGCGGCCTTACGCGTCGCCTCGGAACAGCGGGCCTCGCCAAAGGACTCCACCAGCTCCCGGGCCGTGAAGTATTCGTGCTCAACCACACAATCCAGTTCGCGTTCGCGGTCAATTGCCACTGCGTAGGTACCAACAGTGCAACACCTGTAAATCAGCGGCTTGCTTCTTCCGGGCATGACCGACAGAAGACAGCACCCCACGCCGAGAAGCTCCTGATTGCAGGCGTCAATAGCCTCGTAAAATCCGCCCAGTTTAAGCTCCAGCCTGATGATGTCGTCCACGTTCTTGAGCCACTCCAGTGCTCCTGACATCTCGCGCATTGCCGGGTCGAGGTAATCGTGGCCGAACCAGGTTAGCCCTTCTGGCGTAGCGCAGGATGTAAGCATGGCTGCTGCTTCGATGAGCGCTGCAGTGGCGTGGTTGTTGTACTGTTTGCGCTCACGCAGCCCCTCGGGAGTTTCTCCCTTGAAGCGCCCACGATGCGGCAGGAAAAGGGCGCAAAGCTCGCGCCATTCATCAAGGCGCTCATTGCGGAGCCCCTCGACGTGACTGCATAGCTGCCGGGCCTCCTTAAAGGAAAGGTCAGCCATTGAGACCTCCGCCACCGAGCTTCACTCCCGATGTGAGGGTCCTGCTTCCCGTGTCACTCAGCCCGCCCAGTCCGCTTGTGAGAATAGTGCCGGAGATCCCCTGCCTTTGAACGAGCTTGCGGCGCTCTGTATCGCGTACGTATGCCGCCTCGGCTTCCTGCTGGGACTGCGCCGACTCCATCTCCTTGTTGTAGCGCTGGGTCTCAGCGAGCTGCTGCTGTGCCGCCTGAGACTGCTTGTCCGCCTGCTGGCGGGTTGCATCTGCCTGCTGCTGCATGGCCTGAGCCTGCTGGCGGGCGGCTTCCGCCTGCTCACGTGCAATGCGGGCCTGCTTGTCAGCGGCCTCGGCCGCGGCATTCGCCTGCATCATGGAAGACGCGAAAGACAGACCGCCGAAAAGAAGTCCTGCCCCTATTGCGAGTCCTACCCCCATTACAGATTCCCTCCGGTGCCGCCAAGCCTTGCGCCAGCAGCTGTCGTAACCGTACCATCCGTGCCCAGGTTCCCCGTGAGACGGGTAGCGTTCCCTCTGCGGTATTTGCGTTTCTCCTCCATAGAGGAGGCGCCGCTATCCTTCGTGGGGGAATCCTGAGTTGCGGCGGAGAGACGGACCTGCTCGACTTTATCCGCGTATATCTTCGCCTGCCTGGCTCTTTCAGCGGCCTCCTCAGCGAGCTTCCGCTGGCGCTCCAGCTCTGCCTGCTGTCGGGCTCTCTCTTCTTCTGCCCTTTTTCTGGCAGCCTCTGCCTCGGCAGCCGCCTGAGCATTGGAGGATGAACCACCTCCACCGCCGCCTCCGCCGCCGAAAATCTTCCTCACAAAGCCACCTGCACCCATTACCCTTCACCTCCGGATTCTCTGTCCAGCGACGTGATGACTGCTGATACGCATCTGCCGCTTCCAAGTACGCACGCACAGGGAATCTCCCCATGCCTCTTCCAGCCTATGTGCAGGGAGTGCCTGAACACATGGCCAAAAGGCCTGGGCGTGATGCCGAGAAGGCACGACGCCTCCTGGTGGGCATCGAACCACATGCGGCACATAGCGCGGGCGTACTCATCAGCCCTGCCAAAAACACGGCGCGCCCCAACGAAATGTACGGGAAGCGCACGCCCCTGCAGGGGGAAAGCCCACGTTGCCATGGAGAATCCCTGTTCATCGGAGCCGATATACATCTCCAGCGACTCGGTAGCGTCCATCCAGTCCTCCAGCGTCGGAGCCGCATAGCCCCACATGACAAAACGCAGCGTGCGCTCAATCTCCATGATGGAGAAAACAGAAATGCGATCCTGCCTAGTGGCGGGACTAAAGGTAACTGGCATTATGTCCTCCGAACCCCATAGGCTCGTAGCCCAGGGCGAATCCTCCGCTCTGTACGGCTGGCTGATCTATGGCAATGGGAGCAGCAAAAGTTAAAGCCAGAGCGTCTGCGATGTCAGGGGACGCCCCGAGGCGCTCCTTAATTCGGTCCTTGGGCTCCAGCACGATACGGCCTGCTGCGTCATACCAATACCTGGGGATGGTAAGCTCTGACTTGAGCTGGGCACAGTCAGACGGGAGGATGCCGCCGGCCATCAGCCATTCACGGACGCCGTACCACATCTCAGTACGCCGGTTGACAAACTTCCCGCTCAGAGGCTTGCCCCCGAAAGGAACCTCGATCACCGGAAATCCCATGTGGATAAGCCGGTCGATAACTCCCTGCCCCTGCCCCGCATCAATGAAGACACAGGCAGGACTGTTTTCGCTGATAGCCAGGGCAACCCTGTCTGCCATCTGCATATTGTCGAGCCCGCGGAAGACCATGGGCGGCAGACAAGCGAGACCCCGCCGCAGACAGATAACACTGGCGTCGTTGCCGAACCGTGCGACGTCCACGCCCATGACAAGCGGCATGCCGATACTGGTATCCGGGTGCACTTCGCGTGCGCAGGCCTCCGTCACCATGTCGATGGTGATGAGCACGTCATCGCTGGACGCCGTGAAGTCGCACAAAAACTCCTGCCGCCATGCGGACTCGGAAAGCTCGGACCGCAGTCTTTCGACCTCAGAGGCCGGAATAGCGTCCGTTTCGTCCACCCGATAACAGAGGGCGCACCAGGTCGTGTCTCCCTGCTGCTGCCGCGTACGGGCGCGGTCGTATATCTCAGAGAAAAGGTTCGTGCCCTTGGGCGTGCCGATGAAGAGGGCCCAGCCCTGACGATCTGCCAGTTCCGGCTGCACGATCTCATCCCACACCTCGTGGCGCATCTGGGCGACCTCATCCAGAACGACACCGTCGAAATACAGACCTCGCAGAGCATCAGGATTGTCAGCTCCGAAAATCCGGATTCTGGCGCCATTGCCGAACTCAATAGAGAGCTCCGACTCGTTGACGGTCCTTCCCTCTACCACGCTGGAGTAGTGCTTCAGGTAATCCCAGGCCACATTTTTTGCCTGGTTACGGAACGGTGCGATGTACGCGAAACTTGGCCTCTCCATGCGGCTCGTCAGAGCGGCACGGAGCAGATGGTTAACCGAGAGCACCGTCTTTCCGAAACGGCGATGGGCCACCAGCACAGTGAATCGCGCCTTACTGATAGCCGTGTGCGCTTCCGGGTACCGCGGTTTGTATGGAATGACAATGCGCTTCATCAGTCTTTTTCCCAGCTGTAGACTACCCTGGCGTCTACCCTGCTCTCCTGCCTGTCCACGTAGAGGCCGGAGACCTTGCCACGCGCCGTTTCGGCCTTGATGGCGGCTCCGTACTGCCCGGTCTCAACGGCCAGATCGCGGAGCCTGGCAAGCTCCTGGAGGTGCTCTTCAACCGTGACAACGGCATTATGCCTTGCTTCTGCCCTAAGCTCATTAATTCTTGCCGAAATCTTGCCGTTTGCCATAAGCTCAGCGGCTTTCCTGTTGACAGACTCAGGCTTCATCTTTTCGCAGTTATAGGCTGCTCTGTAAGCGTCAGACAGGGTTCCCCCTTCTGTTACGTACGTTATGCAGAACTTTTCCTGCTTGGATGTCAGCCCGTTACTCATAGCTTATGTGAGGTTTCCAACCTCGTTATGCGGGAGTCATGCTTATCCAGCTTCTCCCAAATTTTGTTATGCTCATTCTGATTATCAGTCTGCTTGGCGAAGTCGCGAAGACAGACGATGCGCTGCGCCTCCAGCTTGTCGAGGCGCTCGATAATGCGCCGGCCTATAAAAGCCACGATGCCAACGAGGAGGCCGAGCAACACGTTTGTCAGGGAGAGCTGCGCCACTACTCGGCTCCCAGTACACGGATCAGCTTCTCCAGCTGGGAGAGCAGGTCCTGCGGGATGGTCAGCAGATCCGGCCAGACGAGCGACAGAACGAGGACAATAGCGCCGCCGGCGAGGATGCCGTTCAGGATGTATCCGCGGACATATCTGGGGGCTACCTTGCCGGACTTGAAGGCGCGGGCTTCCTCGAGCTCGACCTGCGCGCGAATCTTCTCGGCTTCAGCTGAAGCCCCAGTCACCTTTTCGATGATGGATCCGATGCCGGGAATGTACGTCAGAATTTTTGTGAGCCAGAAGAACATCTACTTCCCCTCCTGCAATCCGCGCAGGCACATGGCCGACTCGTAGTTACGGCGCCTCTCGAGTCCGGGAAGAGCCTGCCCTCTGGCGGTCTTATATATCTCGCTGATGCGCTCACACCCACGCTTTTGGCGCCCCTGATTGAAATACCGGGCAACCGAAGACTTACAGAAGGCGGTGGGGCCGATGTTGTAGGCCATGGAGACAAGGGCCGCTTTCGTTTTGTCCGGAAGGGAGTCAAAGTCGTCTACGCACCGGGTAACGGGTAAAGCGTTTTCATACAAATGTTCATTCAGCGAGCGGGAGCACTCCTCGAAGCTGTACTCCTGCCCTATCGTGACGTTACGCGTATCTCCCCAGCACTTGGTGGGTATACCCACGGGGTCCCTGTAGCCTTCCGGCACATACCCCTCAAAATCCGCTACGGTATCGAGGCTGAGATAGGCAGCCCCTCCACCCAGAAGAGCTATCAAGGCTGCCGAGGCCACCACCTTCTTCGGCGGTTTACGGTATGGAATTCTGCCCATGGTCTGCCCCTCCTTTTGGGGAAACCGTATCATGGGGTTTGGCAGAGGCGTTTTTGAGGTGACGTTAGAAACCGTTAGAAACCGTTAGAGACCGTTACAGACCGTTAGCGACCGTTAATTTTTTTGTTGACAGGTTTTTTCGGAAAGTCAAAAAAAAGAGAAGAGCCCCGGCAGGCTCCTCTCTATGGAGAAAAAAATGATAGAAAACGAGATTATCACAGCTATTCAGAACAAGCTTCTCGTGTCATGCTTTTATGACGGATTACCCCGTGTTGTCGAGCCCCATTGTCTTGGTAGAAACAAGAACGGCTTGAAACTTCTTTGCTATCAGACAGGCGGAGGCAGTTCCAAAGGTAACATTCCAGACTGGCGTATGTTCAGTGTCGGGAAAATGGAGAACGTTTTGGTGCTGGATGAGCACTTTACCCAGCCAGCACCGGGTTATAAACGCAATGACAACGCAATGAAGTTCGGTATCATTGCGCAGTTATGATGCAGAATTGTATTCCTCAAGCAGCTGAGCGATCTCTTCATCATCCAGGGTATCTCCCCAGCTGCCAATGGTTCCAAGGAGATCAGACAACCCACCACAGGCTTCAGCCTCGTCATATAAAGCCTGTGAAATAATGTGCGAGAGGGGCCGGGGCTTTTTCGGAAGATGGTTCAGCGCCTTCCATATTTCGTCAACTATTTTTGCTTCGTACATTCCCATTCTCCTTGTGCCTGAGATTCCAGCCAGGCTACCACGTTTTCGTAGAAGGCTCTGTAGGTGCGCTCCCCCAGCCTGATGATGGGAGCACCCCGGGTATACCAGGCACGGACCGTGCCCCTGGAGACACGAAACCGTGCGGCTATCCCTGACAGGCCGTAAAGGAGTTCCTTATCGCCCACTCGCCACTCCGTGTTTCACGCGGTCCGCTTCCTCGGCGCTGGACTTTTGCAATCCTCGGCAATGGAAGAAGAAAGCCTGATAAAACAATGTTCCCGTAAGTGCCGCCAACTTCCGCGAAGTTAACCGTAGGTCTGACGGTAGTTTTTCAGTGCGGTCGGCTTCATGAACCGTATTGTCAAATTAAATTTACTACCTGTCAAGGAGGCCAGTATGTAAATTGTCATAGACGCACAGCAAGGGTAGGAGAACAATATGGATAAGTGGAAGGATACAGCTAATCGGCTCTGGCTGGCCGTCTTCGCCAAGGTAAAGGCGCTAGACGCCGAGGGAGAAACCCTGCAGGCCATTGCTGATAAAGTCGGGGTTAAGAGCAGGCAGAACGTAAAGGCGTGGCTATCTGGCGCGCGTAAAGGAGGCGGCATCGCCTTTCCCGAGCTCATGACCTACGCCGAACGCCTGGGCATCGACTATCGCAACTACTTCCCCGGCGGTGAGCCCCCCGTGATGGAGTTCCCGGACTGCGCGACGTGCAAGAAGCTTCTAGCGAAGGAGAAAGAGAAACTCCAGCAACAGGTGGACAAGATGCGCTTGGAGCTGGCCAAGCGCGATGGCATGGTGGAGGTCTTGGAACGCCAGCTTGAACGCCAGGCTGAACAGGCAGGGAGATAATCCTGCTGCGCGCAAGCCATGCAGGGTGATACAATTTGAAAAACGAAGAAACTATATAAGCAAATTTAATATGTTTATTACGCATAAAAGGATCATCTATGCCGTTAAATAAACAAGATAGAACTTTGATAAAAGAATTGACTATTGAAAAATTTCGTGGTTTAAGCAATATCCATATATCTTTTGGGGAAAAAATAACAGTTATTTGTGGAAAAAACGGCACATCCAAATCTACAATACTTGGAATTTTGGCACAAATATGTAGTTTTGAAAAAGACTATACAAATTATCCAGATATAAATCCTATAAATTTTAAAACGCTTGGCAATTATCAATATAAATCTCAATTTTCAAAGCATTTTAGATTGTCAAGAAAATTTGACAACCCAAAAGAAATGAGGGCAATATTTTATATTCATGATGGGTATTCAAAAAAAGATCTTTCAAATTTAAAACTTTCTTTCACGAAAACTTCCGACAGAGATTTTCCTAGACCTGTGGTAAGGAACAACACATCGATTGTTGATGAGCACGGGAAATCGATTAATACAAGTAGAAATATAACACACCCTGTCATTTTTTTAAGCGTTGGGAGACTTTTGCCAATCACAGAAAGGCAAAAATACGAAGAAGGTACTAATGCATATATTGCAGAACATAAAAATGAAATTTTGAATGATATAAATAATTTATTATGTAAAAATCCAAACAAAAATATTTTAACTGCCACAGAAGGAACAATATCTTCTATTGTTTCTCACGATGATAAATATGATATAGAATCAGTTTCTGTCGGCGATGATAACGCAGGCCAATTAATAGAAGCGTTATACTCTTTTAGATATTTGTCTGAAAAATATGAAAATTACCACGGGGGATTATTTCTCATAGACGAAGCTGACGCTGCATTATTTCCAGCAGCGCAAGAGCAACTCATAGATATATTAAATCATTTTTCCAAACAATATGATATACAAATAGTAATAACTTCTCACTCACCAATTATTATCGAAAAGATATATCAACTGTCGCAAAAAAGCTCTAAAAGTAAAAAATCTGAAAATGATTTTAATGTTGTTTACTTAACAGATAGTTATGGTGATATATCTGTGCAAAATAACTTAAATTGGGAGAAAATTAATGCTGATCTCTATGTGAGAACAATACAAGTTAGCGCACAAAATTACCCACAAATTAATGTTTATCTTGAAGATGATGAAGCAAGACACTTTTTTAAAAGATTGATTACTAATAGAAAAATTAAAAAAGTTATAAATATATCCGAAGCAACGATTGGTTGCAAAGAATATGAACGTTTACTTACGCAAAAAATACAAGAATTTTCAGAAATGAGCGTTGTTTGCCTCGATGGAGATTTTAAAACGAAAAAACAATTCAAGACTGTTGTTCTACTTCCTGGAGATATCCCTCCTGATCAGTTATTGTTTTTAACACTTTACAATCTAAAAGAAGATGATGCTTTTTGGAAAAATAAAATAAATTTTTCAAAAATGGTATTCTATAGAGAATCAAATAAGATTCTAAGCAAATTTCCTTTTGGTAAAACAAAGCCGTTGACAATGAATGATTTCTCGAATATCATAAAAGAAGTATCGTGCAATCGCGAACTTTTCAAAAATTTTTTCAAAAATCCTACAATACAAGAAGCTTTAAGAAACAAGTCTACGGATCCTTTCTGTCTTTGGTTGAATAAAAATAAAGATTCTGCGGAAGAGTTTAAAACAAAATTTTACGAAAAATTGAAGTATTGCCTTTCGAAAAAAGGTTGTCCTCTTTCACAAATTAATATTTTATTCTCTTGAATATGAGTACTACGCTTACACCATTGAGATATCCAGGCGGGAAAAGTAAACTTTTCCCATTAATAAAAAACATACTCTATTCAAATTCATTATTGAATGGAGTATATGTTGAACCATTTTCTGGTGGAGCTGGTATATCTATTTGTTTACTTTTGAATAACTTAGCTGAAAAAATAGTTATTAACGATATTGACTATGCTATATATGCATTTTGGAAGACACTAAAAGACAGACCATACTGGCTATGTGACAAGATATCAAGCACAACAATAGATATTGATACATGGAATATACAACGGAATATCAATGCCAACAAAAAAAATTACAGTATTTATGATGTTGGTTTTTCAACATTTTTTTTAAATAGAACAAACAGATCCGGGATTATTAGAGGTGGTGTTATTGGGGGAAGAAAACAAGCTTCAAATTATAAAATTGATGCCAGATTTAACAAAAATAATTTAATAAAAAAAATTGAATCCATAGCGACATATCGTGACAGAATCAATTTATACAATTTAGACGCTATCAAGCTAGTCGAACATATTAAAGATGATATCGGAAACAACTCTTTAATATATTTCGACCCTCCATACTTTCAAAAGGGTAACTTGCTTTATACTAATTTCTACAAAGAAAATGATCACAAAATATTATCTAAATATGTAAAAAAATTAAAAACACCTTGGATTGTTACTTATGATAATGTTGATAAAATAAAGCAAATATATAATCAAGATTTTATTGATTTAAGAATTAGCTATTCAGCTTCTTCTGTTAGGTCAAAAGGAAAGGAAATTCTATTCTGGGGAAATATAGAAAAACCTCAGTTAGAACAATAATATCCCCGCCCTCATCTCCTGAGCGCGGGGCTTTTTGTTGCCCGTCCGCGCCCCCCTTCTTTGAAAAACCATCCGGAACAGACTCTCAGACAAGGGGGTCGCCGGAAGGCCTACGCAGGGCGAGGTGAGAGGGGAGTGTAGTATGACCGTAAAATTTTATTTACTTTAAGTTTATTTGGTAAAATAAATTTTACATACTAACCTCTACAACGGGGCAAAAGCCGTCGAACGAGCCACACAGGGCGAAGTATCTCCATAGGCCGCATTACGGTCAATTAATACCGCCTTAGCCGCATGATCCAAACATTCTTTCCTCGTCATTTCAGTTCTCCTGTTTTCCTGTTGTTTTCTCCATATGCCATCAGAAGCCACAAAAATGACTCTCTGCTGCGTTTCCTGCTTTTTCCGTGCCCATTAGGTTTTTACTCCAAAAAGCCTCCACGGGCCGTACAGCGGCCTCACAGAGGCATATCCGTCTGTCATATCCGGCTGCCATCCAGATACAGGGTACTGCGGCACGTCTCGACGTCCTGCACGGTGTCTGTCGTGGTGTACCCGCCCCTGGAGCGGAGCTTAGACCAGCACTTCGGGTAGCGATAATCCGTGGTGGGGGCGCCGCAATCGTGGCAGCGGCGCATATACATTCCGCCTCTCATGTGCGCCCCTCTGCTGCGGGAACCACCCCGCCTCTCAGGGAGACCCTGAAAAGCCTGCCTGTGATAGTGCATGTACTGCCATATCGCGGGCACTGTCCGGCCTAATGCATGGGCGGCCTCCTCGGTTGTCCTGCCGTCTCTGAGCATGGCTACGAGTTTGACAACGTCGTCCTTCGTCCATCTGCCTTCATTCATCGTTCATCCTCCAGCTCAGAGATGGTGAGCACTACCTGCCCGCCAGCCTTAGGTTCTCGCACCGTCACCGTCTGCCGCTTAACCTGGGAGTCGTCCCGCCAGAGTCTGGCATGGGTCAGCGCGTCGAGCACGGCTTTGCTGTAATTATCCACGTCACGCCTTCGCCTGTCCGGCGGGTAGAGCTCCATGGTCATGGCGAGGTCTCCATCGAGGGGTGCTTTTGGGAGAACTCCATGGCAGCGCGCCACAGCCATCCGGCTCATCACATCTGCCCGGAACATCCGCGCCTCCCTGGTCAGGTAGATTCGCCCGGATGGTGTTTTACGCCAGACGTGGTTTACCGATGGCGGCCACGCGATTTCGATTTTCCAGTCAACTTGCACCTTTTTTGCCTCCGCCTGGGCTCCCCCAAATATCCCCCTATAGGGGGATATATTTGGGGGGGGGAGAGCCCTTTAGTTTTTTGCCGGGGTGCAAGTTAAAATTCCCAATAAATTCAGGCACTTTCCAACTTGCACCCCCCTGTTTTTAAAATTACAGGGGTGCAAGTTAAATTTTGCTAATAAATTCAATTGGTTACAACTTGCATCCCAACTTGCACCCCCTTTACAGGGGGGGGTGCAAGTTGAATTTTTACGCATCCACATCATTGGTAGCCCCCTCTTCGACTTCGCCGCTTCCTGTGGCGAACGGACCTGTCGGAACGTCAAGGTACCGGCCCACACTTTTTTTGTACGTGCAGCGCACAACGAATCCACGCGCGAGCGCCTCTTCGAGCAGGCCGCTCAGCCGTTTAGTGCCAAAGTTACAAAGCGGAGCCCGCAGTTCGTCACGGCGCCCCACGATGCCACCAGAGGAGCGTATGCTTGAAGTAAATGGCGCCCCAGCTACAGCTTTAGCCGCGACGGCATCAGCGAGCATGCGCAGCTGGTCTTCACGGGGAATGATGACCTCATCCTTCAGGCGGACGGACTGCAGCACTCCGTTTTCGCCGCGCAGCAGTGGCCTCACACGACCATCAGCCTGACAGTTGGCTTTGACGACCGCGCCGCAAAAGGCCTCGTTGGGCTTGCAGGGGCGGCCGATCTTCTGCTCTATATCTTTGCGCGTTTGGGTGTCAGCGGGCCAGATAGCGATAGCCAGGCGCACACCATCGACGAGAGCTGTAGTGCCTCTGATGGAGAGGCGTGCGCTTTCGGGACTTGCGTCCTTCATTGTCGCGAGTGCCTTGGCCATATGGTGCGCAACGAGCACGGTTGCTCCTGTGCGCTCAGCGAGCTGAGCGAGTACGCCCTGCGTGAATGCGCCGGCCTGCGGATCGGCGTTGATGTCGCAGGCGACAAAGGCAGCGAGCGGGTCGATATTGATGAGTTTGAGGTCGGGTATGCGGCACAGCTGCCGCACCAGGTCGTCATACTCCGGTGTGGTCTCATAGCCCTGCGAGAAGCCGCGGGAGCGTATGAGTGTGACAGGTCCGCCGGTGTTCGGCAGCGGCACTATGGCGAGCCGGCCACGCGCAGCGGCCCTGCGGGAGCCATCCTCGTCCATGGACTCCAGACGGCGGTGGATGTCGTCCCGCGTGTCCTCGGAGGAGAGGATGACAACTGAGCCGTGTGCCGTGACTTCTCCGCCAAGCCACGTATCCCCGGGGCCGTAGTTCAGGTCTATGCCCTGCATCGGGTTCCCGGCGACGCGCAGCCCGAGGTCCAGGGCGAGCATGCCCTTGCCTGTGCCGCCGCTGGCGACGAGCAGGCAGGGAGCGCCGAGCGGCAGGACGCCGTCAACAAGCCACTGCTGTTCCGGAGCTTCTCCAAGGTACGCCTCTCCACTAAACCAGTCGGCCAGCCTGGGGACGCCCGAATGCGGCGTCACCTGCTGACGTACCTCGTCGAGGCCTTCGCGGACCATGAGGTCGTTGAAGTCGGTAGGGTTGCCCGCGAGGTCACGGAAGCTGGGCGAGATGACACTGCCACCCACGGCGTTGGCTGCGCGTCTGGCGTATTCCATGCCGGGGTTCCAGGGTCTGCCCTGTTTCTGTGTCCACTGGTCGTTGTCTGCACAGATGATGATGCGGGACTGCGGGAGCACCTGCCTGATGACGGGTGCGACCTCGGGCAGATTTCCTGCATCGAGAGCGGCCACCACGGCATAGCCGGTAGCGGCATGCAGTGAACATGCCGTAGCGTATCCCTCGCAGATGAGCACCGTCTCCTGCGCGCCGTCCAGCCAGGCAAAACAGCCTTTTTTGGCAAATCCCCATGGAAATCGTTTGCTTCCGTCCGGAGAAATGCGCTGCACGCCGGCCATCGAACCGGTGCTGTCATAGAGCGGGATGATCAGCGCACCGCTGCTGTCTTCGCGTGCCCCTCCCGGGGCAGCGGTCAGGCCTTTGCGCCGGAGATAAGGATTCTCCGGACCGGCCTCATGGGCAGCTGCGTATATCTGCGCAGACCATTTTCTGGCCTCTCTGGCTTTGGTCTGGCGTTCGGCCTCACGCGCCGCCTGCATCGATTCGATGCGCTGGCGGAGCATGGTGCGCTCAAGCTCGCTGACGATTCGCGCCGGAGCGTTCGTCGCCAGGTCGTCATCCAGGCCGGTTATCTTCTCGGAGAGACCGGTTTTCCAGTTGCCCCACACGCCGCAGGCTACGCCGTCAGCATAGGCGACGTACCATCCGCTGCGCTTTCCTCCCCGGTCATCAGGGAGAGCGAAGCGGTGCATAGTGCCGTCGGGCACTATGTCCTGCAGTCCCAGTCCGTCCACCTCCATGCGCCGGGCCATAACGGAGAGCACCTTCTGCGCGTCAGCGCATGGAAGGCAGGTCTCATTCTGCCTGGCGGCGACATTGAGGTCTATGACAGTAGACATCATGCGCCCCAGCAGACCTTCGCCACGCGGCACATCCGGCAGGCCACGGCGGCGGGGGTCGACTCTGCACGCGGCAGCAGCTCCCCGGCATCAGTTGCCTGGAAGATCCGCGTCGCGCGCTGCAGCATTTTTACGGCTTCGCCTTCGTCATACGGTACGAGCTCGTGATACAGCTCCATGGTGTCTGCATCGACGCAGGTGATCAGTCCGCGGTCGAGGTGCAGTCCCATCATGTAAAGCTGCATCTGATACCAGTATTTCGGATGGCTTCGCCTGATATGTTCACGGCGTGCAGCCATGACATACCTATGTGCGAGGCACTTGCATTCCCACAGAGCCGGAAGCGGTAAGGGCGCGTCGCCCTCGCCTCTCCAGCAGGTCAGGATACCGTCGGCATGACCGAGCAGGCGGCCGCCAAGAAAAGATACCTCAAACTGTCCGCCGGTAAGCGGGTCCTTCGTCACAAGCAGCAGGCGGGCGGAGAGCAGCCATCTAGCGGCACGATCCTCAACATCATGTCCTCTTTCAAAGATTCTGCGGACACGAGCCGGGAAGGGACAGGCCGATGCTGTACATCTTGCTTCACGGCCTGCGTCGCGATTTCCAGCATAGGCGGCGTATTCTAATTGTACGCTTCGTTCGCACTCGCCTCCAATCGCGGAGCAGCCAAGGTAAGTTCTCGGCGTCTCGACGATGGCATCAATGCCCTCGTCGATAAGCCAGTTCAGCCGGTCCGACAGTCCGGACCGGGAATTTAAGTCTATCATCACCCTCCTCCTAGAATTTAACCGCATGCAGGTCTTCCTGTCTATACTTTTGGAAATCCTGTCTGCGTTTTTTTAGTTGACGCTTAACTGGGTTGAACCTGTAAACGGTGACGATGCTCCCGTCTTTGGCGTTACAGACGATTCGCAGCCGGCGGAAAGCGAAAGTCACCGACCGGTCATCCGTTGCCTGGACGCGCGTCCGGCAGGAGGTGAGCGCGGTGATCACCTCCTCCGGGTCGATTCCGCGTTCCCGGCACCGCTCAAGAGCGTGCTTCGTGAAGTAAAATCCGCTCATGAGTGCGCATCCGTCTGTGTGGATATGGCGTCCCTGCCCCTCTGCCTTTCGTTCCGTACAAAGGCGATAAGCTTCAGCGCAGTGTTGAAGCGAAGATGTGTCAGGCCGTTGACGTATCGGCTAATCGTGTTTTGACGGATGCCCGCTTTGGCCGCGATCTCGGCCTGTGTGAAGCCGTTTGCCAAGAGGTTCGCAATCTCTCTGCGTAAAGTATTATTATCCATACAGGAATAAATATCCCTACACGGATAAAAAAGCAAGATATCTTTTTATCAAAAGCGGCCGAAAAGAATTTTATCCCAAACAGTATAAAGGGGCCGCAAGAATGAAGTTTAAAGACCGATTTATGCAGGTGCTGAAAGAGTGCAACACCGAACGTGGATGGCAGTCCGCTTTCGCTGAACGGGCTGGCATAAGGCAGAATTCGCTCAGCAGAATAATCAGTGGCAGCACGAAAGATCCGACCCTTGAAAACGTCGGGGCTATCATCGACGCAATGGGCATCGAAGCTTTCCTGGATGCCCCCACAATCCGCCGGCTAGGTGAACACTCCCCTGTAGAGAAGAATTCGGGAGCAGGACTTCACCCAGTGCCTCTCATGGGCGAAACAGGAGCCGGAGCTCCCCAGGAACTCTTTACCGGGTCCAGCGAGCACCTCATCCAGATTCTCCCCCAGTATTATCGTACAGACATGGTCGCTCTGACTGTTCGTGGTGATTCCATGGAACCTACCATTAAGAATGGGGCTATTGTGGGCATTGCTCCATTGACAGAAGACATCACAGAGGGCGGCATCTACCTGGTTAGCATTCCATGCTTTGGCCGGGTCGTGAAGCGGCTGCGTCTTTCCAGGGACGGACAGCTCTTGCTTATCTCTGACAACCCCGACTACGAGCCAATAACAGTCAATCCTGCCGAGCAGGAGAAAACCGTCCTCGGCCAGGTCGTTTGGGTGCTACAGTCAGTGTAAAGTATTTTTCGCATGTCTAAGAAAGAAGTGAAGACCGACCTTTGGGTTGCATCTCAGCTCAAGGAGTGCGGCATTGAATACGATGCGCAAGGGAGCAGCGTCAAGGAGCTTGACGAGGCGCTGAAGACGGCATCGAAGCGCGGTACAGGCAAGGCAGGATATCCCGAGTACGTGTCAGTGGTCGAGGATTACGTGATTGTCATCGAGGACAAGGCCGACCTCGACAAGCAGAAGAAGATGACCGATGACGGTATAATTGATGTCGAGGTCAAGGCAGTGACCGATTATGCGGTGAACGGCGCATACTTCTATGCGAAGCACATCGCGCAGAACAGCTCGTTCAAGAAAGTTTTCGCGGTCGGCGTGTCCGGCGACGAGAAGCACCATGAGATTACGCCGCTCTACGTCGATGACCGCGAGGGCTACAAGGAGTTGCCCGACCTTGAGTCGTTCGTCTCGTTCTCCCCCGGCAACATCCGCGAGTATTACACGCGTTATGTGCTCGAAGAGGAAACCGACGTCGAGAAGACAACGGCGCAGATTCTGAAGGACGCGGCGGAGCTGCACGAATACCTGCGCACCTACGGTACGCTCAAGGATCAAGACAAGCCGCTTGTCGTCGCAGGCATCCTGCTGGCGCTTGACGAGATTGAGTACGGCGGATTCAGCATCGACAGCCTGACGGGCGACCAGACGCCCGGCATGCGCGATGGCGACAAGCTCATGAACGCAATCAAGGGACGTCTGACGCGCTCGAACGTCGGCCCCGATGCGAAGAAGGACAAGCTTCTGTCGGAGTTCGCAATCATCCAGAGGAGCTTCAGGCTGAACGAGGTCAACGACACGCTGAAGAAGACGCCGCTGAAGTACTACACGGGGTTCCTAAACGAGAAGGTGTTCAAGAACATCAAGTACCAGAAGACGAGCGAGGATTTCATCGGCCGCTTCTACGGCGAGTTCATGAGCTACTCTGGCGGCGACGGGCAGACGCTCGGCATCATCCTGACGCCGCGCCACATCACGGACCTGATGTGCGACTTGGTGGACGTGCAGTCTGATGACGTGGTGCTCGACCCGACGTGTGGAACGGCGGGATTCCTGATTTCCGCGATGCATCGCATGCTGTCGATGGCCGATTCCGACCAGCAGCGAAAGAATATAAAAAAGAGGCAACTCCACGGCTTCGAGCTTCAGAGCAACATGTTCGCCGTGGCATGCGCGAATATGATTCTGCGCCGCGACGGGAACAGCAACCTCGAGTGCTGCGACTTCCTCGCGAAGAAGCCGGCGCAGGTGCAGATGAAGGGCGCGACGGTCGGTCTGATGAACCCGCCGTATTCGCAGGGCACGAAGGCCGACCCGTCGCAGTACGAGCTTTCGTTCATCGAGCATCTGCTGGATTCCCTGACGGTCGGAGCGCGTGCGGCGGTCATTGTTCCGCAATCCTCCATGACCGGCAAGTCGAAGACCGAGCAGGCGTTCAAGGAGTCCATCATGAAGCATCACACGCTTGAGGGTGTCATCACGTGCAATACGGACACGTTCTATGGCGTGGGCACGAACCCGGTCATCGCCGTGTTCACGGCTGGTGAGCCGCATGACCCGGGCAAGATCTGCAAGTTCATTGACTTTCGCGATGACGGGTACGAGGTGCGGGCGCATGTCGGCCTCGTCGAAGGCGATTCGGCGAAGGACAAGAGGCAGCACCTTTTGGACGTCTGGAATGGACGCGCCGAGGCGCCGTCGAAGTTCTGCGTCGAGTCCACGGTTAAGCCCGATGACGAGTGGCTGCACTCGTTCTACTATTTCAACGACGAAATTCCGACCGATGCCGACTTCGAGAAGTCCATCGGCGACTACCTGACTTTTGAGTTTTCCATGATTATGCAGAACCGCGAATACCTGTTTGAGAATACGAGTGACGAAGATGAAACAACTGAATGAGAAAGAATGGAAAGATTTTTCTTTGGAAGATATATTCACGGTAAGCGCGGGAAAACGTTTAGAGACTAGGAATAAAATTCCCGGAAACCGTCCATTTATCGGTGCCACAGAGGGCGGCAACGGCGTTACTGGCTTTGTTGGTAACGACAACGTATCGAAAGATTCTAATGTACTTGGTGTAAATTACAACGGCGCTCCATGTATTGCGTTCTATCACCCGTATGAATGTATTTTTACGGACGACGTAAAACGACTTCACTTGAAATGTCATACTGACAATGAAAATACATTGCTGTTTTTTACGGAAGTGTTTGCCGGGCAACGTTCCAAATATAGTTACGGCTATAAGTTCAAAGAAAAGCGCATGTTACGTCAAAAACTTATGCTCCCCGTCAACGATGACGGAGAGCCAGATTATAACTACATGGAAGAATATACGCGACAAACACGCGAGGCCCTGCTTGCGCGTTACCGTGAGTATCTGGAAAACCGTATCGCCGATCTCGGTGAAGAAGTCGTTATCCCGGCGCTGAATGAAAAAACTTGGAAATCGTTTCGTGCAGGCGATTTATTTGATATTTATACGGGTGGTGACATGATTGTTTCACGACTTGCTTACGGGAATATACCTCTCATTAGTCATTCAGAGCAAAATAATGGTGTTGTGAAATATATTAAAAAACAACAAGATATAAAATTGTTTGATTGTAATAAGACACTTAGTCTCGCAGATAGAGGTAATTTTTGTGCGAACATACAAAGCAAAAACTTTTATGTTGGCACAAGAGTTAAGGCATTGGTATTCAAGGATAAAATTAAAAATCCACGCAACATTTTGAAATTTATTTCGATTTGTATCAACAAGCAGTCCGTAAAATTTAATTATGGTAATAATTGTACCGGTAGTGTTGCATCTTTGTTAATAATGCTTCCTGTTACAGACGACGGCAATCCAGATTATGAATACATGGAGCAGTACGCCAAGAACGTTATGCATAGGAAGTACAAGCAGTATATGACTTTCCTCGAGAAAAAAAGCCAGAGCAAATAAATATTTAAGACAATCCCCTCCTTAAACAATTTTCCTGGGCCGGCCTCACGCCGGCCTTTTTTTTGTTCTCCGGCAAGCAGCCGGAGTTTTTTTATCCTTTTTTGGACTTTTTGTATTGACTATTATCCAAATAAGGATAAATCTGTATTCAACAAAGACAAGGAGGCTGCCATGCACACCGCAACTGAACGTTTCCGTGACGCGTCCGTCCTGCCCTCCAGCATCGAGAGCCGCACGGTACGCGAGGGGCGCAGGGCCTTCGCCTGGCAGATGGCCATGCAGGCCCGCCGCACCCGCCGCGAGCGCATCGCCGAGGCCGTTACCACCACGATCGCTGCCGCCGCGTGGGTGGCGTGCGTGATGGTCACGAGCGGCATGCTGTTTCTTGCCGCAACGGATTTTTAAGGATTTTCCTGCCCGGAGTGGCCGGACAGGAGTGCGGACGGAGAAACCGCACCAGGGAACGCGGGGAAGCCGAATCGTTCTATGCCGCCTTATAAAGCCGGCTTCCCCGTTTTTAGAATTTTCCGGACGGTCCGGAAAAACCGGCAGAATTCTGGCTGCCGGTGTGGCGTGGGGGTGGTTTGTCAGTCGGTAGACAGATCGCCTCCACATAAAAAACAGGAGTCACATCATGACTATCGAACAGGCAATCAGCGAGGCAGTCGCTATCAAGCATCAGATTGACGAGCTCAAAAGTCGGTACACCGACCTGCAGGCCGAAATCATTGCTGGGGTTCAAATCCCTGACGGGAAGCGCACAGGATATGCCGATTCCGGCAACGTCCGGGCGCGAGTTCAGATCATGGAAAAGTACAAGTGGGACCAGGACAAGCTCAATGCCGCCCGCGCAGCGATGGGCGACGCAACATTCCTCAAGGCCTTCACCTTCGAGTGGAAGCCTGTGGACAAGAAGACCATCGACATCTTCCTGAATAAGTACGCAACACCGGAGCAGCAGGCGCTCATCACCGACGCCATGACTGTGGAGAAGCGCACGTCTCTCTCCTTTACCGGAGTTCCGGCATGAGCTTCGACCTTGGTGCAATCACCCGCACTGGCGGACACTTCGGACCGCAGCGCATCCTCATCTATGGTGTTCAGGGACTTGGCAAGACGACCTTCGGGTGCAGCTTCGAGGCGCCTATCCTGCTTCGCACCGAAGATGGCGCCGGAGCCCTCGACGTGGCGACCTTCCCCACTATTGCGGCCTCGTACCAGGACATATGCGATGCCATCCAGGCTCTGCACGGAGAGCATCCATTCAAGACTCTGGTCCTCGACAGCCTCGATTGGCTTGAGCCACTTGTTCTCGCAAAGACATGTGGAGACCTGGGCATCCAGCATATCGAGGACGCCGGATACGGCAAGGGGTATGTCACGGCAGACGACAACTGGCGCTTCATCATGGGCGGCCTGGACAGCCTCCGCAACAATCGCGGCATGACTGTAGTCGTCATCGCTCACTCTGAAATCAGGACGCACACGCCGCCTGATGGCGAGCCGTATGACCGCTATCAGATCCGTGTCCATAAAAGGGCATTCGCGCTCTGGCAGGAATGGTCCGACATGGTGCTCTTCTGCAACTACGATCGCCGCATCATCGGAGACCAAAAGAAGGGCGAGAAGCGACGGGCCGAAGGTGAAGGAGACCGCATCATCTTCACGGAGGAGCGCCCGTACTTTCTGGCAAAGAACCGCTGGGGACTCCCAGCAAAAATCCTCATCGGACAGGACAAAACATGGAGCGCCTTCCACCAGGCACTCAACCTGGCCACACATGGCGCTTACGCCATTCCCACGACACAAGAAAAATCAAATTGATTGAAGGAGTAACTCATGAGCATCGACCTTAACACCGCAGGCGAACAGCAGACCGGTTCCAGTCTCGTTATCCCCCCACATTCTAAAGTCCAGGTGCAGCTGTCCATCATCTACCCCGAAGCCGGCCGCTCAGGGGCCTCTGCCCCTGAGCTTACCCGGGCCCATTCCGGGCTGGAGTATCTGGCCACGAAGCTGACTGTTACCCGCGGGTCTTTTGCCGGAAAAGTCATCTATCAGAATTTCAACCTGGCTAACGCCCAGACCACCGGACAGCAGAAGGCCGTTGACATCTCCATCCGCAGCATCCGTGCCATGGTCGAGGCTTCAAGAGGAATCAGGCCAAAAGATAACAGCCCGACCGCAACGCAGGCCCGTAAGCTCCAGCGCTGGTCCGAACTGGATGGGCTGACCTGCTTCATCGTCGTGGACTGCGAACAGTCGCAGCCTTCCCACAACGGGAAGGTCTACATCAACAACCGTCTCTACTCCGTCGTGACCATTGACGATTCCTGCTACCAGCAGCTCACCCAGCAGGGAGAAATGATTTCCAATGAGCCTGTCCCCGAAGTGCAGCAGACTGCCACGGCAGCTCCCGCCCCGCGCCCCAGCTGGGTAGCGCAGCAGCCTGCCAGCGCAGCATCAGCGCCTACTCCTGCATGGGGACAGCCGGCCCCCACGCAGCAGCCTGCCACTCCTCTCCAGACCACAGCTCCTACGCCGTCCTGGGGAGCGACGCCGCCTCCCATGGCGGCTGCTGCGAACACCTCTGACACAGTTCCGTTCTAGCCATGCTCCTGCGCCCTTATCAGAAAAGGCTCGTCGATCGGGCGGTCAAGGCTCTGGCGGACCACGGCAACACCTTGGCCGTGGCCGCCACGGGCGCGGGCAAGACTATCTGTCTGTCAGCCATCGGCAAGGCCATAGACGGAAAAACGCTGGTCTTGCAGCACCGTCACGAGCTTGTCCAGCAAAACTGCGCCAAGTATCGCGCAGTCAATCCCAAAACCTCCATCGGCCTCTGGACGGCTGATAAAAAAACGTTCCGCAGTCAGACAACCTTTGCCATGGTTCAGTCACTAGTCGGCCATCTAAGCAGGATACCGAAGTTGGACCTCATCATCGCCGACGAGGCGCATCACATCGCCGCGCCGACTTGGAGTGCCGTCATAGAGGCTGCCAGGGAGAAGAACCCTGACGTCATGCTGGCCGGCTTCACGGCCACACCGTCCCGGTCTGACCGCAAAGGCCTTCGCAGGTTCTTCAACAACGTCTGTGACAATATCACGATACGCGAGCTTGTGAGCCTGGGATTCCTGGTTCCGCCGCGCGCCTTCGTCATAGACACTGCTGGTACACGTGAGCGCCTTGCTTCCCTGCGTACTTGCTCCGACTTTGGCGAGCAGCACGACGTCGAAGCTATACTCAACACCGACGCCGTGAACGCCGAAGTGATACGCAACTGGAGGGAATATGCCGACGGGCGCCCTACCGTCGTCTTCTGTTCGACAGTCGCCCATGCAGAGGATGTCGCTACAGCCTTTACCAGGGCTGGTATCCCGGCCGCCTGCGTGCATGGCAGTATGTCGGTGGAGCAGCGTACGGCTATCCTTGACTCCATGACAGCCGGGAAGACGAAGGTCATTACCAATTGCATGATTCTGACAGAGGGATGGGATTATCAGCCTGTATCCTGCGTCGTTCTTCTGCGGCAGTGCTCTGATAAAAGTCCGCTCATCCAGATGGTCGGGCGTGGCCTGCGAACAGTTGACCATAAGCTCTACCCTGGCGTCGTCAAAAAAGACTGCGTGGTGATGGACTTCGGTCAGAGCCTCCTGGTTCATGGGAACCTCATCGCCGACGCCGGCTTAGGGGATGATGGGAAGGATCGCATACCAGATCCCTCTCTCGCCCCTACAAAAATCTGCCCCACAGAATACCGGCCGGGGATGACGATTCACTTCCCTGATAGTGAAGGGAAGTGCGGATGTGGCGCCGAAGTCCCCGCGCAGGTCAAGGTATGCCCACTCTGCGGCTTCCGCTTCGAACCGCTCGGTGAGCAGGAACCTCTGCAGCATGTCGACCTCACAGAGATGGACATACTGGACGCCTCCCCCTTCCGCTACTGCGACCTCTTCGGAAACGGCTCTATTCTCATGGCCACCGGCTTCGAGGCCTGGGCCGGTATCATGACGACAGATGCCGGTGATACCTGGCATGCTCTGGGCAAACAGCGCACTGGAGAAGTCGAGGAGCTCCTGATCGGCAGCAGACTCCAGGCGATGGCCGCAGCCGACGACTATCTCCGCAACTTCGAGACTGAGACTGCTGCCAGGAAGACACGCCGCTGGCTGGACGATCCCGCCAGCGAGAAGCAGATAGAGCTGTTAAACCGCATGGGATACAACCTGCAGCCCGATCTGCTCGGTCAGACGTCCCTCTCGAAATACGCTGCGATGTGCCACCTGGGATTCCAGTTCGATCGCCGGGGCATCGAGCGCGTGCTGGGAGTCACGTCATGAAGATCCGCGACGGCGCCGCACTTTGGTCTGACATCAGGCTCTACGAGCTTGATGGCAAGAAGCTTGGGGAGATGAGCATTCACGAGGTAGAGCTCCTGGCCGACTTGCTTTCTAAGTATTCTCTAGGTGATGTCGCCCCTTTCTTTGACGGAAAAGACCTCATCATCCCTTTCGGCGCTCCGCTGGAATGCCGATGGTGGGAACGCAAGAAAATGACTGACAAGGATAGGTACGACCTCTTCCTGGCGCTCGGCGTTCCGGAAGACAAACTCACAAGGTACATGTCTCCTCGTGATATCGCCTTCGCCCGCGGCGAGGTGGACATCTACGGCAGAGAAAAGAAAGGACAAAAAGATGAACGTTGATAAAGAAATGACCACGACGCCAACGACAGATGAACTCCGTACGGCAGCCAGGGCGTGGGCCTTCGCCAAAGACAAAAGCCAGGGCCGCGCCGTAATTCTTTTCGAAGAGACGAGTTCGTCTATCCGCCAGTACATTGATGGCATGGAGAGGAATACCTTCACCATGATTCTTCTAGCCCAGCTCATGGAGAGCCTGGAAAGAAGCTCAGCGAACAATACCAGCGCGGAGGCGCTGGAGAGCTACCTCCAGCTCGCCGTCATGCTCATGAAAAAGAACCCCGCCACGCTAGAGTCAGAGAAAGTCCGGCGTGTCTGCACGTTCATCCGGAGCGTCTTTGGAATGACGGAACAGAAGGAGACAGTGCAATGAGCAACGCTTACCCCACCAGCCCCTTCGAGCACAGGGACGCCGTTTTAGGCATATCCTTCCCGTTGGCGGCCATCGACTACTATCCAGCGGTTTGCGGTAAACCTTCGCCTGCACTTCAGAAACTCCGCCCTATCCTGAAGCGCCTGCATGACAGTCTCAAGGTCGACCGGCTCAGTGCCGGAGAAAGCAGAGCTATCGAAGCCGCCTGCGACGGAGCAGCGGATAACGGAGCGATCTACGATACAACAGAGCCGAAGGAAGAGCAGATGCGTGGCTGGCGCGTCATCTGGTTTGTCGCGGAATACGCTTTTGGTGACGCGTGGGTCATGGCCCCCAGCTGGAGGGATAAGAACATGCCTATCTGGAGAGAGGCAAAAACCATTATCGACCGTGTCACCCGGTCGATGTATCAGCACCACCCCGCAGAAGAGGAAGAAGCCTGCAGGATATGGTGCTGTCACGCCAGCCCGTACCGCAATCCCAGGCTGGAGGTCATATGGACGGAGTGAGTGAGATTACCGAGCTGCGGAAAATCCGGCTGGAGATTATCGAACACAAGAAGGCCATTGAGCGCCTCGAAGCCAGGCAGGACGACATCCTCGAGGTGACTGCCACCCGTAGACCTGTCCGCAGAAAAACGATATCTGCTGAGAGTGCGGCGGCCCTCATCCGCAGTGGAGGACTGCATGAGCATCTCTCAGCGTAGCGATGGCCGCTTTATAGTAAAGTTCAAAGATGGAACCCAATGGAGACAAAAAACCTTCCGGGCCCGGGAAGACGCAGAAGGTTTTGAAAGGAGCATTCAATATGATGAACCAGAAAATACCCGATTGACCGTGACGGAGTCAATCCTGCTATTCCTGAAGAACACTCGGCACTGCCGGAAAGGTGTGCAATACTACGCTCTTATCCTGTCCCGCATGCCGGAGGTGCTTGCGACGAGGTATGTGGACAGCCTTGACCGCAGAGACCTTATGACCTTTCGCTCCACCCTGCAGGACGAGTACAAGCTTTCTCCTTGCAGCATAAACTGCCACACGTCGAAGCTCATCGCGGCATGGAGGTGGTGCGCCAGTGAAGATTTTCTTCAGTTCGTGCCCTGGGAGAAGTACCGCCCTCTGCCGGAGGGGCCTCATGTCCACAATTGCGGTGACTTCGCCGACTTCATGAAAATTTATGACGCCTGTAACCCTGCGCTCCAGTGGTTCATCCGCACCTGTCTGGCTTTATGCCTCAGACCGGGAAAAGAGGCGGCCGGCCTCTGCTGGCGTGACGTCGACCTCATCCACGGCCGTGTACATGTCTGGATGCCGAAGGTTAGCAGACACAAGGACGTCATTGCGCCGGCATGGTGGACGGAGGAGGCACGCCAGAAAGCGGTAGAAAAAGCTCCGGAGGGCTACGTCTGTCCGAACCTGCACGGCGGGCCTTTCTTCTGGAGCACCGCCCTGTGGGAGAAGACGGCCAGGCGCACACTGGGGAGATCCTTCCCGCTCTATACGGTCCGTCACATGGCTGCGTCGCTCATGCTTGAGGCCGGAGCGGATCCCGCGGCAGTCGCCGCTCAGCTCGGGCATGCGTCCGTCGCTACAACGGCTGAATTTTATACTCATGCCGTTAAAGGAGCTCAGGAGCGGGCAGCCGGGAAGATTCCCGACCTGTCCCTGCTGATGGTGCAGGATGGTGCGGAGATTTCACGTAACATGTTGGAATATCAGGAAAATTAAGCAAACTTTTTCTCTTTCCCCCGGCGAAATGCCCGCAATGTGATCTGCGTCACATAAAAAACAGGGATGAGCGGGTAAGGCCTGACCCATAAGGGGGTTTTTTATGGATATAGTCAGATCCTGCTGCCCGCACGACTGTCCGGACGGCTGCGGCTTTCTTGTCACCAGGGAAAACGGCAGGGCCGTCAGGGTCGCCGGCGATCCCGAGCATCCCTTCACGCGCGGCACGCTCTGCCCGAAAACGGCCCATTACGAGAGAACCGTCTATTCTCCCCTGCGCCTCACCACCCCCCTCAGGCGCACAGGGAAGAAAGGACAGAGTGAGTTCGAGCCCGTTACCTGGGACGAGGCCATCGGGGAAATCGCGCGGCGCTGGAAAGACATCATCGCCGGCTACGGCGGCGAGGCCATCATGCCCTGCTCCTACGCGGGCACCATGGGCTACGTGCAGAAGAACGCCTACTATCCGCTCTTCAACGCCCTGGGCGCCTCCGAGGCCGAGCGCACGCTGTGCACTCCCGCCCAGGGCTGCGGCTGGAGGTCGGTCATGGGTGCGACCATCACGACGCCGCCCCAGGAGATGCAGAAAAGCAGCCTCATTATTCTCTGGAGCCTGAATCCGCTTTCCACGAATTTCCACCTGACCCACGACCTGCGCATCGCCAGACAGCGCGGGGCGCGCATTGTCCTCATCGACTGTTACAGGACGTCTTCCGCGCGCATCGCAGACGAGGTCATCCTGACGCGCCCCGGCACGGATGGAGCCCTCGCCCTCGGCATCATGCACGTCCTCGCCGGAGAGGGATTCTGCAACAGGGACTTCATAGCCCGGCACGTGTACGGCTTCGAACGACTCGAAAAAGAAGTCCTGCCGGAGTGGACGCCGGAACACGCTTCCGAAGTCTGCGGCGTTCCGGCTGACACCATCCGCGGACTGGCCCGCGAATACGGTTCAGCCAAAGCCCCGTGCATCCGTCTCGGCGGCGGCATCACCCGCTACGGCAACGGCGCCATGACCACCAGGCTTACCCTTCTGCTCCCCGCACTCGTCGGCGCGTGGGGAAGGCCCGGGGCCGGTTACCTGTGTTCCTGCGCCTCGAGCCACGCCTACAATCTGGAACTTCTGAGGCACACGGAATACCGTCCGCATCCCGTGCGCACCCTGAACATGGCCCGTCTCGGGGCTGCCCTTTCCGGGGAAGACACAAAGGGCGGGGTTCCGGTCAAATCCCTCTTTGTCTGGGCCACAAACCCGGCCTGTTCCTACCCGGATCAGGATACCGTCATCAGGGGGCTTCAGCGCGAAGATCTCTTCGTTGTCGTTTCCGAGCGCTTCATGACGGACACGGCGCGCTACGCCGACATTGTCCTGCCCACGACGACCTCCTTCGAGCATGACGATCTGTACGCGGCCTACGGCAATTTCTGCGTACAGCGCGGCAGACCCGTCATCAGCCCCCTGGGTCAGTGTCTGAGCAACTGGGACATCTGCAGACGGCTCGCGAAAGCCATGGGACTCACCCAGCCCGTTTTCGACAAAACGACATCCGAAATCGTGGAAAATCTTATTGCGTCCACGGCGGATTCGGAATGGCACCTCACGCCAGAGCAGCAGGAAATCCTGCGCTCCGGGCGCCCCTGCGCCCTTACCCTGCCCGAAGGCTACGCGACAAATTTCATCACGCCGGATGGGAAAATCCGGATCGTGGACGAGACGGACCCTGATCCCCTGCCGCATTACCTTCCGCCGCATTACACGAAGGACAAAGGAGCCTTTACCGTTATCACCGGACCCAGCGTCAAAACGCTTTCCTCGAGCTTCAATGAACAGGAAGGGCTCTCCGGCCCGTCTGACCCCATGCGGCTGTGGATGAATCCGGAAGACGCCGGGCGTCTCGGCCTTCATGACGGGCAGGCGGTCATCTGCTCCACTGCCTCGGGGCACGCGCGCTTCACCCTGCTTGTCACGGAAAAAACCCTTCCGGGCTGCCTCGTCAGCGAGGGCGTGTGGTGGCTCTCCCGTACGGCGGGCCGCAACTTCAACGCTCTCGTCCCCGAAAGAATCACGGACAGAGGGCACGGAACAACATTCAATGATATACGCGTGGACGTCGCTCCGGCGGACTGATTCGACGCGGTACAAATCAAACAGAAGAAAAAGAGCGGCTCCCATTTACAGGGTGCCGCTCTTTCTGTTTCCGGCAGAAGAAATCTAAACGTTTTTCCCGTCATCTCCGCCGCTGTCCTCGGCGCTGTCGGCGCCGTCATTGACAACGATGCGTCCGCTGGCTTCAGAAGGAGACGGAACCCTGCCGACAACTTCGCCGGGACGGGCATTGGCGAGTTTGAGCGTCTGAGTCTGATCCGCCGCGTAGCTCAGGAGAATGCCGACCACGGCGGAATTATCATAGGCGATGGCCTTGCGCACCAGGGCGGGAAGGATCTCCTGCTGGAATGAAGGATCGCCGATGGCGTCCTCCACCAGAAGACGCAGACTTTTCTCCTCGCGCTGGCTAGGGCGTCCGCTGCCGGCCTTGTGGGCCTCGCATATCATGGTCAGGCAGGCCTCTATGGCGGTCATGCCGGCGTAGGCATCGTTTTCCACTCTGTCCAGGGACGTCCTCCCGAGGGAAAGCTGCCAGCTTATCTCATCGGGATCACAGCTGGTAAAGGGGAAAAGCATTTCCGGGGATGACGGCAGCATAAAAGAGGCTCCTTGCAGAGGGAAATAAAACACACGGTCCGAATGCGGAATAAATGATATAGCACTGAAAAACCGGCAGGGCAAAAAATAAATTTCCGCATTTCCCGGGGGAAATGCGGAAATACTGAATATCCTGCTTTATAAAAAAGCGCTAATCGTCATGAACCTCGCCGATTTCCGCGTTTCTGCCGTAATGTGTGGGCGGCATATTGGGGAAACGGCGGCGGATCTCAGCGAGCTTTTCCTCGGAAACAGCCTCGCCCTCATGGCGGCCGCAGCGGGGACAGACATCATTGATCACGCCCACGTAGCCGCAGACGGGATCGCGGTCCACGGGATGGTTGATGGAACCGTAGCCGACGCCCTTGTCGTGCATGTAGCGGATGACGGCCTCAAAGGCCTCGGGATTCTTGGCCGTGTCGCCGTCGAGCTCGACGTAGGTAATATGGCCCGCATTGGTGAAAGCGTGGTACGGCGCCTCAATCTCAATCTTGCGGAAAGCCTTGATGGGAAAATAGACAGGCACGTGGAAGGAGTTCGTGTAATAGGCCCTGTCCGTTACGCCGGGTATAATGCCGTAGCGCTTCTGGTCGAGCTTGACGAAACGCCCGGAAAGCCCCTCTGCAGGAGTGGCGATGAGGGTAAAATTGAGGCCGCGGGCCTTCGATTCATCGTCAAGCCGCCTGCGCATGGAACCGATGATGCGCAGGCCGAGTTCCTGGGATGCTGCGCTTTCGCCGTGATGGGCGCCCACAAGCGCCTTGAGGCATTCGGCGAGACCGATGAACCCCACGGTCAGCGTACCGTGCTTCAGCACCTCACCCACGGGATCGTCCCAGTCGAGCTTTTCGGAGTCGAGCCACACGCCCTCCCCCATGAGGAAGGGGTAATTGCGCACGCGGCGGGCTGACTGAATCTCAAAACGGTGCATGAGCTGGCGGATAACCAGATCCATCATGGCGCCGAGCTTCGTGAAGAAGAGATCCACGTCCCCCTTTGACTCGATGGCGAGCCTCGGAAGATTGATGGTGGTGAATGAGAGGTTGCCGCGGCCGCAGGTGACTTCCCGGGAAGGATCATAGACGTTGCCCATGACGCGCGTGCGGCAGCCCATGTAGGCGACCTCGGAGTTGTAATCGCCCTCTTTGTAGTACTGGAGATTGAAGGGAGCGTCGAGGTTGGAGAAGTTGGGGAAGAGGCGCTTGGCGGAAACCAGCATGGCCTGCCTGAAGAGATCGTAATTGGGGTCGCCGGGGTTATAGTTTACGCCGGCCTTCATCTTGAAGATCTGCACGGGGAAAATGGCCGTCTCGCCGCCTCCGAGACCGGCGTCAGTGGCCTTCAGAAGCTGTTTCACGACCATACGGCCCTCGGGGGACGTGTCGGTGCCGTAGTTGATGGAAGAGAAGGGAACCTGGGCCCCGGCGCGGGAGTTCATGGTATTCAGATTATGGATGAGGGCTTCCATGGCCTGATACGTATCGCGCTCAGTGCGGCGCAGGGCTTCCTTTTCGGCGTAGGAAGCCATTCTGGAGGCCATGGAGGGATCCAGGGGACACGCCCCGTCAGCGGCGGCGTGCTCCAGAGCCTGGGCGATACGGGCGGGAAGTTCCGGCAGTGCGCTCATGCACACGGGCACGATGACGTCCATGATGCGGTGCCTGACGAAGTCGGAAGCCGCCTCATACTCTATGCCGGCCTCCACCTCGATAAAGGCGGAAAGAGCCGCTTCATAGGCCTTGCGGAAAGTCTGGGCCACGCCCTCGGCCATGGCGAAATCAAAGTTTGGAATGGCCTGGCCGCCGTGCATCTCGTTCTGGTTGGCCTGAATAATAATGCAGGCCAGGGCAGCGCGGGAAATGATGCTCTTCGGAGGACGCAGATAGCCGTGCCCCGTAGAGAAGCCCCTCCTGAAGAGAGGAATGGGGTCTATCTGGCAGCAGGTCTCGGTGAGCATGTAGAAGTCTTCATCATGGATGTGGATATCGCCGGAAACCTGGGCCTGGGCGATATCCGGAGGAAGCACTTCATGGTTGCAGAAATACTTGGAACCCTCGGAACCGTACTTGAGCATGGTGCCCATGGACGTGTCGCCGTTGACATTGGCGTTCTCACGCTTGATGTCAGCGTCCCTCGCGGGAGCAAAGGTAAGGGTCTTGTAGATATCCATGAGGGCGCCGGTGACACGGCGGCGGCGCGCGTGATCAGCCCTGTAAACGATGTAGGACTTGGCTGTGGCCGCGAAGCCGAACTCGATGAGCGTGGACTCCACGAGGTCCTGCACGTGCTCAACGGTCACGGCCTGCTTGCGGGGGTTGAGGCGTTCGACCACCTTGGCTGTGACAAAATCAATGTCAACGTCCGTCATCTTCTTCTCGCCGGACGGAACGTCGTTGGCGGCTCTGAAGATGGCGGAACGGATCTTTACATCGTCGAAGGAAACGAACTTGCCGTCCCTCTTGCTGATGGTCTTCGGTCTCATGTTCCGCTCCGGTGTCTGAGGTTTGTGCGTGAAATCGGCCGCATAGGCCTCTTTGTGAAAGGAGGCGCATCAGCTTTCAAGCTAATTTCACAGGATTTTTTAAAAAGTATTTTAATTTGGTATGCAGATTTTTTACTGTTTTTTTGAATATTCACAAAACAGCGCACCCTGCAGGAAAATCTGCCACCAGACCCGGCCATCTGCCGGACCTGCCTTATGTAGGCTGAAACGTTTTTCTGTGCAATGCCCCTGAGAAGACATTCCACCTGCCGCCTGCTCCTAAGTCCGCGGATTTGTTCCCCTCTCAGCCGGAATAATTTTTTTTGCGGTTCCCTGCCTAACACGCTTCCTGTTTTTCCAGGATCTCTGGTATCATGCGGTAATTATATGAAAATACACAAAAATTATGGACATCCAGAGGTATTCTCCGGGCTTGTGCCATAAGGGAAAAAACGCCGACGGAGGTTTTCAGGCTCTCCCCGCGTTTTCTTTCCGACAGCCCGTTCCGTTCGCCCCGCAGCGGCGGGACTGGGGAGCCCCCCCCTTCCGGGACCAGGCCCGGCGGCACCCCTCACGGAGGGGAAAAAGCCCGGCAGGCCGCATTCTGTGCCCTTGGACAGCACATGGAAGGGGAAAAACACGAGCCAGCTTGTTTTCATAAGCTACGTATTATTTTATCTAAATCGGTATATAAATACTTTTCAATTTACCAGTAACAAAAATTTATCTTTGAAGCTAAATATCAGCCGGATACTCTCCGGAGGCCGGCCCGGACCGCGCTCCTTGCGCCGTGGCCCGCGAAAAGGTAAGGAAGAACCAGTCATTCGGCGTGCCCGGCGCGCAACCTGATCCGCTCCCCGCAGGATGCGGATCCCCCCTCAAAAACACGGATGCCCAACATGAAAAAATTTCTCAGTGTCATCCTGGCAGCGGCAATGGCCTTCCTTTCCGCCTGCGACAGCACGCCGCAGCAGCGCGGCGTAAGCGGCAGGGCGTACATCTCTTCCTCCCGGCCGGCCATCCGTGTGGAGGCGGGAGAGCTGCCCGTCGTCACCTCAGGGCTCGGCCACGGCCGCATCTACAATACCGGAAACGCCTCCGGACTGCCCCTGGACACCAGGGCCGTGGTCTGGGGAACGGACGCGGATCATCCCATGGCCGTCCTCATCCACGCCGAACTCCCGGACTCCTGGGACTGGACGAGCGTCCAGAGCCGCACGGGCTCCATCCATTTCGAGACCGAGCGCCTCGGCGGACAGGAATTCGCCGCCTACACCTACCTTGTGCCCGCGGACAAGGATCCCTTTGCCGGCCTCGTCGGCGATCCCCGCAAGGGTACGCACTGGGTGGCCCGCTACTACGCCCGCCGCTACAATAACAACCGTGGCAAGATCATCCTGGAATACCGCGAACCAGCGCCCGAAAAAATCACGGCCCTTTCCGGGCTGGACGCTCCGGAGAGAGCCTGGCTCGACTCCTTCCGCGACCGCGCGCGGAAGTTCTTCATCATCGCTGTCCCGGAAAAGCCTCTCCCCCAGATCGAGAAGGGCTTCGCCAAGGACGTACGCTGGCAGTTCCTGAACGACTCCATTCTCGGACCGGTTTTCCTCAAGAACTAAAACGGCTTTCGTCCCGGCAATATAAAACAGCCTGAATGCGGGCATTCCTCTTGCCGCCTGCAGGGGCGGGATTCCCCGATTCACAAAAGTTGACACGTCCGCCTGAAACGTTACCTTGTCCGGACGCGGAAAACTCAGAAATACAATCCACGAGGTATACGATGCCTGAAATCATCTGGAAATATTATCTTGCCAAGGGGCCGGAGGCCGATGACGTACTCTCCAGGGCAAAACAGGCCTGGGACGGGATCAAAGCCCACAGGGAAAGTCTCATGGAAGAGTACAAAGCCAACGGCGTTCTGCCCGGAGACCGCAAAAAATACACCATCACGGGACTTCTTTACTACGAAAAGCCCGATTACGATTTTATGGTGTTCACCAAATCCTCCCAGAAAACCGCTGACGGACGCTCCTTCTTTATCGCCCGTCCGAAGCTCAACAATATGAACGGCCAGGAGCTCGCCAGGAAACTGGCCGCGCCGGAGGTCACCTTCGATCGCAAAAACGAGCTCATCAGCCTCCTCGGCCTCGCCTGCATGGCCGATTTCACGGCTTCCGCCAACCAGACGAGCACGAGTCTCGTGTGGTCCAGCGCCACGGCCGTCGATGGCGGCATCGCCGTGAAGATGCCCGCCGACGCCTCGAAGCAGCACATCCTCGGCACCCCGCCCAAGATTCCCCACTTCCTGAAGCTCATAGACAAGGAAACCTACGACAACATGGTTTCCCACGCCGAAAGCTAGTCTTTCCCTTCCCTGTTCCTGCCATGTCCGTGCGGGCGCTCACCTCTGTGTGAACGCCCGCGCTTCTTTTCTTTCCCCCCTTCCTTCTTTTCTGCCTTTTCCTCTCTGTTATCTGCCTGTTCCTTTCCGGAGGCCCCTATGTCTGGTTCCCACCCCGCATCACGGGACATGGACATGCTCCATGGTCCCGTTGCCCGCAAAATGCTTGTTTTCGCTCTCCCTGTCGCGCTCACGGGCCTCTTCCAGCAGCTCTTCACCGCAGCCGACATCTTCGTGCTGGGACGCTTTGTCGGCAAGGAAGCCATGGCCGCCGCCGGCAACAATATCCCTGCCATCAGCCTCATCATCAATCTGTATACGGGCCTCGCTCTTGGTGCCAACGTCGTCATCGCCCGCTGCATCGGCTCCGGGGACAGGAACGGCACCCGCTCCGCTGTCCAGACGGCCGTGCTTCTCTCCCTCATCTCCGGCATCGCCATAGCGGCCATGGGTATTCCCCTGTCCAGAACGGTGACAGAACTTCTCGGCGTGCCGGAGGAGGTCTTCACCATGTCAGAGGACTACCTCAGGATCTATTTCTATGGCATCCCGGCCCTGGCCTTCTTCAATTTCGCCGCAGCCATCCTGAGAAGCCGCGGCGACACGCGTACGCCTCTTTTTGCCCTCATCCAGTCCACCATTCTCAACATTGTGCTCAACCTGGCCTTCGTGAAAGCAGGATGGGGCCTCGGCGGAGTCGTCTGGGCGACGGATATTGCCAACTACTGGGCCGCAGTCTTCCTCTTCATAGGCCTCATCAGGACGCCCGGATCCGTACGCCTTGTTCTTGCGGGCATGCGCGCTGACATGGGCCACCTGAAGGAAATCCTGCGCATCGGCCTGCCCGCCGGCGTGCAGCTCATGGTTTTCGCCATAGCCAACATATGCCTGCAGCAGTCTATTAACAGCCTCGGCGCCGACGCCATGGCTGCCAGCGCGGCAGCTTTCACCGTTGAAATCAACGTATACTGCGTCATCGCCTCGTTCGGTCAGGCCGTCACCACCTTCGTGAGCCAGAACTACGGCGCCGGGAATCTCCGCCGCTGCCGCCTCTGCACCCGTACCGGTATTTTTCTCGATCTCTGCGGCATGGCCATCATGTCTGTCTTCTGTCTTGGTTTCGCCGGCCCCATCATCGGGCTCTTCAGCTCCGACCCCGAGGTGATCAGGCTTGGCGTTATCCGCGTCTGGTATGTGGTGCTTCCCGAGAGCATCAACGTCTTTCTTGAAGTTCTCTCCGACGCCCTGCGCGGATACGGCATCTCCACGCCTCCGGCCCTCATCGCCCTCTTCGGCATCTGCGGATTCCGCCTCGCCTGGATCTTCCTTTATTTCCCGCATTCGCCTACCTTCGAGACGCTCATGGCCGTCTTCGGACTGAGCTGGGCTATCACGGCCTTCTTCCTGGCCATAGCCTACGTCTGGTACATGCGCCGACTTGAAGCCGCGGCGCGCGCCTGACGCGTCCACATCTTCGCGCCGCCACGCAAAGGAGTCTCATGAGCGCCTATTCCATCGTTTACCTAGCGGAAAAGCACAGCATTGCCGAGGCCCTGGCGGACGTCCTGCCCGGGCGCAGCGTCAAAAGGAACGGCTATATCGAATGCGGCAGCGCGGCCGTTACCTGGCTCTCCGGCCACCTTCTCGAACAGGCTCCGCCCGAGGCCTACGACCCGGCCTACAAACGATGGAGCAGGGAGACGCTCCCCATCGTGCCGGAAGTCTTCAAATACACGGTGCGCCGGGACCGCAACATCCCGAAACAGCTCGCTGTCATAAAAAATCTGCTCCGCGAAAGCCCCTCGGCCGTCAACGCGGCCGACTTTGACCGCGAAGGGCAGCTCCTCGTGGACGAGGTACTCGAGCTCGTCCGCTATAAAGGGCAGGTCCTGAGGCTGAAGACCCGTGCCCTCGACAGGACAAGCCTTACCAGAGAACTCGGGCGGATGGCTCCTGACGGGGAATTCGCAGGCATGCGCGACGCGGCCCGGGCCCGCTCCGAACTTGACTGGCTCGCCGGCATGAATCTGACCAGGGCCATGACGATCCACGGCCGCAGCGTCAATCCCTCCGGCGTGCTCTCCCTCGGACGCGTGCAGACGCCCACCCTGGCCCTCGTTGTCGAACGCGACGAGACCATCGAGAATTTCGTGCCGAAAACGTTCTACAAAGTTTCCTGCCCGTTCACGGCGGCAGCCGGCACCTTTGTCACCCTTCTGAACCCCAAGCCGGACATGGAAGGTCTCGATGAGGAAAAGCGCCTCGTTGACAAAAAGACCGCCCTTGCCGTGCGCGACGCCGTGTCCTTCGGAGACGGCACGGTGACCGGAGTGGAAACCCAGCGCAGGGCAGACCCCGCACCGCTCCCCTATTCCCTCACTGATATCCAGAAGGAAGCCTCGGCCCTCTACGGCATGGGCGCCTCCGCCGTCCTCGACTGCTGCCAGGAGCTCTACGAGGGCCGCTTCACTTCCTACCCAAGGACTGACTGCCGCTATCTGCCCTTTGAGCAGTTCGGCGAGGCCCGGGATGTTCTGGCCGCCATAGGTCATCTCCCGGGTATGGAGGCCATGCTCGCTGCCGCGGATCCCGAACGCCGCGGAGCCTGCTGGAACACGGCCAGGGTCACGGCCCATCACGCCATCATTCCCACTGCCGTGCCTGCCAGGGGCCTTTCCGAAACCCAGGAAAAAATCTACCGTCTCATCTGCCGCCGCTACGTGTGGCAGTTCCTGCCTCCCCATATCTATAAAAAGACGCGCATTGACGTTTCCTGCGCGGGCTATGACTGGCGCGCCGACGGCCGCACGGAAGTGAGCCCGGGCTGGTACGCCTTCCGGAAAGCCGGCCTTTCTGGCGGCACGAAGGAAAAAGAAACAAAGGAACCCGAGCCCGCGCCCCTGCCCCATGTGGAAAAGGGAGAGGCCGTCAGAGCCGGACAGGCAAAGGTGGACGAGGGACAGACCACGCCTCCGGCCCGTTTCACGGAAGGTACCCTCGTGGAGGCCATGGAAAACATCCAGCGCTACCTCAGGGAAGCTTCCGGCGAGGACAGAGACATTCTCAGAAAAACGGAAGGCCTCGGCACAGTGGCCACCCGCGCCACCATCATCTCAACGCTCCTGAAGCGCGGATACCTCGCCAAAAAAGGACGCTCCCTGCTCTCCACGCCCACAGGGCGCTCGCTCATCCATATCTGCCCGCAGAGCATCAGGGATCCGCTCATGACAGCGGACATGGAGCGCTCGCTCACGGAAATCCAGGAAGGCCGCATCCCCTACAAAAACTACGTGGCCTCCTACGCGGCAAAACTTCCGGAGCTCATCAGCGAGATCTTCGGCACACCTGCCGATGGCTTCGCCGCCGATCCCGGAACGCTCTGCCCCCGGTGCGGCAAACCGCTGAAACGCGTCCGCGGCAAAACCGGGCGCTGGTTCTGGCTCTGCACAGGCCGCCCGGACTGCACCTACGCGGCAGCTGACAGCAGGGGGCGCCCCGGCCGCGCCTTCCCGCCGAAGGACAGCGCTGAAAAGGACGCTCCTGCGCAGGAGCCTGAAGGGCCGCTCTGCCCGCGCTGCGGAAAGCACAGCCTCGTGCGCCGCCAGGGGCCGAAGGGGACCTTCTGGGGCTGTTCTGGCTTCCCTCACTGCCGCTTCACCTGCGGGGATAAGGACGGCGGTCCCGCGCTGCCGGAAGGATCGCAGACGCAGAAAAAAACATTCCGCAGGACAGTCAGGGAAAAGGCGGAGGAACCGCAGGTCCGGAGCGTTCCGTGGGATGAGACACTTCCTGATTCCTCTGTTCCTTTAGGGAAAAAAGGGGACCTTCAGGACACAGAAGGCGCGGAAGCGGGCGCGAAACGCCCGCGCCGCAAAGCCGCGTCCGGAGCACAGAAAAACGGGCAGACCGCATGCCCGAGATGCGGCAGGGAACTGGTGCTCCGCAAAGGCCCGAAGGGTCCTTTCTGGGGCTGCTCCGGCTTCCCGCGCTGCCGGTTCACCTGCAGTGACAGGAACGGAAACCCCGATTTGCCGGAAGACACCCCGGCTCCGAAAAGGACCCGCCGCAGAACAGTCCGGAAAACGGCGGCAGCGCAGCCCCAGGCCGCTCCGTGGGAAGAAACGCCTTCCATCTCTCCCTCTGGGGAGAAAGAGAGCCCCGGGGACACCGGTTCGTTTCAGCCGGACCGCGCGGAGGCGGGACCGGAACGCCCACGCCGCAAAGCCGCGTCCGGAACACAGGAAAGCGGGCAGAACGCCTGCCCGCTCTGCGGCAGGCCTCTGGCGCGCCGGCAGGGAACGCGCGGCTTCTTCTGGGGATGCACAGGCTATCCCGGCTGCCGGTTCACCTGTGAGGACAGGGACGGAACCCCCGTCAGGCCGGAAGAGGCGCCGGTGTGTCCCGAATGCGGGGCGCCGCTGCGCCAGGTGGCCATACGGAAGGGACCGCATGCCGGCAGCATGGCCTGGCTCTGTTCCAACGACGGGGGACACGCCTCGGGCAGATCCCGTTTTTTCGAGGACAGAGACGGGAAGCCGGTTCTCTCCTGAAATAAGGAACTCTTCCCGCAGGGCGTTGACTTTCACGGCGTCCCGTCCTTAGATCCGCCTCTGTGCCCGGCACAAAACGGAGGTTTTCATGGCGCGACTCTTTTTCCCGATCCTGGCTTTTCTGCTCCTGCTTTCCCAGGCGTCAGCCGCTGAAACCGACGAGAACGACCTTTTCCGGGCCGCAGAGGAAGGCGATGTCGGCGGCATACGCCAGTGTCTGGCTTCGGGCTGCAGCATCAATGTGAAAGACCATGCCCAGATGACGCCGCTCCATCACGCCGCCATGGCCAAAAAGCCAGAAGTTATCCGGCTCCTCATTGAACGCGGCGCCGATGTCAACGCCCGCGACCGTTACGGCATGACACCCCTTCTTTATTCCGGGATGGATCCGGAAATCATGAAACCGCTCCTCGAAGGCGGCGCCGACGTCAACGCCCGCTTCGTCGGAGGAAGCACGCTCCTGCAGAACGCCCTCATCGAAAACAGGCCGGAAGCCGCGGAAATCCTGGTCGAGCATGGCGCCGACCTCACCCTGCCCCACGGCATCACGGCCATCGAATTTCTGGACTCGTTTCCCAGCATAGCCGAGGAATTCAAGGAAGCGGGTGTCTACCAGGAAATGCAGAACATTCTCCGCAGGCCGGGCTCCCATCCCTCGCCCCTGCACTGACCCTGTGACATATGTCATGCCCCAGGCGGGCTCCGGCGGCCTATACAAAGGCCATATCTTTTCGTGCGCCCTGCGTCCTGGTTCTCATTTTTTCTTTAGCAACGGAATCTGCTTCATGCGTCAGAAATTCCCCCTCACCCCTTCCACCCTGCACGTGGCGGTGCAGGCCTGTTTCTTTCTGTTCACAATACTCGTGGGCGTGCAGTTCGTGCTCTTCGCCTCCTGGGCCATGGGGCTCACGGAAGTCTTCACTGCCCGCCCGGCCGCGGTGGAAGGCTTTCTGCCCATCAGTTCCCTCCTCGCCCTCAAGCGCTTCCTGCTGACAGGCCTCTGGGATCCCATTCATCCGGCCGGCCTGACAATTCTGATTTTCGCCCTTCTCTCGGCGCTTTTTCTCCGCAAGGGATTCTGCGGCTATGTCTGCCCTGTGGGAGCCATCTGCACCCTGCTTTACCGCATCGGACGCAGGGCCGGCATAGCCCGCACGCCATCGCCGCGCTTCTATATTCTGTGGACGCTCCCCAAATACGCCCTCCTGGCCTTCTTTCTGTCCCTGCTGACCATGGACGTGAACAGCATAGGAACCTTTCTGACCTCACGTTATAACCTGGTCTGCGATACGAGGATGCTGCTCTTCTTCCTGGAGCCTTCGGGCGTCCTTCTGGCCGTCGTGGCCATCCTTGTCGGCGGAAGTGTCCTCTTCCCGGGATTCTGGTGCCGCTGCCTCTGTCCCTACGGCGCCCTGCTGGGCATCCTTTCTTTTCTCTCCCCTGTCTCCATACGCCGCGACGAATCAAAATGCTGCAGCTGCCAGCAGTGTACGAAGCACTGCCCCCAGGGCATTTCCGTACATCTCAAAAAACGCGTCCGCCTGCCCGAGTGCATGGGCTGCATGGAATGCGTGTCCGCCTGTCCCAAAAAGGACTGTCTGGGCATGGAACTCGGCTACCGGGCTGATTCCGGCCGCCGCGTTCCATGGTGGAGCATGGCCGCGGGCACGATCTGCCTTCTTCTGCTTCTCTACATCTGGGCCAGAGCCACGGGACACTGGGAAACCGCCATCCCCAGGGAAATGGTGCGCATGCTTCATCAGGGCATCAGGACGCTCAGCCATTATTAGCAGGAACGCGGAATATTTTCCCGGGCCTTACGGACACGCTCCGTAAGGCCTTTTTTGTTTTAAACCGTATGGATGTTGGGCGATCGTTTACTGGACCCACTAGACGACACGTTAATGGACCCGCCTTTGATGGCGTGAGTTTGTGTCCGAAAGGGGGGGCATGACTCATAGGAAAAAAGTATTATCAGCCAGGCACTACTCAAAAGGAGGAGTTTCCATGAAGTTGAGGTGAATTTTCACTCCAAGTGCAAGATCCTGGGCGGAGTTACGGAGTTCTTCGGCAAAGCATTCCTGTGCCGTTTTCCACCCGGGAACCTTCCCCGGCCGGTTGTTTATCCGGTACACTCCCTTCCAATACAAGTCACGCTGGGTGACAGTTGAAAAGTTGGTCTTCTTCGGGAAATTCTCCCTTAAAAGGCCATTTGTATTCTCGTTCGATCCCTTCTGCCAGGGGCTGTGGGGATCAGCAAAATAGAATGGAATACGCAGCTCGTTTTCAATTTTCTGATACCAGGCGAATTCTTTTCCACGATCTCCTGTAAGTGATTTGATTGTTCCGGGAGGAAGAATTTTAATTAATCTTTTCAATGTGTTATAAAAATTTTCCGCAGTGCAGGATTCAGCCCTGCAGGCAAAGAGCATACGGGTTTTCCGTTCGACTATGGTAAACACGCAGCCGGTGCCGTTCCGTCCGGATTCGACAGTATCCACCTCGAAATGACCGAATTCGCTGCGCCTTTCGATGCTGGCAGGGCGGGTGTGAACGGACTTTCCCGCCGTGTATTTTTTTGCCTTTCCTTCCTTCCGCTGAACGCGCCGCCTGCCTTTATGCCGGAGCAGAGACCGATCTCCATAAAGCAGGAAGCCGGCGTACAGCCAGCGGTAGATACTGACTGTGGATGCCTGGCCTTTAAGGACGGTATTTGCCATCTGCTCCGGCGGGTACCCCCGGCGGATTAATTTCTCAGCCGTCGCAATAACCTGGGGCAGCAATTTTCCTCTGGGTTTTGATTTTTTTCTATTCGCCCTGTACCGGGTATGAGCAGCAGCTGCTTCATACCTTTTGCGGCGTTCTTTCAGGGGGATACCTTTGGGAAACTGTCTGGAGAATTCTCTGGAAACAG
>ERZ772881.23-NODE-23-length-157918-cov-14.867594_pt1 | contig 157918 bp, 149 predicted proteins | sample MGYA00580581_ERZ772881 | MGnify/ENA primary metagenome ERZ772881 (study PRJEB29015, sample SAMEA2737668) | human gut metagenome | biome: human gut; feature: human-associated habitat; material: faeces | place: China | collected 2012 ...
TATCGGAAATACCATTACTTCCGTAGTCGGTTCTTCCATTACAACAGTAGCCGGATTTATCGCACTGTGCTTCATGACATTTACACTGGGCTTAGACCTCGGTATTGTTATGGCAAAGGGTGTTGTAATCGGTGTTATCGGCTGTGTAACGATTCTTCCTTCCATGATTCTGACATTTGACAGGGCATTGGAAAAGACAATGCACAAAGAAATTATGCCGGCAAAATTCGATAAGCTTGCAAATTTCGTTGTCAACCACGCATGGCTTCCGATTATCGTTTTCCTTGTATTATTATTCCCGGCAATTTACGGATATAATCACACAAATGTTTACTATAACTTAACAGATACATTCCCTGAATCTACAGCCTGCTCACAGGCAAATAAGATTCTGGAAGAAAATTTTGATATGAATTCCGTCTACATGATTCTTGCAGATACGAACATGACAGCAAAAGATGCAACGAAGATGTTAGACGAACTGGAAAATGTTGAGGGTGTTTCTTTTGCATTAGGATATAATTCCCTTGCAGGAACAACCATTCCGGACGAACTTGTTCCGGATGACTTAAAGGATATGTTAAAAGGTAATAAGCATCAGATGATTGCAATCGGTTCAGATTACAAGCTGGCATCCGATGAAATCAACAATCAGATTTCTACGATTGATGCGATTGCAAAGAAATATGACCAGAACTCCATGGTTATCGGTGAAGCACCGTGTACAAAGGATTTGATTACCATTACAGATAAAGATTTTAAGACTGTAAGTGCCGTATCTATTGTGGCAATCTTCATTATTATCTTCTGTGTATTTAAGTCCGTTTCATTGCCGATTATTCTGGTTGCGGCAATTGAATTTGCTATTTTTATTAACATGGGACTTCCGTATTACTTAGGAACGACACTTCCGTTTATCGCATCGGTTGTAATCGGTACGATTCAGTTAGGTGCAACGGTCGATTATGCAATTTTGATGACAACAAGATATAAGAAGGAAAGAAGCCAGGGATACGCTAAGAAGGAAGCAATCCAGATAGCTCTTTCAACATCAATACCATCAATTATTGTTAGTGCGCTTGGTTTCTTTGCCGCAACATTTGGTGTTGGATGTATAGCTTCAGTTGATATGATTGGTTCGCTTTGTACACTTATGGCGCGTGGTGCAATTATAAGTATGTTCGTAGTTATCTTCATACTTCCATCATTGTTTGTATTATGTGATAAGCTCATTATCAATACAAGTATAGGATTTAAGCCTAAGAAGAATCAGGATATGTAATCAGAAAGATGTATGAACGGGTCAAAGGTGTATATGCCGTAACAGATATAAGAATATATCAGGAAGTAAGAAAATGGAGGAATAGTTATGGTTAAGAAGACTTTATTTAAATATAGTTCAGTATTATTAAGTGTTGTTCTTATTGCTTCAACACTTACAGGCTGTGGCACTAGCACAGCATATAATCAGACAGGCAGTGAGGTTGCAATAAGCAGTGAGGCTGCTTCTAATACAGAGAATATTATAACAAATGCTATTAAGAACGAGCTTTCAATATCAAATACAAGTACATTAAAGACAAATACAAGAGACGAGATGGTATATGTATTTGATAAGGCAGACGGAACTCAGGATCACGTTCTTGTAACAGAAAAGGTTACTGATTCTAAGGGCGAAACAACAACTAACCAGAGCACATCTGATAAGACTGCTCCTGTTTCAATAAAGGTTACTTACAAGTTAAATGGTGTTGAAACTAAGCCAGAAGATATGATTGGCAAGAGTGGTAAGGTTACTATCAGATATGACTATACTAACAATGAGAAGAAGAATATAACAGTTAATGGAAAGTCACAGATAGCTTATGTTCCATTTACTATGATTACAGGAACACTTCTTCCAACAGATAAGTTCAGTAATGTAGAAGTTACTAACGGCAAGGTAAGCAAGGTTGGCGATAATATCATTGCACTTGGTATGGCTATGCCAGGCTTAAAGGATACTTTAAACCTTAAGTTTGATGGTGAAAGCCTTGATATGGATATTCCAGAATACTTTGAAATATCAGCAGATGTAGAGGATTTCGAGCTTGATATGTCTATGTCAGTTGCTACAACAAGCACACTTAATGATATAGATACAGATGATTTCTCACTTGCTAAGCTTGAAGATAAGATGAATGAGCTTCAGTCAGCAGCTGACCAGCTTACAGATGGAACAGTTACTCTCCAGAATGGTACACAGACACTTTCTGACAGTATTCCAGCACTTACAGATGGCGTGAACCAGTTAAATGATGGTGCAAGCCAGCTTAAAGATGGTATCTATGCTTATACAGATGGTGCTACAGCTCTGGCAGCAGGTGCAGGACAGCTTAAGGATGGTATCAGTGCATACACAGCAGGAGCTAACCAGCTTGGTGCAGGTGCAGGACAGTTACAGTCAGGTTTAAAGACTTATACTGATGGTGTAGGAGCACTTAATGCAGGTTCAGGCACATTACAGAGTGGTCTTTCAACATATACAGGCGGTGTTGCCAGTGCGGCAGCAGGTGCAGTTTCATTACAGACAGGTTTAAAGGCTTATACAGATGGTGTTGCTAGTGCAGAGGCAGGAGCTTCACAATTAAATGAAGGAATAAAGAGCATTAAGACAGCACTTATTGGAAATGTTGTTAAGGAACTTGCAGCTAATTCAACAGCTTATAAGATGAATTCTGTAGCAGACTCAACAGGAAAGACTGTTATGGAGCAGGCAGCTGATTTACAGAAATTAGGAACAGCATTAGGTCTTAGTGATGTAACTATAGCAACAGACCTTAGTGATCTGGGTAAGAAGAGCAGTAGTGAGGCAGCAACAGATATATCAGCTTATTTTGTAAAGTATCTTACAGCTTATACAACTAATATAATAACAGAGACATATACAGAAGCTATGACAAGCGGTAAGCCATATTCTCCACAGGTATCACAGGCTGGTTCAAAGGATTATGTATATGTTAACCAGTTAGGACTACTTATTAAGGCTGCTGGTAATATAGGGGCTTCAAGTGCATTAGATGCAGTTGTCAGCAATCTTAGCAATAATGAAACTATTAATGCAGCATTAAAGCAGCTTACAGAAGGAAGCCAGTCATTAACAGACGGACTTGGTGAACTTGTTAAGAATAACGATACACTTAACGCAGGTGCATCACAGCTTAATGCAGGACTTGCACAGCTTAGTGGTAACAATGATACACTTAATGGTGGTATAGCACAGATAAGCGCAGGACTTGCACAGCTTAGCGATAACAATGATACACTTAATGGTGGTATAGCACAGATAAGTGCAGGACTTGCACAGCTTAACGACAATAATGATGCACTTAACGGTGGTATTGAACAGATAGCTGGTGGTTTCAGCACACTTAATTCTAACAATGAAGCTTTAAGAAGTGGTTCTACACAGCTTGCTGATGGAACATCAACACTTAAGTCATCTTCTGTAACTTTAGCAGATGGTGTAACGCAGCTTAATGATGGTGCTATAACACTTAAAGATGGTATGGCAGAATTCAATGAGACAGGTATTAAAGCTATTACAAGTCTTGTTGGTGATGATGCTGATACAGCAGTAGATACAATCAAGGAAGTAATCAAGCTTGGTCAGAATTACAACACATTCCTTGGTAAGTCAGATGGTAAGGACAATTCAGTAACATTTATATATAAGACAGCTGAATTAACTAAATAAGCTTACTTTTCCAAAACTCTCATATATAAATTATGCCGGCCCGGTCGGCGGAAAGATTAATAATCTTTCAAAAAATCCCCACAGAAGTTCATATCTGTGGGGATTTTACTATGCAGTCAGTGTGTTATAGGTTACGCTGTTAGACAGCATAGCTATATGTTAATATAATTACATAGACATTATAAATGCTATGATATGCTTTTAAAATAATCTTCAAGCCTTGTAAATGTCTTAATAAGTACAGCTGCTTCATCTTCGCTTAAATCGTCAGTAATATGTTTAATCATATCCTGATGAAATTTCATATGGTGAGTGTATGCCGCATTACCCTTTGGTGTGAGGGAAGCATATACGACACGGCGGTCTTCTTCACTTCTTGTCCTTATTACATATCCCTTTTTAACAAGTCCGTTAATGCCGACTGTAAGAGTTCCCATAGTCACGCCTAAGGCCTTGGATATTGTTCCCATAGTGCGTGGCTCTTTAATTCCGATAGCTTCAATTATGTGCATATCAGTAACTGTGATGTCAGAAAATTCATCTGTAATTAAAGCCTTTTCTTCAATGTTCATTATATCATTGAATAAAGTTACTAAAATAGAGTTCAATGATTCGTAAATGTCCATAGGTATTACTTTCCTCGCTTCAAAATATTTTTAATTATACAATGAAATGGTGTGTTAATGCAACAAAATACTGCGGTATTTGTGAGTTAATGCGTTAAATACAATTTGCAATTTTATAGGATAAGTAGTATCATTAAATGGAGTATTATTTTGACAATATAGAGCAATAAAAGTACAGATTATTGCCATAAAATATTACTTAATATCAGGTTTAAAGTTTAATGATAGATGGAGGCACGTATGAAGTTCATAGCAATTGGCGAATTGATGTTAAGATTGTCACCACCTAACTATGAGAAGATAGTTACAACCCACAATTTCATAGTTAACTATGGTGGAGCAGAAGCCAACGTAGCAGTTTCACTCGCTAACCTTGGTGTAGATTCAACATTTTTTACAGTATTACCTAACACAGACCTTGGTAAGTCTTGTATCAACTACCTTAAGGCTAATGATGTACACACTAAGCACATTATCAAGTCTGACGGAAGAATGGGACTTTATTACCTTGAAGAAGGTGTTTCAGTAAGACCTTCACAGGTAATATATGATAGAGGAAGCTCAGCATTTGCTGAATATGATTATAAGGATGTAGATTTTGAGAACATCTTAAAGGATTATGACTGGTTACATTTAAGTGGCATCACACCAGCTCTTTCATATAACTGCCGTCGTCTTATAGATAAGGCTATCAAGGCAGCTAAGAAGCTTGGACTTACGGTAAGCTTTGATCCTAATTTCAGAAGTACATTATGGTCTTTTGAAACAGCAAGGGATGTACTCAGCAGATATCTTCCATATGTAGATGTACTTATAGGTATTGAGCCTATCCATGTATACAATGCAGATGGTACAGATGTTAAGGACGGCCTTACTATGGATCCATCATTTGAGGATATGGACAGAGTATTCAAGGCTATTGATGAGCAGTACCATATGAAAGCAATTGCAAGAACAGTACGTTATGTTCATTCAGGAAGTAATAACTCTCTTAAGGCTTTCTACTATGCTGACGGAAAGACTTACGAAAGCAAGACACTCAATTTTGAGATTGTTGACCGTGTTGGTGGTGGAGATGCATTCTCTTCTGGTCTTATCTATGCTCTTATGCAGAATGACTGGAAGCACGAAGATATCGTCAATTTCGCAGTAGCTTCTTCAGTAATGAAGCACGCTATCCGCGGCGATACTAACATCACAAGCGTTGACCAGATTAAACGACTTATGAATAATGCTTCATTTGATGTGCAGAGATAATAAGCGTAGGTCATACAGAAGGAAGGTCTAAGGAAAATCAGTACTTGAATAATGATTTTCCCTAGACCTTCTTCATATGAGATTAATAACAGATAGATTATGGTTAATATACCGGAGGATATATGAAAAAAATAAAAGAACTTATGCCGGAGGCATATGATTTTAATGGAAAGCTTTCATTAAAACAGGCGATACCACTTGGACTTCAGCACGTTATGGCGATGTTTGTAGGAAATCTTACACCGTTGCTTATTATTACAGGAGCCTGTGGTATTGGAGCAGGAAGTGAGTATGCATCTATTCAGGTTGCACTTTTACAGAATGCTATGATTATAGCTGGTATTGTAACACTTATACAGTTGTTTTCAATTGGACCTGTTGGAGGCAAGGTGCCTATTATTATGGGTACAAGCTCTGGATTTATCGGAGTATTCAGCAGTATAACAAAGGTTATGGGAGGCGGAGTATTAGCCTATGGTGCAATTATGGGAGCATCCATTATAGGTGGTCTTTTTGAAACTGTGCTTGGTGCATTTATTAAGCCTTTAAGAAGATTTTTCCCATCAGTTGTAACAGGAACTGTTGTGCTTTCTATTGGACTGTCACTTATTTCTGTTGGTATCAATTCATTCGGTGGTGGAAACGGGGCTAAAGACTTTGGCTCATTAGAGAATCTGTTTCTGGCGTTTGTTGTGCTTATTGTTATATTATTCGTTAAGCACTGGACAAAGGGATATCTTAGTTCATCATCTATACTGATTGGAATTATAGTTGGTTATATTGTAGCAGCTATTATGGGCTGTGTGCTTCCACATACAGCAGTTAATGCTGAGGGAGTTGAATATACTAAGTCATGGGTACTTAACTGGAATAAGGTTGCAGAAGCTAAGTGGATTGCGATTCCTAAGTTCATGCCAGTTAAGCCAGTGTTTGACTTAAGAGCAATACTTCCTGTGCTTGTTATGTTTGTTGTAACAGCAGTAGAAACTGTTGGAGATATATCAGGTGTTATGGTCGGTGGAGTAGGAAGAGAAGCGACAGATAAAGAACTTTCAGGCGGAGTTATGTGTGATGGTTTAGGTTCATCGCTTGCAGCACTTTTCGGTGTGCTTCCTAATACATCATTCAGCCAGAATGTTGGCCTTGTTGCAATGACTAAGGTTGTTAACAGAATTGCACTTGCATCTGGTGCTGTATTCCTTATATTATGTGGTCTTATTCCTAAGCTTGGAGCATTAATATCAATCATGCCACAGTCAGTACTTGGTGGTGCGGCAGTTATGATGTTCTCATCAATTATTGTAAGTGGTATCCAGCTTATCACTAAGGAGCCGCTTGATGCAAGAAGGCTTTCTATTGTATCGGTTGCACTTGGTGTAGGCTATGGTATGGGTGTAAGCCCTGCAATCCTTGCACATACACCACAGGCAGTACAGCTTATGTTTGGTGAGTCTGGTATTGTTCCAGCAGCATTTGTAGCAATATTACTTAACATAATTCTTCCTAAGGATAAAGCTGAGGAAACGGTTAAAGAAGTTGTTTCAGAAGAAGCAGCAACAATAAAGGAAAAGGCTGTAACTAAATAAGGTACAGCAATTAGCGAAGATACCGGGAAAGACGAATAAGGTCATCAGGAGTATCAATATCATATAATTCATATTCATCCTGTGCAGGAACTAAAACAACCTGTGCAGGATGTTTTTTTGCAATAAAGCCGCCACCCTTGCCCTGTGGAAGTGTAAGGAGCTCATTATAATAGCACTCAGGAAATATTACTGGTGCGCCTGCGTTTTCGTTGAAGGCAAGCCGGCATATCTTATTATTATTATTAATATTATTATTATTGAAATAATTATTATTGGCATTGCTGGATTTATCTGTGCTGTTACAAGCAAAATAACTGCTGTTGTAGTAAATAAATAAAAGGCACAGCAGCTGAAGGCTTGTCTTAGTGATAAGCGGCTGGTCTGATGGAAGAAATAATATCCCTTGGGTGCAGTTGTTTTTCTGGCAGCAGGCTTCATTTAGAATATGGGAAACACCAAGGCGTACCATATCATTTCTGTAAGGCATACTGTGTTTTATACAATGTATATGTTTCTGTTCACATATCTGTACAAGCTCATCATGTCTGGTTACGGCAAGCGTTTCATAAAAGTCTGCGAAACGACTTATATTTATTGCATTTTCAAAGAGAGTGTTGTTGTTGAAGGAGGCTAAAAGCTTATTTGTACCGAATCTTTTTGACATACCAGAGGCCATAATAATGCATGAAATAGAGCTGAAGGTATTATCAATATCGATTAAAAGTACATCAGATCTGCTTTTAATACTGTCAAGAAATTCTGTGGATTGTTTTCTGATGACCGCTAATACGCGTGAGTTATCAAGAAGACTTTTAATGTTCTCCTGAAAAGGGATACAGGAGCTTTCCAGATAACCAAGCTCGTCAATAACAAATACACTATCAGCAGAGGTCATAAGATGCTTCATAATGGCAGGACAGGCGCAGTTAATAAAGCCATCCTCTACGGAGGTCATGTTGTTGCCTTTTTTAGGGGAAACAGGAGTGAGTGTACGTGGTCTGCCAATCACATATTCTTTTCCATCATCTATAAGATTAGATTTAATAACAACTTCTGGTGTGTCTGTTCTGCGGCTTAGCAGATAATTGAAAAAATCAGACATATCCATAGTTTCTTCAATCTGGTTTAAAATGTTGTTTAACAGATATGATTTGCCACTTCCCCGGTCTCCCGTAATAAAAAGATGTTTTTTATCTGACATCTTAAAAAATGTAATTACAGCCAAAGCATCTAAATAACAATTATCCATAGAATAAATAAGTCACCTCGTTTCACTAAATGATTTTATAACGTATGTGTGTCTGGTGAGAATAGACATTTATACGCAGTATAGGTATAGGTCTATAATGCCACAACTACGCGGTGGGTTTTATGGTTAATGTCAGTACATTCAATGACATTAATATTATCATATATAAGAGACATCTTTTCATTAATAATATCAAGAGAGTCTGTATGTGTATTAATGGTGCTAAGGATTGTCCCAGACTTCATAAGAAGTATATTATCGCAGTATTCTAAAGCAAGCTCAGGGCTGTGAATACACATTAGGGCGCATCTGCCATCGGATACAATACTTCTTATGTGCTGCATAAGAAGATGACGGTTAGAAAAATCAAGTGCACTATCCGGTTCATCGAGAAGAAGCAGTGGGGAAGCCTCTATTATGGTGCGTGCCAGAATACATAACTGCTTCTGCCCTTCGCTTAAAGCTAAGAAGTCTGATTCGTATAAACCCTTAAGTCCAACCATATCAATAGCTTTATCCACACGCCTGAGCATATCTGTGGTGTAGCCTCCAAGTATGTGCATATGAGGATTGAAGCCAAGCAGACATACATCCCTGACGGTCATGCTTATAGTAAGATTGTTTCTTTGGGGAATGTAGCTTATGAGCTGTGCCTTTTTTTTAACAGAGAGGTTTTCAAGTAAGTGTTCATTAAGCTGACATTTTCCGTTGTGTTTTATAAGTCCCATGATGGCCTTAATAAGAGAGGTTTTACCACAGCCGTTATTGCCAATAACAGCATTAAGCTGTCCAGGCATAAGGTCAAAGCTTACGTTATCAACCGCACAGGTGCTGCCGTAATATACTGATATTCCGTCTGCGGAAAATGTATTATTGAATAAATCGGACATCATAACGCCTCCTTTTTATTAGCTCTGATAAGCAGAATGATAAGCAGTGGAGCACCAAGAAGTGAGGTAAATATACTGACTGGCAGCTCTGATGGGGATACACTTCTTGCCAGTATATCAGCAAGTGTCAGTAAAATAGCTCCTGTGAAGCCACTTGTTATGTATGTAAATATGTCATTACGCTTTGTAAGAAGTCTGGCAATATGAGGTGCGATAAGTCCGATAAAGCTTATAAGCCCCGTAACACATATTATTGATGATACGATAAGAGTAGCAAGCATTAATATAATAAAACGCAGACTTGTCACATTTACACCTAGCGATACAGCTTCCTCTTCGCTTGTAGAGAGAATGAGAACCTGTCTGTATAACATAGCCATTATAATAAAGCCGGTAAGTGTTGTGAAGAAGGGAATAGCAAGGCTGTCCCTTGAAATACCATTAAGGCTTCCCATAATCCAGTATTCGATTGAAGCAAGCTGTTTTTCGGGATCTGCAGCAAGCTTTAGAAACATAAGTATAGTCTGTGCCACAGAATGAATAGCTATACCGGCAAGCACGATTGTATAACTGTTTCTGCCAGGGACAAGATAAGCCGTAAGCAGAGTTATTATGAGTGCTGTAACAGCTCCGATAAAAGCAGATATGGAGATGACTGGAACACAAGCAGAAACTGCGACTATTGCAAGAGCAGCACCGGCACTTGCACCGGAGGAAACGCCAACGATATCGGGAGAAGCCAGAGGGTTTTTAAATATAAGCTGATATATATAACCTGATATTGAAAGCCCAAAACCACCTATAACACCCATAAGGGCGCGGGGAAGCCTGAGCCTTTTAAAGACCATAATAGACATAGTATCACCAGACAGTAAGCTCTTTAATGTGAGTGGATACTGTCCGGTAATGACAGAACATACAAGTACCGCCAGAAGAAGCAGTACCTGTATGACTGATAAAAGTATAATTTTGTTCCGGTAATTAGAAGTATTTTTGAACATAAATCATCCTTATTTAGCAGGTGTGAATCCATAAAAGCTTTCATAGAATTTAGTTACACATTCTTCATAGAAATCATTAGTAACCTTTTCTGGGTGAAGAACAGAGGCAATATATATGCTTCCTAAGAAGCTTGCTGGTACAGGTGAATCCCATGCTTCTATATCACCAGGAAGTTTTACAACCTTTTTATTCTTAACAGCATTGCAGTCTGCAAGATTAGCATCATTTATAACGTCATCTACTGAGTAAGTTGCATCGGCAGCTATTATAATGTAATCAGGGTTCCAGGCAAGAAGCTGTTCATATGAAACATTTGCCCAGTAAGTATCTGTAAGCTCAGAGGCTGCATTCTTTCCGCCTGCATTGCTAAGTAATGTGTTCTGATACATCTTGCTTCCGGCTGTTGAAAGAACAGAGCTGTTGCCCGCAAGATATACTAAAGGAGTGCTCTCACCTGCAAGCTTGGCTTTATTATCAGCTAAAAATGTATCGATAGAATTGTTAAGTGCATCAGAGCGTCCGATTGTGTTAGTTATTTTACCAACAAGTGTTATACATTCCTTAAGGAGCGTTGCATCCTCAGGATTAACAACAACAGCCTTGATACCAAGACCTTCAAGTGTATCTGCAGCTTTTTTTAACTTCATAGGAAGGAATACAACATCAGGTGCTGCTGCAACACAGGCTTCTGTGTTGAATTCCTTAGCTGTTCCCATATTAGGGAGACTTACAATGGATGGAGCTGCAAGCTTATAGATGTTTCGTGTATTAGCCTTAGCTTCGATTCCCACAAGCTTATCCTTTAATCCAAGTGCAAGGAGAAGACTTGTAGAGATATAGTAAGATGAAGCAATCTTTTCAGGTGCTTTTTCAAAAGTTACTGTTCGTCCTGCCTGGTCGGTAACAGTAAGAGGGTAGCTTGTGCTTACCTCGTTGAATTGTGACATGACATCAAAGGCTGATGTTGAAGCAGCCTGTGTAGTACTGTCGTTTGCAGCAGAACTGCCACATGCTACAGTTGATATAAGCATGAGCACTGCAAGGACTAAAGCAGTTAATCTTTTAAAATTCTTCATATTTATCCTCATTTCTACTTTATTTTTACACATTTTTTATGTTGGCCAGAATATATCTGACAGCAACAGTTAAAAGAAGTGCGCGAATGAATTTTATCAGATTGACAAGGCTTTTACAAGTCAGTATAGTTATATTATGATGATACCAGGGGCAAAAGGTCTAAACCCACATGAGCTTGCTCATAGGTGGGTGAAAGACTTTGGGACCCGCCCCGATATGAGCATAAAAGTGGGATGGTAATCCCACGATATGCGAATATTGGGGAGAATTGTGGGAGTGCGTAGCACGGAACAATTCGTAGGTATCAAAGTCGGGGGCTTTTGACCCCGACATCATTATGATGTAATTAAGAAACGGTCAGAAAAGAGGTTAAATGTTGTTTGAGCTGCACAGCAGGACTTTTATTTCTGGCATAAGTATGATCAAAATGAGGAGTTTTTATGCTTAATATACAGAATTATAAGAAAGTAGAAAGTATTGAAGAGGCCTACGAGCTTAACCAGAAGAAGGCTAACAGAATTGTCGGCGGCATGATGTGGATGCGTATGGGTGATAACAGGATCAATACCGCGATTGATATGTCCGGATTGGGACTAGATAAGATTGAAGAGACAGATGAAGAATTTAAGATTGGATGTATGACATCACTAAGACAGTTGGAAAACCATAAGGGGTTTAATGAGTATACGAATGGCTGCGCTAAGGAAGCACTAAGGCATATTGTTGGCGTGCAGTTTAGAAATCTTGCAACAGTTGGTGGAAGCATATATGGAAGATATGGATTTTCTGATGTTCTTACATTATTAATTGGACTTGATTCATACGTTGAATTATATAAGGGTGGAATAGTTTCCCTAAAGGAGTATGCGGCAAAAAGCTATGACAGGGATATTATTGTAAGCATTATAGTTAAGAAAAAGCCAGTCAAGATGTTTTATGAGGCAGTAAGAATAACAGAAACAGACCTTCCGGTTCTTACCTGTGCTGGCGTGGGCTTTAGCGGTTCGGGTGAATATAATATGTGCATAGGTGCAAGACCGGGAAGAGCTGTTGTTGTAGAAGATAAGGAAGGTATTCTTAAGGGCGTAGTAAATGATGAGACTATAGAGAGCTTCGCCAGATATGTAAGGGAAAATGTTTCTACAGAGAGTAATATGCGTGGAAGTGCTGAATACAGAAGCCATCTGGCAGAAGAGCTTACCAAGAGAGCATTAAGGGCTGTAAATAATTAATAATTAGTTATTGATTATTAATAGCTGAGGTATTATTTATATAGATTTGTTTATATATCGATTTATTAGTGTATGGATTGGAGAATATATGTTAGTAGATATTAAGTTAAATGGAAAGTCAGTCAAGGCAGATGTTGCCTGCGATATGACTCTTTATGATTTCGTGAGGGAGCATGGCTGTTATAGTGTAAAATGTGGCTGTGAGACTTCTAACTGCGGACTGTGTACGGTATTTCTTAACGATAAACCAGTGCTTTCATGTTCGGTTCTTGCTGTAAGAGCAGATAAATGCAGCGTTACAACGCTTGAAGGTTTACAGGAGGAGGCCGCAGAATTCGTTACATTTATAGCTGACCAGGGGGCAGAGCAGTGTGGCTTCTGTAATCCGGGCTTTGTTATGAATTCTATTGCACTCTTTAGGGAGAATCCTTATCCTGATGAAGATGAGATAAAGGAGTTTCTTTCAGGAAATCTGTGCAGATGTTCAGGGTATGAAGGCCAGTTAAGAGGAATTCTGGATTACCTCAGGGTAAAAAAGGCTAAGGAAGCCAGTGTGGAAAATAAAGAAAATATGGCAGAGGAGGTGAAGTAATGAAGTCGGTTAATAAAGCGGTAAGAAAAAAGGATGCAATGGAGCTGCTTCTTGGAAAGCCAGTATATACAGATGATATTGCACCAAAGGATTGTCTTGTTGTAAAGCTTCTGCGTTCACCATATGCCAACGCATATGTTAAGAGCATTAATACAGATATTGCAATGAAGGTACCCGGAATAGAGGCAATATATACATATAAGGATGTTGACCAGAATATGAAGCGTTTTACCTGTGCCGGTCAGACGTATCCTGAGCCAAGTCCTTATGACAGGCTTATTCTTGATAAACATGTAAGATTCATAGGTGATCCGGTTGCGATTGTTGCGGGAGTGGATGAGCGCTGTGTTGATAAGGCAATGAAGCTTATTAAGGCAGAGTATGAGGTACTTGAGCCAGTGCTTGACTTTACAAAGGCAAAGGATAATGAGATACTTGTTCATCCGGAGGATAACTGGGAAGCAATGTGTCCTGTCGGAGCTGATAATAAAAGAAATCTATGTGCACATGATGAGTGCAGTAATGGTGATATAGATAGGGTGCTTGAGAGCTGTGATATTGTAATTGACAGGACATATCATACAAAGGCATGCCAGCAGAGTATGATGGAGACCTTCAGGACATTCTGTACAATCGATACTTATGGAAGACTTCATGTTGTAAGCTCTACACAGATAGTATTTCATTGCAGAAGAATCATATCACACGCACTTGGAATATCTCCATCAAAGATACGTGTTACAAAGCCTAGAATAGGTGGTGGTTTTGGCGCAAAGCAGACCTCAGTTTCAGAAATATATCCGGCATTTGTTACATGGAAGACTAAGAAGCCAGCTATGATTATATTCTCAAGGGAAGAATCATTGTCAGCTTCATCTCCAAGACACGAGATGCAGATGCATGTAAGGCTTGGTGCAACTAAGGATGGTATCGTAAAAGGAATAGATTTATATACTCTGTCTAACACAGGAGCTTATGGGGAGCATGGACCAACGACAGTAGGTCTTTCAGGACACAAGTCAATACCGTTATATGGAAAGGCAGAGGCATTCCGTTTTGTAAGTGATGTTGTATACACGAATGTTATGTCAGCAGGAGCGTACAGAGGTTATGGTGCCACACAGGGGCTTTTTGCCGTTGAATCTGCTGTAAATGAGCTTGCTGATAAGCTGCATATGGATCCTTTTGAAATAAGATTTAAAAACATAGTTAAGGAGGGCGATGTAATGCCTGCTTACTATGGTCAGGTAAATACAAGCTGTGCGCTTGACAGATGCTTAGCAAAGGTTAAAGAGATGATTAAATGGGATGAGAAGTATCCTATGAGAAAGATATCTGATACGAAGGCACGTTTTGTCGGAATGGGTATGGCTATGCAGGGCTCTGGTATATCAGGTGTGGATGTGGGAAGTGCCACACTTAAGCTTAATGATGAGGGTGTGTATACAATGAATATCGGTGCTGCTGATATGGGAACAGGCTGTGATACAATACTTGCACAGATTGCTGCGGAGGTGCTTGAGTGCAGTACTGATGACATAAGTGTATTCGGTGCTGATACTGATATATCACCTTATGATTCAGGATCATATGCATCAAGTACAACATATGTTACCGGAAAGGCTGTTGAGAACTGTGCCTTAGAGCTAAGAAACAGAATCGAAAGTCTTGGAGCAAAGCTTATAGGCTGTGATAAGAGTGAGGTTACATTTGACGGAAGCTGTGTAAGCTGTGAGGCTGGAGAGCACAAGGGTGCATCAGTAAGTCTTTGTGATATAGCAACAGCTTCTATGTGTGGCAATGATATGGCACTTTCTGTTACTAATACACATACATCACCTATTTCACCACCACCATTTATGGTAGGTGCAGCTGAGGTTGAAGTTGACCTTGTTACAGGCGAAAGCAGGGTTGTAGAATATGATGCATGCGTTGACTGTGGAACACCGGTTAATCCTAATCTTGCAAGAGTACAGGCAGAAGGCGGAATCCTTCAGGGAATTGGTATGGCAATGTCTGAAAATATCACATATTCTGATAAGGGAAAGCTTTATGAGAACTCATTCCTGCAATATAAGATACCATCAAGGATGGATATTGGACATATTAATGTTGAGTTTGAAAGCAGCTTTGAGAATGCTGGGCCATTTGGTGCTAAGTCAATAGGAGAGGTTGTAATAAATACACCACTTCCGGCTGTGACAGATGCACTAAGCCACGCAGCAGGAAAGAGGTTCTATGAGCTGCCTATAACACCGGAGCAGATTGCGATGGCGAGGGCAGAGAATAATTAGGATTATAACACAGATAAGATAAAAAATAAGACGGCACGATTTATTTCTGGATAAAGGGAATAGTCGTGCTGCTTTTTATGTTTATAAATAAAGTAAAAGCTTGAAGAAATGGACAAAATAAGTGAAAATAGTTTTGAAGAAACGGTCATAATGAGCAAAAATAATCTTGAAGAAACGGACAAAATACGCCAAAACAACTTTGAAGAAATGGGCAAAATGAGTGAAAATAATCTTGAAGAAACGGTCAAAATAAGAGATAATAATATTGAAGAAAGTTACATTATAATATGTATTATATAAAGAAATCAGGGGTGCTTTTAGCACGGTAAAGAATAATGACAATGATATAGTATAGTTCTGAAAGGGGAAGACTATGAATTTTAAAAGAAAAGTATATAGTAGATTGTTAGAATGGAAGGAAAAGTATTCGGATAAATATGCGGTGTTGTTAGAGGGGGCGAGACGAGTTGGTAAGTCTACAATCGCCCAAAGCTTTGGAGAAAATGAATATGACTCGTGTATTCTTATTGATTTTTCAAAAGCAACAGCTAATATATTGGAGTGTTTTGATGATATAGCAAATCTAAATATATTTTTTTTAAGATTGCAGGCGGAAACAGGTATAACATTATATGAGCATAAATCGCTGATTATATTTGATGAAGTCCAGCTATTCCCGAAAGCAAGACAGGCAATAAAACATCTTGTTGCAGATGGAAGATACAGTTATCTGGAAACTGGTTCCCTAATATCTATAAAGAAAAATGTAAAGGATATTTTAATTCCATCGGAGGAAATGAAAATACAGGTGTATCCAATGGATTATCAGGAGTTCTGTGATGCAACGGGGGGAAACTATGAACTTCTTTGTCAGATATACAATACAGGTAAGGCTATTGGACAGCCAACTAATCGTAAACTGATGAGAGATTTAAGAATATATATGGCAGTAGGTGGTATGCCTCAGGCAGTTGAAGCTTACATAGAGGGTAAGAATTTCTCTGAAATTGATATGGTCAAAAGGCAGATTATATCATTATATGAAGAAGATTTTAAAAAGATTGATGGTTCTGGAAGAATCTCTGCATTATATCACTCAATTCCGGCACAGCTTGCAAAGGATTCAAAAAAATACAGGATTACCGCGGCAATAGGAAAGAAGAATAATTCAAAAACAGAAGAATTATTATATGAGCTGATTGATTCAAAGACTGTCTTACCTTGTTATAATTCAACTGATCCAAGGGTAAGCCTGACAGATACAAAGGACTTTGACAGTTATAAATTGTATCTGTCGGATACTGGATTATTTATTACATTAATGTTTATAGACCGTCCAGTCACAGAAAATAATGTATATGCGAAGCTGCTTTCTGATAAGCTGCCAGCTAATCTGGGCTATTTATATGAGAATCTTATTGCACAGATGATTACAGCAGCGGGAAGGGAACTTTATTATCACACTTGGGAAAAAGACAAAAGCACACATTATTATGAGGTTGACTTTCTGATTTCTGAGGGAAGTAAAGTAAATGCCTTTGAAATTAAGTCATCAGGGGCAGGAAAGCACGAATCTATAAAACAGTTTTATAAAAAATTTTCAAAGAATGTAAGTAAGATATATTTAATATCACAAAAAGATGTTGGAAAAGAAGAAAATTTAATGCTGAAACCATTTTATTTAATGCCATTTCTCATAAAGTAGATGACTATTTTACATTATAAAATACAGGAGTAAAAATTATGCCTAATATATTAATTGTAGAAGATGATATAAATATTAATAACCTTCTTTGTGAGGTGCTTATGAAGGCTGGTTATACGTGTGAACAGGCATTTTCAGGAACAGAAGCAAAGCTGCTTCTTAATATAAAAGAAAAGGCTTATACGCTTGTACTGCTTGACTTAATGCTGCCTGGTGCAAGTGGTGAAGAGGTTTTAAAAGAAATAAGAAAACATGGAAGGCTTCCGGTGATTGTGCTGACTGCAAAGGATAGTATAGATGATAAAATCGGAGTGCTGACGGACGGAGCAGATGATTATATAACAAAGCCCTTTGAGATTAGAGAGGTACTGGCACGTATTCAGGTGCAGCTTCGTCATATAGAGGTGGAAACAAAAGGTGCAGCAGAGGTGGAAACGAAGGTAGAAGCAGAGGCAGAAACAGAAGTAAAAACAAAGGCTGGTATACAAAAAGGACAAGGCAGCGGAAGGCTTGAGTTCAGGGATATGGTGCTTACACGCTCTACCTTTGAGGTAAGTATCGGTGGCAGGGTGCTTCCTAAGATTACAAAACAGGAATTCGCAATACTGGAATTACTGCTTAAAAACCCGAAGCAGGTGTTTAGCAAGGAGGATATATTCGAATATGCGTGGGATGAGCCATATATGGGTGAAACAAAGACTCTTGATGTGCATATAAGCAATATCAGGAAGAAAATAAAGACCGTTACATCTGATGAATATATAGAAACAATCTGGGGGATTGGATATCGCCTGCATGAATAATTTACTCTTTTTTTACTATTTATTTGCGATTGATTAGGATTTATTTTTTATGATAAGAGCAGTTAAGAAAAGGAGGAAAAAGCTTTGAGTGAATTATTATTGCAGACAAGGAATCTGACTAAGCAGTATGGCAGACACAGGGCGGTTGATGATGTAAATATGCACATTAAAAAGGGTGCGATATATGGCTTTATTGGAAGAAATGGAGCCGGTAAAACGACCTGTCTTAAGATGATTAGCGGATTGTCAACACCGTCTTATGGCGAAATAGAAATGTTTGGGTATAAGGGAAAGGACTTACAAAAGGTACGTTCAAGAGTAGGGTGTCTTATAGAAGCTCCCGGACTTTATGGCAATATGTCGGCATATGACAATCTGAACATTAAATGTAAGCTTACAGGGATTAAGAAAAAAGGATATATAGATGAGCTGTTAAAAACAGTGGGCCTTGATACTGTTGGAGAAAAGAAAACAAAGCATTATTCGCTTGGAATGAAGCAGCGCTTAGGAATTGCTCTTGCACTTGTAGGCGAGCCTGACCTGCTTATTCTTGATGAGCCGATTAATGGACTTGATCCGCAGGGAATAGTGGAGGTGCGTGAAACCATCCAGAAGCTTGCTAAGGAGCGAGGTATGACAATATGTATTTCAAGTCATATTCTGGAGGAATTATCAAAGATTGCTACAGATTATGGCATTATTCATAATGGATGCCTTGTGCAGGAGCTTACAAGAGAAGAGCTTATGAAAAAATGCAGTGAGCGTATAGAGCTTACACTTGATAATCCTAAGCAGGCTATTCCTGTGCTTGATGATATGGGCTTTAGCAGCTATCAGGTTATAGATAAAGAACATATTCATATATTTGAAAGACTGGGAGAAAGTGCCAGGCTGAATATGGAGCTTGCAAAGGCGGGAATTCCAGTTAAGGGAATATCTATTACAAGTGAAGAACTTGAGAATTATTTCTTAAGGCTTACAGGGGGTGACAATCGTGCTTAATATGATAAAGATGGATGTATACAGAATGTTTCGTACAAAGAGTATGTATGTAATATGGATTATATTGCTGGCATCAGCACTGCTTACCTCATTTCTTTCAAAAATAGATTATGATGCAGTTAATAAAGAGTGGGAGAGGCAGCAGGCAGTAGAAAGTCAGACAGATATAGATGGTCAGACAGTTGATGTGGTAAATGCACAAGACATAGAGGAACAACAGGCAGATAACAGCAACAAGGAACAGCTTTCGCAGCAGAATACAGATAATGTCAATATTGGTATGAGTGTGGAATTACCTACGGAGCCAGGGAAGAAGGTTACGGTAATGGATGTTTTCTTTTCTAATGCACAGGGAAAGTTTTATGCACTTTTTCTTGTAATATTTGCGGTTATGTTTGCAACAGCAGATATTAAGAGCGGTTATATTAAGAATATTGGTGGACAGGTGTCACAAAGGGGGATGCTTATTGTTTCAAGGGCAGTTGCGCTTGCCTTATTTACAGCAATTACCTTTGCAGGGATATTTGTATTCCAGGCAGCAGCGAATATGCTTGCGTTTAAATGTGTGGTGTGGGGTAACTGGAAAGAGATTATACCTTATTTCTTAACAGAACTTATGCTTCATTATGCGTTTGTGTTAATATGTATGGCGATAGCAGTTATAATTAAGAATAATGTTATAAGCATGACATTATCGGTATGTCTTACCATGAATATAATGAGCATTGTGTATGCCCTTATAGATTATGTGGGCAATAGAGTGGGACTTCATAACTTCAATATATATAAGTATACAGTAACTGGAAGGATGGCAATGCTTCCTATGAATGCAGGTAGGGACGATGTTATTAGTTCAATGTGTGTGGCAGCCACATTTATTGTTATAATGCTGTCATTAAGCAGTTATATTTTTCAGAAAAGGGATATTTAGAGAATGAGGATTATTATTGGAATATTAGCAGTAATAATTATTATACAGGCATTTATTATGTGGAAATACCAGCGGCAGATTAAGGACATCTGCCGCCAGTTGTCGTTTCTTATGGAACATGATAGTAACAAGCTGATTCAACGTGAAATAGATATGGGAGGAATAGGTGAGCTTTCAGATAAATTGAATGAACTACTTGACCTGCGTAAAAAAGAAAGAAACGAGTACAGAAAAAAAGAAGAGCTGATAGCAGACACATATACTAATCTTTCACACGATATAAGGACACCGCTTACATCGCTGGATGGGTATTTCCAGCTTATAGAGGAATGTGACAATATAGATGACCAGAGGAGATATCTTGATATAATCAGAGAAAGGCTTAACAGCCTCAATGAAATGCTGGAGGAACTTTTTACATTCACTAAGCTGAAAAATGATTCGTATAAGCTGGAGCTTACGGATTGTTGTATGAACAGAATATTAAAAGAAACTGTCTTTTCTTATTATGATGAATGGAAGAAGCAGGGCATCTGCCCGGATATTAGTATTACTGAGGAAATGCTGTATATATCAGGTAATAAGCAGGGCTTAAGGAGAGTTATACAGAATGTCATAAAAAATGGTCTTGATCATGGGGAAAAGAATATAAGTATCAAGCTTACCCGTGAGGATAATCACGCCTTGCTTAAAATCAGCAATTATACAGAACATCCTGAAAATATTGACTTAAGCCATGTGTTTGAGCGTTTTTATAAAGCGGATGTTGCAAGAGGCAGAGCCTCAACCGGACTGGGTTTATCTATTGCAAAAGAGCTTGTGGAGCGTATGAATGGAGATATAAGTGCAAGAATACAGGGAAATGATTTTATTATTGAGATAAAAGTTCCGCTTGTGGTATAACGAACACAATAGTGCTCATCTTAAAAGTTCCTTACGGAACTTTGTATGTGCGCTGAAAAGCTGCACAAATATTGTGGTATAATATGTATGAAAAAATAATAAAAATATTATACTACGCATTGATAAAAAAATAACAAAGTGATATAAATGTAAAAGAAACAGGGGCTGTTACGGAGAAATTATATATAGAATATGCTGATTCGTTTAATGAATGGGGAATACTACAAGTTCAATAATAAAGGGAGACATGCGCATGAAAAATATAAAAGAAATAGGGGATTTTTTTATAAATCTGAATGAATATGTATATGCAACAGATATAGAAACCAATGAGATTGTATATATGAATCATAAAGCATTGGAAGCGTATGGCTTGGAATCAATAGAGGATATAAAAGGCCTGAAGTGCTATGAGGTATTACAAAAAGCTTCTGTTAAATGTGGAATGTGCAACAACAGCAGGCTTCTGCCTGGAGCCTTTGATGAATGGCGTTATTATAATCCTGTATTAGATAAGTATATGATAATAAAGGATACACTGATAGAGGGCGAAGGGAACAGAAAGTACAGGCTGGAAATAGGCATAGATATAAGTGAAGAGCTTGCACAGGATAAGCTTATCCAGAAGTATAGAGAAACTGAGGCACTTGTCAATGAGGGCTTAAGAGAGGCACTTGCAGCAGATACACCTGATGAAACGATTAACACACTTCTTGGGTATATAGGTAAAGCACTTAATGGAGAAAGAACTTATATATTTGAAAAAAATATATATGGCAGAGATGATAATACATATGAGTGGACGGCAGATGGAATAAGGTCAGAGAAGGATAATCTTCAGAATCTGCCTCCAGAGGTATGTGCTAACTGGTATAAGTGTTTTGAAAAAGGCGTAAACATCGTAATTCAGGATATTGAAGAAATAAAGGATAGTGATTCCCTGCAATATGATAATTTAAAAAGACAGGGTATTCATTCAATAATTGCAATTCCTATATATAACGAAGGAAATGTTGTTGCATTTATGGGAATAGGCAATCCGCCACTGCTTACACTTAAATATGCCTTAAGTATACTTGAGATTATGAGTGCTTTTATTATATCGTGTATAAAGCGCAGGAATATGATGAGAAAGCTTGAGGATATGAGCTATAAGGACGCACTGACCAATATAGGAAACCGTTTTGCAATGAGTGCATGTGTAGAGAGTATAGATGAAAAACAGAGCATAGGTGTTGTTTACTGTGATGTTACAGGACTGAAATATGTGAACGATACAATGGGACACGAGGCAGGCGACAGACTTATTCTTAACGCCTGTGGATGTCTTACGGATGTGTTTGGAGAAGATAAGGTGTTCCGTATAGGTGGGGATGAGTTCCTTGTAATCTGTACACAGATAGACGAGAATACATTAATAAAGCGTATAACAGAGTTAAAAGAACTAATGAAAGAGCGTTCTGTGAATATGGCAGCCGGTGTTATCTGGAGGGAGAACGTAATAACAGGCTTTAGCGAAATATTACGTGAGTCTGAGGAGCTGATGTATGCTGATAAAGCACAATATTATAAAGAAAAAGGTGTTGAACGCAGAAAAGGACGGGCATAGCAGGGCTAAAGCAATACATATAACACAATAACAGGAAATTTTGTGATAAATTATAATAAATAATACAGCTTAATTATTGACATTTTAAGATCAATTATATACAATCACATTATCTGCGATGACGAAGACAGTAGATTATGAAAGAAAGCGATAGCGAGCCGGGATGGTGGAAGCCGGTGTGAGTAGAGCATAGTTGAATATCACTTCCAAGCATCCTTGCAGAACTTTGTAGTATGATATTATTGGTAACATTAAGGATAGTATTATATTACGAAAAGTAAGTAAGGACGGTAATCCTACCGTTACAAGGGACGCATATGATGGTATGTCGTAATTGATATAGGTTAAGTTGATTCAGCCCCTGTCGTATTACGGCAGGGGCTTTTTTGCATATGTAACGACATTTGTTACAGCACCAATAAAGCAAGCTGACATCGTTACGATTAAGTAAATGATTTGAAAGGAGTAACACAATGGTATACGAGAAAGTTTCATCAGATATGAATTTCGTAGACAGAGAAAAACAGGTCGAAAAGTTCTGGAAGGATAATGATATATTCCAGAAGAGTATTGATAACCGCAAGAAGGGGGAGACATATACATTTTATGATGGACCTCCTACAGCTAATGGTAAGCCACATATCGGACATGTTCTTACAAGAGTTATAAAGGATATGATTCCAAGATATAGAACAATGAAGGGTTATATGGTTCCACGTAAGGCCGGATGGGATACACACGGACTTCCAGTTGAGCTTGAGCTTGAGAAGGAATTAGGTCTTGACGGCAAGGAACAGATTGAAGAGTATGGTCTTGAGCCATTTATCAAGAAATGTAAGGAAAGCGTATGGAAATACAAGGGTATGTGGGAGGATTTCTCATCTACAGTTGGTTTCTGGGCTGATATGGATAACCCATACATCACATATGATGATAACTTCATCGAGTCTGAATGGTGGGCTTTAAAGCAGATATGGGATAAGGGTCTTTTATACAAGGGCTTTAAGATTGTTCCTTACTGCCCACGTTGTGGAACACCACTTTCATCACACGAAGTAGCACAGGGCTATAAGGCTGTTAAAGAGCGTTCAGCAGTAGTACGTTTTAAGTGTGTAGGCGAAGATGCATATTTCCTTGCATGGACAACAACACCTTGGACACTTCCATCTAACGTGGCACTCTGCGTGAACCCAGAAGAAACATACGTTAAAGTTAAGGCAGCAGACGGCTATACTTACTATATGGCAGAAGCACTTCTTGATAAGGTACTTGGTGGACTTGCAGTTAAGGCAGGTCAGACAGTAGGCGGAAATGTTATCGAAGAAGGTAAGGAAGCTGGAAGCGGCGCTGGCGTTGACTACGAAGTATTAGAAACTTACAAGGGTAAAGACCTTGAATATAAAGAATATGAGCCATTATATCAGTGTGCGGCAGATGTTGCAGCTAAGCAGCACAAGAAGGGACATTTTGTTACATGTGATGACTATGTAACTATGTCAGATGGTACTGGTATCGTTCATATTGCACCAGCATTTGGTGAAGATGATGCCAAGGTTGGACGTAAGTATGACCTTCCATTCGTACAGTTTGTTGACGGAAAGGGTGAACTTACAAAGGAAACACCATATGCAGGACTTTTCGTTAAGAAGGCAGACCCAGAAGTACTTAAAGACCTTGATAAAGAGGGCAAGTTATTCGATGCTCCTAAGTTCGAGCATGATTATCCATTCTGCTGGAGATGTGATACACCACTTATCTACTATGCAAGAGAATCATGGTTTATTAAGATGAGTGACCCAGAAGTTAAGGCTAACTTAATAGCTAATAATAAGACAATCAACTGGATACCAGAAACAATCGGAACTGGACGTTTTGGTGCATGGCTTGAAAATGTTCAGGACTGGGGAATTTCACGTAACAGATACTGGGGTACTCCTCTTAATATCTGGGTATGTGATGATTGTGGAGAAATGTTATCTATCGGAAGCAAGGCAGAATTAAAGGAACATTCTGATAACTGTCCAGATGATATCGAGCTTCACAGACCATATATTGATGCTGTTACTTGTACTTGTCCTAAATGTAAGGGCAAGATGAAGAGAGTTCCAGAAGTTATCGACTGCTGGTTCGACTCAGGTTCAATGCCATTTGCACAGCACCACTATCCATTTGAGAATAAGGAAGTGTTTGAACAGCAGTTCCCTGCTAAGTTCATTTCAGAAGCCGTTGACCAGACAAGAGGCTGGTTCTACTCACTTCTTGCTATATCAACACTTCTTTTCAATAAAGCACCTTATGAAAATGTTATCGTACTTGGTCACGTTCAGGATGCAGATGGACAGAAGATGAGTAAGTCAAAGGGTAACGCTGTAGATCCATTTGACGCATTACAAAAGCACGGTGCAGATGCTATCCGCTGGTATTTCTACGAGAATTCAGCACCTTGGCTTCCTAACAGATTCCATGACAAGGCTGTTACAGAAGGTCAGAGAAAGTTTATGGGAACTATCTGGAACACATATGCATTCTTTGTACTTTATGCTAACATAGATGATTTTGATGCTACTAAGTACACACTTGAGTATGATAAGCTTCCTGTTATGGATAAATGGATTCTTTCAAAGCTTAATACTCTTGTTAAGACTGTTGATAATAATCTTGCCAACTACAAGATTACAGAAACAGCAAGAGCACTTGAGGACTTTGTAGATGAGCTTTCTAACTGGTATGTAAGAAGATGCCGTGAAAGATTCTGGGCAAAGGGTATGGAGCAGGATAAGATTAATGCTTATATGACTCTTTACACAACACTTGTAACACTTTGCAAGACAGCAGCACCTATGATTCCTTTTATGACAGAAAGCATTTACAGAAACCTTGTATGCAGTATAGACAAGACAGCTCCTATCAGTATCCACCTCTGCGACTTCCCAGAAGTTAAGGAAGAATGGATTGACAAGGAACTTGAAGATAACATGGAAGATGTATTAAATGCTGTTGTTATCGGAAGAGCATGCCGTAACTCAACTAACATCAAGAACAGACAGCCAATCGGCAAGCTGTACATCAAGGCTGACTGGAAGTTAAACGAATACTTTACAGCTATAATAGCAGATGAGCTTAATGTTAAGGAAGTTGAGTACACAGATGATGTAAGAGCATTTACTTCATACTCATTCAAGCCACAGTTAAAGACACTTGGACCAAAGTATGGCAAGCATCTTAATGCTATCAGAGCAGCACTTTCAACACTTGATGGCAATGCAACTATGGATGAGCTTAACACTAAGGGTTCATTTACAATCAATGCTGATGGTGAAGATATCGTTCTTGAGAAGGATGATGTTCTTATAGAGATGACTCAGAAGGAAGGTTTTGTAGCAAGTTCTGACAAGGGTATCACAGTTGTTATGGATACTAACCTTACACCAGAGCTTATCGAGGAAGGCTTCGTAAGAGAAATCGTAAGTAAGATCCAGACTATGCGTAAGGATGCTGGATTTGAGGTTATGGATAAGATTACTGTATATGTAGATGGTAATGACAAGTTAGCAGACCTTATGGTTAAGAATGCAGAGCAGATCAAGAGCGTTGTTCTTGCAAATACTATAGAAACAGGTAAGACAGCAGGCTTCACTAAGGATTGGGATATCAATGGTGAGAAGGTTGTACTTGCAGTTGAGAAGAACTAATATAGAACTTTAATATATCAGGAGAAAATTACAGTTGTGCGAATTTTCTCCTGATTTTTTAATATTTACAGTTTTTGGGTTGATGTATAAATATTTGTGAAAATATATATTGACAAATAAGGTTTGGTGACTTAGACTAAGGCTATAAATATCAGATAAGAGAGGTGCAGATTAATATGCAGCCAGTAATATATGAAAGTGAGTATAACTTCTGTAAGATATTGTGGGAGAATGAACCGGTTAAGAGCACAGAGCTGGTGAGATTATGCAGGGAAAAGCTTGACTGGAAGAAGTCAACCACATATACAGTTATAAAAAGACTGAGTGACCGCGGAATAATAAAGTCCGAGAATGCAATAGTCACATCTATAATTAAGAAAGAAGATGCACAGTCAATAGAGAGCGTGAATACCATAGATTCAAGATTTGACGGTTCGCTGCCGGAATTTGTGGCGGCTTTTGTTCGTGCAAGGGGGATAACGGACGAGGAAAGACAGGAGATAGTAAGGCAATTTGGGTTAGATAAATAACACAATGGGGATTGTGTAAAGTGGAAGGCTTAGGGCAATCCGTATACATCAGTGAGTGGGGGTATACATATGATGGGGTTAAAGTTATATACAGACATTTTGGAGAATAATATCAGAGTAATGGCAGCTATATTAATATGCCTGCTGATATGCGGATTAATGCGTATAAAGTCAGCGAAGCTTAAGCTGCTGTTAATGTCTTTAGTGTGGGTCAGAATTCTGATACCACTGTCAATCAGATTCAATATAAAAATAGTATCAACAGACATATTGTCAGAAGTGAGTTACACAGATAGTGTGACGGGAATAACAATAAATATGTATGAAATATTAGCGGTCATATGGCTGCTTGGAATTGTTGTGATATTTCTACATAATATGTTAGCTGATATGAAATTCAGGAACGGATTATCTACAAGTATTCCATAGGAGATACTAGCTGGCGGTAAAAGAGTGAAAGTATACAGAAGTGATTATATATCTTCTGGATTGGTATATGGTGTTGTCAGACCTAAGGTTTATATATCATATGCAGTCAATGATGAAGACGTACCATATCTTTATGAGCACGAGTATACGCACATACGCCACAGACATCATATTATCAAGATAATAACAGGCATAGCAGCGGTTATATATTGGTACAATCCGCTGGTATGGATGTTTTATAAGTATTATGCAGAATATATAGAGTTAAGCTGTGATTATGACTGCTGTAACAGACATAGGGACGATGAGGACTGGAGTAAGAAATATGCCAATATATTGTTAAATAGTGCTTATAAAGGCAATGTGACAAAAGTAAGGGTGCTGGGATTTAATAATGATTACAGAATTACGATTAATAGAATAGGTAATATAATGAAGCCTCAAAGTGCCAGTACCAGCAAGGTGGCAGTATCATTACTGATATTGACGGTTGTTATGGCTGCATTATTCATAAAGCCTACGGTGCAGTATGTAGAAGCCGGCGGTAATGAAGTTAATAGAAGTACAGATGTTATTGAAAAGATAGAGCATACAGATGAGAGCGTACAGATAGAAGATGAAGAACAGGCAGAAGATGAGGTAATTAAGACAGAGCAGAAGGAAGTCGATGGGAAAGTATTAGGAACGGGTGGACAATATGTCCAGTCATATCAGGAGTTTGACCCAGCTAATGCAAGAGATAGCGGGGTTACGATATGGATTGTTTTTCCAAGTGAATAACATTTAGATAGGTAATTTAAGGTGAATAGGAGTCTAGAGAGGAGTTAAGTATGAAAAAAAGAGTACAATTTTTATTAGGGTTAGTTTTATTTATAATAATTTCGGTTAATTCTATGATTTGTAATGTAAAAGCAGGAGAAAGTGAATTTATGAATTCATATATTGAAGAGATTGATTTGGATAGGAGGTTATATGAAGATAATGTTACTTATCATATAGCGTTAATAGATAATACAGGAGAAGTATGTGCTTATGTAAAAGTTATTATTTCATATGAATATGCTGATGGAGTTTGGGTAAGTATGGACTGGATATATTTAAATGTGGAATGTTGTGACGGTTATTCAGCTGTAATAGATGAGAATGCTCAAATATATCAAGATTACGGAGTAAGATATTGCACGATAAGCAACTCTGACGGCTTAAATATAAAATATAAGATAAAAGCGTACGCAGATTGTTATGGTGAAACAAGTGTAGATTATGAAATAATAGATAGATATTATGATTAATGACATAATGGGAATGAACATTGTGGTAGCTAATATGTAATAAATAAAAGTAAAATTAATTGACAGAATAGGTCTAATGAGTTAGACTTGTGGTATAAATACTTTGTGCATTAATTATAAAGAACCAAGAGCTCAGTTCTTAATATTTAGTATTAGTGCAACAAAGAGTTAAATTTAATTAAGAAGGGAGGAGGTATAGATAATATTTAGTTAGTAACCGAGTAACTAAAGATATTTACCGAAAGGAGAAAATATTATGAATATTATGAGAATAAAGAGAATAGGTAAAATGGCAACAGCGGCTATTATAGCATTCATTGCTGTTGTAGTATTTATTAATCCACAGAAGGCATCCGCATCACAGGGTGGTGCAGTAACGGTAACAGCTACTTCCAATTATGTACTTGACGATTCACATAGTGTGGATATTTCTATAACGGCTGATGTTGAATATGCATATGATGAGGGTTCTTATGGCTGGGTTATAAATATAACTCCACGAGGATGGAGTGATTATGGTGATGTTATTATAGGTAATATGGATTACGTAGATGAATATGGATATACAACATCAATGGCAACATATGTATTCCATTATACAGGTTATTTAGGAGATAGTGATTATGAGGGATATGTATATTTCAATTTTAGTGTTGATGAATGGGGGAATATTGATTACTGGTTAGAATAATAAAATATCTAAAATGTTGATTATGGAAAGGGGCGTATCGGCTATGAAAAAGATATTATTAATTATGATGACAGTTACAACAGCATTAGTTATGACAGCGTGTTCTGGAAAGACGAACAGTCAGACATCATCTGAGGATTATAAGTATTCCTCATATGTATATGATGACAATGCACCACAGTATTATATGTCGGATAATGCAGCGGCATCAGAGACAGGATATTATTATATAGCCGGTGCGCCTGTTAATAATAATAGAAATTCGTATATATATTATTATGATATGGTGAAAGATATGACCATACCATTATGTTCTAAGATGGACTGTGACCATAGGACAGAAGAGTGTGAGGCATATATGTCTAAGGATGCCTGTCTGGGAAATAAGATATGGTATCATAACCAAAGATTATATATGATTGAGAGGACTACAGAAAAAGATATACTTGTTTCCTATGATAAGACAATGAGAGATAAGAAAGAAGAGAAGACGCTATCAATAAATGGGCTGTCAGTTAATAAAAATTATAACAGTGCCTGTTTAACTAATGGTAAATTATATTATGAAATATCTGGAGATAATCAGATATATCTGTGTGCAGTGCCTATAGATACAGATGGGCAGGCTTATATTGTAAAACAGTATGCGAGTGGGTATTATTATCACGAAGTGATTTCATTATATCCAATAGAAGATAAGCTATATGTTAACTGGCTGAGTGGAATATCAGCTGATGAGTATAGATATTATACAGAGCAGATTGATGTGTCAACAGATGGAGTTGTTATTCAGTGTAATATGAATGAGAAGTATCCAGAAATAGCATCAACTATTATATATACAGAATGGTGTAGACAGTCGCGTTTTGATAGTGATGGAAATATATATTTTGCCTGCGTAGGTGATAATAAATATATAGTAAGAAAGCTTAATATAAGTACAGGGGATATCAAAGATATATATTTGCAGGAAATGCAGCACGAAAAAGACTACATGTATGTGAGTTTGAAAAATTATGATGGTAAGTATTTATATATTTATAAAAATGTCAATGGAGAAGCACTTGATGAAAAGAGCATCGAAGAAAAATTAAAAAAATACGACAATAATATATATATATTAGATACAGATGGTAATGTAAAAGATACAGTAACATTGAATGGAACAGATGATACAGCAAGTGGAAATATTTCAGGTGAATTTTATGGAGGGGATGACAGATGTCTTCTTATTGTATTTAGCACATATGGTATAAAAGGTCTGGAGTTATCTGAAGAAAAAACAGCTCTTAGGGCGGAACTTATAGAAGAAAGTAGAAAAAATAAAAAGGGAAGTCCAGTTGTCAGTGTTTCAGCCATTTTGGATAAATCTCAGATTGGCAGTGGTGCTATAACTTTGGAGCAGATTACACCTGAATAAGTTATGGGTGAGGTGAAGGCGTATGGAACTTGTAAGAATTGTAAGAAAAAGTCTACTTTGCATAGTGTGTCTGTTTATAGCAATGATATGTATAAGCCTTTATCAGATTAATTATAATCAGGATAGTAAAGTGTATAAGTATTACAAGGAGATTATCGCAGATTATAATAATATTAAAAATGATAACGTAGCATTTACAGCAGAAAAACTTACTAAAACGTATGAACAATATAAGGAAGAAGACAGCGAATATATAGAGGAAGCTGCTGGACTGATTAAGGAAAAAGAAAAATATATCGAAAGTTATAATGCAGATAACCAGTCAAAGAATTATAACAGAATATTGCAGAGTACACTTTTTGGTAATGACAATAGTTTTTATATACTTAATGCGAATAAACAGATTAAGGATAAGGAAAATCGCCCATCTGTTGATGTAGAAATGGTTAATACAACGGCTGTTGAAAAGCTGGTAACCAACAGAACGATGCCTCTTTTGTATATAATTATATTCACAGTTATTATTATCTATTTTACAGAAGAAACAGATAATGGTGTATTGGTACTTGTAAGAACAAGCAGGCGTGGGCGCATATTACTTCCGATAGTAAGATGTGGCATTATAATTATATATAATATTGTACTTTCATTTCTGTACAACGGAATATTGTATGCTATATATGCTCGTGTATATGGAATTTCTGGCGGTGCATATATACAGAATTCCAAGTTGTTTAATATGTTTCCATATGCTATAAGCATTAACCAGTTCTTTGTTCTATATTGTCTGGTATATGCACTGGCAATGTTTACTATAGGGTTATTTATATATTTTGTAATTAATCTTATAAGTAATTATAAAGTTGCTGTTACATTGGTTATAGTAATATTTTTGTGTGAATATCTGCTATATAATAAAATTCAGTATAATAGCCAGTTTAATGCTTTGAAGTACATAAACATAATAAATATATTGTTTTCTGGAACATCTTATCTTGTGTATGAGAACTGGGGAACCAATGGCTTTATAGCAGATATAAGTACTACTACATTTGTTATGACTGCGGTTATATTCCTTATAGGTCTTGTTGGAAATATAGTTGTGTATTCATCAAAGCATACTATCAGAAAGAAGAATATTATTGATATTATGCTTGATAAAATACATATATTGATACAGAAACTGATGTATAAAATGTCGCTTCTTTTAATGGAAATATATAAGACGCTTATAATACAGAAGGGAATTCTGTTTATAATTGTATTGGTGTATGTGCTTATGACATTTAAAATTCAACGAGGCGTGGATTACACTAATAACAATTATATGGTTAATAAATTCTATAAGGAATTTGATGGACGTGCGCCAGATGAAGATGTGGAAGCCTATATAACAGATTTAAGAGATGAGTTAGAAGAAGCAAAGCAGGATGAAGCTGCAATGTTATATAAAAAGGAGGAATTGTTAAAAGAGCAGCGTAACATAGATGCAATGCAGGCGGCAGTTGATTATGTCAATGAAATTAATGATAACAGGTCAGCATCAGCAGTTATAGTTAATCCAGCCAATTATAATGATATACTTGGAGAAAGAATGTATTCTAGTAATGAGAGCGTGAATTTTATAAGTATTATTATAGTTATATTATTATTTGCAGGGGACTATGCTTTTGAAAGGCAGAATAAAATGACAGCCCATATACGTTCATCTAAAGGAAGAGTAAGGTTATGGAATAATAAAATGTTAAAGGTCTTCATAATAACCACATTATTGTGGCTGATATCAACTATAATTAATGTACATAATATATCTGACCGTTATGTATATAACCAGCTTACACAAAGTATATGGTGTTTACAGATGTTTAAGGATTTTCCAGTTAATATAAGTATTCTGGCATATATTATCTGGTGTAGTGTATACAGGCTTATATGGATGCTTGTTGTTGCATTTACAGCTTATATTATATCTTATAGATTTAGCTATAAAGTATCGTTAATGGTTTCATTTGTTATGTTAATACCACACGTTATATATATATTAGGTGTAAACTGGGCGCAAAAGTTTTCAATAGTTGTAGGTATGGATATTAACAGACTGTTTAATACATATGGCTATAACGTAAAAAGCATAATTCTGCTTATTGTAGTATTTGTAATAATGCTTGTGATAGCCTGTGCAACATATCGTAAAAATATAAAATAATATTTTTAAATATTATATAGACAGAATATCCATTAAATAAAAGCTATTTGGTATGAGAAGTATGGAGGGTTATTATGGAACTTAAGATTACAGATTTAAAGAAAACATATGGAAATGTCAAAGCTTTGAAAGGGATAAATTATACATTTACGCCGGGAGTATATGGAATACTTGGTGCTAACGGTGCAGGCAAAAGTACGATGATTAATCTGATAACAGATAATGTCAGCCGTGATAAGAATGGCGGAAGCATAATGTATAGTGATGGTGAAGATAATACAGTATCTAAGGAGCTTGTTGATATATTAAAGCTTGGGGCAAAGTTTCGTGGGGTTGTAGGATATATGCCACAGCAACAGGGCTTTTATGAGGAGTTTTCGCCTAAGGCATTTCTTAAGTATATGGCAGAGATAAAAGGTGTTAAGAGTGTAAAGTCTGTTGATGAAGCTGGAAATGTGACCATTAAAAAAGTTAATCAGCAGATAGATGAATTGCTTGAAGTGGTCAATCTTACATCAGTTGCGTATAAGAAGATAGGTGGTTTCTCTGGTGGTATGAAACAGCGTGTACTTCTTGCACAGGCATTGCTGGGTGACCCAAAGATACTTATACTTGATGAACCGACAGCAGGTCTTGACCCTAAGGAAAGAATAGGTATCCGTAATTATATTGCTGAATTATCCAGAGATAAGATTATATTATTCGCAACTCACGTTGTAAGTGATATTGAGTGTATAGCGGATAAAGTGCTTTTGTTAAAGGATGGTGAGATAATTGCAACAGGAACACCTTCACAGCTTATAGAGAATATGCAGGGCAAGGTTGGTGAAGTTGTCTGCACTCTTTCAGATGTAGCTGATTTGCAGGGAAAGTACCATATAGGAAATATCAGGCAGAGAAAGAACGGTATGGTATTAAGGCTTGTCGGAGATGAGCTTCCAGAGGAGGCTGTAAGGGTGGACAATGATATAGATTTAGAGGATGTATATCTTTATTATTTTGAATGATAAATAGAAAATATAATCAATAGTAATAAGCGTGGAAGAAGGTTGTATGATTACAATTTTTTTCCACGTTTTTATATAAATAGGTGAGATGAGGTACAATTCACGCCAAAAAATGACAGTTCACGCCAATGGTATTGAAATGTTCGCTTGGATAGATATACTGAAATTAGTAAAAACAGTTGGAAGAAATGTTGTAGAAATTTAAAAGGCAGAAAATATGAAAATGCTGACAAAGAAAATAGTGGATTGTATATATGTTAACAAGATAATAGAACAGGATATGATAGCTGTATGTGAATATGGTGTTGAACTTGTATTGGCAGGAATAGTTAATATAATTGTAATATTATTCGTAAGTGTTTTGCTACATAGTATGTTATATGGAATTATATTTCTGTTAATATTGATATCAACGAGGGCGTTTATGGGCGGATATCACGCAACTACCCATATTAGATGCAATATTTCAATGGTTTGTATATATATAATATCATTACTAATGTTAAATATTAAATACGATGGTTATGTAATGCTTGTGCATATTCTTACACTTACAGGATATATAGTTATAAGCAGATACGCACCATTAGAAAACTCAAATAAAAGCTTATCGGAACAGCAAAAGAAGAAATATAACAAAATAAGTCAGATTGCATATATTGTGTTACTTGTAATAGCAATGGTGGTTAATTATAAAGACCAGGAGCTCAGTCTTTATATTAATATAATAATGGTTATCGTAGTTGTTTTATTGATAATCGGAAAGGAGAAGAACATATATGATGAAGAAAAAGGTATTAAAAGCAGTTGCTAATATATCAATGTACACAGCAAAAGCGGCTTCTAATTCAGCATCATTTTGGGGATTATATCAGCCTAAGGAACCAAAGAAAGTAGAAAAAGATAAAAAATAAGAAAGGGGTAATTTTTATGAAAGTTAAGAAGATTATAAAGACAGTTATAACAGTATTAGCAGTATTTATAGCGGTGATTATTATTAAGAATCCAGATAAGGCATTAGCAACGCAGACTGGTGAAGATGATGTTTATGCAGAGTTAACGGATGTCCAATTAGATGATTCACATTCTATAAATATATATGCACATACACACGTTTCATATGCATATGATGAAGGTGCATATGGTTGGATAGTGGATGGATATGTAGTTGGTAATGATGGTGTTGGAAGTGATAATGTAAACGTAGAGGTGCTTCAATTAGATGAACAATATGGATATGGAACATCACAATTATGTTTTAAATATTATTTTTATGGACATTCATTTATAAATGATTACCGAGGATATATTTATATATATGTATCTATTGATGAATGGGGCAATCTGGATAGTTGTATAGAGTACAAACCGATATAATGAATAGATATATAAATATAACGTGACAAATATTACATTGATTTAGCATATTAGAAAGAGGTGTATCGGCTATGAAAAAAATAATATTAATAATAATCACGGTAGTGACAATGTTGGGAATATCTGCCTGTGGTGATAAGCAATCTAATCAATCAACAGTAACTGATGATTACAGGTATTCTTCATATACTTATGACGATAATGCACCGCAGTATTATATGGCGGGTTCCGCAGCTGCATCGGAGACTGGATATTATTACATAGACGGTGCACCAGTTATTAATAATAGTAATATGTATATATATTATTATGATATGATTAAAGATATGACGATACCATTATGTTCTAAGGTTGATTGCGACCATAGAACAGATGAATGTGAGGCATATATATCACAGAATATCTGTGTAGGAAGCAAGATATGGTATCATAATGAAAGATTATATATGATTGAGAAAACTGAGGAAAAAGATATACTTGTTTCTTATGATAAGACGATGAGAGATAAGAAGGAAGAGAAGACCTTATCAATAAATGGATTGTCCGTTAATAAAAATAGTAAGAACGCCTGTATAACTAATGGTAAGCTGTATTATGAATTATCAGGAGATAATTCATTGTTTATATGTGCAGTTTCCTTGAATTCAGATGAACAGGCATATGTTGTTAAAGAGTATGTGAGTGAATATAATTATTATGAAAGAGTATCGTTATATCCAATAGAGGATAAGATATATGTGAATTGGTTAAGTGGAGTATCTGCCGATAAAAGCTTATATTATATAGAACAGATAGATATCTCTACAGACAAGGTGAGTAGACTGTGTGATATGAATGAAAAGTACCCTGAAATATCATCAACGATTATAAATTGGAATAGTGAAACGTATTTTGATAAGGATGGCAACTTATATTTTACTTGTGTTGATAAAGATAATTATATGGTTAAAAAGCTTAATATAAGTACAGGAGATATCAAAGATTTGTATGTACAGGAATTACAGCACGAAAAAGACTATGGTTATGTACATTTAAAGAATTATGATGGAAACTATATCTATATATATAAGGGTGTTAATCTGATGGCTTTGAGTGGAAAGCCTCTTGATGAGCAATTTAAAAAATATGATAATTATATTTATATATTAGATACTGATGGTAATATAAAGGATACAGTAATATTAAATAATACGGATGAAAAGGTATCAGGAAATATTAGTGCTGAATTTTATGGAGGAGACGAGCGGTGTCTGCTGATAGGATTTTCCACACACGATATAAAAGGCTTGGAATTATCAGAAGAAGAACAAAATCTTAGAATAAAATTAGAAGACGAAGTATTTAAAAATAAAAAAGGTTTCGTGGATGTTAATGTTTCAGCGATTTTGGATAAATCGCAGATTGGTAGTGGAAATATAACGCTGGAACCAGTTACACCAGAATAAGTTATATAAAAGGGGAATATAGTATTATATTGAATAATAGCAAAGAAATATAGTCAAAGGTAATCAACAAGTGCGGATGAAAGAATTTCTATGGAAGATTTTATGAATATAATGTGTAGATAATAGATAGAATAGGTAAATAACGATATAGATTTGGAATACGCATATCTTTATTATCTTGAATAATAATGATAAAATATTACTGTTTGAAGCAATTCATATTGAGGGGTGATTGTTTTAAACAGTAATATTTTTATATGGAGAGATAAGCATATGATAAGATTAGCAATATGTGATGACGATAATGAAAATATGAGTTATATGAAAGAAAAAATAAATGAAGCATTTATTAAAAGTGGTTATAACGATGAGATAATATATAATCTTTTTAATACAGGAGAAGAACTTGTAAATGCTCATATTGCTAATAAATTAGATATAGTATTTATGGACATTGAACTTGAAAATAAAAGTATTGGGTTTGATGTAGCAAGGATATTGTGCAGACAAAATAAAAACATTGCAATTATATATATGTCCAATCACGACCATTATGTCACTAAGAGTTTTGTATGCAGACCTTTGGGGTTTATAAGAAAAAAATATGCCAGTGAAGACCTTAAAATGGTTATGGATGAGATTAAATTATATCTTGGTGAAGAGTACAGAACAATAACATTTAACAACAATACTAAGAGAGTGGAATTGAATGTTAATGATATATATTCGGTTGAGGTATTTAATCATCAGCTTCGTATTGTTCTTAAAAATAATAAGGATATTACAATTAGAGATCAGATGGTAAAGCATATAGAGGAACTTGAAGAGAATGGCTTTATTCAGGTGAGAAGGGGAATAGTAGTAAATTCAAGGTATATAAAAAACATAAAAGAAGCGAATTTGATTATGGACAATGGAGAAATGTATCCTATTGGGAGGGAAAATGTTACTAAGGTAAAACAACAATGGCTTAATAAAAGATTATTGTAAGGGATTATTACGATATTATGTAAAGTTATATGGAGCAAAGATATAGGAGTGAGAGAATATGTCTGGTTGGGGAGTATACGATGTAATTATAGAGATTATTTTAAATATATTTCAGGGATTTATGGTTACCTGGTATTTGCAAAAATGTCTTGGAACTGATAGAGAAAAAAAGGATGTATACATAACGGGAACAGTGTATACATTTTTATATCTTATGTTACAGGGATATTTTACAGATTTTGAAGGTGTCGGAATTTTAATATATCTGGGGTTATCATTGTTTTTTAGTTATATGATGCTTGGAGGTACTTTTATAAAGAAACTTGTATATAATATTATGCTTGTATTTGTTCTGGCTTTCTCATCAGTTATTGCGGGGAATATTGTGGGACTGGTTTTATCCAAGGATTTTATGGAGCTTATAAAGACTAGAAATATAGATTATTATATTGCGGCATTTGTCAATCAGATTGTATTAATGTCATTTTTATTGATTATAGTTAAAATGGAAGAAAGAACAAGAAGCTTTTTGAAAGACCGGTACATTATACTTACATTGTCTATACCTATTATTACTATTATGGTATGTGCGGGAGTTTTAAGCATTGATGCTGATAATGGTAATAATATTGTATATACATCGGTTGTTATAATAGGACTTGTGGCTATAAATATTATAACAATTATATTGTTAATGATGGAACAAAATATATGTCAGAAACAGGCGGAAAATGCTATTCAGATGGAGATGTTGGAGCATCAGAAGCAAAATGTTGATGAGATTAATAAAGTGTATCTTGAAACTAAAAAAGTGCGCCATGAAATTACAAAAGTTATAGATATGACACAATATCTTATAGAAAATGGGCAACAAGAGAGAGCGGTCAATTATCTGAGTGAATTTCAGAAAGAAGGAAAGCTGTATAGGCAGGATAATATATATTCAGAAAATGCAATTATCAATCATATTCTCAACAGAAAGATAGAGTATTGCAACAATAATGGATTATCAATAAAGTGTATGGTATGTGGAGAACTTAAAGGTGTATCCGACTATGATATACATATTATTCTGGAGAATTTGCTGGATAATGCAATAGAGGCAGCATTAAAAGCAGTCAATAAAAGAATAAGTGTGGACATATATTCAGATGAACAGGCTATGGTAATAAAAATAAGTAATACTACAGAAGAAAATGTGTTAAAAAACAATCCGGAAATGAACACAACCAAAAAAGATAACAGCTATCACGGATATGGTATTAAGAATGTAAGTGAGCTTGTTAAGAAGAATAACGGAACAATAGAATATATACAGTTGGGAGTTGATATAGTTCAGTGCAGGGTATTGCTTATGTTGTAATAAAGATGATTTTCGTGAAAAGTATGTTGTTTTTTTAACAATTTTATGTTGTATTTACACTAAAATAAGTTTATTAAATTGCAATAGGTGTGGTAATCGTGTATAATTTACTTATATAGTATTTCTGGCTGGAGATACAGTTGGAAAGCGGAGTTGATGATTAATTAACTCTTAATTTGGTAATAAAAGGTATACAGATTGGGTATATCTATATATAAGGAGGAGAATACAGTATGACAGACACAGCAGTATCTTTTAGCAAAGAAGAATTTAAGAAGAAGGTCGTAAGCAATTGTAAGTCTTTGTATAGAAAGAACATAGATGAAGCTGACAAACAGCAGGTGTTCCAATCAGTGGCATATGCAGTTAAAGATCTTATAATAGATAAGTGGATAGCAACTCATAAGACATATGATAAGGAAGATCCTAAGGTTGTATATTATATGTCAATGGAATTCCTTATGGGTCGTGCACTTGGCAATAATATGATTAATCTTACTAAGTACAATGAGATAAAAGAAGCTCTTGAAGAATTAGGTCTTGATATCAATGTTATCGAAGATCAGGAACCTGATGCGGCACTTGGTAATGGTGGTCTTGGAAGACTTGCAGCATGTTTTCTTGATTCTTTAGCTACACTTGAATATCCAGCATACGGCTGTGGTATAAGATATAAGTACGGAATGTTTAAGCAGGAGATTAAGGACGGATATCAGGTAGAAGTTCCAGATAACTGGTTAAAGGATGGCAATCCATTTGAGATTAAGCGTTCTGAATACAAGTATGAAGTAAAGTTTGGTGGATATGTACGTTCTTACAGAGATGAAGCATCAGGACGTGATATATTCGTTCAGGAAGATTACCGTTCGGTTATAGCTGTTCCATACGACCTTCCTGTTATTGGATATGGCAATAACACAGTTAATTCACTTAGAATATGGGATGCAGAGCCAGTTAATACATTTAATTTAAGCTCATTTGATAAAGGTGATTACCAGAAGGCTATTGAGGAGGAGAACCTTGCTAAGAATATCGTAGAAGTTCTTTACCCTAATGATAACCACTATGCTGGTAAGGAATTAAGACTTAAGCAGCAGTATTTCTTCGTATCAGCATCAGTACAGAGAGCTGTTGACAGATATAAGAGTATGCACAACGGTGATGTAAGAAAGCTCTATGAGAAAGTTACATTCCAGCTTAATGATACACATCCAACAGTTGCAGTTGCAGAGCTTATGAGAATTCTTATGGATGAAAATGGTCTTGAATGGGATGAGGCATGGGATATCACAACTAAGACAGTTGCATATACTAACCATACTATTATGGCAGAAGCACTTGAAAAATGGCCTATCGAATTATTCTCAAGACTTCTTCCTAGAATTTATCAGATAGTAGAAGAGATTAATAGAAGATTTGTAGAAGAGATTAAAGCTAAATATCCTGGAGATCAGGAAAAGGTTAGAAAGATGGCTGTTATCTATGACGGGCAGGTTAAGATGGCACATCTTGCTATATGTGCAGGCTACTCAGTTAATGGTGTTGCAAAGCTTCACACAGAAATCTTAGAAAAGCAGGAGCTTAAGGACTTCTATGAGATGATGCCAGAGAAGTTCAACAACAAGACTAATGGTATTACACAGAGAAGATTCCTTCTTCACGCTAATCCACTTCTTGCAGACTGGATTACAGACAAGATTGGTGACGGCTGGATAACAGACCTTAAGCAGTTAGAGAAGCTTTTAGTATATGTTAATGATGAAAAAGCAAGACAGGAATTTATGCAGATTAAGCATAAGAATAAAGTAAGACTTGCTAAGTACATTAAGGAGCATAATGGAATAGATGTTAATCCGGATTCAATATTTGATGTTCAGGTAAAGAGACTTCACGAATATAAGAGACAGCTTCTTAATATTCTTCACATAATGTATCTTTACAATGAGATTAAGAAGAATCCAGATATGGATATTGTGCCAAGAACATTTATATTTGGTGCAAAGGCAGCAGCAGGTTACAAGATTGCGAAGCAGACAATCAAGCTTATCAATAATGTAGCAGAAGTAATCAATAATGATGAGTCTATCAATGGCAAGATTAAGGTTGTATTCATAGAGAACTACAGAGTATCTAATGCTGAGATTATATTTGCAGCAGCAGATGTATCAGAGCAGATTTCAACAGCTTCTAAGGAAGCGTCTGGTACAGGTAATATGAAGTTTATGCTTAACGGTGCTATGACACTTGGAACAATGGACGGTGCTAACGTAGAGATAGTACAGGAAGTTGGAGCAGACAATGCAGTTATATTCGGACTTAGCTCAGACGAAGTTATACGTTATGAGAATGAGGGCGGATATGACCCAATGGAAATCTTCAACAATGATCAGGATATAAGAGAAGTTCTTATGGAACTTATCAATGGTAAGTATTCTAAGGAAGACCCAGAGATGTTCAGAGATATTTACAATTCACTTCTTAATACACAAGAAGGCAGAAGGGCAGATACTTACTTTATCCTTAAAGATTTCTGTTCTTATGCAGATGCACAGAAGAAGATTGATGAAAGATATAGAGATGAGAAGAGCTGGGCTAAGACAGTTATGATTAATTCGTTCAAGGCTGGTAAGTTCTCATCGGACAGAACTATAGAAGAGTACGCTACAGAAATCTGGAAGCTTACTAAGACACCAGTTAAAGTACAGTAATAACAAGAATAAATTCTATCCATAATTCATACTCTTTAATATGCGCCATATAAGTGCAGACATAAAGGAGTACTGAATGTTGGATAGAATTTTTTTAAGCAATTCATATAGTTATAGAAAGAAAAAATGTGCGGCGGTAATTGTATTTATCGCCATATATCTGCTTATACCGACTATTGTTACACTGAATGTTACAGGAGTTGTGTACACGCCTGTGAATGAAGATTACAGCGATGGAAGAAAAGTGATTGTAAAATACAGAAATGCCACGCAGGAGGTAGGTGTTGACAGGTTTGTGGCGATGGTGCTTGCCAAAAGGCTTTATATGAGCAGTGAAGTAGAAGTTCTTAAAGCAGAAAGCATTATGATAAGGACAGATGTATACAGGCTTATGGGTGAGCAAATGATTATAGACAGCAGTGAGCTTGGAATGGAATATATGACGACACAGCAGATGAAAAGCAAATGGGGGAAGGATTACGAGGATAATTATAATCTTGTTAAGGACTGCACGGCTGCGACAAGTGGACTTGCAATCAGGTATAACGATAAGTATATTGAGGCAAGATATACATATATAACATCTGGAAGCACGCTTTCAGGGGCTTCAATACTAGGTGATGAGTATGCTTATCTTTCAGCAGTGGAGTGTAATAATGATAAAAATGCACAGGACTATCTTGTTGTTAAGACTATAAGCAATAAAGATTTTGTTAATTCATTTGAGAAAAAATACGACAGCATTAATCTTGATAAAAATAATCTGGCACAGCAAATTCAGATTGTATCCAAGAATGAAGCTGGTTATGTGTTAAAGCTTCAGATAGGGAATGTTGTTATGTCGGGAAGTGAATTTGCATATGTACTTGGTATTAATTCGCCCAATTTTAGTATTGAATATATGCAGACTGGCGTTAAGATAACGACAATCGGTGTTGGAGAAGGCTTTGGTGTCAGCGTATATACGGCAGATTGTATGGCAAAGGCTGGCTCATCTTATGAAGATATTATAGAAACATTTTATAATAAAATAAATATAATAAGTGAATAATACGCAGGATTATGGAAAGCATATTAACATAGAAAGGTTTTGATAACTGTAGGTTTTACCTACAGCACCGGACTTTATGCCCTTTATGGGCAGGAATGGAGGTTAATATGGATAAGAACACAGCCAGTAAGACAAAGATAGTTTCAATCGTTATATCATTAGGAATTATTGCAACACTTATTATAGGAGTAATTTCGGTGGTAAGAAGCGTTAATTCCAATAGAAATAATGAGAATAACATTGTTAATCTTAATGAAACTCAGGAAGATGTTGCAATAAAGACAGAAGATGTGACGGACGATGTGCTGGGGAATATCGATGATGAATTACAGGAAGCTAATGCTGGTGCAAGTATGGCGGTGGATACAGATAATATCAGTAATAAAGCAGATAATACTTATAACACACATAAAGCTGGCACTGACGATGCAGATAAGGAAACTGAGCCGACAGTTCCACCGACTTTATCATCAGAAGAAGTTATGGCTGAGGCAATGAAGAATTTTGCATTTGATGAGAGCAACAAGCTTGCGTGGCCAGTGCTTGGTCAGATTGTACTCGACTATAATATGGACGAGACCATTTTCTTTAAGAGTCTTGGAATGTACAAATGTAATCCAGCAATAATTATACAATCCGAGGTAGGAACTAATGTTGCAGCGGCGGCATCGGGAATTGTAACAGATGTGGCTAATCTTTCAGAAACAGGAACAACAGTTACAGTATCAATTGGAAATGGTTATGAAACAACAACTGGTCTTATAGAAAATGTTAATTTGAAAAAAGGGGATAAGGTTGTAGCCGGACAGCTGATTGGTACAGTGGCAAGCCCAAGTGCATACTATATAGAAGAGGGTCCTGGAGTGTATTTCAAACTTACACAATATGGAGAACCAATAAACCCAGACACATATTTTGTGGAATAGATAAAATAAGCACCCACTTAATTTCTTACAATAGTTTCAAATTATATATTATTTATATACGGCTTACAGTGGGTGCTTTATATATATTTTATGTAATAGGAAAATCCAATATAATTCCCTGTTAGATAAAAAGCAATATGTGCCGGTAATGCACACCCGTGCGAAGATGTAGTTTGTCGCAAACAACCGCACCTGACACGAGAATGTATTTTGCATATTCTTTTTATCTGGCAGTAGAATTAATTAAGTTCATTATTATAGGAATAGCGTGGCTTTCCTTGCTTTCTGACATAGCGTTGATATATGTCTGTCTGTTAGTATAGAGTTCATTAACAGCTTTTAATAAGCTTTCTGGTGTAAGGTCTTCCTCAAATAATACACTTGAATAACCATGCTCCTGAAATGATTTTGCATTAAGAATCTGGTCGCCACGGCTTGCGTTAGCTGAAAGTGGAATTAAGAGGTTAGGCTTTTTAAGGGCTAATAATTCACATATAGCGTTAGCACCAGCTCTTGATATTACGATATCGCTTATTGCAAATAAATCGCGCATTTCCTCACTTATATATTCAAATTGTACATAGCCTTCAATGTTGTTAAGTGAGTTATCAGTCTTGCCTTTTCCACAAAGGTGAACAACCTGATAATCTTTAAGAAGTTCAGGAAGAACTTTTCTTACCGCTTCATTAACGTGAACAGCACCAGTACTTCCGCCGACAACCATAATTATTGGTTTGCCACTTGTGAAATTGCAAAGCTTAAGTCCGGCAAGCTTATTACCCTGTAAAAGCTCCTGACGGATAGGAGAGCCTGTAAGAACAGCCTTGTCAGCAGGAAGGTACTTGATAGTTTCAGGAAAATTACAGCATACCTTTGTAGCCTTTTTAATAGCTATTCTGTTGGCAAGTCCTGGTGTCATATCTGATTCGTGTATGATAACAGGAATGTGCTTGTGTCCAGCTGCAAGTACAACTGGAACAGATACGAAGCCGCCCTTTGAGAATATGATATCAGGCTTAATTCTTCTCATAAGCCTGCGTGCCTGAAAATATCCCTTTATAACCCTGAATGGGTCAGTAAGATTTTTAAAGCTCTTATAACGTCTTAATTTACCTGAAGATATTCCATAGTAGGGAATATCCAGATTTTCTATTAATGTCTTTTCGATTCCAGTGTATGAACCAATATAGAATACTTCGTAGCCAGCTTCCTTAAGGCTGGGAAGTAATGCTATATTAGGTGTTACGTGGCCGGCTGTACCACCACCTGTTAATATAATCTTTTTCATAGTCAATCCTCATTTTCTTAATTATAATTATTGTTTATGGTAAATTTTAAAATTTTATAGCAGTAATTTACTGTTGCATTAGTGAGTGTCAGAATTCACGCGGTGTTATTATATTTTGTGTGAAAACCTTTCCTTGAAATTGCAATGCCTGCATAGCGGTTCAACTGCATATTTGTCATTGAATCCCTGAACAAATGCCTTGCTTTTATCGCTTTTAAGTATATCAGAAAGCGGAGTATCAAGTATATTGCCAAGAGCCATAACGCCGTTGCCGTCAAGACAGCAGGGTACAACTGTTCCATCACTTAATATGGCAATATGTGTGCGTATTCCCTGACAGAAGCCGCGTTCGTTATAATAACTTCCGTTAAGTTCAGGCCATTCAAATGGACTTTGCACATTGACATAAAGATGACGTTTGATAGTGCAGTTTCGCTCACCAAATAAAAATGGCTCATTTTTCGTGTTCCATAATCTTAACGAAATCTCTGTATCAGTCTTATCAAGAAGTGTCTCACAGGAATAGAACAAATCATTAATATAAGTATCCATATCTATGCAGTCGTTGTCATCGGCACTGTGCATAGATACATTAATCTGGTGTACTGGATATTTAATCAAAGTATCAAGTCTTTGTCTTATAAGCGTTCCATTGGTAGTGAGGTTGACCGTTATGCCACAATCCCTGCACAGGGAAAGTATGTCGGCAAGCTGTGGGTGAAGCAGTGGCTCACCCTTGACGTGAAGATATATATAATTCGTATACGGACGTATTTCATCAAGTATATGTCCGAAATCTTCAATCGGCATAAAATGTGCCGGGCGTTTGGTTTCCTGACAGAAAGAGCATTTCAGATTACAGGAACTTGTTATTTCTATATATATTCGTTTGAAGCGTTTAATATTTCCCATAAATTACTTATTGGCAATATATTGCTTGAGTGCAGTTGCAAGCTGGTCAGGACAGGATGTTGGCTTAAAGCCGCATTTAATTCCTTCCATACGTTTGATAGCTTCGTTAACGTCCATACCCTCAACAAGTGCGGCAACACCCTGGGTATTACCAGAACAGCCACCCTCAAACTTAACGCCAGTAACCTTATTATCGACTACATCAAATTCAATAGAACGTGAACATACGCCTCTTGTAGTATATTTCATAATTATCCTCATTTCTACGCACAGTCAGTTAGTACAAAAATGTTATATAGACGGAAATGCATTGTGTGCGTTCAACGCATCCGAAGTTTCGAAGAAACTTCTAAGTGACTACGAAGTAGTCATATTATATTTTTCTTTTTATGCTGTCTGCTTTCCTGCATCTGCTTCATCTATTTTATCTTTTACAAGCTTTGCATATAATTCATTCAAGGCATTTTCATCTTCATAATCCGTAAGCTTCATATTAGCAACATAGGCATCGGCCGATGCATTAAGTTTATCAGCTAATTCGCTATCTATCATATTATGAGCTGCTCTCTTGGCAAATACAAGGCTTTCAAGAAGTGAATTGCTCGCAAGCCTGTTTCTTCCGTGAACACCATTGCAGGCTGTTTCACCTACTGCATATAATCTGTCCATAGATGTCCTGCTCTCATAATCAACCTTTATGCCACCCATAAAATAATGCTGTGCTGGTACAACCGGTATACATTCTTTAGTGACATCATAACCCTGCTGTCTGCAATGCTCAACTATATTAGGAAAATGCGATTTCAGCTCAGCTTCTGGAATCGTCCTTAAATCTTCCCAGACGTAATCTGTTCCGTCCTTTTTCATCTGCTCATATATAGCCTGTGTAAGTAAATCCCTTGGCAGAAGTTCATTAACAAATCTGTCGCCATTCTTGTCATAAAGCTTTGCACCCTCGCCTCTTACTGACTCAGATATAAGAAAGCTTCTGTCCTTCTCATCTTTAGAATAAAATGTTGTTGGATGAATCTGGACATAGTTAATATCCTTTAATTCAACATTATGCTTAACAGCAATTGCAATCGAGTCCCCTGTAAGATGTCTGAAATTAGTTGAATGTCTATAAAGACCACCTATTCCGCCTGTTGCAAGAACAGTGACATCTGCCTTAACTGTCATAAGGCTGTTATCTGATTTTCTTATAACCGCACCAAGACATTCATTATTATAGCTTATAATGTCTAACATCCTTGTATTCTCTAATAAAGTTACATTAGGAAGCTCCCTTACTCTTTCAAGCAGATGACTTGTTATCTCTTTTCCTGTAACGTCCTCATGGAATATTATTCTGTTACTGCTGTGTGCTCCCTCTTTAGTGTATGTAAGATTGCCCTGCTCATCTTTCTTAAAATCAGCACCTGTCTCAATTAAATCCTTGACAACATCTCTTGACGAACGAATCATTATCTCTACTGATTTCTTATCATTCTCATAATGTCCTGCTTTAAGTGTATCCTCAAAATAACTGTCATAATCACTATCATCCTTTAACATACACATTCCACCCTGTGCAAGATATGAATCACTGCTTTCTGCATCACTGCTTGTTATCATAAGAATTCGCTTATCTCTCGGAAGATTGAGTGCACAATAAAGACCTGAACAGCCGCAGCCTACTATTAATACATCTGTTTCCATAATTTTACTCCATTTCTTTAATTATACCAGTTTGTTATATACCATTTATCTGCAATGTATTTTAATATTAATCATATTATTTTGCTGCCAGCTCAAGCATTTTATTAAGTGGCTTTAATGCACACTGTGCAAGTTCTTCATCAACAAATACCTCATTAGTATCATTTTCAAGAACATCTAATACCTTATCCAGCGTAACTTTTTTCATATTCACGCATACCTGGTCAGGCTTAACTGTATAAAGCTTCTTGTCTGGTGCCTTCTTTCTTATCTCATTGAACACACCATCAACTGTTCCGATAATATATTCATCTGCATCAGTATCAACAACATAATCAATAATTCCTGATGTGCTTCCAACATAATCTGCAAATGCCAGTACATCTTCTGTACATTCAGGATGGGCTGCAAATCTAGCCTCTGGATGTAATTCTTTAGCCTTTAACACCATATCTTTAGTAATGACAACGTGTCTTGGGCAGCAGCCATTATTAAATATAAAATTCTTATCTGGACATTGCTTCGCAACATAGCTTCCCAGATTTCTGTCTGGTATAAAAAATATATTTTTATTAGGAAGATTTTTAACAATCTTAACTGCATTAGATGATGTTACACATACATCTGAATATTTCTTTAATTCAGCAGTTGAATTAATATAACAGACAACCGCAAGGTCATCATACTTTTCTCTTAAAGCAAGTATCTCATCTTTGTCAGCCATGTGTGCCATAGGACAGTCTGCATTCATATCCGGCATAAACACTCTTTTCTTAGGATTAAGGATTTTCGCACTTTCTCCCATAAATTCAACACCAGCAAATATAATTCTGTCCTGACTCACCTTAGTAGCCACCTTGCTTAAATAAAACGAGTCACCTATATAATCAGCAACGTCCTGAACATCTTCATCAACATAATAATGTGCAAGTATTACTGCGTTCTTCTCTTTCTTTAACTTTTCAATATCGCTTACGATAGACATATGTATTCCTCCAGAAATCGTTATAATTTCACAAAGTATACTACAAAACTTTACAACTGACAAGACAGTTGTAAAGTTTTTCGGTAAATTTTGTAATATTCCAGTAAAACTGATAAAAGATATATGCTTATACACAATAAAAGCACTAAAAAAAGACGTAACAGCCATCCGCTGCTACGCCCTTTTATCTAAACTAAGTATTTACTTATTGAATGTTATAAAACCATAACTTTCAAGTGTCTTAAAATATTGTACAAGTCTTTTATACAAAGGCTCAGCTTTATCACCAAAATGCTCGTGCACAAGCTCAGATATATCATATATCGTTCTTGCACCATCTATATATGGCCATATGAAATTACCCATTTCATCAAGATGAATCTTTGATATTCTTGGCTTTCTGAATACAACCTGTGCTATTTTATTAAACACACCTTTATTCTCAACCATTATTGTTACTGCACCATTATCGTCTGTTTGAAAAGGATATTTATCCTCATTATGCATTGGCACATAATCAAGGTAATTAGCACTTTCTGCCTTTGCCTTCTTAGATTTTGTCTTCATATTCGTTCACACTCTACTTTTCTTTGCTCTTAGTCCATACTGCATTCTTTAATATTAAAAGAACCATAATAACCATTAACACAATAGAACCGATTGTTCCAAGTGAAATGCTTCCTGATAAATCAATTGGATCTGCAAGTCCAACTACTGCAAATATAGCAAGAAGAATACCTACAAGACCTTCACCAGCAATAAGTCCTGAGCAGAAAAGAATTCCACCACTTGCTTCGTTGTCCTTATCCTTATCTTTAGACTTCTTGTCAACAAAGTGACGGATAAGTCCACCAATCATAATTGTTGCTGAAAGCTCTAATGGAAGGTATAAACCAATTGCTACTGGAAGAACTGAAATACCAAGTATTTCAATTACTAATGCAATAAATACACCGATGAACACAAGTGCCCAAGGAAGATTTCCTTGCATAACACCTTCTACGATTGTCTTCATAAGAGTAGCCTGAGGAGCTGCAAGTTCTGTTGTACCAAAGCCCCATGCACTGTCAAGAAGAACAAGAACGCCACCGATTGTTAATGCTGCAATAACTGCACCTAAAAGTTCACCAATCTGCTGCTTCTTAGGTGTAGCACCAAGGATATAACCAGTCTTTAAATCCTGTGATGTATCACCAGCCATAGCTGCGATAATACAGATTACAGAACCGATACCGATAGCACCCTTCATACCATGAACACCTACATCACCTGTAACCTTAAGGCATAATGTAGCAAATAAAAGTGTAGCAATAGCCATACCTGATACAGGGTTGTTACTGCTTCCTACAATACCAACCATACGAGAAGATACTGTTGCGAAGAAGAAACCAAATATTACTATAAGAATAGCACCAAGAATTGTAACAGGAATATCTGGAATAAGCCAGATAGCAATTGTAACAACAACAATACCAATTGCAATAGCCTTCATATCAATATCCTGTTCTGTACGAAGCTTACCTGTGTTCTTATCACCTTTCATTCCCTTGATAGCATCTGAGAATGTTTTTACAATAAGTGGTAATGACTTAATAAGACTTATAATACCACCTGTTGCGACGGCACCAGCACCGATATATTTGATGTAATTACTCCAGATTGCACTTGCTCCCTTTGTTGCATATAAATCAGCAATAGAGATTGTACCTGGATAAAGTATTGTTGAACCACCAAATGTTACAATAGCCGGAATAAGTACGAACCAGCCTAATATACCACCAGCAAACATATATGATGCAATCTTAGGTCCACATATGTAACCTACACCAAGTAATGCCGGATATACTTCTGCTGAAAGTTCTGTCTTAAGCGACTTAATAGGTGCTGTAATAACACTAGGAATAACCTTAATTCCATCAGTAATGAACTTAAATAATGCTGCAAATCCCATACCTGCAAATACAGACTTGGCACTTGCTCCACCTTCTTCACCAGCAAGTAATACTTCAGCACAAGCTGTTCCTTCTGGATAAGGAAGTGTTCCGTGTTCTTTAACGATAAGTGCATTTCTAAGTGGAACCATAAATAGAACACCAAGAATACCACCGCAAAGAGATATTAACATTATTGTAAGAAGTGATGGAGAATCCATAATTCCATCTTTAGCCCATAAGAATAATACAGGCAATGTAAAAATAGCACCTGCTGCTAACGATTCACCCGCAGAGCCGATTGTCTGAACCATATTGCTCTCAAGGATAGAATCTTTTTTCATGATGACACGTATAACACCCATAGAAATAACGGCTGCTGGGATTGATGCTGAAACAGTCATACCTACCCTTAAACCAAGGTAAGCATTAGCAGCACCGAATACTACAGCAAGAAGCATACCCATAATAACAGATGTTACTGTGAATTCTGGAGTAATCTTATCCGCAGGTATATACGGCTTAAACTGCTCGTCTTTCATAAAAAACCTCCTAAAAGTATAAAAATCATTGATGAATTATTGCCAGACGATATAATACAATAAATCATCAAAAAAAATAGAGATGACAACTTCAATGACAGCTGTCACCTCTTTTAATCTTTAGTATTTTATCACATTAAATTGAAAAAATAAAGTACCAATTATATACTCTTTAAATTTTTATTAAATATTCCAGAAAATGGAATAAACTAATTCCAGAAAATAATTAATTGCTCATTTTATATCGCGGATATCTTTTATCAAAAATACTTTTAATTAGTGGTGGAATAATCTCATTCCTGTAAAGCACATTGCAATGCCTCTCTTGTTGCAGGTTTCAATAACATTATCATCTCTTATTGAACCACCTGGCTGTGCAATATACTTAACACCGCTCTTATATGCTCTCTCAATATTATCGCCAAATGGGAAGAACGCATCTGAACCGAGTGCAACATTTGTGTTGCCATCAAGCCATGCTCTCTTTTCTTCCTTAGTAAACGCTTCTGGCTTCTCTGTAAATACTCTCTCCCATGCTCCATCTTCAAGAATATCCATATATTCATCACCAATGTAAAGATCAATTGCATTATCTCTGTCAGCTCTGCCTACACCTTCCTTAAATGGAAGTTCTAATACCTTAGGGTTCTGACGAAGATACCAGTTGTCAGCCTTCTGTCCTGCAAGTCTTGTACAGTGAATTCTTGACTGCTGTCCAGCTCCGATACCGATTGCCTGTCCATTCTTTGCATAGCATACTGAGTTAGACTGTGTATACTTTAATGTAATAAGGGCAATTATTAAATCAATCTTTGCCTGCTTTGGAATTTCTTTATTCTCTGTAACAACATTTTCAAGAAGTGCTTCATTAATCTTGAACTCATTACGTCCCTGCTCAAATGTAACACCATATACCTGCTTTCTCTCAACTGGTGCTGGACGATATGAAGGGTCAATCTTAATTATATTGTAATTACCCTTCTTCTTGCCCTTAAGTATCTCTAAAGCTTCATCTGTGAAACCAGGAGCGATAATACCATCTGATACTTCGTGCTGGATAAGCTTTGCTGTTGAAGCATCACACTCATCTGATAATGATATGAAATCACCAAATGATGACATTCTGTCTGCACCTCTTGCTCTTGCATAAGCACAGGCGAGTGGTGAAAGCTCTCCGATATTCTCATCTACCCAGTATATCTTCTTCTCTACTTCACTAAGAGGAAGTCCTACTGCCGCACCTGCTGGTGATACATGCTTAAATGAAGTTGCAGCTGGAAGTCCTGTTGCTTCCTTTAATTCCTTAACAAGCTGATAGCCATTGAATGCATCTAAGAAATTGATATAACCTGGTCTTCCGTTAAGGATTTCTACTGGAAGCCCGCTTCCGTCTTCCATAAATATTCTTGATGGCTTCTGATTAGGGTTGCAGCCATATTTTAACTGAAATTCGTTCATAACTATTCTCCATTCATTTATTAATTCATATTATTAATTATCATTATTAATTATTTATTTTTATCAATAGTTCTTAGTTAACAGTTCTTATTATTTATTCTTATTAATAATTCTTGTTTCATATTCACCTGTCTTGATATCAATAAATCTTACAAAAAGTGATACTTTATTATCTTCATTAAGATTTTCCCATACCATATTAGTAAATGTATCAATATTGCCTTCTATTCTGACTAATACAGGCTCTCCCTCAAAGCTTGGAAGTGGTGAACCATCATTCATATATGTATGAATAAAATGTCCCTCTCCTGCAATTGGTGCATCATATGTAAATGTAAATCTGTCACACTGGTTAGGATTGCCGTTGTGGCTCTTTAATATTGACATTGCATAATCATATTCACCGTTATCGACTGTCATAAGACCTGATATTCTAGGAGTAAAGTTAGGAGCATCTGGTTCAAATTCCCTCGTCCTTAATGATTCTTCAAATGTCTTTCCTGTACTCATAAGGTCATATACCGTATCTGTCTGGTCACCATTAGTAACGATTGTCTTCTTTCCAAGAACACGTACTGGAGCATATATTATAAGGCTTGGATCTTCAAGCTTACTTGGGTCAAACGCCTCTGTTCTTATTCCTTCCTTGTCCTCAACGAATACTCTGTTACGGCTGTTAGCACTTCTTCCCATAATAAAATATGCTGTAACAGCCTTTGTTCCGTCTGCTGATCTTCCGATAACAATTCCTCTTCCCGGATAAGAACAACCCGATAATTCCTTTTCAAGTGTTGTAATCTGCATAATAATCCTCCATTTCTGTTTTTCATACAGTCTGTAAAAAATGTACAAAGCACATACCGCACTATGTTCAGTCGCCTTTGGCAAGCTACATCTTCGTGCAAGTGTGTATAATCGGCACAAAGTGCCTTTTGTATAATTAATACAAAAAAGCCGACCTTATCTGGGTAACCTTTTAAGGGGCTGCCCAGGCGGTCGGCTGATAATCATATATATACTGTACTCCCTGTGGGTAATCCCACACATATTCCATAACTTTAACCAATTAAAAGCTCTGTATAATATGCTTTCCGCCAGTCGTACAGCTCATAGTTTTAAGATACACTAAGTTGTGGCATTTTTCAACATTATTTTAAATATAGTTTTTATGCTATAACAATTAATATTATTATTACACTACAGATATTTTTAGTAGTTACCCAGAAGCTTGATTGACTTAGCTTCTTCCTGTATTCCTCTTAACGCATTCATAACGCGGGGATCATCAATATTACCCTCGAAATCCACAAAGAACTTATAATCCCACTGCTTATCTGCTGGTCTTGACTCTATTTTATACATATTAAGTCCATTATATATTATGTGGCTTAAAAGATTATAAAGTGTTCCTGCCTCATTGGCTGTCTCGAATACTATGCTTGTTTTGTTAGCATTTTTTAAGAAACGTCTTGCATTAGTTATTATTACAAATCTGGTTGTATTGTTAGATAAGTCAGCAATACCTGTTTCTAATACTTCAAGACCATATATCTGTGCAGCTTTCTTACTAGATATTGCAACGTGCGTGTGATCATTTTCTGATAATAGCATCTTAGCCGCCATAGCTGTATTAGCCTGATGAATTCTCTGCCAATCCTTGTGTGTATTAAGAAAATGGTCGCACTGCATAATTCCCTGTGGGTGCGAATATACAGTTGTAACCTTATTAATATCTGTTCCCTTAAGTCCTACAAGAACGTGATCTATATTAACAAATGTCTCAGCAATTATGTAGTTATCATATTCCTGTAATAAATCATATACACCTACAACACTTCCCGTTGTAGAATTCTCAATTGGAAGCACACCATAATCAGCTTCCTTATTCTTAACTGCTTCCATAACGTCTCTCCAGGTAGGAACACCATAATTATCACAGTCCTCCCCAAAGAAATTGCAGGCAGCTTCCTGTGTGTATGCACCCGGAACTCCCTGATATACAATCTTAACACCCTCTTTATTAATGCTTTCTATAGCCTCATAAGGTTCTCTTAAAGTCTGACCCATAGCTTCAAGAAGCTGATACTGTCCTTTTCTTGAATTAGCCATAATCTGTGAAAATAAGTCATCAATGGCATGGACATTAGCCTCATTTTTAACAAGCTTTGTAACAGCTTCAATCTTCGCACGTTCTCTCTGTGTATCAAGAACTTTCTTTCCTGTCTGGATTTTGTACTCTGCAACTTCCTTTGTAAGCTTCATTCTCTGTTCAAACAAATCGACAAGCTGTTTATCAATACCGTCAATCTGCTCTCTTATTACATTCAAATCTAACATTTTTCAACCTCGTAATCTTTATTGCTTTAAACCATTGATATTGTATCATATTTTTTGTAATATGTAAGTAAATAATTAACAACTATTAATAATACTGATTAATTATATAAAATACTACAGAATGGAGATTACAATATGAAAAAGACCATTACAATAATTATTGTTGTCTTAGTAATTGCAGCTGCTGGTGTTGGCGGATTTTTTTATTTTAAGAAGAACCAGACAGTACATAACAACGACAATGCTATTGGCAACACAGCAGGCAATCTTATCAATGGAGGGCTATTCTGCGAATATAATGACAAAATATATTTTGCCAACCCTGACGATTACAACAAATTATATGTTATGAATTCTGACTGTACGAACATTTCCAAAATAAATGATGACAGCGTTGCCTACCTTAACGTATGTGGCAATTACATATACTATGTAAAGAATAATTTTAATAAAAGTACTATCGGAATGGTATTCAGAGGCCAGCTTTTTGGTCTTTACAGATGTGATTTAGACGGAAGCCATTCAAAAATTTTATATAATGACCGTTCCGGTGCAGCAAGTCTTAGTGGTAACACTGTATTTTACCAGCATTATGATGACACAACAGCCCTTACATTTTATAAAGTAGACATTGATGGCAAGAATAATTCTATAATATCTGACACGCCTTATTCTCCAACAAGTATATATAATGGAAAGCTTTACTTCTCAGACCCTAACGGACGTCACCATATACTTTCTATGGATACTAAGACCTGTCAGATTGTTAATTACTACGACAGCAATTCTTACCTTACATTGATTGATAATAATTACGCTTATTATATAGACCTTGACAAACAGTATTCACTTGTAAGACTTAATATGTCAAATAAGACACTCGAGCTTTTATATGCACCTGAAAATGGCAAAGTAATTAACTACAACGTATATGGTAATAAAATATTCTTCCACGTTGAGGGCGGTGACAATGCCGGTCTTTACAGAATGAATGTTGACGGGACTCAGTTAGAATATGTAGCCGTTGGCGAAATATCAGGTATTCACTGTACTTCCAGGTATACCTTCTTCTCATATTATGAAGATCAGTCAACACTTTACAGAATACCTACAACTGCACCAATAACAACTATTGAAGAGATTTCAATTAATTAATTTATCTATTAAACAAGTAAATATAGAACAATTCCTACGATGCCAGAGCATAACATAACCCAAAGAGGATTAGACTTCCATTTTCTTAAGATAAAAATATCAATAGCAAAAATTATCAAAGCTACAACATCCAAAGATGTAAGATTATTAGGAAGCGTGCTTTGTCCATAAAACGCCATAATTAACAATGAAATACCTGCTGATGCAATCATTGCTATTACAGCCGGTCGTAGCCCTGAAAGAATGCCCTGTACCATATCGAGTCCACGATAACGATAATACATGTAAGCAAGCACCATTACAATGATGCAGGATGGAAATACACAGCCAACAGTTGCAATAACAGCACCACAAAATCCAGCGACCTGAATTCCCACAAATGAAGCAGAGTTAATTGCTATTGGACCTGGTGTCATTTCAGCAATAGTTATAATATCAGTAAACTGTGTCATTGTAAGCCAATGGTGAATATCAATCACCTGATTTTGTATTATTGGCATAGCAGCATACCCACCACCAATACTTAACAATCCAATTTTAAAAAAGCTCCAGAACAATTCAAGATATATCATTGCTTATTACCTGCTTTCCGTTTCATATTTTTAATCCATATATCTAATGTTCCAATACAACCACAGACAAAAATAACTATAATGATATTTATAGATAAGTAACGTACAGCTATAAATGAAGCCAACATTATTATAATTGGTAGCGGTCGTTTTTTTTGAAATATACTCTTTGCCATATTTATTACAACATCGCAAATCACAGCAGCAACTCCGCAAAGCATCCCTCTCATTGCCATACTAACAATAACATTATTACGAAATGCCTGATAGAACATCGAAATTATTGAAATGATTATTAATGGGGGCAATACTGTTCCCAATACCGCAAGTATAGCTCCTGGAATGCCTGCTATATGATACCCCAACATAATTGAAGCATTTACTGCTATCGCACCTGGCGAAGCTTGTGCAATTGCTGTTAAATCCAGCATCTCTTCTTCCTCTATCCAGCCTAGTTCCTCAACAAACTTTTTCCTCATTAAAGGAATTATTACAAATCCTCCTCCAAATGTACACGCACTTAATTCAAAAGTTGATAAAAACAATTTTCTATACTTATACCAGATGCTCATCTCTAGAATTCCATCCTTCCTATTTTTTAATACTATATCACTTGATTCCTAATAATTGAAATAATATAATCTTACATAAATAATAAGTAATTTGATATAAGGAGTTTATAATGACACTACGACATATGATAATTTTTCGTGCTGTATGTGAAAATGGATATAATTCTACAAAAGCTGCATCTGCTTTACATATAACACAGCCAGCTGTAAGCCTTGCCATCAAAGAAATAGAACAATATTATGGGGTACAGCTTTTTGACCGCATAGGGCGAAGACTCCAAATCACTAGTGCTGGACAACATTTTCTTCAATATGCAATACACATATCCGACTTATTTTCAGATATGGAAACTGGATTTCGCGACTGGGATTCCAAAGGCATCATTCGCATAGGAGCAAGCATAACAATTGGCTCTCAATTTTTACCAAATTATGTAAAGTCTTTCTATGAAGTATGTCCAGAAATAGATGTAAGAGTAACTATCGAACAATCTGAACGACTGGAGCAAAAAATACTTGCAAACGAGTTAGATTGTGCGTTAATTGAAGGTATATCGCATAATTCTAACATCGTATCTGAAGCCTATATGCAAGACTATTTAAGTGTTATTTGCGATACTAATAAAGGATGGAAAGATGGGCAGAATATACCCATAGAAGTATTTCAAAAGCAGCGTTTTCTATTACGTGAAAAAGGAAGCGGAACACGTGAAGTTTTTGATCGTGTTACTACACAAGCTGGCATTCATATTATTCCAGTATGGGAAGCTATGAGTACAACAGCACTAATCAACGCCACCATCAACGGACTAGGTATTTCTGTTTTACCAAATAGAATGATTATTCCATCATTAAAACAAGGATTAATTTCTACAGTAAAGGTACAGGATTTAATTTTCAGTAGAAATTTCTATATTATTTATCATAAAGATAAATTTTTGACTCCATCTATCAAACAGTTTATTAATCTGTGCAAAGAATATGTATAATAGTTATTCATTGCCATAGTACAATAGAATATAAAAATAACAATAAGAGCCACAGTTTCATTTAAACTATGGCTCTCTTATTATTTTATATTTATTAATCAGGATATTCGCTTGTTATTCCGAAATATTCTTCTAATGAAATCCAGTCACCATTATTATAAAGCTTCTCTGCTAATTCAGTTCCAACATATCTTAAATGCCATGATTCATACTGGTAACCTGTATAAGCATCCTTTCCCTTTGGAAATCTTATGCAGAAACCATATTTATAACAGTTATCATTAACCCATTTACCTTCGCTTGTATACTGAAAGCTGTCTTCAATCGAATTCAAATCAAAGCATAGACCTGTCTGATGTTCTGAATTACCCGGTCTTGATGAATAAGTATCTGCCGCAGCTTTTCCATCGTTGGCTACATATCTATTGTAAAGACCCACCTGATAATCATATGAACGGTAACCACTCGCAATATAGATATTAAGTCCTTTTGCTGTCGCATCTGCCTGCATTTTTCTGAAAGCCGTCATTAAATCCTTGTCAAGGCTCTTATTACTTCTTGCCTCTGTTACAGGTACTTCTGGATTTTCTGGAATAAATGTACTTGGAAGTGCATATGTCTTATTGGCTATTAAGTAACCATCTATATATGTTGCTCCATTTCTGTTATCAATAGTAAATCCCTTAGATGTCTTAGTTACGCCATCTCCTGTTGATGACCCTTTTTTATCATCTGTCTGCTGGCTCTCTGTGCTCTTATCATCTGAACTATTAACATTTGAAGCATCAGATTTACTCGCTGTATCTGTGCTGTTATTAGATGAATTAATACTATCACCTGCCTTAGACTCTGTGTTATTACTGCTATCGCTTGTTGTAACTATTGTATTATCATTAGTATCCGTTGACTTTTTCCTGTTAGCATTTAATAACAATACTACTGCTACAATAATCACAACAACTACTACTGCTATACACGCGGCAATTGTAATTCTTTTTCTCATAATCCTCTGTTTTCTTGTTAATCTTTTCTTTCTCATATGTCCTCCTGTTATCATTATATTAATGGAGATGCAACTTTATAATCTGAATTCACAATAACATTTTTTAATGCTGTAACCTGCTCATTATCACACTCTTTTATTAAATTGACAAGACCCTTTGTTATAAGCCACGCACCATATTTATTAAAATGTGTATTCTCTGATACAGTGTCTTTCTTAGCAAGTTCATTAACAAAATCCTCTGGCCACTTGCCCTTATTGATACCCTTTTTGATAGATGTATACTTGTGAATATCAGCTTCGCCTATACTCTCAAAAAGCTTTACCGTATAACTAAATAAATCTATCACGGGAGTATGTGTTTCCTCTCCTATCTGCTTCATTGCCCTTATATAGCAGAAATTATCACCGCCGTGAAGTCCCGGACCATCTTTAATTGTTCCGTCCTTGTTAAATGCTGTTCTTGCCGGTGCTGTTACAAGCACTGGAACAGCATTATGTTCTCTTGCCATATCAATATACTGCTTTATGAACCATTTGAAGCTGCCCTTCTCACCATTAGGTGAATATGGATAATATGTATCATTAGGGTAAGTGTTATTAAATGCCTTAACGCTTGCAAGCACTGCTCCCTTATCAGCTATTGAGTCATCTTTCATTAAAGCATCTATATATTCTTCAGGAATATAATCTTTAGGCACTCTCTCGCCCGGTATAACCGGATATCTTCCGTCCTCATCAGGTATTCCAAGCTCTGTCATACGGTTAAACATAGTGCTGTAACCTTTAGAACTATCATCATTGTGGCAGAATTCTATCAAAAGGTAATCTCCTGCCTGTATACTTTCATCTATTTTATCAAATCTTCCTTCATTGAGAAATAACCTTGAACTTCTGCCTCCCTTGGCGCAATTAAATACTTTAGTATCAGGAGTTACATAATATTTAAGGTATTGTCCCCAACCTGCTATAAATTCTTCTTCTGTGTAATTCTGGACGATTGAATCGCCGGCTAAATAAATATTCATAATTCTGCCTTTCTTCCTCTTTGTAATTACTTTACACGACTTATACATCTGCTTGTTTGTTTTTAATTGAACTGACATATTTATTGCTTATCTTCATAGTTTCGCTGTGGACTTTCATAGATTTTGTCGCACGGACATTGTGTGAGGGCTTAATATTACCGCTGGACACGCTTTCGCTACTTGAAACCGTAACGGACACATAAGCGGCTAAAATACAGCCGCTAAGTGCCGGCGGTTTCAAAAGTACCCAGCTTGCAATATTAAGCCCTCACACAACTGGTGTTCTATAAATTTGTGTCAGTTTTATATGTTTAAATGATAGCACATATCTGTTATTTTCACTATATATTTTCGACAGTAGTTTCTGTTACTGCTTTCGATTTTAGACATACCTATCTATACTAAATGGTTGTCACTAGCTATATCGTAATTATCTGTGTACTCCGCATTTTGCCTAAGCTCCACTAACATTTCATCAACTTCTAATTCCATAGTCCCAATCCCTTTCCTAACATATCCCCCGTATCTTTCCTCTCCACTCACAACGCTGCTCTTGACTACAACTATATTTAAGTATATCATAATAAAGTTACATAAGTTATATCAAATCTATTAAAAACCCCCAATTAAATCAGTCCTCCAGACCGATTTAACCCAAAAATCACCCACCAAAAAGGTCGATAAATACCATTTTATAAATAATAAAGGTCGATATAGCACCACCCACAAAGCTCATCGCCACAACTGTGCATATCTCACAATACCGCACCGCTACCTTTAATGATATCACCAAGGTTACCCCATCGCAACCAAGTGCCACTGTCAGATTGGTGTGGGCTGATATAAGCATAAGAAGACGATGGGGAGCCGCCGGTCCTTAGCTGGCAGTGCCAACTGGCAGCTTAGTACCGCTGCGAGCGACACTCAGTGCAAACGGGTCTTCGTTGCTTATATCAGCCCACCCCAATCGTCCATGTCTATAACATTGTTATTTATCCCCCTTTTAAAAATATTATGTAAAGAAAGGACCCTACTTATGCAAGATAAAACACAACAGATTTTCCGCGATGCTCCAGTACCTAAAGCCGTACTTACTAACGTAATTCCATCTATAATAAGTATGCTTATGGTTCTTGTATACAATCTTGCGGATACATTTTTTATTGGTCAGACTAAAGACCCACTTATGGTTGCTGCTGTTTCCATTGCTACACCAGCATTTATTATATTCATGGCTGTCGGTATGTTATTTGGAATTGGTGGTACTTCTATGATAAGCCGAATGCTTGGCGAAGGAAAGCGTGATATGGCCAAACATATTTCAGCATTCTGTTTTTGGACAGGTGCTTCAATAGGCGTTATAGCTATGATAATTATGACAATATTTTCAGTTCCCGTATGCCGTCTTATCGGTGCAAGTGATGCTACAATAGGATACGCTTCACAATATCTTTCAATCGTTGCCATTGGAATACCATTTCTTATTGTAAGTAACTCCTTTAGTAATATCATTCGTTCAGAAGGTCATGCTACAGTTGCTATGACTGGAATGATTATCGGTAATATGATTAACATTGTACTTGACCCTGTTATGATTATTGGTTTTAAATGGTATGTTGCAGGTGCAGCTGTTGCCACAGTTCTTGGTAACATTTTCTCAACCGTATTTTATATTATCCACCTTACTTCCAAGCGGTCGATATTATCGATTAAACCTAAAGATTATTCCGCTAAAAAGATAATTACTCTCGGTGTGCTTTCAATCGGAATTCCAGCTTCACTTAACAGCATACTTATGAGCTTCTCCAATATTATGATCAATTCATTTATGGCAAAACATGGTGATTTACAACTTGCCGGTCTTGGTGTTGCTATGAAAGTTAATATGATTGCAGTTATGCTTCTTATTGGTGTTGGAACTGGTATCCAGCCTCTGCTCGGCTACTGTTTCGGTGCTGGAAATAGCAAGCGTTACCGCTCAGTTTTAAAATTCTCTTTATGTTTTGCAATATGCTTAAGTATTATAATGACACTCATATGTTATCTTGGTGCAGCTCCTCTTGCAAAAGCATTTCTTGATGATGAGGAAGCATTTGGATATGCATTTGCATTTTCAAGAATATACATAATGTCTGGGCCTGTGCTTGGAATACTATTCGTATTCATCAATGCAATACAGTCAATGGGTGCTGCGATACCATCGCTTATACTTTCAGTAAGCCGTCAGGGAATAATCTATTTTCCGATACTGATTACAACAAGCATTGTGAACAACACGCCTGTTAACCTTGCTATGACACAGCCTATAACTGACTATATTGCAACAGCTTTATCTATAGTATTATTCATAGTAGCTTATAAGAAATATTTTGTAGCTAAAGATGATACATCTGTGGCTGATTAATGTTATAGTAATACTATTAATTGACTAAATCAGACATAAATTTATATAATTAATACATAATTAATATAAAACCAATAGTCATAAAACGTAAGTGCTTACCATAAAACAGCAGGACTGCCATATATATGCCCCCTACTTAACAGTAAGGTGACATATACATAGCAGTCCTGCTTTATTAAGAATAGTATTCTAATCTCAATTAATTCATATTCTGAGATTATGCTGCTCTATTTCCAACACTCACCTCAAAAATATTAACTTTATATTACCCCTTCGAATCGTAAGATGTTCCATATAATAAATCTGACACATCAACACTTGAAGATGAAGAATTATAAAGACCTGACAGGCTTTTCTGTATGCTTAATGCTTCTGATACAATATTATTAACTGAACCTGATTGTTCTTTAATTCCCTTCATTAATTCAGACTCACTTCCTAACATCTTCTTTAATTCAGACATATCTGCACTCTTTAACTTATCAGTGTCAACTGAAAGCTTGCCATTATCATCAACAGTAATACCTACTGCCGCAAGTGCCTCCTTATTGTCTGTTACAAGCTTATCAAGCTTAGTCTTGTAAGTATTCTCAATTGTGCTTCCAACTGTATTAATGTTAGTAATAAGTGTATTATAAGCACTTACAAAATTATTAACAGTATCATATACCTTATCTTTAGAATAATCACTTGAATCTTCATTCCAGAGCGATTCGTTAGATAATGAACTTATTACACTGTTAAGATTAGATGCTGAAGATGCAACCTTCTCATACTGTGCATCCTTAGAAGAACTTGATGTATCATATCCAAGAACTTCTTTCATCTTCTGCTGATATCTTAAGTTGTTATTCTGGATAAGAACATCAATATAAGAATCTGCGGCACTCTTTGACTTGCCTGTTGAACTACTACTATTTAACATATCAAGAAGAGTAGTAGATTGTGTAGAAATATTCACTTTATCTTCCTTTCCGTGCAATCGCACCAGGATATATAATTCCCTCCGTGGATATCCATATTTTATATATCGGCACGCATAACAATATGTTTAGAAAATATTCCTAATTCCCATCGCGAATTATAATTATATCATTCAGCTTAAGCATAGTATCCTTCTGTGGAAGAATCGATAAATCATCTCTAAATATAAGATATATTGACACAAAATCTGTTTCTTCAATCTCCTCTACTGTCTTTCCTGCCTGTGTCTTATCAATCTTTATCTCTGCTATCTCTTTTATATCTGCATTTTTAATATCAGAAATGCTGCTTTTTCTCTGATACTATTCAACAAAACCTGCACTAATAATACCTGTTGGTATAGCCACCGCACCAACTCCAAGATAGGCTATGCATATCGCCATAATTCTTCCAACTTAAACCTTGCAGTTACTCCTTTACATTCAGGATAAAGCAGATCCGCCGTCCATATCCTAAGAATATATTCCACGCAGAATATAAATAAAGTTATATACTCAACTCATTTAAAAAATCCACCCACAAATGCAAGCTCATCAAAGGTCTGCAAAAATGTCACTATAATATTAGAAAATATTGTTATCGTTATAAATATATCAAAAGCCCTGCTTATGCGGTTGCTCTTATCCCCAATCTGAATTATGTTAAATATATTGTTCTTCATACAAATCCCGCCGCCTGTATTCATAATCAGTTCATACACTTACAGTTTGACTGACTGATGATTATTAATTGCTGTTATATACTGTAACATACATTATAATTATAACATATATTACATAATAAACACACAATAAAATACCGGTGCCAGCTATTAACTGACACCGGTATTAAAATTTATAAGGAGAAATGTATATTATTATGATGATGTGAATACCAGCCACTAATCCTGTTATTCACATCACACAACAAGCGATTAGTTATTAGCAAATAATGCTGTTGATAAATATCTATCACCTGAGTCTGGGAGTAATGCAACGATATTCTTACCCTTGTTCTCTGGTCTTTGTGCAAGAATTGTAGCTGCCTTTAAAGCTGCACCTGAAGAAATACCAACAAGTACACCTTCACTTACTGCGAATGCTCTGCCTTCTGCAAATGCATCATCATTATCAATTGCAATTATTTCGTCATATATCTTTGTATCAAGAACTGTAGGAACAAATCCTGCACCGATACCCTGAATCTTATGAGCACCTGCTGTTCCCTTTGAAAGAACCGGGCTTGTTGCTGGCTCAACTGCTACAATCTTAACATCTGGATTCTGTGACTTAAGGTATTCACCAACACCTGTAACTGTTCCGCCTGTACCAACACCAGCTACGAATATATCTACCTTACCGTCAAGCTGTTCCCAGATTTCTGGACCTGTTGTAGCCTTGTGAGCTGCTGGGTTAGCCGGATTATCAAACTGTCCTAAGATGATAGAACCTTCGATTTCCTTGTTAAGTTCTTCTGCCTTTGCAATAGCACCCTTCATACCCTTAGCACCTTCTGTAAGAACAAGTTCAGCACCATAAGCCTTTAAAAGATTCCTTCTTTCTACTGACATTGTATCTGGAAGTGTAAGAATTGCTCTATAGCCCTTAGCTGCTGCAACTGAGGCAATACCAATACCTGTATTACCACTTGTTGGCTCGATGATTGTTGCACCAGGCTTTAATAAGCCCTTATCTTCTGCATCCTTAATCATTGCTAATGCAATTCTGTCCTTTACAGAACCTGCTGGGTTGAGATATTCAAGCTTACCAAATATGTTAGCCTCTGTAACCCCTGCCTTCTTAGAATATCCATTAAGCTTAAGTAATGGTGTCTTTCCTACTAATTCTGCTGCACTCTCTACATAATTACTCATATTATTAATCCTCCTGAAAATGTTTTATTATTGTTTTCCTATAAACCTATATGTTTAATGTGTTTTATGATTGCATTATATCCTCTGATTAGTAATCTGTCAACCACTAATTTTTAAATTCTTATAATTTTTATTATGCCCCGTATTATCCTTCCATATATCCATAATAATTAAATTAAAAAGAAGCCTGTACCACAGCCAGTGTCATTAATTTAATAACATTGCCGTATTCCAGACTTCTATCTTATTATCTTTATATAACTTATTAATATATATCATATATATCAACCGAATTTCTTCGTTACATCTGCCTTCATTATCTTGTCAGCATATTCCACGCCATATTTTTTCACAACATACTTATAGCACTTTGATAACTGAGGTGTTCTTGACTTCAAATCGTGTGCATCAGATGCAATATAATCTACAATATGGTCTTTAAGAAGTGCCTTAGTACATCTCTGTACTGCCCAGCCATTATCGCCGGTAACTGAGTCTGCGTTAATCTGTATGTCAGCACCCATTCTCTTTAACTCATATATATAGTCCCAATCCTTAACCGTACACACATATCTTTCAACGTGTGCCACAATTGGGTGATAGCCAGCCATTATAACATCAAGTACAGCTCCTCTTACCTTGTCCTGCTCAACTCCTGAGGAGAACTCTATAAGAATTGTGTCAGTTCCGCACATTGTCTTTTCATCAAGCTTATCCAAATCGTCTAATATCTCTGACCTGAAATACACTTCCCTGCCAAGATACACTCCCATATCAGGAAATGTCTTAGCCGCCTCGTCAGCAAGTATCTCATAATGCTCTACTATCTTGCTGTAATGTGCCATACCCCTCTTAGGATGAAAATGTGGTGTCAATATGACATCTCTTATACCATCTTCATACGCCATTTGCAACATTTCCATACTTGTCTTTATATCCGGCGAACCATCATCAACTCCAAATAAAATATGATTATGTATATCTGTAAAACCTGTACATACAGGTTCTTCACTCATCTTTCTCATATAAAACCCGCTCACTTTCCAACCATACGTTCTTATATTTTATTATATAAAATATACATATCATCTGTCAATCAAACTATTACAAAGCTTATATAAACTTTATAATTACCAGTTCTTACATTCACGAAGCCCTATATTTACAACGCTTTATACTTGGATATTTCTTCAAGATACTGCTGCCCTATCGTACTTAACGCAATTCCCTTTCTTGAAATATAACCAATATCCATAACTTCCTTAGCATCAAGCTTTACTGCACAATATTCATCACCATTAAGCTCCTCACATATAATTCCTGAACACAGCGTATATCCATTAAGTCCAACCATAAGATTAAGCATAGTTGCCCTGTCATTAGCCTTAATAAGCTGCTTATATTCATATGTGCTTAATACTTCTTCTGCATAATAAAATGAATTATAATCCCCCTGGTCAAATGAAAGACACGGATAATCTTTTAACTCCTCAAGCTTAATAAGCTTTTTACCAGCAAGCGGGTGTCCCTTGTACATATATACATATATTTCACATTCTAACAATTTATGGAACTCAAGATAATTATCATTGAAGATTTTCTCAAGCACATTTTTATTAAAGCTGTTAATGTACAGTATGCCAATTTCACTTTTGCCATTCTTCACATCTTCTATAACCTCATGTGTCTTGGTTTCGTGTACAGCAAACTCATATTCGTCCATACCATACTGCTTAACCATATGCACAAAAGCATTAACCGCAAAAGAATAATGCTGCATTGACACACTGAATCTTTTCTTGACTTCTGATTTAGTAATGTATCTTGCATCTAAAAGCTCATACTGCTCCATAACCTGTCTTGCATAACCGATAAATTCCTTGCCCTCAGGTGTTACTGCAATACCATTCTGTGAACGTCTGAATATTTGTACTCCAATCTCCTCCTCTAAGGAATGTATTGAAGTTGAAAGACTTGGCTGTGATATAAAAAGCTTCTTGGCTGCTTCATTAAAAGACTCTGACTCTGCAACAATTATCGCATATTTTAACTGGTTTAATGTCATACCTTAATCTCCATATTATGCTATTCCTTTTATGCCATTTTCTGAAGGAAGGCTTTAGTTCTTTCACTCTTAGGGTTATCTATAACGTCTTGCGGCTTACCCTCTTCGACTATTACGCCACCATCCATAAATATAACTCTGTCAGCTACATTTCTGGCAAAATCTATCTCGTGTGTAACTATAACCATTGTCATCTTTTCATTGGCAAGTTCTCTTAAAAGCTTAAGAATTCCTGCTGTTATCTCTGGGTCAAGTGCAGATGTTGGCTCATCAAAGAACAGCATCTTTGGATTCATAGCAAGTGCCCTCGCAATAGCAACTCTCTGCTGTTGTCCGCCTGATAACTGGCCTGGGTAGCTGTCTTCTTTATTCTCAAGTCCAACCTTCTTTAAAAGCTCGCGTGCCTCGGCAGTCACCTCAGCTTTATCACGTTTCTGCACATTAATTGGTGCATCAATTACATTTTTAAGCACTGAAAAATGTGGGAAAAGGTTGAAATTCTGGAATACAAGTCCAAAATCATTTCTTATGCTGTGTAACTTCTTCTTGTCTACATACTGTGCTGCACCTGACTCATTAAGCGTTGCACTCTCACCACAATATGACAATGTTCCCTCATCCATATTCTCTAGGAGAGTTGCACATCTTAAAAATGTTGATTTACCAGAACCTGATGGTCCGATTATTGCAACAACCTCTCCCTCATTAACTTCTATTGATATATCCTTTAACACTTCAAGACTTCCAAATGTCTTTTTTACATGTTTCATTTCAAGTAAACTTGTACTGCTCATACTGCCTCCATCTGTTTAATAACGCATTTTCTTTTCTATATATTCCATTATCCAGGCAACTATAAAGTTGAATATATAATAAAATGCACCTGCAATAAATAATGGCATTATGCTTGCACTTGCCGCCGCAATCTGCTTAGCAAGCGTGAACATTTCTGTATACGCAAGTGCAAATGCTAAAGATGTATCTTTTACAAGAGTTATTACTTCATTAGTAACTGGTGGAAGCACAATTCTTGTCATCTGTGGAAGTATAATTCTTACAAATGTCTGTGCCCTTGTGTAACCAAGAACTGTTGCAGCTTCACTCTGTCCTGCTGGTATCGCCTGAATTCCCGATCTGAATATCTCTGCAAAATATGCCGCATAATTAAGTGCAAATCCTATAATTACCGCATAAAATCTATAACTGTAAGAAAGCGAAATTCCAAATACATAATATGGACCAAAGAACACAACTAAAAGCTGCAACATAAGAGGTGTTCCTCTCATTATTGATATGTATATCTTTGCAATCCATCTTATTACATTTACCTTTGACAATCTTACAAACATAAGTAAAAGTCCTAATGGAAGTGAGAATACAAGTGTAAGTACGAATATTGCAAGTGATGCAAGCATACCTTCTGCAAGCTTAGATACAACGCTTCCAAGTTCAACAAAGAAATTACCTTTATCAACAGCTAAATCACTATCGTTTACAACATTATCAGCACTTAAGCATATGCTTTCCTCAAGTCCCCATTCTTCAGCTATCGAAAGAAATGTTCCATCATCAAGCATATCAAGAAGTGTTGATTGTACTTTATCTCTTAATTCTGTATTGCCAAGTTTAAAGCCTATTCCATACTGTTCATTAGATACATGCTGTGACAACATTCTGAATCTGCCGCCTCTTGCATTAAGTTCATAATTGGCAACACCCACATCCATACATATCGCATCAACTGAACCAGCCTCAAGATTCATAAATGCACCATTATAATCACCAACCTGCTGTAATGAGGCAAAGCTTTTAGCAAGTGCAACATTTTCCGGTTCTGCATCTTCACCGGTAAATGCTGCAAGTGCAGATGAGTCTGACTGCACAACAACAACCTTTCCTGCTAAGTCTGATAATGAATTAATGCTTGAATCTGACTTTACTATTACAACCTGTGAATTATCAATATATGGAGTTGTCCATGTATAATCGGACTCCCTTCCGTCCATAGTAAATCCATTCCATATACAATCTATGCTTCCAGATGAAAGTTCCATATCTTTAGAATCCCAGTCGATTGGCTGTTTGACAAGTTCCCAGCCATTACGTCTGCATACTTCTTCTGCTAAAGATAAGTCAAATCCAACATATTCTCCACTCGCATCTTTGTATCCATAAGGTGGAAATTCCGCATCAAAACCCACTGTAAATGTTGTCTTGACGTCTGACTGCTTCTTATCTGAACAGGCAGTAAATGTACCTGCTATAAAAGAGCATAATAAAAGTACAATAAGCATTTTCCTTAATAATCGCGTGTTGGTACAGTTCCTCATATTAATCTCCATTCTGTTCTTGCAATTCACTTCTCTAATACGTGAATATTTTATTACTTTAATACACTAAATCGTACCCTACTTATGCACTTATGTCAACTTAATATTTTACATATTCTAATACTGTTTCTGCAAATGTATCTATATCGAATGGTTTGGCTATATGTCCATTCATTCCGTGCTCCAGTGCCTTCTTCCTGTCCTCATCAAATGCATTAGCTGTCATTGCTACAATCGGAATATCCTGCCATCTGTCTTTTTCTAACTGTCTTATTAAACGTGTAGCCTCAAAACCATCCATATCTGGCATACACACGTCCATAAGAATAATATCCACAATACCATTTCTATATTTTATATAATCTACAGCTTCACTTCCACTGGCACACTCAATTATATGAGCACCATTTTCCCGTAAAAGCTCGCAGGCAATTTCCCTGTTATACTGATTATCATCAACAACCATTACCTTTATATCTGACAGGCTCTGATCATTCTTTATTATATTATTATCTTTCCCGTTGTCAGTCACATTTTTATCATCCTGTGTCCTGACGACATATTGAAGCGGTAACTTTACTGTAAATGTTGTACCTTCGCCTAACTTACTGTCAACATCTATTGTTCCATTCATAAGTTCAATTATCTGCTTGGATATAGACAGTCCAAGCCCTGTTCCCTCTACTGATATATCATTATCGTATGCTCCCCTTGTATACAAATCAAATAATGATGGCATATCCTTTTCATCTATTCCCCTGCCATTATCCTTCACTATAATAATATAATTATGTATATTATCCCCTATATTATTATTACAGTCTTCTTTCACAATAACATCTATATGTCCGCCAACCGGCGTATATTTGATTGCATTGTTAATAAGATTAATAAGCACCTGGCTTATTCTCGTCCAATCCATATACACATATTTATCAGTTATACCCTCTAGATCAATTGTCATCTTTTGTTTCTTTACTGCCGCCTGAATTTCTACAAGATTATAGAAATCTGTCATAAGCTCATAAATGTCGCTTTTTTCATTTTCTATATTAATCTTTCCCTGCTCTATCCTTGACACCTCAAGCACATCATTAATAATACCAATCAGATGATTTCCAGCTTCTTTAATCTTTTCAAGGCAATCCTTAACCTTATCCTGATCCCGATTATCCATATTATTCTGTGCAATTGAGGCATATCCAAGAATCACATTCATAGGTGTCCTGATTTCGTGCGACATATCAGAAAGGAACTTTCCCTTTGCCCTGCTAGCACTTTCAGCCTGTGCAAGTGCTTCTTCTATAAGAAGCTGCTGTTCAATCTCTTTCTTTATAACATCTTCAATGTCCCTTATCATAAGAATAACACTTACAGGCTCACCATTTTTCCGCTTCTCAACGACAACACTTACAAGACACCACCTGAATACTCCATTGGTTACCTGTCTTTTGTATCTGTACTCTGTCTTATCTTTATGTTTTAATTCACATTTAAGATTATCAACTGCAAGAAGCGTTGACACATCTTCCTCCGAATTATTACATATGATATTACCTGATATTCTGCGGTTGACCTCGTTAGTATAATCTATAAACTCATTATCCTCGATATACCACGGATATATTCTTTTGCAGGTATTATCTGAAAGATTGACATAGTACACCTCGTAATATGCCTGAAGCGTGCTTGATACAATATTTCCATACCATTGTGTTCCTTCTGCGGCAATACTGCTTTTATTATTCCCTCTACTCATAACTTTCTACCCCTCTGTTATCTACATAATGACATTATTCTCTCTTATATCTGAAACAAGTTGTCGCCTGAACGCCCTACACCCATTCTCATTCCAGTATTTTCTTTTCTCTATCTTTATAACCTCAAATGTAGTATTTAAGATATGCGACTTATAACTTGTGTTAGGTTCTCTGCCTGGATAAAATACAGTGATTGAATCCCTAAACTCGTCTTCGTCCAAATCATAATCTTTAGCAAATTGCTCAGAAAGTTCATCTGTTGTAATCCTCTTAATATGTGCATAATACCCCACAAGATATGCAAAATAGTCCACATCAAACTTTTCTATCCAATAATCATCTGATGCCACAAATACAACTACAGGGAACTGCCTATTATCATCTTTAATAAGATCCTTTAATGTATTGTATTCTTCTTCATTATCAATACCCCTTACATTCTGTCTTAACCTCTCCACATCACAGATTCCAATATTATCTGCTATCTCTCCATAGAAGTTAGGACGGCTGAACAATACATTTTCATTATCTCTGTACTTATCTGCTGGCTCAGCATATTCATTACTTACGTCAAATAAAAGCCTGTCACCATCTTTCTTAATAGTAGCAATCGATATCCACAGCCTGTTAGCGACCTTAGAATCAAGGTGCGTTGTAATCTCCTTGAAATATAAATTCTCATTATCATATTCAAGCGATACATTATACCCCGGTCTTTCATTATCATATGTATCCACACTGCCCGGCATATCATCAAATACTTCATTAAATCTTGAATGTACCCACGAATATATGTAATTAACTGCCTTTTTAAATGCGTCCTCCATAGAAAGATTAGTAAGATCAATGCAGGAATGTGACTGGAATACCTTATAATTGCCAAGCGGTTTAAATGGCTCAAAGCGGCGTCTTTTACCGCCAGCCTCGAATTCCTGTTTATTCTTATGCTCCTGCTCTATCTTTCTAAATGCCTCGTTAAGCCTTTCATCATCAGGGCCTATCTGATTGACAATCTTTACTATATTATTAAGTGTAAGCTCTATTCCATTCTCTGAAGTATCAAGCCATAACTGTTCAATAGCCCCTTGTCTTGGTGCCTTATAAAATATCTTTGCAAGCTCTGTGTCTGAGTCAAACAGCTCCTCTATGTATGGATGCAGTGGTTCATTCTCAAACTTTAACCTGTAGTGACACCTTAACATATCATTCCATTTCTTGTCTTTGTAATGCTGGTGTCCTAAATCTTCAAGCAGCCCTGCTATCGAATCATCACACAGTTCAAATGTAGCAAGAATACTGTTCATCTTTCTTGCCAGTGCTTCGTTACCTATTCCAAACGCCGAGCCTTTATATCTCATATCGTGCTCAATCTCGTGCCAGCCCTCAAATGAGTTCGTCCTTACCTGAACCTCAAATGTATCGTCAACATAATCTGACAGATATGGATTGACAATTGTCTTGCTAAGATATGCTGGAAGCTTGAATATTCCATTAACCTTCATAGCCTTGAATTCATATTCATTATTCTCCGTAGTCTCCCACATTCCTGGAGATATAAATAATGTATCTAAAAGCTTTCTGCATATATCTACATCATCAACAAAATATAGGATTATTCTTATTCCTACAAGATCCTGCATTTTCTTATCTTCATTCTCCGTACCCGGACGTCTGTAATCTTTAAATATAAGCTTATTCACCATAGAATCAACTGCCTTGACCCTGTATGCAATTCTGTAGTAAAATCCTGCTCTTTTTAGCTTTTCCTCTATAATGCTTAGTAAATCATCTTTTACAACCTGTGGAACAACTATCTGTTCAACATTCTCCTTTGTAAATAACTCATTAACTTCATTCATAAGTAACCCCATCCAATTCTTCATATATCTTTCTTTTAAGCTGTTCTTTAATGCTATCCTTGGCAAATGCAGCTTCAGCTGAATTAATAAGCAAATTCTTTAATATTATACCATTTATAGGAAATGTTTGCACAAGTAATTTAAGTTCATTTTTAATACTTGTGCCTGAAACCATCATATTGTCCGTATTTATGGTAACTTTAACACCATTATTAATAAGTTTCATAATTGGATAATCAGCAATATTATCAACAACTTTCGTATTAAGGTTACTTGTAGGACACAATTCTAACGGAATATTCTTATCTGCCAGCTCCTTAATCATATCCTCTGACCAGGCTGCCCTTATTCCGTGTCCTATTCTTTCAGCTCCCATATATATTGCCGTCTTTATGCTTTCTTCTCCATCTGCTTCACCTGCGTGTATTGTAAACGGAATATTATATGCCAAAGCTTCTTTAAATATTCCAACAAACTGCTTTGTTGGATATAATTTTTCTGCACCGGCAAGGTCTAGTGCCACAACTCCACGTCCAAGATATGTATGGGCAATCCTTATCGTTTCTTTATTAAGCTCCTCATTATCACTTCCCCTCATGCAGCATAATATAAGCTTGTGATAATCTGAATTACCGAGTCCTTTTATTGCCGCCTGCACAACCTCTTCCTGTGTCAACCCCTTCTGCATATGAAGCTGTGGTGCAAATCTTATCTCACTGTACATTATCCCCTGACTATCCTGCCCAGCTATTAACATTCTCACACATTCAGTAATAGCTTCAGCTTTCTGCAAAAGTGTCAGTGGAAATTCAAATTTTTCCAGATATTCATTCAAATCCCTGCAGTCTTTGGACACCTGTAATCTTTCTTTCAGGTCTTCTTCACTTTCATTAAGTTCAATACCATTAATAAGAGCCAGCCTCTTAGCCATTGGAATACTGACTGAACCATCAAGGTGAACGTGTAAATCTATAAGGCAGTGTAATTTATCTATATTAATATTCATAATAATCCTCTTTTCTGCGTACATTTTACGCATATCAATCTGGTGCCTTGTAAGGGCAGCTCTAGCTTTTTTCAAATCTCCCACTATGTACAGCTTTATTATAGCACATATTTATACAGCTTTGAAAGGCATAGATAATTCGCACTAACTATAAGTTTGATTATTTGCCAGGTTTATGTTATACTTATTATACTTATTAGTATTATATTTACATTAATTATTTATTAATTGCTTTATAATCTACAATTATTTATTAATTCACATAAATGTTAGTCAGGGGGAATAATTATGGTCATCCACGAATCAGCTGAAGATTATTTAGAAACAATACTTATGCTTAGCAAGAAACTGCCTGTTGTGCGTTCAATTGATATTGCCAACGAAATGGGCTATAAGAAGTCAAGCGTCAGCATTGCTATGAAGAATCTTCGTGAATCAGAACATATACGCGTAACTAAAGAAGGTTATATATACCTTACAGACTCTGGCAGGGAAATTGCCGAGATGATTTATGAAAGACATCAGATACTTTCTTCTTGGTTAATACAGCTTGGTGTCAATAAGCAGACTGCCGAGGAGGATGCGTGCCGTATCGAACACGATATAAGCAAAGAGTCTTTCAATGCCATTAAACAGGCTATATCTGAACAGCTTAGCAACAGACAGAAATAACTTACTAAAAAAGGGACTTAAAAAGTCCCTTTTAATATTGTTCATTTTTTAATTATAACATCATCCATTCACATTATAAATATTATAATCCCTATAACCAGCAGGCACTTCTTCATCAGTTATTATCTTAGCTGTATCAATCCTTGCAAATGTCACTGAACTTACATTATCGAATTTGGTGCTGTCTGCAAGAATTATTTTGTGATTGCAATGGCACATCGCCATTTTCTTAACTTCTGCCTCATTAATATCAGGCGTCGTAAATCCACATTTAATACTTATGCCATTTGTACCAAAAAATCCTTTGTTGAAATTATAATTTCTTAACATTTCAATAGCATTAGCACCTACTACTGCTTCTGTTGAACCCTTAAGCTCACCACCTATAAGTATAACCCTGAAACCTAACGCCGCAAGATTTCTTGCGTGTGTAACAGCATTAGTCACATATACCGCCCGCTTTTCTGTTATATAATCAATCATACAACCTGTTGTAGTGCCTGCATCCATATATACAAAATCATCAGGTTCTATAAGTCCTGCCGCATATTTTGCAATAAGCTTCTTGCCATTAATATTTATTTCACGCTTCTGCGTAACGCTTGGTTCACTGCCTGAAACTTCAAAACCTGCTGATACTGCACCTCCAAATACCTTGACAAGCTTGCCTTCTTCATCAAGCAAATTCAAATCTCTTCTAATTGTAGATTCTGAAATTCCAAGTTCTTCTTTAATCTCATTGACAGTTATACTTCCCTTGCGTTTCAACTCCTGAAGTATATATTCGTGTCTTTTCTCTGCAAGCATAACAATCACCTTTTCCAATATACCAATTATAATTCAGATACATCAGTGTCACGGATAATCTTTCTGATTGGAAGAATTCTCCCCGGCGAAACCGACAATTCATCAACACCCATTTCAAGAAACTTCTGTGTAAGGCTTGTATCAGCTCCAAGCTCTCCACATATTCCTGCCCATATCCCGGCTCTATGTGCATTATCGACAACCATTTTAATCATCTTTAGCACTGCTGGGTGATGTGCATCAAAAAATGTATCCAGCTTAGGATTCTGCCTGTCAACAGCCAATGTGTACTGTGTCAAATCATTAGTTCCAATACTAAAGAAATCAACCTTTTTTGCAAGCTCATCGCTAATCATTGCAGCCGCCGGTGTCTCTATCATTATTCCTGTCTTTGGGCTTCCTATCTTAATCTCCTGAGCCGCAAGCTCAGCCTTCACCTCATTTTCAATCTCTTTTATGCGGTCTATCTCCCACATATTAGCAATCATCGGATACATAATATGAATATTGCCATATGCACTCGCCCTGTATAAAGCTCTTAACTGTGTCTTAAATATATCCGTTCTTGTAAGGCATATTCTGATAGCTCTCACACCTAATGCCGGATTGTCCTCTTTATCAAGATTAAAATAGTCACACTGCTTGTCTGCACCTATATCAAGTGTTCTTATTATAGCCGGCTTTCCAGCCATATTTTCCGCAACAGTCTTATATATATTAAACTGTTCCTCTTCTGTCGGAAAATCAGTTCTCTCAAGATAGATGAATTCACTCCTGAACAATCCTATTCCTGCTGCATCATTAGCAAGAACTAACGCTATATCCTTAACATTACCAATATTAGCATACAACTTTATCTTTGTTCCATCAAGCGTTACATCTTCTTTTCCCTTAAGTCTGTTTAAAAGTTCCTTCTGTTCTATATACTTCGCCTGTTCTTTCTTGTAGCGGTCAAGTGTCTCGCTATCAGGATTGATATACACAACTCCATTAAAGCCGTCAACAATGCCTGTTAAGCCGTCTATATCTTCATCAAGAACACCTTTTGTTCCTATAAGGGCTGGTATCCCCATTGTCCTTGCAAGTATAGCTGTATGTGAATTAACCGAACCCTTAACACTTACAAATGATAATATCTTTTCTTTATCCATCTGTACAGTTTCCGATGGTGCCAAATCTTCTGCAATGATTATTGACGGCTCATCAGATTCTATTGTACTGCTTTTACCACCACTAAGAATAGTTATAAGTCTTTCAGAAATATCTCTTACATCTAAAGCCCTGCCTCTCATATATTCATCGTCCATAGCCGCAAACATTGATGAAAAGTTATCCGAGGTCTGTGCAACTGCATATTCAGCATTAACATTCTGATTATCAATTATATTAAGAACCGACTCTTTATAATCGTCATCTTCAAGCATTATCTGGTGCATTTCAAATATTGCCGCATTGGCTTCACCGACTTCCTTTAAAGCCTTATCATAAAGCATACCTAACTGTTCAACTGCTTTATCAACGGCATTAATATATCTTTGCTTCTCGCTCTCACAATCATCAATATGCATCCGCTTAACCTGCTGTTGTTCTTTACTGTACACTTTAATTCTGCCTATGGCTATCCCGCCAAACACGCTTTTTCCTTTATATTCATACATAACAGCCCCTCCTTTCTTTAATTTCAGCCCTTTAATTAGGTATTTTAATTTATATACTTTAACCCTGGCACTTTAATTTACATATTAGCTTTCATAAATTCTTCAATCTTTGCAGCTGCCTGTTCTTCGTCTGTACCTTCTACATTTACTGTTACTTCCTGTCCACATTTTACTGCTAATGACATTATTGTAAATACCTTCTTGCAGTCAGCAGTCTTTCCGTCTTTCTTAATTAATATACTACTCTCAAACTGCTTAGCTGCTTTTACAAGCTCACCTGCTGGTCTCATATGGATTCCTTCTTTGTCTGTAATTGTATAATTAAATTCTTTCATAATAAACCTCTTTTCTGCGTATCTTTTATTTTAAACGTTTCGTTTTGGTATATTTTGTGTTTTTTATATTTATATATTGTGTTTTTAACAGGACCATACCAGATACGCCAGGCTACAGTCATATACTTTATTTTAAAATTATATTTTATTAATAAATCTATTCATTAACCTTCTTCTTTAATACTCCAAGAAGGAAACAAGAAACGATTGTTCCAACAACTAATGCTAAAAGATAATATAATGGGTTGCCGACAACCGGGAACACGAATATTCCACCGTGTGGAGCCATTAACGTGCACTTAAATAACATACTTATTGCTCCTGCTATTCCAGAACCAATAAGGCATGCTGGTATAACGTGAAGCGGATCTGCCGCCGCATATGGAATGGCACCTTCTGTTATAAATGCAAGTCCCATAATAAAGTTGGTTGGTCCTGCCTCTCTTTCTTCCTTAGTGAACTTATTCTTAAATAACATTGTAGCAAGTGCAATAGCACAAGGTGGAACCATACCACCAATCATAACTGCTGCCATAATATCGTAATTACCATATGCAATTGAAGCTGTTCCAAATACATATGCTGCTTTATTAAATGGACCACCCATATCAATTGCCATCATTGCTGCAAGCACAAATCCAAGAATTATACGGCTTGAACTTCCCATTCCAACAAGGAATGAATTAAGCCCTGTATTAATCGCCCCCATAACAGGCTCTATTACATAGTTCATTCCAAGTCCTATAACAAGAATTCCCACAACCGGATATATAAGCACAGGTGCAATCTTTTCAAGTGCTTCTGGAAGCTTGTCACACAATTTTCTTAAACCTAAAATAATGTATCCAGCCGCAAAGCCTGCAACTAAAGCACCTAAAAATCCAGACTTTCCATTAGCTGCAATATATCCTCCGACAAAACCCAGTGCCAGTGCCGGTCTGTCACCTATTGCCATTGCAATATATCCTGCAAGCACAGGAAGCATAAATCCAAATGCTGCTCCACCTATATTCTTAAACAAAGCTGCAACTGGTGTTATAGTACCAAAATTAGCTCTTTCAGCTTCAGAAAGACTGTTCATATCAACATTAATTCCATCAATAAGAAATGCTATGGCAATCAGAATACCACCGCCAACTACAAATGGAAGCATATGCGAAACACCATTCATAAGCTGTGTATATATCTGATGTCCAACTCCGCCTGATTTATTCTTCTTAACCGCAGCTGCCTGACTATCATCAGAAGATCTGCCCATCCCATGTACCTGATATTCGGGAACATCACCGCTAAGTGCCTGACTTATTAATTCATCAGCTTTATTAATTCCGTCTGATACCTGACATTCTATAACCTTATGTCCTTCAAACCTTGCCATTGGCACTTTGGCATCTGCCGCAACTATTATACATTCCGCTTTTTCTATATCTTCATCTGTAAGCACATTTTTAGCACCTGCTGAACCTCTTGTCTCTATCTTAATTGTACAGCCTGCCTTTTTAGCTGCTTTTTCCAGACCCTCAGCTGCCATATACGTATGTGCAATACCTGTAGGACACGAAGTTACAGCCACTATATACCTGTCAGCCGGATTCGTATCACTATTGCCAGCATTATATGTGCCTGTATCCTGCAATCTTTCATCAATGCTCTTGCTTTCACTGTCTGCATTATCGATAACTTCAAGAAATTCCCCAATATCCTTAGCTGCTTTTAACTTTCTGATAAATTCTTCATCCATTAGAAGCACCGAAAGCTTGCTTAATACATCTAGATGAACATTATCCTCACTATCCGGAGCTGCTATAAGAAACAATACATTAACAGGTTCACCATCTAATGAATCATAATCAACTCCATCCCTTATAATCATAGCTGCAAGTCCCGGTCTGCTTACCGCACTGCATTTGCCGTGTGGTATGGCAATTCCCTCTCCAACACCAGTTGTGCTTTCTTCTTCTCTTGCAATAACCTGCTTCGTATACGCTTCAATATCTGTAATATTACCGCTGGCCGCCATAAGCTTCACAGCCTGCTCTATTGCCTCTTTTTTATTTAAAGGCTTTGCATTAAGATCTATACTTGAAGCACTTAATAAATCGGTAATCCTCATATACATACCTCCATATTTATAATAAGTTTAAACACTCTGTAATAATTATCTGATTATAGTAACTTTACCTATAAGATCATTAACTTCTCCGTTAGTTGCCAATCTTTCCGAAAATGCACTGGCACTTCCTGTTGCAACACCTTTCCTGAACGCATACTCATAATCTTTCTTTTCAATCCAGCCTGAAAGGAAGCCCGCTACAAGTGAATCTCCTGCCCCCACTGAATTCTTAAGTATCCCGTCCGGAGCCTTTGCTTTATACACATTGCCATCATCTGCTACAAGTATTGCACCTTTTCCACCCATTGATACACATACATTAACAGCACCCATTTTCTTTAATTCCAAAGCATACGGAATAACTTCTTCCTGTGTATTAAGTGTCACATTAAATATATCTCCAAGCTCGTGCTGGTTAGGCTTTATAAAAAATGGATTATATTCCAATACATTAGTCAACAGCCTGCTTGTTGCATCAACCACAATCTGAACACCTTTGTCCTTTAACATATCCATAATGTCTTTATATATATTATCTGATATGCCTGCCGGTATGCTACCCGCAAGAACAAGAACATCACCGCTTTCAAGTCTTCTTAATCTGTTCATAAGCTGTTCAATATGAGAACTATCTATATGTGGTCCTTGTCCATTAATCTCCGTTCCATCAATCGACTTTAACTTAATATTAATTCTTGAAATTCCGTCATTAATTTTGATAAATTCTGAATTAATGCCACCATTATGCAGTCTTCTTACAATCTCATCTCCAGTAAATCCAGCAATAAAACCTAACGCTGTACTCTTTATTCCAAGATTGCCAAGAACTATAGATACATTAATTCCTTTACCTCCGGCAAGCATTAACTCACTGCTCGTCCTGTTAGTCATACCTGGTCTGAAATCTTTAACAGATACAATATAATCAAGTGATGGATTAAATGTTACGGTATATATCACTTTATATCCCTCCCTTCTGGTCACGTTCCTTTTGTTATCATTATAATAACTCCATATTCATTCATAATCAATTATTATCATTCACAAACATTCACATTTTATTTTGTGCATATTGTACATATATAAGATTTATTATTAGGATTTTATGTGGAATTATACTATTTAATTGAATTAGTATGAACACTTATGATTGTTTTAATTCCCAGATCTTATTCAGATACTTGATTCCGACAAATATACATTTTATAATGATGATGTAAGAAATCTATTTAATATTACCCAGAACATTTACAAAGAAAATATAGAAGCTATTTATTCTCAGTATCAGTCTGATGATGTTGACCCGGAGGTCATCTAGCTTATATTTAATAAAGCAGAAGAAACTCTGAAGCATAAATATTAGTATTTTCATCAAACAACCCCCAAGTAAATTATGAATAAACATTTTCATAATCTGCTTGGGGGTTATTATGTCTTATATATAATATATAACTCGGTTTCACTATATGATATGCATTATAATTAATTACAAAAATAATATATAATACTACCTGCAATCACACCGGCACCGACCGATACCACTTGCCATCACATATAATCTACATTGTATAATCCACATCACATATGATTTATCATACTCGCCAGATATCCCGCACCAAAGCCATTGTCAATATTAACAACGCTTACACCGCTTGCACAGGAATTAAGCATTGAAAGCAGTGCTGACAAACCGCCAAAATTAGCTCCATAACCAACACTTGTTGGAACAGCTATAACAGGGCAGTCAGCCATACCTCCTATGACACTTGCAAGTGCACCTTCCATACCAGCAATTGCAATTATAACTCTTGCATTCATTATAGCATCAATATGGTTCATAAGCCTGTGCATTCCTGCAACGCCAACATCATACAGCCTTACAACTTCATTGCCATATACTTCTGCTGTCCTGGCTGCTTCCTCGGCAACTGGTATATCACTTGTTCCGCCTGTTGCTACAACAATCCTGCCCTTGCCATTCTTTTCTGGCATATCGCCAATTATTCCAATCTGCGATAATTCATCATAATTCAGGTTATATTGCTGTGCCACATAATCAGCGGCTTCCCTGCTCATTCTGGTTATAAGGATTGTCTTTTCTTTTTCTTCAAGCATTGCACCAACTATACCGGCAATCTGCTCTTTAGTCTTGCTTTTGCCATATATAACTTCCGACATTCCCTGTCTTAATTCCCTGTTGGTATCAACCTTGGCAAAGCCTAAATCCTTAAATGATTCTAATTTAATACTATCTGCCGCCTCTTTCGGAGAAATAGCACCAGAGGCAACATTTTCCAATAAATTGTTAAGTTCCTCTTTGTTCACGGCATTTTCCTCATTTTTCAAGATATCCCTTGTAATCACCTGTATGAAGTATATCATCAGCTCTCTGTATTTCTTCCTTAGTTGGAGGCATAATATCTTCAAGCTCATATTTCACACCAAGATCGTGCCACTTAAATACACCAAGTGTATGATATGGAAGAATTTCAAATCTCTTAACTGTCTTTAATGACTTAACGAAATCTGAAAGTGCCTGTAAATCTTCCTTATCATCTGTAACCTTTGGCACAAGTACGTGACGTATCCACATATCCTTGTTATTATCCGAAAGATATTTTGCCATATCTAATATATTCTTATTAGTCCAGCCTGTAAGTTTCTTATGCTTTTCATCGTCAATATGCTTAATATCGAGCATAAAAAGATCTGTAACTGCCATAAGCTCATTGAACTTGCTTATAAATGGTTCTTCAAATGTAAATGGATTGCCTGATGTATCAAGAGTTGTATGAACTCCTTCTTTCTTGGCTATCTTAAAAAGCTCTGTAACAAATTCAATCTGAAGAAGTGCTTCTCCACCACTCACAGTTATGCCTCCATTATCTTTCCAGTAGTTATGGTATCTGTAAGCCTTATCAAATACTTCCTGTGGTGTCTGGAGTTCGCCATCCTCTAACTTCCAGGTCTCTGGATTATGGCAATATTTACATCTCATATGACATCCCTGAAGAAATACTATATATCTTACACCAGGTCCGTCAACTGAACCAAAACTTTCTACTGAATGAATTCTTCCTTTTATATCTGACATAATAATCCTCATTTCTGCGCATATCCTCTGTCCATAATCATTCATACCCTATGCGCACCAGTATGAAGCTTTCGTGGAATATTATACAACAATAGTGTATACAAGATATTATCATAATAAACCATTTTATTCTACATTAATATGATATAAGTGTCAAAAACAAAAAGAATTCACCATCTTTGTTAAAATTATCCTCTTTTCCATAAATCTAATGAATCACATAATATTATCCGGTGTTCAGTAAACCAATTAATTATTTTACCTCATTATTCTGCCATTTAATTATATTATTCAATTCTTGACTTCTTTAATATCCTCTTTATTAATTCAACATTAATTTTTATGTATACACATTATTAATATCAGGTAACTCCTCTATCAGCTCTGCTAATTACTGTATCTTGCACATTGTTTTGTGCTGAACTACTTTTTGTTAACAAATTATCAATTAACAGTATTTTGTGATATAATTTTGATATTTTTTTAACATTGCTGTTATTTTAAATAGTTTTTAGTATTTTTCTTCTTTTTGATAATAATTTTCGCATAATTATATTGTTTGTTTAGTCTGACTATGTTATTATAAATCCACGACTGGAATTTATCGAAAGTACATTGTGTGCTTTAACTTATTCCTGATTATCGTAAATATCACAGACAGGGAGATTAGATTTATGGGATTTTTAACAGGTAAAACCGCCATTATAACAGGGGCTGGCCGTGCCGTATTAAGTGACGGAAGATGTGGTTCTATCGGATATGGAATTGCTACAGCTTATGCTAAGGAGGGTGCTAATATTGTCATTACAGGACGTAATGAAAGCAAGCTTGCCGCCGCTAAAGAAGAATTAGAAAAGCTTTACAATATCAAGGTTCTTACAATTCAGGCAGATGTTAATGCCTCTGCTGATAATGAAGCTGTTGTAGCTAATGTCGTTAAGCAGACAATTGATACATTTGGACATATTGATGTGCTTATCAATAACGCACAGGCCTCTGCTTCCGGCGTTCCACTTGCTGAACATACTACAGAGCAGTTCAATCTTGCTATGTATTCAGGTCTTTATGCCGCATTTTATTATATGAAAGCCTGCTATCCTTATCTTAAGGAAAGTAATGGCTCTGTAATTAACTTTGCTTCTGGTGCTGGACTTTTTGGTAACTTTGGACAGTGTGCCTATGCCGCCGCTAAGGAAGGTATAAGAGGTCTTACAAGAGTTGCTGCAACTGAATGGGCTAAAGATGGAATTAATGTTAATATTATATGCCCTCTTGCGTGGACATCACAGCTTGAGCAGTTCAAGAACGCTTATCCAGAGGCATTTGATAAAAATGTTCATACTCCACCAGCAGGCCATTTCGGTGATGCTGAGCTTGAAATCGGACGTGTATGCGTACAGCTTGCATCTCCAGACTTTAAGTATATGACAGGTGAAACTCTCACACTTGAGGGTGGACTTGGACAGCGTCCATAACCAACAATAACTAATAAAGGGTATCAATTACAAAACTCAAAAAAGGGTACTGAAAACATAATTCCAGTACCCTTTCTTTTTATTATAACGTTATCAGCTATCTATAAACTTCATTATACAACCACCATACACTTTTATACAGTTTACATATATTTTATCTTTCTGATATATTTCAATAAGTCTTATATATCATATATATTAATTTCTATGATGTAATTCCTGTACAGTCCTGCTGATTTCTTCCCTTAAATGCTCTTTTTCTTTTGGAAGATTATTAAGCTTCTCAAGTAAATCCGCAGTATTATGTTCTGATCCGACATTTCTTAATGCCTCACAAGCCGCATATACAACATCATCATCTTTATCATCAACAAGTCTTAACAATAAATCAACACTGCTGTTATTATCGTTAGTTCCTAAGGCTTTAGCCAGGTCAAGCTTCTCTTCCTTAGTTCCATACACATAATCTGCAACTGCATAGAAATCATTCTTCTTTACAAGATGTTCGATTTTTTTGTTAATATCCTTCTTAAATAACATATCAGATTCCTCCCTTATAAATATAAATAGTGAAATCTAATCTATCGCGATATTTATTAATTAGGTTTTCATTAACACAGATTATACATCTTTTATCATTAAATGTAAAATGTTATTTTGATATGCTCATTATATTCTGCGCGTTTTTCAGCACATATGAAGTTTCGTAGAAACTTCTAAGTGACTACCAAGTAGTCATATTGTGCCTGCACCAGACAACTGCTCATAAAGCTTTAATGCCGCTCCATCTTCCTTATAATTAACAAATACTATCTTGTTATCTCCCTTTATCATAACCACAGGTCCATAGCCATTCCATATAAAAAGCATACATTTTCCATATGTATTGCCTTTATAATTACCTATATTATACTCTTCTGTTGCCCCGCCATTAGTTCTTGTAAAGCTGTCTTTAGGCATTTTATCCATAAGCTGTACTTCCTCAATATCATCAATATTGATTGAGAACTCATATCCCACAGCTTTTACCGTGAAGTAATTATCTTTAATTTCTGTATCTATATGGACATTAATATATGGTATCATAATAGCCACAAACCATATAATAAATCCAGCAACGACAGCCTCAAGTGACCACATAATTGCTTTTCCAGCTTTATTACCAAGATTGAAGGAATAATTCATATCACTCAGTCTGTTCTTGACTAATACTTTAGGATCAGCAGGGTTATTATAGAATCCAGTTTTCCAATACTCATCATCATCTACATATAACGGCTCGTCATCTCTGTTAAGTATCTCCTCTTTCTTCTTTCCAATAACAATAATCATCCATAAAATAGCAAGTGTATACATAAATTGAATTCCTATATATACATAATAGTTGGCATCTGTTATTCTGCTATGTCCTATATATTCAATAAATATATATAGCCACGAGAAAGCATTGATTATGTTAGTTATTAACACTCCTTTAAATATATATTTTTTAACCATCTTATTGACTGCCTGATTAACAGCCGTATCTTTACTGTATACATTTCTTTCTCTTTTATTAAATGCCACATTAAATACAAATGATATCAGCGATACCAGCAACGTATTAAGTAATAATATAAGTGCCTGATTAAAATCCTTTGTTCTGCCACTTACTACCCACAGAATAATACCTGTAACAATCTCAGCACCTATTGGTATTAAATGATAATACAACTTAACTTCTCCTCTGACCGCTGACAGGGAAGTATCTGCATATATCCTTTTCTGGCTCTCTATAACCCATTTATTCTTAACCTTTATATCATACATTTTTCTATGTGGTATAATCATCAATAATTCTATACCTACAGCATAACCAATAAGCCACACACACCAGATAAGCACAAATATTATCATATTAAGAAAATTCACAAAACATATTGCTATACCCAAAAAAGCATTAACATTCTGGAATATTTTATAATTATGCTTTGTCTTTTCAATAAGACCTGCAACCTCTTCATCACCAATATTCTCCTGTGGTATATGAACACCAAGAATCATTCCCTGCTTATATTCATAATTGCCTATAAATCCAAATCTCACAATTAAAATTGTAAATATATTGCTTACCAATGCTATCACAAACAATGCTATTCCCATAATATTATCCTCCCCGTCCAGTCACCAAAATGCTTTTACTTTTGTATTTATGTTGTCTTTGGTTCACTGTCACCTGACACTTTGATTTTTGAATATATTTCATTACACATACTTAGAAAATCTCTCTTATCCATTCCATTAATAGCTGCTTCTGCTAATAATAATTCAAGTTCATTTTCAAGCTTTTCCCTGAATACAATATCCATATCAATATTATCTGATACTATTGCTCCGTGCCTGCGGTCTATTTTAATATATCCTTCTGTCTTTAATATCTGGTACGCTTTATTCACTGTCATTGTATTAACTCCAATATCCTGTGCAAGCTGTCTTACCGTTGGCAGGCTCTCGCCAAGCTTTAATTCACCACGTCCAATTCCCATTACAATCTGATTACGAAGCTGGACATATATAGGTGTACTGCTATTCATATCTAATTCAATAATCATTGTATTAACTCCTTTCCTGACACAATATTCACAACATAGAATTGACCTAACCGATATCTTATGAACCTTACATTAAACAAATATAACCTTTTCACAATCTTATTAATAAGGCAAATAAAAAAGTAGTATTATTTGTATTAGTTATTGTAATACAAATAATACTACTTTGCAATATAATTTGAAAATAATATAATTGAATACTATTATCAGATACTATTACCTGTTAATTATTCCCCTCCGTGCTTTGCTCCTCTATAGCTTCATTAAGATTATTCTCTATCTTTTCAAGCGTTGCACACATACTGTTAAGCTCTTCTTCGCCTATACCTTTGCGGAACACTTCCTCAGCCATATCAAATATATCAGATACCCTGTCAGCTTTTTCCTTTCCTTCTTCTGTTAAAGATATAATCCACGAACGCCTACACTCTGGATTATTCTGTCTTTTAATAAGTCCCATACTCTCTAATCTGTCAAGCGTTCTTGACATCGTAGTCACCTCTATAAGGCAGGCATCTGACAATTCTTTCTGGCTCATTCCATCACATTTTCTTAACTCATATAATATGCGTGGCTGCCCCTGTCCAACTGTCAGTCCAAGTTCTATAAAATATGGTCTTAATAATCTTCGTCTTAGCATTTCCACGTCAAACAGGTAATGTCTTACATTCTGCTTACTTTTCATAATGACCCTCTTTTCTTAATTATTGTCCTCTCCATATAATCAAGTATTTTTTCATTCAAAAATCTCATTATCGACTGGCATTCCACATCCGCCGCAGAACTTAGTCCCATTCTCCAGTTTCATTCCGCAATTTTTACAGTACATTACATTCTCCATTTCTTTTGTTTTTTTATTTTATATTAGTTGTCATTTTATGTATATATACATTTTCACAATTATATAAAAATATAAAATACCAACACCCTATTATCTCCATTCCTAATCACATACACATTTGCAATTATCTTGTCAACGACTGAATCTCTTTTTGTATAAGTCTTCCTGCCGCCTTTGCCAGCTCATCAATACGACGTATTCTTGTAAATTCTTTTCCATAAATCTTTTCTGCGCTATTGGCCGCCGCATCATTTCCCATAAAAACGGCTGATACATGTATTCCTTTAGCACGCAGTGCACGTACCTCTTCGGCTGCATCATTAACAGAAATATCGTCGCTATAATCATGTCCAAACGGGCTGTCCTGTGATGGCAGAATACGCTGGCTGTCATTAGGCGCAGCATCTGTTAAAATAATCACAAGATGCCTGTCAGCCACCCCCGGGTTCATATCAAGGATTTTACCAATTCCCCGAAAAGCAAGACCATCACGATTCCAACCGGCAGCATAATAATTGAAAATATTGTCGCACTTCTTATCCCTAAAAGACTTCAATATATGAAAAACTGTATATCCTCTAACACTGCAAAATCTTGTTACCCTGACCGGTATATTACATTTCACGAGGCTTTTGGAAATAATTACTCCCTGCGCAGCAAGCATTTCCTGATACTGAAGCCTTGAAGCAGATGCATCAAGAAGCAGATCCACTGTAAAGGACGGTTGATTATCATCTTCATATGTGTGAAAAATCCTGTTATCTTCTATATATTCTGCACGCCATACTTTGGTTGTATCAAGCCTTCCTCTCTGACCTGATATTACATCTGTCTTCTGACTTATATATTCGCTATTACGGATTTGTTCGACTATATGTGCAATAAGACTATCATAAAGCCGTACATTTTTATTATAATATGAATGATTTCTTTCAACCTGCAGCTGTGACTGTTCTCTTAAATGAAGAAATTCCTTCGGTATATTTTTCTTTGTTATATATTTTCCATCTGTAAACCATAAATGGCATCCTGTATGACTGCCTGTACACAGTTCTTTTTCTATTTTAATAAGAGTCTGCTCTGATATAACAGATCTTCCAAAACAATTCTCAATATAAGAGCAGTCATCATTTTCTTTCTTATATGTTATATTATCTTTCTTTTTACTGTAAGCTGCTTCACCAGTCATATTGTCCGCCTCAGAAGAACGCATAACCATTACATGATTATTTCTTACAGAGCTGACAGGCATTATTCTTGTCATTATCCAGGCAAATGCCCCTGTAAAATGCAGTCGCAACGCTTTTTTTTCATGTTTTACGCCATCAAAAAGATTAAATTTGCGATAAATTGCCAGCACAGCATCTATCAACCGGTCTGTTTCAGGCATTATCTGTGGTGTCAGTTCTGCATACAGCTTTTGTTCATTTGGTGTCAGCAGAACCTTCTTTTTCCCTGACACACTGCTCCATCTGGCTGACTGCATATTATATACAAGCCGGTTTTTACTCATCCACTCCTGCCTCGACAGCTTATATTCACCTGCAAAAAAAGCCTTTCCATAATAAACCCGTAAATCAGTCATAGACGGACGTTTTAATGCTTCCTCTGTATACAGTACATGTTCCAGATAAAGCCATGTCAGATCATCCAGCATAGCCTGACTGATATCTCCGTTCCAATAACCAAATAAAGTGCTGATTGCCTTTTCACCATAATACTTATATGCCAGTCCAATTATAAGATTCATATATAAATCTGAATCTAAATCCCCTGTTTCAACAGCCAGAAACAATGGATCAAAATTATAGCGTTCCGCCGCATTCCATACCTGATTAGCAGCCCGTCTTTCCTTAGCAGTATAAGAAATGGTACGCATTATTCAAACACCTCCGTATTATGCAGCTTTAAGGGAAACCTTGAAGCTATGACATCACGTATAAGCTCTTTTTCATAGCTGTCAAATATCTTATTGGTAATTCCAAGATCCAATGCATCCCTGATTGGAATACCCTTTTTTATAAGACTTACAGCATCAATTAATCCACGCAGATCCAAAGCTTTCTCTGTAAGTTCACCATTTTCACATTTTTTCTGAAGTTCATTAAATAAAAGTGCAAACTGTTTGTTATACTTAGTAACCAGTGAAGGGAACTGATCCTTTAACAGTCTCTCAAGATCTTCCTTTGCCAGTGGCGGCATCTGTATAACTACAAACCTTGAGGCAAGTGCCTCATTTAATTCCCTTGTACCTGCATAATTATAATTCATCGTAGCAATAAAACGTGTATCATCTGCAACCTCTATCCTGTCATATCCTGGAACATCAATTACACGTCTGAAATCAAGTACAGAATGTAAGACTGCAAGTGCTTCATTCCTTGCCATATTGATTTCATCGAGAATCCCAAAGCCGCCACTTTGTGCACAACAGTACACCGGTCCGGGTCTGAATGTAACCCTGCCATCGTGAAATGTATCAGAACCTATCAGCGCAGCCGCATCCATATTAACATGGAAGGAAATATCCCATGCCGGACGTTCAAAAACTGCTGCAAGATTCTGTGCAAGCACATTTTTTCCCGTTGCCTTCTCTCCTGCCAGCAAAAGATTTCTGCCACACAGAAGCACTGCAAGAGCCTCTTCCCATACCTTATTGCCATAATAATGAAAATGTGGTACAGGAATACGTTTTTTTAATGCTTCATCTACAGTATGTTCTTCTGAATAATGCCGGACTTCTTCTACAAGCTGTGCAGAAACACCTTCCTGCTTCAAAAACTCAATCAGATTATTCAATACCAACACCTCTTTAACTATTTTTTTATATTTTGATTATATTCTTTTTATTTATTTATTTCAAATTACAATAATTCAAGCTATATTAATGTCCGATTTATTCAAGTTCGAATTGTCCCGTATAGAGCTGGTAATATCTTCCTTTCTGCTCTATCAGCTCATCGTGGCTTCCACGCTCAATAATCTGTCCTTTCTCAAGTACCATAATCGCCTTGGAATTTCTTACAGTTGACAATCTGTGTGCAATAACGAATACTGTTCTTCCTTCCATAATTGCATCCATACCATTCTCTATAAGTCTTTCTGTTCTTGTATCTACTGAGCTTGTTGCCTCATCAAGAATAAGTACAGGAGGCTTGGCTACTGCTGCCCTCGCAATGGCAAGAAGCTGGCGCTGTCCCTGTGAAAGATTGCTTCCATCGGAATAAAGCATTGTATCATAACCATCCGGAAGCCTTCTTATAAATGAATCTGCATTGGCTATTACAGCTGCCTCCCTTACTTCCTCATCTGTTGCATCAAGCTTTCCATATCGTATATTGTCCGCAATAGTTCCTGTAAACAGATGTGTTTCCTGTATAACCATTGCCATTGACCTTCTTAAATCATCTTTACTTATATCCTTAATGTCTATTCCGTCATAAGTTATTGTTCCTGACTGGATATCATAAAATCTGTTAATAAGATTAACTATTGTTGTCTTTCCTGCACCGGTTGAGCCTACAAATGCTATCTTCTGTCCCGGCTTTGCATATAAAGTTACATCATTAAGAATAGTCTTTTCTTTTACATATCCAAACACAACATCTTTAAATCGCACATCTCCCTTTAACTCAACAAGATAGCCTGCTTTATCTTTCGTCGCTGGAACCTTCCAGGCGTATATGCCTGTATTACCTGAAGCTTCCATCAGTTCACCAGCTTCATTTTTCGTAACATTACATAATGTAACACTGCCTTCATCAACCTCAGGTTCTTCGTTCATCATATCAAATATACGCTCTGCACCTGATAAGGCTGAAAGCAGGAAATTAACCTGTTGTGTGAACTGGTTAAGTGGCATTGCACTTTGTCTTACATATACAAGATAAGCCGAAAGCGTACCTAAATCCATAAGTCCCTTTAATGTAAATATACCGCCAACACAGGCTGATATTGCATAGTTAAGATAAGAAAGACTTACAATTGTAGGAATCATCATTCCAGCAAATGCCAGTGCATTAGTTGACTCTTTTCTGAAATTTTCATTCATTTCACAGAATTTCCCGTAATCCTTTTCCTCGTGGTTAAATACCTTCTCAACCTTCTGTCCAGCCATCATCTCCTGAACGAATCCATTGATTTTACCAAGCTCCTCCTGCTGTCTGTTAAAATATTTCTTGCTGTGCTTACTGTTAAATTTAATAAAGAAGAACATTATAATAAGAAATACAACAACTATCATCGACAGACGTATGCTTAATACCATCATCATAGTAAGCGTACCAAACAGCATAATAAAACTCTGTATTATCATAGCAAAACTGTTATTCATAGCTTCCTGAACTGTATCAACATCATTAGTAAAACGGCTCATAAGCTCGCCGTGTGTATGTGCATCAAAATATTTTAATGGAAGCTTCTGTGTATGCTTAAATAAATCATTTCTTATATCCTGTATAACCTTCTGTGACATTTTCACCATAATGCGGTTATATCCAAGTGTTGATAATGCTCCACACGCATACATTACGCCCATAGCTATAACAGCCTTTAAAAGTCCTGTCATATTGCCCGGAACAATAAATCTATTGACAACAGGCTTAATAAGATATGTTCCTGTAACATTAGCTCCTGCACTTATGAATACAAGAAATGCTACTAATATAAGCATCCATTTATAATGTCCAAGATATACGAATAACTGTTTCAATGTCTTCTTGGTATCTTTAGGTCTTTTATATCCAACATATTTAGCCATTATAAATCCACCCCTTCCTTCTGTGATTCATATATTTCCTGATAAATCCTGTTATTGGCAAGAAGTGTTTCGTGTGTGCCTATCGCAGCTACCTTTCCCCTGTCCAGTATGATAATCTGGTCAGCGTGCTTTACCGAAGATATTCTCTGTGCTATTACAATCTTGGTCATATCAGGAAGCTTCTTAGCAAGCCCCTCTCTTATCTTAGCTTCTGTCGCTGTATCTACCGCACTTGTTGAGTCATCAAGAATAAGCACCTTTGGCTTTTTTAATATAGCTCTCGCAATACATATTCTCTGCTTCTGTCCACCTGATACATTGACACCGCCCTGTCCCATATCAGTATCATACCCCTGTGGAAGTCTGTCTAAGAATTCATCTACACAGGCAATATGGCAGGCTTCATTTATCTCCTCCATAGAAGCATTCTCATTACCCCAGTAGAGGTTAGAAAGCAGTGAGCCTGAGAATAAAGTGTTCTTCTGCAATACAACTGCAATAGCATCCCTTAAATGTCTCATAGGATATTTTTTTACATCTATTCCGTCTATTCTCACCGTTCCTTTGGTTGCATCGTATAATCTTGGAATAAGTGATACAAGCGTTGTCTTGGCTGAACCCGTCTGTCCTATTATTCCAATAGTCTGTCCTGCTTCTATATTAAATGAAACATCAGAAAGAACATATTCTTTTGCCTCTTTCTTGTATTTAAACCATACGTGGTCAAACTCAATTGAACCCTTTTTAACACTTATATCCTCTGCCTGTTCATCTGTTATGTCTATTTTTTCATCAAGAACTTCGACAATTCTTGAAGCTGAGGCTAAAGAACGTGTCATCATAAGAAATACATTTGACATCATCATAAGTGAATTAAGTATAAGAAGAACATAACTTAAAAAGCTTGTAAGCTCACCAATCTTTAACTGTCCTGCATTAATAAGATGTCCGCCGATAAAGAGAATTGATATAATCGTTCCATACATAACAAACTGCATAGCTGGCATATTAAGAACTGCTATACCGAATGCTTTCTCTGACTCTTTCTTAAGATTAGCATTAACTTCCTCAAACTTAGCAACCTCGTAATCACCTCTTACATATGCTTTAACTACTCTTATCGCAGTAAGATTTTCCTGAATGCTTCTGTTGACTAAATCTATTGCATTCTGCATACGTCCATAAAGTGGACGGACATTCATAATAATAATTATGAGAAGCACGGCAAGTATAGGCAGTGCCACGAAAAACACGAATGCAAGTGTTCTGTTAATTGTAAATGCTACTGACGATGCAAATATAAGCATAACCGGGCTTCTGCCAAATGGTCTCATACCTGTTGATACCGAATTCTGTATATTCGTAACATCACTTGTCAGACGAGTAACCAGCGAAGAAACCCTGAAATGGTCTATATTGGCAAATGAATATGATTGTAATTTCTCATATTCTGCCTGCCTTATATTAGCGCCAAGTCCCTGTCCTGCAAGTGCTGAAAATCTTGCACTTCCAATGCCAAGGATAAGTGCCAGAACCGCACATCCTGCCATCTGCAAGCCCTTAGTATAAATATAAGCTGTGTCGCCATTAGCAACACCATTATCAATTAAATCAGCCATAATCATAGGCACCATAAGTTCAAGCACTGCCTCAACAGCAATACATAAAAGTGCCAGACAGGCATATTTCTTATACTGTTTCATATAAGAAAATATTCTTTTAAGCATTAAAATGCACCTCCAATTGTTGTATCTGCAACTATTGTAACATCAATTTTTGCACTGTCAACTTATATTTTCAGCCTTCAGACTTCAAATACCTGATTATCCATATCTAAATTGGGAACTGATAAATTATTAACTTCTAAACTTTCTATAAAACGGCAATAATTTATTGACATCTGCATATATAAGTGTTAAAGTGTGACCATAATGATTGTTAATTAATTATCAATCTTATTTTTATTAAGATAGTTACTTCGTGTAACACTATACATCACTAACAAAGTATATGTATGATTATCTAAGAAAAGGGGAACTAATTATGAGCAAAGAAAAATCTTTAGTAGTTGACAACATCCAGTCTCTTGAAGAGCTTATAAGCTCTGTAAAAGAGGCACAGCGTATCTTCTCAACATATTCACAGGAACAGGTTGACAAGATATTTACTGCTGCCGCCCTTGCCGCTAATAAAGCAAGAATACCTCTTGCCAAGATGGCTGTTAAAGAAACTGGTATGGGAATTGTTGAAGACAAGGTAATCAAAAATCACTATGCCGCTGAATACATTTACAACGCATACCGCGATACAAAGACCTGCGGTGTTATTGAGGAAGATAAAGCCTATGGCATTAAGAAGATCGCAGAGCCTATCGGTGTTGTTGCCGCTGTTATTCCTACAACTAATCCAACTTCTACTGCTATATTCAAGACTCTTATTTCATTAAAGACACGTAACGGCATTATCATAAGCCCACATCCCCGTGCTAAGGAAAGCACAATAGCTGCTGCTAAGGTTGTACTTGAGGCTGCTGTTGCTGCCGGTGCTCCAGAGGGTATAATCGGCTGGGTTGATGTTCCAAGCCTTGAACTTACCAACACTCTTATGAAAGAAGCCGACATTATACTTGCAACTGGTGGTCCTGGTATGGTTAAGGCAGCTTATTCATCTGGAAAGCCTGCACTTGGCGTAGGTGCTGGTAACACTCCAGCTATTATCGACAGTACTGCCGATGTTATACTTGCCGTCAACTCTATTATCCATTCTAAGACATTTGATAATGGTATGATATGTGCTTCTGAGCAGTCAGTAATCGTTGACTCATCTATATATAAGCAGGTTAAAGAGGAATTCACTAAACGCGGCTGTCACTTCCTTAATAAGACTGAGCTTGATAAAGTAAGAAAGACTATCATTATCAATGGCTCGTTAAATGCCAAGATAGTTGGCCAGAGTGCTTATAATATCGGAAAGCTTTCCGGCATAGAAGTACCTGAAACCACCAAAATTCTCATTGGCGAAGTTACTTCTGTTGACCTTTCAGAAGAATTCGCACACGAGAAGTTATCTCCTGTTCTTGCTATGTATAAGGCAAAGGATTTTGATGATGCCATAAGTAAAGCTGAGCGTCTAATAGCTGATGGCGGATTTGGTCATACTTCTTCTATATATATTAATTCTGCAACTGAAAACTACAAGCTTGCTAAGTTCGAGGAAGCTATGAAGACCTGCCGTATTCTTATTAATACACCTTCTTCACAAGGCGGTATCGGTGACCTTTATAACTTTAAGTTAGCACCTTCTCTTACACTTGGCTGTGGTTCGTGGGGCGGTAACTCTGTATCTGAAAATGTAGGCGTAAAGCACCTTATTAATATTAAGACTGTTGCTGAGAGGAGAGAAAATATGCTGTGGTTCAGAGCACCTGAAAAGGTATACTTTAAGAAAGGCTGCCTTCCTGTTGCACTTAACGAGGTAAAGACTGTATTAGGCAAGAAGAAAGCATTTATTGTTACAGACCAGTTCTTATATAAGAATGGCTACACTAAGTGCGTTACCGACAAGCTTGATGAACTTGGCATAACACACACAACCTTCTTCAATGTTGCACCAGACCCTACATTAGAATGTGCTATTGAAGGAACTAAGGCTATCAACAGCTTTGAGCCTGACTGTATCATTGCTATCGGTGGTGGTTCTGCTATGGATGCTGCCAAGATTATGTGGGTTATGTACGAACATCCTGAAGTTGACTTTATGGATATGGCTATGAGATTTATGGATATAAGAAAACGTATCTACACATTCCCTAAGATGGGCGAAAAAGCCTACTTTATAGCTATTCCTACTTCTTCTGGTACTGGTTCAGAGGTTACACCTTTCGCAGTTATCACTGATGAAAAGACTGGCATAAAGTATCCTCTTGCTGACTATGAACTACTTCCTAAGATGGCTATTATTGATGCTGATATGTGTATGGACCAGCCTAAGGGACTTACAGCCGCTTCTGGTATAGATGCATTAACACATGCTCTTGAAGCATATGCTTCTATTATGGCTACAGATTATACTGATGGTCTTGCACTTAAGGCTATGAAGAATATATTTGAATATCTTCCAGCGGCATATGAGAATGGACCTCACGATGCCAAGGCAAGAGAACAGATGGCTACCGCTTCTACTATGGCTGGTATGGCATTTGCCAACGCATTCCTTGGTGTATGCCACTCTATGGCTCACAAGCTTGGTGCATACCACCATATACCTCACGGCATTGCTAACGCACTTCTTATTACAGATGTAATGCGCTTTAATGCCGCAGAAGTTCCATCTAAGATGGGAACATTCTCACAGTATGCTTATCCTCACTGCAAGGAAAGATATGTTGAATGTGCTAACTTCCTTGGTATTGCCGGCAAGAACGATGATGAGAAGTTTGAGAACTTCTTAAAGGCTATCGAGGAGCTTAAGGATAAGGTTGGAATTAAGAAGACTATCAAAGACTACGGCATTGATGAGAAAGACTTCCTTGCTACACTTGATGAGATGGTTGAAAATGCATTTGATGACCAGTGCACAGGTGCTAACCCAAGATATCCTCTTATGAGTGAGATAAAGGCTATGTATCTTAAGGCTTACTATGGAAAAGAGGTTAATCCAGAGGATATAAAGACTAAGTAATATAAATAATCAATATAAATTATATATATATTATTATGATGATATATTGTCAATGTCAGATAACATTATTCTCACTGACAGACACAACGGGCTTGTGATATGTACAATACCACTTGTCCCGTTATATAAAGATATGAATGGATATGTGGCAATCTTTATAAAGATTGCCCTCTCGCAGAATTGACATCTGCGTATGAACTTGAATGCCTACATAGTAATAGGCAGGAATGGAGGTTATTATGAAAAAATGTATATATAAAGGAACTCTAAAATCTGTATACGTTGATAAGGATAAGGCTGAGAAAGTATTTGCACTATCTTACAGCAAATCCGATGTATTATATGAAGCACTTAACACTGCAAGAGTTGAAGATACAGGACTTGATATACCACGACTTCTTAATGTATCTGTAGTAGATGGCAAATGGACTATCACAAGCGAATATGCCAAAGGAGAAACTTTAAAAGAGCTGTTAACTAAACACCCTGAAAATGCAGATGCTTACATAGAGGCTATGGTTGACTACCAGATAGCTATTAATAAGCACAGCAACCCTCTTTTAGTCGATATGAAAAGTAAGCTTGAGCGACAGATTAATGAGCTTAATATTCCTGCTGACACGAAATATGAGCTGGACTCAAGACTTTCAGAGCTTCCTTATCATACTAAATTATGCCACGGTGATTATTGTCCAGAAAATATTATAGTACAGACTGATGACAACAACCAGATAATTGCAATTACCGCTGTTGACTGGGTACACGCTACTAAAGGTAATGCTTCTGCCGATGCGGCTAATACTTACCTTACACTTAAGCTTAGCGATGAAGCCCTTGCCGATAAGTACATATCAATGTTCTGTGAAAAGACTTCTACTGATAAGCGTTACGTTGATAAGTGGATACCTATCGTAGCCGCCGCAAGACTTACTAAGAAAAAGCCAGAAGAAAAGGAAATGCTTGAGGCTATGATTGATATATGCGATTTCCAGTAATCAGATATTAACTTACAATACATCTGTTAATCAAATGTATTAATATTCTTCATTGTTCAACTTTATAAAACCAGCCATATGATACCCCTGCCTCCTTTATGGGAAATGACATCATATGGCTGGTTTTATTATATTTTATATAATATTATTATCTTCAAGAAATTTGCTATACATAGCTTCTATTCTATCCATATCATCATTGTGAAGATTTCCTATTTTAAATATAAAGCTGTCTTTATTAAGCACTGTAACCTTTGATACTCTAGCAGTTGAAGCTAATCTCAGCCCTGCTTCACTCCAATATATAATTGGAATATCATAAGGGTCTTCCTTTCTTACTTTATGTTTAGTTATCTTCACTGATAATACCCCTAATACATTTTCATCAAGTACAATAACTGGTCTATTTATTATTCTACTCGCATCTTCCTCCAACGGAAATTCTACAAACCATACTTCTCCTTTTCTCATTCTGCCTCTCTTTCTTTTTTCATTTGCTCAAACATATCATCCCATTCAGTTTCTTCTACCCATTCATCATCTGATGCTATTACAGCTTTACCATCAGCATTATAATTAGTATTTGCCATTGCCATTTGATATGCTTTATTGCTATATCTCCCAACATTCATATCCGGGTGAAATGGTAAAGCCTGCTCTCTTACTGCCTGTTTAGCCGCCATAGTAAAAAATGTTGTCATATCCATTCCAAGATTTGATACTAACTCCTGCAACTGACTTTTTAAATTCTCGTCTATTCTCATAGTCACATTAGTATTAGCCATAATTACCATCCCTTTCAAATTATAAATTTACTCTAATATTAGAATATGCCTTTCCTGTTGTTTTGTCAATACATTGTTATAACAATGTATTATTTTTAACCTTATCTACATCAAACACCATACTCTATATTATATTGCAGACAACTAATACCTCACTATATAACTTGCATTCCCCACAATAAATCAATATACTAAAATAAATTATTATATACATTATAATCAATTATATACACTATAATCATAAGAAAGGACTACAAGAACACTATGGAACTAATAAAAGGCAGACCAGCCAATGAAGCTGACAGACTTGATAAAGAAATCAGAGTATATGATTTACTTGACCAGTTAGGAATGGAATATTACAGAACCGACCACGAACCAGCAACAACAATGGAAGTATGCAACGATATTGATAAAATTCTTGGCACACTTATATGCAAGAACCTTTTCTTATGCAACCGACAGAAAACACAATTCTATCTTCTTATGATGCCGGGAGATAAAGTATTTAAGACTAAAGATTTAAGCCAGCAGATTAACTCTGCACGACTTTCATTCGCCGATGAGGAATATATGAAAGAATATCTTGATATAACACCGGGTTCAGTATCTATTATGGGGCTTATGAATGATACTGACAACCACGTCCAGTTACTTATTGACAAGGAAGTACTTGAAGAAGCTTCTCTTGGCTGTCACCCTTGTATCAATACTTCAAGCCTTAAGTTAAAGACAAGCGAAGTTATGGATAAGTTTCTCCCTGCTGTCCACCACGAAGCCATAATAGTTGAACTTCCACGATACGAAAATATTTAAGTATATTAATCTCTAACACTTAAAATAAAGTGCTTAGCGTTATCTATCATTCCCCCGAATAGATTAACACTAAGCACTTATTTTCATACCATTGTGAAATATACTTATAATATATAATCAATAGCAAATCATACAACAGCAATTCACAATCCTATATGAGCTATAGCTTGAAATATACTGCCACAATTTATTATTGCTATGTAATATTATTGTATCTGTCCATCTGAAATAGTAATTATCCTGTCTGCGTAATCAGCCATCTGTCTGTCGTGTGTTACCATTATTATTGTCTGCTCGTATTTCTGACTTGCTTTTGATAACATCTTTGCAACTGTTTCTGCACTTCCCGCATCAAGATTTCCCGTAGGCTCATCAGCAAATATAACCGCCGGACTTGTAATAAGTGCTCTGGCAATTGCCACTCTCTGCTGTTCTCCACCTGACATTTCTGATGGATATTTATTCTTGCAATGGCTTATCTCTAATTCTGATAATATCTCATCAACCTTTGCATCATCTGGCTTTTTTCCATCAAGTAGAATTGGCATAACTATATTTTCATATGATGTAAATTCTGAAAACAGGCTGTAATCCTGATATATAAAGCCTATATTTCTTCTTCTGAAACCTGACAGCTTCTTGTCCTTCATATGTGTTATGTCCTCGCCTTTTATTAATATACTGCCTGTATCTGGTGTATCCATACTTCCAAGTATTCTTAATAATGTAGATTTTCCCGAACCACTCTTTCCTATAATAGCTGTAAATTCGCCTTTCCCGAATTCAAGGGAACACTGCTTTAATGCAGGAACATCTACACTTCCTGTATGATATGTCTTGGATATCTCTTTAGCCTGTAATATAGCCTCCATACTTATCCTCCATTTCTATATCTCTAATTGCATATATGTAATTCCATATATAATTATTTTTAATATTACCTAATCAAATATATATTTATAAGCTGCCTGTGCCTATATAACTATAATTTCCTTATATTACTTGAATATATCAGCACTTCCAATATAAGCATAAGCGGAAGTGTTACTATGCACCACAGTGATTCCCTAAGTGCTTCACACATACATATTCCAAGTAATTTCCCTCTTGTCATCCCCATTTTTCTAAAGAGAATGAACTTGCCGTGTCTGCTTTCTATCCTGTTTCTTATAATTATTGCCATTATAAGAAGCTGGATAATTATTACCGCAATTATAGTTATTCCATATTGCAGTATATTATTGACAAGCTGCGTTCTATATACATTCTTGCTGTCAACATTTGACTTATAAGTTATATTATTACTCTTAAGATAAAGTGCAACTTTGTTGTTAGTAGCAGAAAATGTTGATGACAGGTCGTAATCTATCTTTATCTGATTATACTGTAATTCAAAATCTATTCCGTCTGTCAGTCCTTCTCCCGTAATTCTTAGCATAAGATCTTTCTGGTTATCAACCGCCTGCTTAGCAAGTTGCGTACTTGCAAGTGCTGTATAATAACCATAATCTGGCATTATACCATTAAAATCTTCCTTAACTTCATCTGTAACTTTAATAACTGCTGCCACCTGAGGTGCTACACAGGCACCAAACATCGTTTCTACCTCTAAATCAGTCTGTGTGAAACTATATGTTGTACTTGCTGTATTAGGATTATCGTCATCTTTCAGTTCTACCTGTAAATCTATTTTTCCACTATTATTATATTTATTGAAAAATGGAATATCATATGGATATACTGCATTGCTTGATGTAATATACCCTCCTTTATTACACTGTCCAAATGGAACATTATAATAATTATAATATAATGTATCACCAGCTTTTAATGTATCATCATAATCACCCTCACAGTTATCCTGTATAAATACTATAACCTGTTTTCCACTTGCAAAGTCATCATAATTAATATTGGATTTATCAATATATTTGCTGGCTATATCATATATTTCCTTTGTTGGATTTACATATTCTGTTGCAAATAAATACCGGCTTCCATAAGTCGGATCTTTCATAGTTTTAGCTATAGATGAAGCCTTCTGTGCAGCTATAATCTTGTCAATTCCCATCTTATGATAGTCCTGGTTATCCCAGTACCATGTTCTTTCTGACTCAAATATAGAATAATCAATTGAAACTATACCCGGTATTTCATTTAAACCATCTATAACATCAGATGACACACCTTCTATAATGCTATTATTACCATCTTTAGCCAAAGGCGAATTCATTATTGCACAATTAGACTTTATAATTCTATCTGGTGAATTATATGGTATAGATGTAAATAATGCTGTCATACCATTATCTAATATCAACTGGCGTAATTCATCATACGGAATATTATATCTATTCCTGCTGTTGTATTCTTTATTGATAAGATCAACCTGTGTAAATTCGTCCATATTTAACGACTTAGCTGGATAGTTATCAAAATCTTTAAGGTAAGATATATATATCATATCAGTTCTATAATTAGATGATGGTATGTCCAGATATCCATATATATCAGGAAGTGAATTATTTTTCTTATATTTATCAAATGATGTAGCTATCTTCATAACGCTGAATACAAGTACAACACAGATAAACAGTGAAAATAATCTTACACCTATTATCATTCCTACACCATCACGCTTCATAAGCCTGCTTGTAATTACACGGCTTAGATTAGATACCTTAAGGTTGGATTTTCTGCCTGATGTATTCTTATTACGAACCTCAATATTAACTATCTGCTTTTTGCTTCTTGCCTTAAGACGCTTCTCTTTAACTGTATCCATAACATTAGATAACAGTCCTACTATCTCCTCAACTACAACTGCTATTACAACAGAAGCAATACTTTTTAACACAATAGAAACATTAATTGTATAAAATGAAAATCCTGCCTTGCCTTCAAGTATGCCTCCTGCAATTCCTCCAGCCAAAAATGCTGCAATTATTCCTATCAATGCTGCTGGAACTATTATCAAAGCATTTTCAATAATATACATTCTTCTAAGCTGTGAACTGTCTGCACCTAAGGAAGCATATTTCTTATAAGATGACTTTCTTGTATTCTTATACTCAATAAGCTGGTAAGAAAGTGCTGTTATTCCTATTGCCATAACTATTAAATACATATAAAGGTATATGCTTGTTGAACCCCAAGGCTTATAATCATATACACCTGAATTATATGTATAACTTTTTGATGTCTTCTCCTTTATAGAGTCAAATACTGCTTTGTAGTCATCAGTTTTTATTGAAGGCTTTATAGGATATAAGAACACCGAACGTATATCATAATTAAATTGTGATAATTCACTGTTCACTACAACTGCTGATGGTATCTGCTTTCCATTATATCAACTATGTTGGTAGTAACTTAGATTGACAGATATTTTTAAAAATTTTTTGCATTAAAAAAGAGGGGCGAACCCCTCTTAAAATTGTTATGTATTACTCTACCCACATCTGGACTTTGTCTATAGGATTTCCGAATACACCCGCATATCCGTCCATACCATTATCTTTAATGTTGTCTATCTGCTCTGGGTAGAACTTGTCGTTGCTAAAAGCGGAAGTCATATAGTGTACATACTTCCACTCGCCTCTTGTCGCTTCTTCTTCGCTTGTATAATATATAATCTCTACAGCGTCGATTGCATTAACAAGATCACCCGCAAATCCATTGTTTGTGTCGTTAAGGTCGTAACCTGTAACATAAGGAAGCCAGTCGCCGTTAATTGTGTGTGCTCTATACTTAACACTTCCTCTGTCCACTCTAACAGCAAGCCCTTTAATAGCTGCGTTGTCGCACTTACCAGCCCAATCATCGCGGTTAGTTACTTCGTCCCACCATTTGTCTGTATAAGCCGCATATGTAATATTAACAGGATTGTTATTGTTTTCTTCCTGCTCAGTATTGTTATCAGCGTCGCAATCATCGTGCATACCATAGAATTCAGACAAGTCCACGTTGCCGCTCACGCCGTCTATTCTGCCTACGCTTGTGTACTGCCAGCCTACAAGATTATTAACAACAAGCGGCTTTCTACTCTCTTCTGGCTCATCCGCTAAGGTCATTGGCTCATAATCTTTGTACCTTGCTATCCAGTAGTTATAATTTAACACTTCCTCGTCTGCGTAAGGCTTAATGTAAGAGCCAAAGAAGCTCATTCCTGTATATATAGCGAATGTACAGCCAGCTTCTTCGATTACCTGCTTATATGCCTTAATAATGTCTATTATTCCGCTTTCTAAGTAGCGCATAACTACATCTTCGATGTCCATATATACAGTTACTTTTCTGCCGTCTAAAATTTCTATTACTTTCTTAGCGGCTTCAATTGCTTTCTCAACTGTAGGTGTGTATACATAGTTGTACACGCCACAGATATGAACACCTGTGAGCTGGCAACCACGCCAGTTGTTCTCGAACTGTTCATCGGGTTCAAGCTGTTTATTAATTACTTTCAGAACTGCGTGTGTCAGCCCTGCCGCTTTTACTTTGTTCCAGTCGACATCGCCGTTCCACTTTGCGAAGTCTCCGCACTTAATTTTTTCCATACCTTTTTACTCCTATTCTTCCATTGCTTTACTCTTATTCTGTAAAACATCTATCGCTTTAGTTATTACTGTCGGCATAGGAACGCCCATAAGCCCGACATTTTCAACTATGCTAATTAGCTCATTGGACATAAATCCAATAATTACAGCCTCTCTTATATATGTAGTTCCTACCGCTATATCTAAACGATAAGCAATTAACACGCATAAGAGTATTACTGCTTTCTTGCACAGCCCTTTTGCGCCTGCAATGCTCTTAAGAGAGCCGCTTTCTGTTTTGGTGCTTGCGTGGAATATGCCAGCCACAGCAATACCACTAACATAGTCGATAATCATAAATACAACCAATGTTGTTAAAGAGCTGTTCCAGCCACCGAGAGCCGTCGCAATTGCTCCACCGAGTGCACCGAATGCAACGCAGATTTTTGTTTTCATTTTTCTTTTTCCTTTTATATACACTTTTGTTCGCACTTCACTTTTTACTGTTGTTGTGCTATTATATTGTTGTAATAAGTATATTTTAAAGCGTGCTAACTTTTTGCGGTTAGTGCGTTTTTTATTTAATATTTAGCTGGTAGACAATTATAAGATATTAGGTCTTATAGTAGATTAATCGACAGCAACAACCATACCAGCGATACTACCTCTTATTATAGTGGCAGTCGCCCAATTTCCGAGCGTGACCATCCAAGTGTTTCCAAACCTTTCGGTTTTACGGCCGCCCTTTAATTCTATGCAATCTGTATAAGTTACAATATAGCAAAAGGCTGTATGATTAGCTTCTCCGAAAACGAGACAAAATCCGTGTTCAGTCGCGAACGAAATCTTAAGCCTTGTTTTATTGCTAATATCCACCGTTAAAGCTTCTAAGTCCTTTGCGTATATTTTTTGTGCTATATTATTAAAATCGCTATTCAGTGCGCTTACTGCTCCTGTTACTGTACCGCCGCCTATTTTGCTTATGTCTGTACTTCCTAACAATGTCTTGCTTGCTGTCGCTGTTGTATTCAGTGTGCTTACTGCTCCTGTTACTGTGCCGTTGCCTACTTTACTTATGTCTGTACTTCCTAACAACTTAGCAATAGTTATAACATTCTTAACAGCCGTCTTAAGCTTTCCAAATGCAGTTTTAACGCTCTCGCCTGTAACAAGCTCTGTCAATTCTGTGCTTGCTGTGTAAGCTGGCATTGCTTCTTCTACTGCTTCGTCTATATCCGCACGCATAAGATAATCGCTCAGCTCGCCGCTTAAGCAATCCCAGAAGTTATCTGTTGTCTTATACACGTTCGTGCCTGCTGGGTATATTATATTACCGCCGTCCTTAAACAAGGACGTAGATGTGAATTCTGTGCTAATATTGTACATACTGCCAGCTTCTACAGAAGCAATGGCAGGCAACTGTGCAAAGGCAACTGTACCTTTCGGCTTAAGTGCGCCGCTAATTCCGTCCGCGGCAGTTTTAGCGGCGGCGGCGTATTCTTTTGCATTATTAACATATGTCTGTACATTAGACATATATACTGTAGCATTTGCCTTAGCTTCTGTTACAGTTTCTCGCATTTCGTCTGTTGTCTTCTTTGCCGCTTCTGCCTGTTTAGTCGCTTCCGCTGTCGCTGTCTTTGCATTACTGATTGCTGTTGTGGTATCTGTTGCCGCTTTATTCGCCGCCGCAGTTGCTGTCTTGGCTTCTGCGGTTGCTGTCTGTGCTTCTGTTGTTGCTGTCTTTGCCGCCGCTGTTGCTTTATTCGCTTCTGCGGTTGCTGTGTCTGCTGTAGCTTTTGCCGCCTGCGCGTTGCTAATCGCTGTCTGTGCTGTATTTAATGCTGTCTGTGCTGTATTTAGAGCTTCTGTAGTGTCTGCTGTTGCTTTATTTGCCGCCGCTGTTGCTTTATTTGCTTCTGCGGTTGCTGTCTGTGCTTCTGTCGTTGCTGTCTTTGCCGCAGTAGTTGCCGTATTCGCCGCGCTGGTTGCCGTGTTTGCCGCGCTCGCCGCTTTATTTGCCGCCGTTGCGGCGGTGTTTGCTTTGTCTGCCGCTTCGCTCGCTTTCTCTCCCTGTGTTTCTGCAATCTTGTAGGCGTTTTCAAGAGACTCTCTTACCTGTATAGTCTCTATCATTATTTTGTTTAAGCTGAAATAGTCATTGTCGCTTATTAACGTATGATTTTTATACACGCTTTCCACAATTTTAATGTAGAATGTCGCGCCGATGAGGACGCTGTTATTGTTGTATAATAAGATTTCGCCTTTTCCGACGCCTGCCGTGCTTAACATCTGCTCACTCAGCGTGCATACAACCTTGTTATCTGCAATTGTACAATCACTTAAAATCTTGTTGCCATCTGGCTTGTAGATTTTAATTCTTGCCGTTGTGTTCGCAGGGATTTTATACTCGATATTATTTTCGATAAACCCCACTTTAATTATTCTGCTGTCTGCTTCGCCCTCTTTACTTATAATGTATTCAAATGGCGGTTTATCATCTATTGCTACTGTTATTTCCTGTATATTCGTCATTTTTCTTGTCCTATCTGTCAATTAACTCTTTCGTTGCGCAATCTCTTACATCGCTTAAGCAAGCCGTTAATATTAAATCTGTAAGATACGCCGGAAGCCCATATCTCTGTTCTATATCTACTATAGCCATTTGCATATCTGCCCTTGCCGCTGTAATTGTTATATTAAGAGGTACTTTCTTTTCTTCCTGCTTTTCTTCTGTTTTATCTGTATTATCCAAGCTTTATAGTCTCCTCTCTTACCTCTTTCGGTTCTTCTGTCTTTGGTTCTTCTGCTTCTTTTATTATTAATCTTTCTTTTTCTTCCTGCTTTTCTTCTATTAACTTCTTTTCCATTCTAAATATCCTCCGCATTTGCTGGCACAGCTGTAACCAAGCCGCCCCTTACTGTAATATAACTAGAATTCCACGTTATTGAACCATTATCGTTTTTTACAATGCTTGTTACAATAGGAATATTCTTAGTCTGTCCAATAAAGCCATTAACGCTTGCATTTACCAAATTAGCATTCAACAAATTATGTCTATGTGCATAAACATCTACGCCGAAGTGCAAGCCCTCGTCTGAGTAGATACTATTTTCTCTCGAATAGCATAAAACTACATCGTAGCCGTCCGATGTATTCGTTTTCCTTGCCCAAGCCATATATTTCCCTTGCAATTCTAAATCGAATACAAGTCCTTTATGTGTCTTGTCGTCGTTCCATTGGTTTGTACCAATTTTTCCTACATAGTAGCCATCGCGCCAGAAACCATTGCCGTTCTGGTCGAATTTACTTCTCAATTTTTCTCCCTCGATTGCGCCATCATAAATTGCAATCTCTCCAGCTTTTATCTGCACATATTTAGAATTGTCGTTAAACGCCACAATTACCTTGTCGTAATACTGCTTAATATAACTGCTAACATTATCTTTAGTTACACAGCTTGTTATACTTTCTGCATTTACCGCAATCGAAGCTCTTAGCTCGCCCTCAGCTGTCTCTGCTCTTTTAGCTTCCAGTTCTATTAATTCATCTCTTAATCTAACTTGTGTTTCTGTATATACGCTTAATAAGCCCAACACTTTAACATCTGCTACCAGTAAAGTGCTATTCATACTGTTGGCATATATATACAATATGTTAGAGTTAGCTTCTGTTATTGTTATATCTTTCTCTATTGTTGTCCACTCGTCTGATTTAAGCTGTCCGCTCTGGCTTGTTATAGTAGCAGAACGAAAACTTGCACGAGTTGTTGTTCGTGGCTCTTGTCCTTTTATTGTTGCCGCTTTATATGTTACTCTGTATGTTCCTGCTGCCAACTTTCCCACATTTATATATATGTAGGACGGATCTGTGTATCTTACTAACTTTACACATCTGCCAAGCGTTGTATCCGTTATAACTGTGTTATCGCTTGTATTCGTCCCCCACAAAAAGTTATCCTCGCCAAAATTTCCACTAAATTTAGGGTTATCCACATAATTATGTGTGTTATCTTCTTTAATGCCCTTAGCAATTAACTTTAGTTCTTCTGCTGTATTCTTTATCTCTGTAGAAGATGTTTTAATTGCCGCTTGCTTTGCGTTATCTGTATACTCCTTAACAGAATTCTTATACTCTACATCTAATGCTTCTGCGTACACAGTGCCAGCCGCTAAGATTTTCCCTGTTAATTTTCCAGCGGTTATAAAGTCTGCTACAATCTGCCCGTCCGCTGTTATAGCTGTTGTAAATGTTCCATTTACGCCGTTGGAACTATGTCCCAGTCCTGCTAAATTCCAACGCCAGACATTTTTAGCTGTATTAATATTCGGGGTATCTAATATTAATATTTCCTGCGGGTTCTTCTCCGGGTAAAGGACTACATAACCGCCGCTATTGCCTGTAATTGCTGCTGTTACATCTTTAATTGTTTTCTCTATAGTTTCTTTTATCTTCTCTGTGCGGCTCTTGCTAACTTCTATACTTTCCTGTGTCTCTTTCTGCTTCGCATTAAGTTGCTTAACAAGATTAGTTCTTACACTTCCTACTTCCGCACTCTCAAACCGCTCTTTAATAGAATTGTATGTTGTCTTAACAACTTTAGCTGTTGCATTAATATTAAGTTTATCTATTCGCACATTAATAATGTCGCATAGAGCTATACTTTCCATAACTTCTATATTCTTATAATCTTTAGTCTTCTTTAACTGTGCGTAAGACAAGGTTATGTTAATATCTGGTTCTATAGACATATTATCTATGTACTTTTGTGCTTTTTCTCTTAATGCGTCTTGCGTTATTATTTCGCCATCTTCAAATTCATCACTAAAATCCACAGGCTCACATCTTGTATATGCGTAGATGTTGCTATCTGGGTGTATTAGTACTTTTTCTTTTAAAGATACATAAGTCTCTTCTTCCGCTTCTTCTGTCTTGTAGTAAGCATAAGGGAATATTGCTGTCACCACATTGGCAATATTCTTTTCTTGCTTGGCGTCTACTAGGTTCTTGCCGTAGGCAATTGTAACGCCGTTGTTATGCCCTCGGTTCTTTAATAATTCTACCTTGTAATTATCGAAGTGGTATTCGCCACCCCAGACATCTAATAAGCTTCCTGTTATACCGCCGAGCGCTTTTCTTATGCTAATAACCTCATTTATACTTGTCTTATTTACTGTTGTTATATTGCTGTATCCTGTGTATTTGTGCGGAAATATCGCTTGTTTTAACAGCTCTGTTAATGCCTGCTGTGCATTAACTCCGCTTACATTAAAGTGCTCTACAGGATTAGCGGTAAGCTCGTAGCTTATATGTTCTGCGTAGTACGTTGTGTTGTCACCTATCTGCTTTCCTGTTTTGTATATTCTAAAGAGCTGTAACTCATCTGTATCATTTGCCTTTGCCTTAACAATGCTGTCTTCTTCTATGTATTCTGCAAGGTGTCCATTCTGTGGATATACAAGTGTAAGCTCGTATGTGCTGTTACGTTCTTCTGTAACGAGACAGCTTACTGCGTCTATAAGAAGCCCTATTCCGTTTGTTGCGAATTCAGTTTCTCTTTTGTCGTACAGAATTGGTATCATAATTTTGTCCACCTCGGTATTATTTCTACTTTTGTCACATTTCCAATCCAGCTTATATTGTTAGCTCCTGCCGCTAATTTTGGAAATAGTGTTGTAAGCATTTTATTATTTTGCAGTTGCTTATCTTTATAGGCGTTCATCAGTTCGCTGTCTATCTCTATATATCCATCTACATCTTTAAAGGCGTGCGACCTGTTATTAATACTCAGCGTAATGTTGCCGCTTCCGTAGATTTTAATGTACGGAAGCGATGTAAACGCTTCTGGGTTGTTAAGTGTTGTCGCTTCTGTTAGTGTTATTAGCTTATCGCCTTTAATGCTCCTCTTGTATGCTTTACAGGTAAATTCTATCTCTATTTTACCTAATAAGCGGCGTGCTAAGTCTGTTATGCTTGCATTGCTACTAACATAAGCAAGAGTGTAATAATCTTCATCATATGTGTCATACAGCTCGCTAAAGGATATATCACCACTGTAGAGCCAAGCATACAAGCGGCGTGCGTGTTCTTCTAAGCTTATCCCCAGCATATCTATATCTATATAACAGATGTATTTCTCTGTATAATCATTAAATTGTGGGTTATCGAGTTCATCCGTCCTGTTATCAACTATCAACGTGCCTCTTGCTGGCACGCTGATAGTCTCGATTACAGGATCCGCTTTGTTATATGCGTTGCTTTTTTCTGCAATTATAAGCCCCATATCGAGCGAATTTATTCCTTTGTATGTAAAGCTGTTAAGATAATCACGCATATACTCTGTCGTCCCTTTCCTTTAATTCTTCTGCTGTCTGTAGCATTTCCTCTGTTAATTCCTTAATGTCTGTCTGTCGATTATTCTCGAAGTGTTCGATATTAAGATTAATATTATTAGTTGTGTTGTTAGTCTTGTCTTCTTTGCCTAACGCTGTATTTTTTGCACTCGGTGTAAGTGGCGTTACTATTGCCTTGCCATTTACCATTTTAACAACCTCTGGACCCGCTTCGGCGATTAGCGCGTCGCCCTCGGCGATAACGCCGCCGTGAGCTAATCGTGGCAAGTCTAATTCCTGTATGTTCGGAATGTTTACACCGGGAATATTATTAATAAGGTTAAGTGCTTTATTAATTAATCTTATTGCGCCGTTAATCGTATTTTCTATTGTTGCGATTACGCCGTTAATTGCTGTTTTTACTGCGCTTCCTATTGCGTCGCCGATACTTTCGCCCAGGTTCGAGAATGTATCTTTAATTCGTCCCCACAGGCCATCGAAAAAATCGCCAAAATTCGCGAACGCATTTTTGACTGCTTCCCACGCGGATCCGAAGATGTTTCCAAAAAATTCTATAACTGCCCCGAATATATTTTTAACTGCTTCCCAACAGCCCGAAAAGAAATCGGCGAAGCCTGCAAAGATATTTTTAATTGCTTCCCACGCACCTGCGAAATCGCCCGACAAAACATCTTTAACTACTGCGAAGATGTTTTTTATGGTATTCCATACCATTAAGAAGTACGCACCTACAACACTCCAGACATTTTTAATAATTTCCCAAGCAAGTTTAAATCCAGAGCTTAGAACTTCTCCAACTACCGAAAAGATACTTTTTATTGTCTCTATAACCGCCGAGAAAAATGGGCTAACTAAGTCCCAGATACTTTTAATTATCTCCCACGCCAGCTTGAAACCAATGCTTAGAATTTCGCTGACTGTTGAAAAATATATCTTAATATTATTAATTATTGTTTCAAAATACGGACTAACCAAGTCCCAAACAAGCTTGATAATTTCCCAAGCATCAGAAAAAATCTGGGTAATATCGCTTATAATCTGCGCTACAAAGTCCCTTGCCGTCTGGACGTAAGGCTCTATATAGCCCCACACTTCCTGTATTTTCGTCCAGATATTGTCTAGGAACGTCTTTATGTTTTCTATCGCACCAGATACAAATTCTTGTATATTGCCAAAAATGTCATTTACGCCATTTCTGAACCATTCGCACTTATTGTACATCGTCACAAGAATTGCTATTAATGCAACTATTGCGGTAATAACTAACACAATAGGGTTTGCCGCTATTGCATTATTAAGCAGTAATATAACTGGTCTTAAATCCTTGCACACTTGTGTTACATTGCTAACAGTAGAGGACACTTTGCTTATTACAAGTGCAAGAGGTGCTAGTACTGCCGCAACACCTATAGCTTTATCTAGTGTCTGCTTTTGCTCGTCCGACATTCCTGCAATATGCTCTGTACACTCTTTTATCTTTTCTGTTACTTTCTCTAACAGTGGTCTTACAAGTTCAAGTCCCTGTGTTCCTAAGTCAGTCGCGGCATTTTTAGCTTGGTTAAGTGCAATCTTAGCTTTATTGCTATCTGTGTCGAGCTTGTCGAACGCTTCGCTTGTAGCTCCTGTGCTGTCTCGCATTTGTCCAAGAATATCTGTAAACTCTTCTGTGCTGTTACCAAGAAGTACGGTAGCCGCTTTACCAGCTTCTGAACTGCTCCACAGGTCGCCAAAGCTTTTACCTGTCTCATTTGCGCTGTCTTTAAGGATTTGCAAGCTATCTGTTAAGATTGCGCCGTCTGCATTTAACTCCGAAAATGACTTTCCTGTCTTCTCTCTCAATATGCTGTCTACTGTCGTGCCGCCCTTGCCTAGCTCGTTAAACATAGAATTCAAGTAAGTTGTGCTTTCTGCGGTCGCTATACCTTTCGCAGTCATATCTGCGTAAGCTGTACAAAGCTGGTCTATTTGCAAGTTGTTAGCGTTCGCCGTTGGAATAACTTTACCCATTGCACTCGCTAACTCGTTTACAGTTGTCTTACCTAAATTCTGCGTTGTTATAAGCATATCACTTATGCTTGTAACATTTTCCGCAGACAGCCCATAGGCATTTAGAGCGGTTGTAAGAATATCCGTAGCGTTTGCAGTGTCTGTAAAACCTGCTTTCGCAAGCTTTGTGGCGTTTGCTACAAATGTCACGGCGTCCGCAGTATTTACACCGCCCGATATTGCGTTGTATACTGCTTCTGCTATATCTGTCGCGGATTGTCCTGTATCATTGGACAGCTTCATAATCGCTGTACTCATATCTGTTATACTTACGACACTTGCGTCTGCTATTGTAGATACCTTAGCAATAGCGTCCTCGAAGTTAGAAGCTCCAAGCAAGCTTGCTGTTCCTGCGGCGATTGCCGCAGTGCTTACAGGCTTTAGCTTGTTAGATAAGTTGCTTGCTTTGTCGGATAGCTTGTCCGCTCCTGCTCCTATTTTTTCCAAAGCCACAGAACTATTACTTGTAGCTTTATATAAGCTGTTTAAGCTTTGTTCTGTCGCTACTATCTGCCGTTGTAAGCTTCTGTACTGCTGTTCGGATACCTCGCCATTTTTAAACTGCTCCTGTACCTGTTTCTCCGCTTCTTTAAGTGTATTTAATTTATCTTTTGTGCTTGCAATTGCATTTTTAAGTAAAGTTTGCTTTTGGGTAAGTAACTCCGTGTTGGTCGGGTCGAGTTTAAGCAGTTTATCTACTTCTTTAAGCTCTTTTTGTAATGCACTGCTCTCTTTATTTACATTAGATAATGCCTGCGACAATTTGGTTGTATTGCCGCCAATTTCTATTGTAATTCCTTTAATATTCCCCAATTATCGCTCTTTCATTTTTTCGCGTATCTTCTGCCTGTCTGGCTTGGTCTGTTCTAATCGCCAACAGTTCTCAAGGTACTCTTGTCCCTCTTTCGTTTCCAGCATTTTGCTAATAAAAGCTTCTCGCATAAAGAATAAATACAGGTCTATAGGCATATCTTGCACATCACATATAGAGATATTAAGATAATCTATAACTAGTTTTTCTGGTAATGTCTGTAATTCGTAGTGTACCGCACTGCTATCGTTGTTTGTCTGTATCGGACAGTGCGGTATTTTTAGTTTGGGTTTTTTGATATAGAATTAACAAAATCTGTGTAATTGCTTATATATGTAACAATATCTTCTATTGTATATCCTGCTTTTTCAAGATACTCAACTGTTATCTTTTTCTTGTTGCGGTTATTGCTAAGAATTTCCGCCATTAGCTCCAGGAGCTTGTTATAAGCTTCTATACTGTTATCATCTTTATCCGCTTCTGCCACTTCCTGCATTTTCTCGAATGTTCTTTTCTTCGGCATTTCCACGATGAGTGTTGTGCCGTCATATAACTTAGTGTTGTAGAAGCTTCTTTTTAATTTTCCAAAATCAAAGTACTTGTTTGCCATTTTATACCTCTTCTATAATATCTTCTTCAAAGATTATTAATGTTCCGTCCTTGTCCATTGGGTGTGCGCTAAACTCTGGCTCAAGTGTGCTTTCTGCGTCCTTGGCAAAACTAAAGCTAAATCCTGCTTCATTTTTGCCAACAATCGTTACTCGTATATTGCCGTCTTCGCTATCCTCGTGCAAGAAGCGAAGAAGATATTTTTCATCTGTTTGGTTCTTAATGCCGCCTATTTTAACAGTTCGTTTTATCTTAGTTTCTGTAACTCTCGCCGTTGAACACAACTTCTTAAGTGTATTACCACACCAAGTTAATAAGCCTGCTTTTAAGGTTACCTCTTCTTTAGTTAGTCTTGTTTTTCTTACGAGCGCGAGGTCGTCCTCAGCTGTGTAACTCTCTGCTTTGTATTCTAAGCTTGCGCCACCTTTAATGTGTGCAAGCTCATTTTCCTCTGTTTCTATAACTGCGTCTTCTGGGATTTCACCTGTAAACTGCACACAATAAAGCTTGCCGCTCCCTAATATTATTCTTTCACTATCCATTTTTTATTTTTCCTTTCTCTATTAAGTTAAATTCATATGCTGTTTGTGTAATGTCCTCGTTTTCGAGCTTGGTTTGGTATTTAGTGTACTCTGTATCTTTTAATACCTCTTTTTCTATTTTTTCTTCCAGCTTCTCATCTGGGCTTCTGTCCGTGTACAGCTCTATAGCCATTTTAATGCGTTTAATAAACATAATGCCGTCATCACTTTTTCTAAGTTCTATTAACGGCTTAATATATATCAGATATGGAAGTTCTGGGAATGGCGTTTCTATTGTCTCTTTAAACTCTACTTCTGTATAAGGAAGTCCTACATCTTTAATTCGCTGTATAATTACATTTTCTTTCATTCAAGTGCCTTTCTAACTTCCTGTTCTAACTTAGTTTGGGCTTCTTTGTTGGCTATGGAAATGTGTGGAATTCCTTTAACCTCGCCGTATTTGGAAGCGTGTCCGAACTCTAAAAGATGTGTTAATTGGTATCTCTTATCATTGTAAATTGTATTTCTTCGGGTTCGCGTGTCTTCGTAGCCTTTTTTTCTCGTCCAGTTTTCTGCGTATTTTCCTGTACGCTTCGGGCTTATGCGTTGCAGAGTCTCTACAGTTTCGCGTGTAACTTTATTTACAACTTTCTTAGTTTTGTCCGCTACTTCCTGGTTATACTCTGTAAGTGCCTGTGCTATAGCCGTTGCAGTATCATCTACATTTATAACTTCATTCATCTTCTGCCTGCCCTTTTTTCTGTATACAGCTCAATTTTATTCTCTGTTATCTTGTCGTATGTCCTGTATACTGTTAAGCGTTGTCCATTGTGCTCAAGCTCTGTCTCGTTATTATATTCGTGCCGCCACATTACAATTTTAAATGCTGGTTTTATGCCTTTTTCTCCTGCGGTGGAAAACTCTTTCTGTGTTATGCTTTCTATCTCCGCAAGCACTTTAGTCTTCTTGTCTTCTGTTGCGTTAATTCTGCTTATTAGCGTTATCTCTGTTATCATCTTCGACCTCTTTATTGTACTTCCCTGCCAGCGCGAGACGTGTCTTTAATGTGTCGTAAGTAAGTTTGTAGCGTTCGCCGAGGTTATTGTAATTAAAATCCGCTTTAACGTACGCTGTAACTGCCGCTAACACGAGTGGGTCGCTGTCGTCCAGCTTCTTAACTCCTGCAAGTGTCAAATCTACTTTGCAAGCTTGTACACAATTGTATATATCGCTGTCTATTATGTCAGACGCAATGCTCATTCGCATTGCGCCCTTTATAGTATTAACAATATCTGTCATACGATTATCGCAACACCAGCCGCAACAAGCTGTTTTGCACGCTCACTTTTAACCTCGAATGTGTCATTAATGCGCTGGGTGTTTCCTCTTTCCTTATCTTTGTAAGTGTCTACCACTTTAACAGTTACAGTGTCTTTGCTTGTGTCCGAATTGGACACATTCGCACTTGTATTTGCTTCTTCTGCTGCCGAAATTTCACTTGTATCTGCTTCTTCTGCTGCCAGAATTCTCTCTACAAGCTCGCTTTTCTTGCCCTTTTCGTCAAGTCCTTTGTCTTTTAACATCTGTTTAAGCTCTTCGACTGTAAGAGCTTCCAATTCTTCTTTTAACATTTTGCACCTCTCAATCAGCCTGCATTACACTTCCTGTACCTTTTTCTTAATCAGAATGACACCATTGGCGTCCGCAAGCTTGCCGTCCACAATCATCATCACCTTGTTTTTAACCTTGTTATCATCGTGGTCTGTCCACTTAACCACAGTCATAGCCATATTAGAATTAAATACATAATCAGAAAGTTTCATATAAATTCCGATAACATCGCCGTCCGAAGCATCATCATAGTCTGGGAGTATGTCGCTTTCTACTGTCTCGACAGCACGTCCCATAAAACGATAGCTTTCCTCACCATTTATTCCATAATTAATTCTTGCTATCGGCTGTCCGTTGCTATCTACCATTCCGTCTATGTAACTATCAAAAGTCGACTGATTAAGAATAAATATTCCATCTCTATAAGCTTTCTTAATCTTTTTCTTAACATTCTTGTGCCAGCCACTCCAACTCGAGATTTCTTTTTCTGTAAGTGTTGCAACATTAGTAACTCTTGTGTCCTTAGTAACGCCAAGCATTTTACTGCCGTCTGCGCCCTCGCCATTAATTGCCGCTATTTCTATACCCTTAACAATTGCCTCTGTTGCGAGAGGGATAAAGAGCTTCTGGAACATTTCGTAAGTAGTAACATTGACGAGAATACTCTGGCTTATCTTTACCTCTATACCATAATAATTAAAGACAATCGAGTTATTAGCACCAAGCTTCTGGTCTTCGCTACTGTTTTCTCCTACCCACTTAGCTACAGGCTTAATATCTGCGATTGGAATAGCAACACCACCCTGTATATTAAGCTTAGTAAAGCCAGCGTAAAGATTGCCGTAGCTTTCCATTTTTACAATTATTTCCTGCATAATTGTGTTAGGAATTACCGCGCCTGTATCTGCAACTGTTGTGTTCTCACCTGTCCTCATTTCCAGCGGCATAGCTGTACCGCGACACGCAAAATTCATAAACGCTGTACGGTATTCCTTAGTATCTGTCGGATTTTCGGCTGTTCTCTTTTCTTTAAAGCTTTGTACAATAGTCGGTACTGTTCCGCTTGTTGTATCTGTAATATCGTTATTCGCAAGGGAAGCGAGTAACTTTGTTCTTTTTTCCTGCTGCTCTAACAGCTGTGTACGTTCTTCCTGTAAGTCTTTTACTTCTGTTTCATATCCTGCTATTTCCTCTGCTGTTAATTCAGTTGCTCTTTTTTCGATATCTTCCTTGATTGCCGCTAATCTCTGTTCAATTTCTTTTAATCTCATTTTTTCTCCTTTTTTAAATCGTACTTAATATTTTTAGTGCTTCAATTCTTTTAATCATCTGCTGTTCCTTTTCACGCTGTGCGTTAAAGTAATCTCTTGCAGATATTGTTGTATCGTCATTTGCTGGAACGCTTACCGCGCTAACATCGTAGATTTTGCTTACTTTGAGGATTGTTCTTGTCCTTGTGGCTTTATCGTATTTGTCTTTTTTTACGATAAAAGACCAACTCATCTTGTTTATCATTTCTGCTTTAATATCTTCATACAGCTCTCTGCTAAGCTGTGTCTTGCTTAAGTCTGCGGCTATTAATAATCCTCTGTCATTAATATTAAGCAGTAATGTATTGTTGCTGTTTCGAGCATATATGCGACCTGTGTGGTCGTACTGCATAATAACATCGCTCATATCTGCATTATCAAGCGCGTGCCTGTCTATTACTTCATAGTACTTTTTGTCGCCAATCCTATACAACTCGTAAGGGCTGTTGAATGTTGTAGCGTAGCCCTCAACGTAGTACTCGCTTTCTAAAAGCTTCTGCCCTGTTGCCGTTACAGTAAGCGGCATTGTGATACTTCTGTACTCTTTATTCACTGTTACTTTTGCCATTCTCCTTATTGCCTGTCTCAGCTTGCTTTTTATTATCTTCGCTGTCCAGTTCTTTGCTTTCGTTATTGTTATTATTAATCAGCTCGTCATTGTTGAGTTGATTAACTTCTGTGTATTCTCGTCTAATATAGTATTTATCGCCGTCTGTGACGTGCGGCATATTCCAGATGTCCATTACAGAATTTCTATTTATTAGTCCTCTGTCGAATAGCTGTGTACTTACCTGTAATTTTGTTGCATTGCTGGCATACTGTAATCTATTCGCACTAAATGTTATTGCATTATCTGCTAGCTGTTCCAAGGACAGAGACATATTAGACATAACAAGAGATAGTTGTAGAGCAAAAGGTTCAATTTTGCCCTCGTAATACGCGCCCCACGTTTCTTCGTTAAACTTATTTTGTAATATGTCCATATTAGTCCCGAAGTGTGTGCAGACATTTTCCTGTATCTGTTGCATTTGCAGGGCGTTAGGCGTGTAGGGCTTGCTTTCAATCGGCTTAAGCTCCTCAAATTTATTGTCATAGACAAGTAAGCCACTTTTATTATCTGCTGTCAGATTTTCGGCTGTGAACCTGTCTCTTTCTTCTCTTATGTCTTCCTCTGCTAAGATATTACCTATCTTTGCTAAGAAGCGGATATTAGCAGAATTCTTAACAGCATTGATAATTCCCTCGTTGCTTGTCTGTATTAACTGTAGGGTTGGCTGTAGGGTGTCGTTATCTTCGCCTACAATGTCGTTCTTATACTGGTGGGTTGTCAGTACCCCTACTTTTTCGTATTCAATGCACGCCTTTTCGCCGTTCGCGAAGTGGTAGCGCAAATAAGGCTTTCCGTCATACTCTATCAACTCCGAGAACTGTGGGCGGACAGGATACCAGCCGCACAGCTCGCCAAATCTGTCCTCAATCGGGATAATAAATACAGTATGTTCACATTCCAAAATTGTTGCTACCCTCGCCAGAAACTTGGTTGTGTCCATAAAAAAATTTGGTTTAAACTGTAGTGTTTTTTCTAAGTGTTTAAGTGCTTCGCCCTCAATCTCAGGCTTCAGCTTGCTACAGTGTGTAGCGAATGTATTAATTGCTGTTCTTGTTAAGTCCATTTCGTACACGCCGCCGTCAAATGTTGTAAAGACAGGGCTATAACCACTCAATAAAGTAAAATACTTATCTATTAGCTGTTTTTCTTTTTTCTTTTTTCCAAAAACATAATCGAATATTCCTATATTATCACCCCACTTTCTCATTTTTTAACAACGCGCCGACCTCTTTCCAATATTTTTGTCTTACTGTCATAGCGTCTATCACGGACACGAAGCCGTCTATGTGTGCTTTAGGTTCGAGCTTGACTGGGCGAATTCTACGAGTTTCGAGGTTCTGCTTCATCGCCACATCAAGGAAATGGATTTTAAGCAAGTTGTTATTGCATATTTTAAAATTCTCATCCTTGATTATCCCCTCAAACTCTCTTATGACAGGGGTTAGGTTTTCCCCTTGGTGGACGTCGTCCGTGTGGAAGCCGAATTTCTTCAAATCGTCTACGAGATAATGTGCGCTATATCTGTCGTATCCAATTTTTAACATTCTTATCTTGTATTTCTTTATTAAGTCTACATACCAGTTATATACATCTCTGTAATCTACATAACTCTCTCCCGACAGGGTTAAAACGCCCTGTTTTACATAAATTCCATAAGGTACGCCGTCCACTGCTTGTAATGTTTCCATTCGCTTTGCTGGCATAAAAAATTGTGTAAACGCATACAACTCGCCTTTTTTTTGTATTAGTGCTGTAGCGGCTGTTAAATCGGTTGTCTGCGATAAATCTATACCGCCAACTCCATAGCAGTTGCGGAAGTCTTCGAGCGTATAGTCCACCGCCGCCTTATCAACCACATTGTAATCTAACCAAGCTACAGAACTATTCTGTTTAATGTTGCAGTATTTTGTTAAGAATTCTATTTTCTTACTCAGGCTACCTTTAGCTACTGCAATTTCTTCTTGGTAGAAGTCTGGCTGTACGCTCACCCCAAGGTTTGGGTTGGACTTCATAAGCTCTTTTATGTCGTCCCATTTTTCAACATCGTCAATTATATAGAGGAATGGCAATAATCTGCGTTCTTTACTTCTGCCTTTAAGAAAAGCAGTTGAGCGTTTCATCAGCTCGTCATATATGCCATCATTGACGTATCCAGCAGTCGACAAGCTTAGAATTATAGGCTGTTTTCTCGCACCTAAGGCGGACTTCATAACTTCATATTGCTTAAGTCCTGCGTCACCCGACCACGCCGCCATTTCATCGCAAACTGTTAAATTTGGGTTAAATCCGTCGCTTTTTTTGGCATTAAAAGCGATAGGTTGTATTGTATTGTTATAATCTGCAATATATATGTCACTTCTGCGCTTTTTTGCATTTTCTTTTAGCTCTGGTTCGCTCTTAACCATTTCCCAGAAATTGCCGTATACAATCTTGGCTTGGTCGAGTTTTGGAGCAAGACAGTATATATCCTGTCCATACTCCGGCTCGATGAACGCCATATAAGCGATTATCGCACTTGCAAATAAACTCTTTCCATTTTTTCTTGCAACTACAATAAAGACTTCTCTAAAAATTCTTGTATCGCTGTCGTCTACAATGCCAAATATCGCGGCAATAATAGCTTTTTGCCACAATTCAAGCTTAATAAGGTCATTCCTGCCTTTATTATGGTGGCAAAAATTCTCTATAAATCTTATTGCTTTATTTACTTTCTTTGCATTGTAGATGTATTCGCCGCTCTCCAGTCCTTTAATTAGGATTTCATACAACTTGCGTATCCACTCGCCGACAATAACTTTACCTGTCGTTATCGCATTGTAATACTCTTGTATGTAATTAATCTCTTGCAATTATTCTTCTCTCAGCATTGCCAGCTTACTCTTCTCTTTTTTGGCTGGTACTAGCTCTGTTAGTTGCTTTATAATTGCAGTATAATTCTTAATCAGTGCTACATACGTTTCTGCCTCTGGACTTTTTTTAGTTCCATACTGGTTTTCACCATTTTTGTACTCGCTCGTCCAGCCGTTTTCCTGTAGAGTTTTTTGTAATATATCTAACTCCACAGAAATAAACGCCGCTTTTTCAATTAGTGGTGTTACAAGTTCGCGTTTGTTTTCTTCTAAATCTTTAAAAATGCCTTTTAAGCGACTTTTTTCGTCTTCAATTTGCTTTTCTTTTGTCTTTTTTCGTGCCATTTTATGCCCCCTTTTATTGTTTTTTCACCCCAGCACCCTCTCGCGCTGGGGTATAGGGGATTTAATACAGAATACAAAAAGAGCAAGAAGCTTAATGCTGTTATCAGCTTGCTTCTCGCTCTTTCACGCTATTATTTTACTTCTTTGAGTTTCCTAAGTAAACCCCAACTTTTTACCACGCTTTCCCTATGTCACACCACACCCCCATACTACACCGCACGCGCGTGACCCTTGCAGAGTAAAATCTAGGTTCACACTCGGTTATATTCAGACTACCCCGAAGTGCTACAATGGGGGCGGTAGCACGTTGCCGCTCTCGTCCACAATATATCTTTTTTGTTTTCTTTTTCTGTGGTGTTCTTTGTTGTGGCAGTCTTGACACAATGCTTCTAAGTTATTCCAGTTCAACGTAACATTAACATCATTAATGTTGTTTCGTGTAAGCCATTTCTTATGATGTGCTATTGTTGCCGCTTCTCCACAACGCTCACACATCCAATTCTTCGACTTCAAGAATTCATCTCTTGTCTTTCGCCACTGCCTGCCAAAATAAAAACTTTCAGCCCAATCTTTCAAGTTCATACCCCCAAAGCAATGTACTCATCTCATCAATAATAGAGCTTATCCAACGGCGAGGTGTGTTCTTGCCTGTGTTTAGTTTTTCGGCTATCTCGGCATAATCAACTCCATCAATAAAATACATTTTAAAAGCCGTGTATTCTATTTCTCTCCCCTGTTCTTCACGCCGTCTTTTCATCTCTGTAAGAACGCTATCTATATGTGCAAGCATTAACATTGTTTGTGCTCGCGTGTGTCTCACGCTATCTAAATGCTCATCACGCCCGAAGAATTCACTATCAAGCTGCGTGCTATCCGAAATAGCATTATCAGCGTGATACTTAGCACTCTTATACTTTTTCATTAGGGTATAAGTATCGTGATACTTATTAGCTCTAATTTCTTCTTTTCGTTCTTCTCTGTATTGTTTAATACCTGCTGCCACCGCAGCAGATATAATATCTTCAATCTCCTTTTCCATTCCATTGCCTTTATAAAAAGCTCTTTCGTTGTATAAATTTGCCTGCTCCTATAATTTAGCAAAGAGCGGTGGCAAGTTCCGCTCTTTTATTTTTAATTCTTAATCATTTTCCTCTTCTTTGTACTTCTCTTCTCCTGTTTCAATAAATAATATTAGGTTTGTTATCTCTGTGTCGCTCATTCCTTTTTCTCTTAATCTTAAAATTAATCTTGCTGTTTCTGTCATATTCATTTCCATATTTAGCTCGCTTTCTCTTATTATATCGGTTATCTTGCCCCTTCCGACAATATAAGAATACACTATTTTTTATATTTTGTCAACATTATTTTATATTTTATTTTATATTTTTTATAACATTTTCTTTATTTAATATAAAATATTTTATATAATAGGTTCTCCTGTTTCTTTGTCCACAAACACAATTTTCAACTCTGCATCCATAGCTTCTGCAACTTTTTCAAGTTCAGCAATCTTAAATGTGTTTCGCTTGTATTTATTATTCATATTTTGCGGTGTCTGTCCTGTTCTTCTAGCTAGTTCCGCTTCGGAAATATTGCCTTTTTTTACGCGGCACAGGTTTATATATTCTCTTACATCTGTGTGCATTTATCACATCTCCTTCCTTTCTTATAAAATACACTATTTTTTATATTTTGTCAATTATACAACCCTGTGCGTGTGTCCAAATCGGACACATATTTAGTTTTTTAGTTTCTTATATTTGCAATATTTTAGTACGCAATTAACCTCATAGGAATTCTTGTTGTATTTATCATTATTGCAAGTTCCCATTTTTTCGTTATGGTACACACATTCTTTGCAATAATTTTCGTTTGTAGGAAAGAGTATTATTCTGCCCATTGTTTTATTTTCCCGTCATTACTCTCTGTGCTTCTTCAAAATCCTTTCTTTTAATCGCTCTTAGAACTCTTGCGAATATAGCCCCCGCCTGTCTGCCAAGCTCTTTTTTCATAAATTCTAAATCCTCAGATGTAAATATTGCTTCGCTCTTGGGGTCGCTTATTAGATTTTTAACGTATATTACTTCTGTGCCGCAAAGAGTTCTTACTCCGCTTTTAAAATAGTCCCTTTCCTCTTTTGTCATTGGTATTTTATTGTGTTCTGTATCTGCCATTTTACCCCCTATCTAAAAACATTAATAACATCTATTCCGAGTATGCAATATCCGCCCTCTAAGCCGCTGTAATTTTCTAGCTTATATACAATTTCTGCTTCTATGTATCTACCTGTGTAGTCGCCACTGCGGCACTCATTTAGCCGAACCTTGTCGCCCACTTTTATATTGTGGTCATTCTTGCACAATTCAAATCTCTTTCTACCTCTTGCTACGTCCTCGTAGAATAGCGCCGACAGCTTTAACTCGTGTACTTTCTTTTCTCGCGGCTGTAGTACTTTGTCTAGTGCTTTCTCTCTATCTCTTTCCTGCAACTTTCTTTTTGTCTCTCTGTCTATCCTATCTTGCTCTTCATTGTAACGCTGTTCGTCTGTCTTCTCTGCTTCCGCTTTATTAATATACTCATCACATTTCTTACAAGTAGATGTTTTTACATTGCAAGTGCTGTAATTTAAACAGCTATAACACAAGCTTGTTATGCTTTCCGGGTGCGGTGTTCTGTATTCATCTGCTGCCACATTCTCTTTTTCTTTTGCTTCTTCTTTCTTTGCTTTCTCTGCCGCTTTCTTTTCTGTTACTTTTTCCGCAATCTCTTTGGCTCTAACATCTTCGCCGCTCGCGTATCTGTCTGCAATTGCTTCCTGCTCGTCCTCTGTAAGCTTGCTTGTCTCGTATGCGGCGGTTATTCCCATATTGCCATTTTTAAATTGCTCTTTAGCACTATCGCTAAGGTTGTTATTAATCTGCTCCATTCTGGCAATATTCGAGGTGCTTTCTTTAAGGGTTTCAGCGATTATGTCCCTCATTCTTCCTTGTATCTCTAAACCATCCTCTTCCTTAGCTCTTATTAATGCTTTCTTAAGGCGTGCCGCCTGCTCCATTTTTTCGTATGCCGTTAATTCTCTGTTAAAAGCATTACCCACCAGCAAACTAAGCTCGAATGTTGCTTCTGTCATATCTTTATACAGATAACGGACTCTCTCATATTCGTTATGTCCTCTATCCAGTAATAAGCAATTAGCAAGGTTGCGGCGGTGTCCGCTCACAATGCGGTATTCGTTATTTATTCTTGCTAAGACTGTTGGCTGTTGCTGTCCGACAGTAAGGAAGCTGTCAGCCAACTCTTCGATGTCGTTCTGGCTGTAGAAATTGGTTGCACTTGGTTTTACTTCTTTAGGATTTAAGTAGATTTCTGTGTAGCTTTCTACTTTTGTGCTTGTGCTGTTTTTGCTCTGTGCGTTAAGAATATCTAACATTGTAAATTTAGCCATTTTTCTTTACCTCACTTTCCTCTAAATATCTTGTAACAAACTTCTTATAGTCCTGTGCCGCTCCGCAAAGAGGGCTATACTCGTATGCTGGCTTGTTGAAGAATGTGCTTTCTGTTGCTTTGGCTGTATATCTAATTGTCCCCAGCACATTAACATTGCTGTGTTCCTGCAACCATTTTAAGCCCACAACATTGCTATTATCATTTCTGTACATTGTTATCAGCGTACCTAATAACTTTATCTTTGGATTTATTCTTTTCGCTTCTTTCACCTGCTCGCTTATTATCTCTAAGCCCTCGAGAGACCATTCGTCAATTTTTACAGGTACTATTACCTCGTCCGTTATCTTTAAAGCAGATATGACATTAAATGCAATATCTGGTGGATTGTCAATTATTAGATAGTCGTACACTTCTTTTAAAGACTTTTCGCCTATATTAGAATTTATTAACTTTTCAAACGCACTTATCTGGTCGTCTTCGCTTGTTGCTAACTGCCAGACTGCTGCCATTAACGACATATTAGCTGTTATTATATCTATGCTGTAATCTGCGTGTGTTATAAGCTCCTGTGGATCATTGTATTCTCCTGTTAGTGCTTTAGCTGTTGCACTTATTTCGTCTGCATTGTAAGCACTGCATATCTTGCTTATATTTCCTTGTTTGTCGTTGTCTATAACAAGCACCTTATTCCCTCTCTTAGCAAGCTCATAAGCTATGTTATAGCTTGTATATGTTTTGCCAACGCCGCCCTTAAGATTAATTACGCTCATAGTTTTCATTTTTCTTTACCTCTTTCCTTTTGTTTTTCTGCTATGCCAGTGGCTGTAACACCTGCTTGTCTGCCTGTTTAAGTAACTTCATCGTTGTGCACTCTAAGTATGCCACTAATATTTCTGCCGCCTGCCGTCAGCCGTAACACACTACAGCAAGATAGCCTTGTTTGTTTAAGTTACATAACCATTCATTTGCAATTTTGTAGGCTTGTTGCTTCCAACCTTTAATACTATAAAAATCTGTATTTCCTGCTTTGTTTCGTCTTTCATTGTTTACCTCTCCATATTTCTTCATCAAGAATATACCGTCTGATAAATCTATCTGCGTATTGTGGGTGTATCATTGACCTTGCTGTTTTTTTGTCTACTCCAAATGAATTGTCACTTGTAACATATCTTTGTTTCATAACCTCAACTGCCTCTAATGGCTCAAAAATGAGATTATTCTTGGGCTGCAAACCAATAAACCAATATTGTGTAGGCTTTTTATAGTAATCTCCGTTCGATGTCCTGTCTTTGTCGATAACACTAGGCTTTATGCACCAAAAATGTGTTAAATAATGCATTCCGCTAGTGCTTAATGGATTTTCTATAATTAACCTTAGATGTTTTCTTTGACAGACAATAACAAATTTATTAAGTATCTCATAAAATAAACTTAACTGCCTATGTCTTTTCATTGACACCTCGCATTTTTGCTCAATAGTGTAATTCTTATATTGATAAGCTGTGCAGCATAAGTGTCTAGAACTTTGGTCTGAAAAATAAGTGCAAGGGAAAAACGCAAATATCAAATCATCAGAACTTATCTTATCAAACAAACTCGGTTCACCTTGATAGCCCCCCTCTATCTCTTTGAAGAGGTCGGTAACATAGTCTGTTTCGCCAAATTCATTCTGAATATCATAGTCATAAGCTTCAATTCCATACTTTTTAAAAGCGTTCTTGAATGTGCCCGACTGTTCAAATAAACAATGTACTTTCATACTGTATCTCCTATAAAAACACTTAAACAAGCAATTCCAGTAGAGCCTATCCCCATAAAGGATCTAAAACAATCTGAAATAGTTTTCATTTTTCTTTACCTCTTTCCTTTTGTTTTTCGCTACGCCAGTGGTTGTAATACCTGCTTGTCTGCCTGTTTAAGTAACTTCATTGTCGTGCATTCTAAGTATGCCACTAATTCGTGCATTCTAAGTATGCCACTAATATTTCTGCTGCTTGTTGCCAGCCGTAACATACTGTAGCAAGGTAACCCTGCTTATTTAAGTTGCACAACCATTCATTTTGTAGCTTAGTTGGCTTGTTGCTTCCAACCTTAAGTTCTATGTACAAGCCGAAGTACCCACCTCTTGCCACTGGAAGACAGATGTCTGGTACACCAGCTTTTACGCCCTGCCTTTTTAGGTTAATTGCTGTTACTTTGTCCCTCTTGCCGCCGTTGGGTATGTGGTATAACAATTTCAGTTCTGGATACTTGCTTGCCTGGTATTCTGCCCATTGGAATAATGTTTCTTGTGCTCCTGCTTCATTGTCTATTCTTACGTTACGCATTTATTTCCTCGCTTTCTTTTCTTCTTAGTTCGCTCTTGTATGTTATCTAGTTCTATTAGTCGGTATCTGTAGTAACCCCAGCCGTAATATTCTGGGCTTACTATTCCCTTTTCTATGCTGTCCTTTTCGACATAGTATCCTTTAGGTGCTCTAGCTTCGCAACGATACCACGCCCTGTCTGTAATAATCTCGTAATCTGGTTCTGGCATAACAAGGTTTTTGCTCGCGTTCCATCGTTTCCCTTGCAATCTTTTGCCATTTTCATCTCTTAGGTGTTCGCTTGTATACTTAATAAAGTAGCTGGCAAGCTTGCTGTATTGTCCGCTATCATCGAGAGGGAATATCTTAACTCTGTTATGTCCCTCATAAGCTTTGTACCACGCTTTTTGTAATATCTGGGGGTCGATGTGGTTTACAACTAAATGGTGGTGTCGTGCGCCCCTTTTGCCTATCTCCATAACGTGTATGTACTTAAATTCTAAGCTGTGCTTTCTGTATTCTTTGCGGCACTCACGCAAGAATATCTGTATATCTTTCTTCATCTGTTCGGGGGTTCTGTCCTGCTCACCTTTATGTCGTATGTAATCAAGGACTAAATGGAAATCACCATAACCAAAGTTATTATTCATCAGCAGGCGGATTTTTCTTTCTGCCTGTTTGGTGTTTATTCTTTTTTGTGCTTCTTCTGTAGCTTTAACTTTATCTCTTTTAGTTCTGCCCTTTCTGTTGTACTGGGAAGTGTAATAATATTCTATTTCTATTGTTTTTCCAGCTTTAGTCGTTCTCTTAACATATGGCATACGTCCAACCCACCTCATCATATTTTTATGTATATATAAATATAATGTGTCGGTACGTTAATACTTTTATCAAGTGTTTAAATGTGGGCTTAACCCAGCATTTAACTTGATTTATAAGGCTGTATATTGTAAAATATATTTGATGTATATTTTATCTTTTATATACCTGTACATTTAACGAATGGCACTGCAATGTCATTCGTTATTTTTTACCTGCACATTATTTTTTATATTTATTGTGTATTTATTCTTTTAATAGTATCAACGCTTATTTCATATGCTCTTTTTTCCTCAACGTCGCCCTCCTCTGTGGCTTTAATGTAATCCCTGCTTCTTATTTTGCCGCACAGTTCCACAGTGTCTCCCGCGTTCCAATTCTTTACAGTTTCTGCGTTCCTGTCCCAACTTACGCAAGGAATATAACAGACTTTTCCTGTAAGCCTGTTATTTACAGTCACTTTAAAATCCGTTATTTTTATTCCCGCATTTAGCTTTCTATGTGCTATATGTTTAATTGTTCCGCACAATTTTATATGGTTAGAGTAACTAAATTCATCAAGCTCCAAAATTTCAAACTTGTCCACAAGCACATATTTATACACTTTGTTATTCCGGTAGTCTCTGGTTGTCTGTATCTCTCCCTGTATAGACACTGGAATATTTACTCCAATTCTATCTATATTATTATTAATGTTGTCGCTGATTACAGCTATAACCTCATCTATTTTGTCATTAGTGCGTTGCAATAACAGTGTTAATATATGTCCTTTAAAAGGAATACCAGCCACTTCATCTGTATGACCAACACCTATCATTATTCCCGTAATATTTACTTTGTTTATTTCCTGCATTCTTACACCTCTTATTTACAACTCTTCTTATAAACTGATAACATAGGCTCTATCGCCCAGGACCTCATTTTTACCTAGGTCAGTCTTATTGATAGTCCTTATTAATTCATTAAACTCAGGTATATCCATATTGTCTTTATATCTCATAGCTATAAGCTCGTGTATGCTGTTTGGTATTATTAATAATCTGCTGCCATTTGCAAATCGTCTCAACTTCTCCGTTGCATATATAGCGCCAGCACCATCACATTTATTCGTGCTTGTTATAACTATCATATTGCCGCATACTTCTTTTATAATTTTCTTAATTTCTTTTATGCGCTCTAAATCATTTTCAGCGATTTCAGCCGCCTGTATCAGCTCTTCTGCATACGGATTTATAGTCTCTTTATTAATTGTGTTAGCTCTTGCTATCTCCCAAGCAGCTTCCACGCTCAGTCCTGCCCTTTGCAGAAATTTCTCTTTCACGCTTAATCTGCCAATGCAGCCATCTGATGTATTTAATTCCAAAGACATAACATCATTAATATCTTCAAGATATTTGTTTGGTCTTGTTATCTCGTCATCGCAGCGGTCTTTATGTCTTAAAGATATATATAAATACTTTTCTAAAACGTTCTTTTGCGATGCTACCTCTATTAATTTCTTTAACATTTCCTGTACTTCCATTGTCCTGTTCTCCTTTTCTTTAATTATTCTATGTCGCCATACCCCTCAACCCTGAGGTCGTGCCAGCTAATCCGACCGCCACAGTCTCCGCAATAATCTATTTCCCACAGGCGATTAACCTCCGTTCCGCAATGCGGACAATATGCTCTTATTACTTTTTTCTCGTGGCAATAATATGGCTCTGCGACTTTTAATATCTTTTCGCCGTTTTTAATTATGTAGGTTTTTGCGGTTGCGGCGTATTTGCCGAATTCTGCCATTTTAACTCCTTATGGTTAAAGGGGCATATGCCCCTTTATTTGTGTGATATTATTGTGCGAGTCTCTTATTAATATGTTACTTCTTTCCTAAAATTAATTTATTAACCCACAGTTTGCTAAAATCTTGTACGCTCATCTGAGTGCGTATTTCGATTATATTTTCATTTTTGTTGCAAGGGTTGTCGCACCTGCAACAAGGCTCACTGTCTGCTTTCTTATTTGTGTGTGTACAACAATTACAGTTATCTTCTTCGATTAACTCTATCTGTTCGCACTTACCAAAAGACGGCAAGCACATATATAACTTCTGTTCTTCTTCAAGTGCCGCACCGTACTGCACCTTTTTAGTTGTCGCTAAGCATACAATTGTACACAAGTGTTTTTCTTTTCTTTTATCTATGTATAATGCTTTATCACCATTAAAAATAAGATTGCCTTTTCTATCTGTTGTGCCCGTGCTTTTGTGCAGGGTGTCGCTTTCAACTTCGTAATATACGCCGTTTTCATTCGTTGGATTTATTAAGTATTTTAATTGCGTTGTTCCTGCAATTTTTGCTATAGATAATTCACCAACGATATATTCATTGCTGTTTATCCTTTTTGCTTTATATATTTTATACATTTCTCTTTCCTTTCTTGCCGCTTTCGTGTTATAATCCCCTTGAAAGGGGTGATTGTTGTGTCTGCTAATGTAACTATCGAATTAACTAGCAGAGAGTGTGCGGCACTGTATGCCGCAGTTGATAGCGAGTTAGATTGTTTAGAAGAAGATATTGCTAGTGGCAATATCCCGAAGCGTGAACTCTCTGACATACGTGCTTCTATAAATACTTGTAAATCTATTCTTGCTAAGCTCTCTGCCGCTGACAAGGCGTCAAGTTGTTCTTTCGTTGCTCGTAAAGGCTAGTTTTTTTTATTTTACTCCTTTATAGAGTGCAAGCTGTGTGCTTGTTATCTTATTTGCAAGCCGTTTAATTTTAGACAGCTTGCTTTTTCTTTTCCTTATTCCCGGTGTGTAATAATATTCTTTCTCGCCTGTCTTTTTATTTTCTCTTATAACGTACATCTTTTTTGCTCCTCTCTTTAATCATTCTGTTTTCTATGCGCATTGCGTGCGCTTGTTGTGCTACTTCTTCTACGGAGTACCCTGTCTCATCTGCTATCTTTGCCAGCTTTGCAAGTACTTCTGTATTAAGGTCGCAATGTAGTATACATATGTACGCGAGTTCTTCTTTGCTGTCAATTGTTGTTTCTGCCAGCTTGGCAATCTCTTTTTTCTCTCTTGCATTTAGTAAATTCCAGTAGTATTCATTCACTTTTAGATACCTCTTATACTATTGCTGTCGTTTTCTTCCTTGCCAGTTTCTTAGCTTTCTTCTTTTCCTCATCTGCAAGTAGTGCCGTGCGCATACATTTGTAGCTACAGTAGTATATTGTTTTTCTGTGTACAGGACTTCTCTTGTATGCGTATTCTTCCATAGAAAACTTCATTGGCTCTATTATCTTGCCGCAGGTTTTACATATGTATTCCTTTTTTACTCTGTCTTCTTTCTTTTTCATTATTTTTCCTTTTTATGCTGTTGCTTCTTTAGCTGGTTCTTTCTTAGCTTTATAAAGCTCTCGTGCACAGTGTTCCATTGCTGTTTTTAGGTTTCTTAACGCCGCCGCTCTTTCTTCTTCTGTTATAATCGGGCGGTGGCTTATTACTTTGCTACCGTCTGGATATTCTTTAGTCGTTGTTTTATATTTAATCTCTCTGTCCGTGTTTATCACCTCTTTATTTTTATGCACCCCTGTCTTATAATCGCAATTAGAAAATAAGAGAGGAGGTACATATAATATGGGGAACTCTTTGCAAATTCTCGAAACTCTTTACAATAACATTGTAAACGAAGTGGATAATCATTGTTCTGGTGCTCTCGATAACAGTACTTTAATGCTTTTCGACCACCTTAAAATTGCTATCAAGGACACTCACAATGAATATTGCAAGCCAGAAGATAGAATTCAATAATCTTTAATTCTATCAAGCCCTAGCGTTTTTCGCTGGGGCTTTATTTTGTTTCCTCTGTTACCTCTTTAACTTCTGCTACATTGCTGTACATATTGCCGTACTTAGCTGTAAAGCAGTTTTCCAGCTCTCCTATTGCTATATTTAGCTCTTTCCTCTTTTCATTAACCTTTGCCATTAATCCAAGAATATTGTCATCTGCTACCTCAATTGTTACTTCTAATTTTGCCATTTTCTTTGTTTCCTCTCTTATTTTTAATATATTTTAACAATGTGTAACTTCTGCTATTAAACCACCTAATAATATAAGTATTAGAATATAGCGGCATACATCATTGTATAAGCGGTATTTATCCATTTTGTTTTCTCTCCTATAATGCCTGCTACCAGCGTTTTACCTTTATTCCTTTCCTACGCTGTTTTCACTTTCGTGGCCAGCTCTTTTTTTGGCATTTCAATCTTAATTAGCATACCCTCACCTAGACCGAGCAAGTAGCTTTTATCTGCTTCACTCAGCTTCGGGATAATCTCGGCAAAGTTTTCAAGGATCTTTTTCTCTCTTTCCTGCATATTCATCACTTCCTCTCGTCAAATTCCATTTGTTCAAACACTCTCAGTGCTTCTTCTGCTTCTCGCAATCTGCATTTTCTTCTTTCGAGTATTCTTATTTCGTTACTCGAAAGCACGCCGTCAAGATAGCTCGTGTTGTATTTTCTTTTGTATTCTTCTTTTGTTACTTCCACAAGCTCTCGGCTATTCTTCGCATTATCTTCAAGAAGCCTGTGTGTCCTTTCTAATGCTTTTATCTTCATTTGTCGCCTTTCCTGCTACCACTCATTCTGCTCAAATTCTTCAAGCAAGTCAGAAGCTTTATAGCTTTCTTTTTTCCTCTTTTCAAGTTCCTTTGCTTCTTCATCTGAAACTACGCTATCAAGCCAGATAGTGCTATATCTCTCTCTAAGTTCTTCTCTAAAATTAAGATATATTGCATTAGTTGCTTCCGCTTGACTTTTAAGTACTTTATGAATTTCCTCTATTGTGCTTACTTTCATATCTTTACCTCTTTCCTGCTGCCAGAGAATGTGTAACTTATTTTTACGCTTACCTTATTTCTAAAGTTCGTATTTATAAGTCGCTTTATTTTTTCTATGTTCATATTTCTTGTTGTTTACTCCTTTCGTTTAACAACTCGTTTTGTTGTTTCTGTAGCCATTGTATGCTATTAAAACAACTTTGTCAAGCCATTTTTGTTGTTTTTATGCCTTTTTGTTGTTTCCGTGACTTTTTTGTTGACTTTTTGATTTTACTGTTGTATTCTTTTTGTATCAAAGGAGGTGTTATTTAAACAATGAATGAGCGTATTAAAAAGTTACGCAAAGCTTTAGACCTTACGCAACGTGAATTCGCTGACGCTCTTGGTGTAAAGCGTAATACTGTCGGACAATGGGAATGTGGAATTAATTCCATTACAGAACAAATTATTGTATCTATTTGTAGAGAGTTTCGTGTTAATGAGGAATGGCTAAGGAATGGTACAGGCGAGATGTTCTTGCCGAGTGACCGCAAATCTGATATTGCTAAACTTACCAAGCAGTTGTTAGATGAGGAAGACGATAGTTTTAAAAATCGTTTTATCTCTATGTTAGCGAATTTGTCGGTTGAGGAATGGGAATTCCTAGAGAGACGAGCGCGAGAGTTGTGTGGACTTGATGAGGATATTGACTAATGAATGAACGCATTAAAATTTTACGAAAAGAATTAAAAATGTCGCAAGACGCATTTGCTAAAAAATTAGGTTTAACTAAAAATTATATTTCATTAGTCGAAAGTGGAAACAGAAATCTTTCGAGACAATCAATAAAAGTTCTTTGTTCTATTTTTAATATTAGCGAAGAATGGTTAAGAAATGGTAACGGTACTATGTTTAAGTTAGAAAAATCCGCCACTAATAGCAAAAACCAAAGTATTAACACTTCTGTAAACGAACGCATAAGGGAATTAAGAAAAGCTTTAAAATTAACTCAGCTAGAGTTCGCTATTAAAATAGGCTTATCAAGGAATTTTATTGTACAAATCGAAGCAGGGGTAAAAAATCTATCCAATAGAACAATTTTAGATATTTGTAGAATATTAAATGTAAATGAGGAATGGTTAAGAAATGGTAACGGCGTAATGTTCCTTTTAGAAGATAATAACAATTCTAATATATGTATAGATAGTACTTTTCTTAAGCTGCTGTCTATGTTAGATGTCGAACAGCTTAATTACATAAAAGGCATTGTTTTAGGTACACTTATTGCCGATAACAAAGTAACTTTAGAAGACTTATGTAATTTTAAGCAGAGATGAGTGTGAGCGTTATGTAATTCTTAGAGAAGCGTGCGCGTGAACTTTGCGGATCTGATGAAGAAAGTGATAAATAAAATGTGCTGAATAAGCAAACGCTTACCCAGCACATTAATTGTTTATTTAATTTTCTTTAATGAGTTCTGTGATAAGCGTATACAGGTAAATAAGATACCTTTCATTTTGTATCATTCTTACCATTTTAATAATTTTCTTTTTGTAGTTCATTTCTTTCTCCTCTCTCTGTGTAAGATAAATGTATTATACATTTACTTTAGAGGAAAATGTTGGAAATGTGCTATATTTCCATAATTATGGAAATATTGATAATTATAGAATTTGATTACTTGTATTCGCTTTCAAAAAGTTTGGTTATTTTAGTATCAAGGGCTTTTGCTATTAGCTCTAGTTCGTATAGTGTCGGGGAAGTCTTTCCATTTTCGATATTATTTAGTGTGCTTTTGCTTAAGCCTGTAAGCTCGGCCAGCTCTATTAATGTTATGTTTTTATCTCGTCTTGCCTGCCAGGTATTAACTTGCACGCCTGCCCTCTCCTTTATATATATGTATATATTATATCCGAGAGCCGGGAAATTATACAATATAATAAAAGGTTGTCGCCTGTGGGTAGCAAGCAACAACCTTTGTGTCCTTGTAGAGTAAACAAGGAATATGAACACCTTGTTATTATAGCACTTTTCTTTAGTTTACTCTACTGTTTTAACAATTAAATAAGAAAGGAAACTAAAGTGTTATGTCTATTATGTCTTTTAATAATATTATTATCTACTTAAGAAAGTCCAGAGCAGACGACCCCACGATGACAGTCGAAGAAGTACTCGCTAAGCACGAGAGTATATTGCAAGATTATTGTATTGCAGAGTTCGATCAACCTATGCCAGAAAGTAGGATTTACAGAGAGGTAGTTTCTGGCGAGACTATACAGGATCGTCCTGTTATGCAAAGAGTTCTCCGACTGCTGGAGAGTGGGAATATTGACGGCGTGCTTGTAGTAGAGCCGCAAAGGCTTTCGCGTGGTGATTTGGAAGATTGCGGACACATAATTAATTCTTTTAGATATACTAATACCGCCGTTATAACTCCAACAAAAACATACAATTTACAGGACGAGTATGATAGAAAGTTCTTTGAAATGGAGTTGACAAGGGGTAATGATTATCTCGAATATACTAAGAAGATACTTGCAAGAGGACGTTTAGCCGCCGTTATGTCTGGACAATATATAGGTTCTGTCCGTCCGTATGGATACACTAAAATTGTTTACGGAAGCGGCAAGAACAGAATTCGTACACTAGAAAAATTTAAAAAAGAAAATGACGTCTTAATCTTAATGAAACGCTTGTATTTAGATAACGATTATACTCCCGAAGAAATTGCACGCACTTTTGATAGTATGGGAATAGAGCCGCCCAAGGGTAAGCATTGGACTGCTTCGGCTGTTCGTCGTTTGCTTGCCAGCCCTATCAATAATGGAAAAATTGTCTGGAATAAGCGGCAAACTGTTGTCGAGTGGAAAAATGGTAAGCAAGTAAAATCCAGAGCAAAAAGCAATAAAGATGATGTTATAATTGTGCAAGGTAAGCACCCAGCGACATACGACGATGAAACTTATGCCGCAATAATGGCTAAGTTATCAATCCATTCTGTCAAAGTTACTAATCAGCGAGGATTGCGAAATCCTTTCGCGGGGATTTTATTCTGCCAATGCGGACGAGCAATGTCTTTAAGAAGCACCCACAACGGTCATTCTGTAATTTTAATATGTAATGACCATTTCTATTGTCACACTCGCTCTGTAGCTTTTAACCCTGTCCTTGAAAAAGTTAAAAGAGCACTAAGCGAAGCAATTACGGATTTTTCCGTTAAAATATCTAATAAAGAACACACAGAAAGTGAATTATATGCTCTTAATATATCTACTTTAGAAAATAAGCTCGAACAATTGTATAAAAAAGATTTAGTACAAAAGGACGCGTACGAAGATGGGGTGTACAGCAAAGCAGAGTATATACAGCGTAATACACAGCTACAAGAACAAATATCTGCAATCGCCGATTCGCTTAAAGAAGCGAAAGCAAAAGCACCTGAGGTTATTAATTATAAAGATTGCATTATTCGCTTTCAAGATTGTCTTAACGCATTAGAAGATAATAATGTGTCGATTGAAGTTAAAAACGCATTGTTAAAAGCTTGTATTAGTAAGATTGTGTATCACAGTGTTAATTCAAATCCCGAATATAGTGGACGCACTAAAAATCCATTTAATTTGGAAGTCTTCTTTAAACTATAGACCACAAACGCCCTAAATTTGGGCGTTTGTATCTGCTACCAACATAGTTTACATACTCCATTATTCCATATATTAGTATAATTTCTGTATATACCAACAAGTGTATAAGTCTTTGTGTTTCTTTTCTCTTTGTTGCCTATGCTGTTATTGTCACAATATTTAAGATTAATGCTCTCACCAATCTCACCGTTATAACCGAGTGTCAGAAGGGTGTTCCAGTCCATTGCTATCTCACCACTATTTTCTGGCTGTCTTCCTTCATCAAGCTTTATATGTGACTGTGCAAGAAACTCTGATGAAAAGCTTCCTACATAAAAGCCTGTACTCTGCCAGTCATCGTTAAGAACATTAACGCTTCTTGACACCTTTACCGGCTGTTCAATATAAATGTGGTCTGTAAGATTACTATCTGGCTGCCTGCTTCCTATATCCATAATAAACCAGTCGCCAAATCTGTCTTTATTGGACTGCATCTGCCACTGATACATATTTTCCTGAAATATAAGAACTGCTGTTACAAAAAATACTGCAAATAATGTTGTAAGTGCAGCTCTTATAATCTGCCTGTATCTTCTTTTTACGCTTTTAAATGTTATTTTTAGAATATTCACGTCATTACTCTGATATTAATACCAGCCACTCCTTTCTTTTAGGTTATAACTAGAATACCCTATGAATCTTACAGCAATCTTACAATCGTTATTATATTGGTATAGTTATTATTTTGCTTTTCTTTTCATATTATATTTAGGTATAATTATCCTGAAGCTTACTCCCCTGCCGTCTTCATTATTATTGACACTTACGCTTCCGTGATGTGCCTCAATTATAAGCTTTGAAAGATTAAGGCCTATTCCTGTATGCAGGGAATTATAGCTTTTTCCACTCTCGAACCTGTTAAATATATTATCAAGCTTATCCTTAGCAATTCCATTTCCATCATCTTTTATTGTTATAATGCACTTATCAGCATTGCATACGGCATTTATATCCACATTTTCTGCTTCTTCACTGCAATTCTGTACTATATTAATAAATGCTTCCAACAGCCACTCCTCATCTGCATTAATAAAGTAATATTCATCATTACAATATGAAGTTATATTACAATTATTAACAACAGGCACTTCTGATATGACTTCATTAATAAATTCATTAACATTAATATCATCTTCTGTTAATACAATCTTCCCCGACTCCATTCGGCTTAATTTCAACAGCCTTGTGATAAAATCCCTTATCCTGTATGTCTGCCTGAAACATTCATTCAGATTATTAATAAGCTTTTCATTATTGGACAGACCTGTATCTGTAAACCCTTTTCCAGTCTCCGCTTCTGACTTTTCCCCTGACATATCGGAATTAATCTGTAACTGTGACATATTGGCGTTAAGCTGTTCCTCCATCATATCAAGCGACAGGCTTAACGCTGTAAGCGGTGTCTTTATCTGATGTGCTATATTTTCCGTAAAATCCTGTAACTGTCTGCTACGCTTCTCCATATATGTTCTGTACACACCAAGTTCTTTTGATATATTCTCATTATCTTCCTTTAATTTATTCATATATGAGTACACATCATTATGTCCGATTTTTACAATATTATATATTGTAAAAGCAAGCAGTATAACCATAATTCCAATAATTACAACAAATGGAATATATTCCCCACCATATAAGAACATATACCACGCACCATTTCTTGTATAACCTGCCTCCTGCAATATAGCCGAATAATCTGCTGTAACTGTGTTGCCTTGTCTTCCATAAAATAATATGTACAGAAGCTGTTTGCCTGCTTCTTTATTGACACCATACAGGGTTGTTGCCATATATCTTACCCTATATTCATAATATATTGTGATAACTGATACTACTACCACAGTTGCAAGAAACATACCTATTGTATACACATATAATCTCTTTTTTATCGCTCTCTCCATCTGTATCCCACTCCCCTTATAGTATCTATATAATTCTTGTCCGAATTATCCATTTTCCCAAGCTTGGTCTTTAACCTGCTCACTGTTACTGTCAAAGTATTATCCTCAACAAATGTTCCCGTCCTGTCCCATAATTTCTGAAAAAATACTTCTCTTCTCACAATAAGGCCGCGGTTACATACAAGTATCTCTAATAATGCAAATTCTGTAGGTGATAACTGTATATCCTTCGCAGCTTTCTTTATTGTAAGATTATCAAAATTAATAACAAGCGAACCTAATGTATATATATTAGAATTGCTTTTATCCATATTGGAAATACTTTTATCAAGCATAGCCTGTCTTCTTAAATTGGCACTTATTCTTGATAAAAGCTCAGATACCCTGAAAGGCTTCGTTATATAATCATCACCGCCTATATCAAGCCCTTTTGTTATGCTGTCCTCATCATCGCACGAAGTTAAGAATATAACCGGTGTCACACAGCCTTCACTGCGAAGCTTTTCGCATACACTAAATCCATCTCCGTCTGGTAAATACACATCTAAAAGGTATAAGTCTGTATTCTCACTATCAATTTTATTAAAACTACTGATATCAGCACTTTCTATAACCTCATACCCTTTATCACGCAGAAGCTGTGATAACTGTCCTCTTATAACTTCATCATCTTCTAATATATTTATTACTGCCATTATCCCTTAACCTTTCCAGTAATGTTTTCTTTGTATCTTATCAAGATTATTTATAAATGTCTATATTACTTATCAGGCACATACTTAACCGTCAAAGACTGTTTCACCTTCAGTTATCAGCTTATATTAAACAAGGACTGCCGCACTAAATTGAACTTCTTCCTACTTATGTATACAGGAAGCTATTCCAATATTATTATGCGGCAGCCCTTTGCTTGTTAAAATATTAGGTTTGGTTTAATGTAATGTCAGTCTATGCTAACGTTTAGTTGTTTGCATTAGCATTTTAATTATTTAATAAATCCAACCTGCTTAGAGATTTCCTCTATAGCTTTATCCTTTTTCTGGTTGAATATAACTTTGTTCTCCTCGAACATATTGTTGCCCTGTGTATCTATTGATACGATAAGTGGGCCAAATTCCTTAACCCGGCAGTTCCAGAGTGTTTCAGGCATTCCTAAGTCACGCCATTCTGCTCTTACAATTTCTTCTACTTCTGTAGCTGCCACAACTGCATTTCCTGCTGGAAATACACAATGAATAGCACCGAATTCTTTGCAGGCTCTCTCTGTGTTCTCTTTCATACCTCCTTTTCCAATAATAACTCTTACTCCTGTAAGCTTAACAAATTCGTACTCGAACTTCTCCATTCTCATACTTGTTGTTGGTCCTACAGATACCATCTCGAACTTGTCATTCTCTAATGGTCTGATAATTGGACCTGCGTGGAATATAGCATTATTTCTTACATCTACAGGAAGTTCTCTTCCTTCTTCCACCAATCTTCTGTGCGCAACATCACGGCAGGTTGTCATACTGCCATCAAGATATACGATGTCACCAACTTTAATATCCTTTAAATCCTCTGCTGATACAGGAGTAATAAGTACCTTTTTACCATTTCTCATCTCTACCATTATAAAGTCACCTCCGAATGTGTTGTAATTGTATAATTAAGGTCTTTATCAAAGATAATATGGCCTCTTCTATGGCTCCAGCAGCCAACATTAACGGCTACACCTATTGCTGATGGGTGGCGGGCTGTATTTTCAATATTAACACCCATAACAGAATATTTTCCGCCCATACCCTGAGGTCCTAAGCCTATAGAGTTAATTCCATCTTCAAGAAGTCTTTCCATTTTGGCAGCTCTCTCATTGTCATTATGTGAGCCAATTGGTCTCATAAGTGCTTTCTTTGAAAGTAATGCTGCTGTTTCTACAGAAGTTGCAACACCAACACCAACTAAAAGTGGAGGACATGCATTAAGTCCATAGCTTGTCATTACATCTAATACGAATTTAGTAACGCCCTCGTAACCTTCACCTGGCATAAGTACCATAGCCTTGCCTGGAAGTGTACAGCCGCCGCCAGCCATATATGTATAGATTTCGCACTGGTCACTGTTAGGAACAATATCCCAGAATACTGTAGGTGTTCCCTTACCAACATTCTTACCTGTGTTATATTCATCAAATGTTTCTACACTGTTATGTCTTAATGGTGCTTCAAATGTTGCCTGTACAACTGCTTCTTTAAGAAGTCCCTCAAGTTCATCAATAAGTGGGAACTTAGTTCCACATTTTACCCAGAACTGTAATACACCTGTATCCTGACAGCTTGGGCGGTTAAGCTCTACTGCTAACTTCTGATTCTCAAACATTGTATTGTAGATTGTCTTCGATAATGGACTATCTTCCTTATCTCTTAACTCCTCAAGCTTCGCAATTACATCATCTGGTAATTTCTTAGCTGTATAGGCAATAAACTTTGCCATATAATCTGTAAGCTGTTTTACCTGTGCTTCTTTTGACATATTAATTCCTCCTTCAAATTCCTGTAAAATATTTTGTTAGTTTAATTAGTCTGTTTTATCTTTTATGTTTTATTTATCAATCTTCTCTTGTTTTAAGCCTGATTATTATACTCAGCTTAATTTGCTTAACATCTGGATTAGCCTGCTTAATACCTGGCTTAATCTGTTTAATATCTGGCTTAGTCTGCTAAGCTTAAGGGAAGAATGGATACATAATTGGGAGTAATATCATACTTACTATTGTTGATACTACTATAAGTGGTATTCCTGCCTTGGCATAATCTTTAAATGTATAACCTCCTGCACCTATTACCATTGTGTTAGCTGGCATTCCAATAGGTGTTGCATATGCACAAGAGCCGCCGATTACACAAGCCATAAGCACTGCACTTGGGTCAGCACCTATTCCTGTGGCAATTGATAAACATATAGGAGCCATAAGTGCTGTTGTTGCTGTGTTACTCATAAAGTTAGTTAATACACAGCAGAGCATAAATACTACAAATGTTAAAAGGTATGGCGATGGATTATCTCCTAAAAGTCCTATTACCTTATTGGCTATCATCTCACCTGCACCTGATTTGGAAAGTGCAGATGCTAATGAAAGTGTTCCACCGAATAAGAATATTGTCTTTAAATCAATTGACTTTAATGCCTGCTTTTCTGATATTACACCAGTTACTATCAATGCTAAAGCTCCGATACATCCTGTTATGCAAAGCTTTATTCCAATCTTGTCCTCAAATATCATCCCCAGTAATGTAAGGATAAGTATTATAAGCGATAACCACTGCTTCCATTTTTGAACATCACTGAAATCTGTCTTATTACCATAACCTGAGTCCTCACTTGGCTTTGTATCTGGTAATAATTTGTATCCTACTAATGCGAAGAATATTATTCCAGCTATTAATATTGGAACGCCTACCTTGGCATAATCGAAAAATCCAAACGACTTGCCAATCTCCTGCATAGTTGACTGTGCGATAAGATTACCCGGTGCACCTATAAGTGAGAGATTACCTCCCATAGCAGCTGCAAATACAAGCGGCATTAAAAGTTTAGACCTTGAATAACCTGACTTTGCTGCTATTCCGATTACTACCGGAATAAGAACTGCTGCTGTTCCAGTGTTTGATAACACCCCGCTCATAACACCTACAATTACCATAATTGCAATTATGAGCTGTTTCTCTGACTTAGCAAAATGTGTTACAACTCCACCTATCTTATTAGCCATTCCTGTTTCAAATAATGCTCCACCTACTATAAACATTGCTACAAATAATATTACATTACTGTCTATAAATCCTGAAAAAGCTGTTTTCCAATCAAGAACCCCTGTGATAACCAGCCCCACGCAGACTATCATTGATGTTACTCCAAGTGGAAGTTTCTCCCATATGAACATTATGATTGCAAACAACAAAAATATTAACGTTATTGTTGCGTGACTCATCAAAATTCCTCCATTTACTATATATTTACTTAAGAAATATTATTACCGGCTTTTCTATTTCCTTTGCTTGATTTTATTATATAAAGACATTTTCTTGTTGTAAATTTACAAAAAGAAATACTTTCATAAGTAAAATTTATAACTTTTAACCAATTTTAGACAAAACCACCAAATATATGCTATAATATTTAACAAATTAATTATAATTTTATATATACTTAACAAATGTGTTCTGTATACACTATAAATAAATATTACCTTATATGAGCTATATGAGCTTATTAATACATTTAACAGGAGCAAAATTCTATGAAAATCGTACAGTTACAATATTTCTGTGCTGTTACAAGACTTCACAGCATAACAAAGGCAGCAGCTGAGCTTTATGTGACTCAGCCTGCCATATCAAGTGCAATCAAAGAATTAGAGAAAGAGTTTTCCATTAATCTGTTTAACAGGACCAAGAACCATTTAACCCTTACTAAAGAAGGGGAATTATTCTACCAGAAGGCAGTTGTGCTTTTAGAACAATATAATAATACTTTAGAACAGCTATACGACTTAGGACAGTGCAAAGCAACTGTAAAGATTGGAATACCACCGCTATTAAGCACAATATTCTTTCCGCAGTTAATAACAGATTTTAAAGAATTATATCCAGATATATCATTTGAATTATTTGAGTATGGTTCTATAAGAGCTGCTAATATGGTTCAGGAGGGTAAACTTGACCTTGCCCTTGTTAATATGCACTTTTATGAGATAGACAAACTTAATTCCTTCACTGTTATGAATGACAAAATAGTATTCTGTGTGTCCAAAAGCCACCCGCTTGCCAAATGCCACGAGGTGACAATTGAGATGATTAAGAACGAACCTCTTATTATGTATAATACTGACTCCGTACAGAATGAAACACTTGATACCGCATTTAAGCGGGCTGGAGTGAATCCGAATGTCATTCTTCATGCAAGTCAGCTATATACAATAAGGAACTTTATATGTAATAATCTTGGTGGTGCATTTCTTTATTCATCACTGCAAAAAAATCTTTCTGGTACTACAGGAATTCCTATAAGTCCTGTTATTAACCAGAATATAGGCATAGTATGGAAGAAAGGCAGTTATACAACCGACAGTGCAGAAAAGTTTATAACTTATATCATTAATAAATATAGTAATTAAATACAATAGATTTATATGACATTAATTATATAGTTATTATTTTATATAATTAATCACTTATTAGTATTATTAAAAATACAAATATAAAATAACAAGGAGTTAATCAATGAAAGACAAATTAAAAGCATTTCTAAAGAAAAAAGACATTGAAGTATCTGTAAAAAGATACGGAATTGATGCACTTGGTGCTATGGCACAGGGTCTGTTCTGCTCTCTTCTTATCGGAACAATACTTAATACGCTCGGTACACAGCTTCATCTTGGCTTCCTTACAGACACTGTTGCTACTGTAAGCGGCGTTAGTTATACTGTCGGAGGACTTGCCTCTGCTATGAGTGGTCCTGCTATGGCTGTTGCAATCGGTTATGCACTCAAATGCCCACCTCTTGTACTGTTCTCGCTTATAACAGTTGGTTTTGCCTCCAATGCACTTGGCGGTGCCGGCGGACCTCTGGCTGTATATTTTGTAGCAATTATTGCCGCCGAGGCTGGCAAGATGATTTCAAAGGAAACCAAAGTAGATATACTTGTAACACCTCTAATAACTATAGGTGTTGGAACAGGCGTTGCCGCACTTATTGCACCTGCCCTTGGAAAAGCTGCAATGAAAATCGGCGAACTTATAATGCTTGCAACTAACTTACAGCCTTTCCTTATGGGTATTGCTGTATCAGTATTAGTCGGTATTGCACTTACACTTCCAATATCATCTGCTGCCATATGTGCCGCATTTGGACTTACTGGTCTTGCAGGCGGTGCTGCCGTGGCTGGATGTTGTGCACAGATGGTTGGCTTTGCTGTAATGTCATTTAAGGAAAACCGCTGGGGCGGACTTGTATCGCAGGGAATAGGAACTTCTATGTTACAGATGGGCAACATAATCAAGAATCCTAAAATATGGATAGCCCCTATTATAACATCAGCAATTACTGGACCTCTTGCAACCTGTATCTTCAAGCTTAATATGAATGGAACTGCCGTATCTTCCGGTATGGGAACTTGTGGTCTTGTCGGACAGATTGGTGTATATTCCGGCTGGGTAAATGATGTGGCAGCAGGGACTAAAGCCTCTATTACCGCTATGGACTGGGCTGGACTTATACTTATATCATTCGTACTTCCAGCAGTTATATGTCCACTTATTAATATGTTCTTAAAGAAATTAGGCTGGGTAAAAGATGGCGATATGAAACTTTCATAAAATAATACAGGAAATGAGGTTTAACTATGCTGACAACTATAAGAAAAGCTACGGTCAATGATAAAACACGCATTATGGAAATCTACGCTTACGCAAGACAATTTATGGCTGAACACGGCAATCCTAACCAGTGGAAGAATAACAATCCTTCTGAGGAAACAATCGACAACGATATTTCCAACCAGCAAATGTATGTAATTGAATCAGGCGGCGGCATTCACGCAGTATTTTATTTCCATATTGGTGATGATGCTACATATCATATAATTGACAACGGACACTGGCTGTCTGATGAACCTTACGGCACAATCCACAGAATTGCTGGTGACGGAACTATTCACGGTGTGCTTGAGATTGCCGTTAATTACTGTAAGGAACAGATACCTCACTTAAGAATAGATACTCACCACGACAATAAAATTATGCAGCACGTTATAGAGAAAAATGGCTTTAAAAAATGTGGAATTATATATGTTAAAGACGGTTCTGAAAGAATTGCTTATGAATTAATATAATAATACAAGAAAACAATAAAAAATTTTAAAAATAAGAAAAATAAGAAATCCCCCACCTGTAAGCTTTTATACCGGTGGGGGATAACAAATTCTATCCAGTTATAGCTGTACTATATCCGTTTAGATTACATACTCAATATTATTTATTGTAATATCCTTATAATGCTTTCTTATAAATATCTGCTATCTGTTCCTGCGTGAATACAACTGGATTATTCGCAACACTTGCAGCAGATACCTTCATACAGTTCTCTGCCATCCAAGGAATATCCTTTTCTTCTATTCCTAAATCTGAAAGTGTACAATTAAGATTAATACTCTTAAGAAGCTCTCTTATCTTCAAGGCCAGATCCTTAGCTTCCTTACCGCCAAATAACTTTGCAATATCAGCAAATTTGCTTTCATTGCCAGTATAAGATGCTTCAATAATTGCCGGAGTAAGAGCCGCAAGACCTTTTCCGTGTACGATATCACGAAGTCCGCTTGCAGGGTGTTCCATTCCGTGTGCAAGAGTAACTCCTGCTGTATTAATAACCATTCCGCCTATTGTGCTGGCAAGTGTTATCTTCTCCCAGCCATCTTTACCTGCATTATCACTGTATACATTTACCAGATTACCAGCTATAAGCCCTATTGCATAAAGGCTTAATGCATCTGTAAATGGCTGTGCAATCCTTGAAGTATATGCTTCCATACAATGACACAGAGCATCAAAGCCTACAGAAGCAAGCACTGACTTAGGCATTGTCATCATACATTCAGGGTCTACAATTGATACTTTGGCAACAATTGCATTACATCTAAGTGACTTTTTATCACCATTATCAGGATTGGTAAGAACTGCAAATCCGTTGCCTTCTGAACCTGTACCGCATGTTGTTGGTATAAGTATTAATGGAAGTGCCTTATCACCTGACTTCTTTCCAAATATATAATCACTTACATCACCGTCATTAACTGCAAGAAATGCTATTGCCTTTGCACAGTCCATTATGCTTCCGCCGCCTATTGCAACTACAACATCACAGCCTTTTTCTTTAGCGAAAGCGGCTCCCTCGCTGGCTGTTGTTGTAAGGGGATTTTGAGATACCTTATCAAAAAGCTCTGTTTCAAGCCCTGCCTGCTTTAAACTGTCATTAACCTTATCATAAAGCCCCGACTTTTTGGCACTGCTTTTTCCTGTTACAATAAGAGCTTTTTTGCCATAAGGCTTAGCAAGCTCGCCAGCCTTATTAACCTTTCCTGAACCAAATACAATATTAACTGGAAGGTAGTAATTAAATTCTATAGCTTTACTGCTTTCCTGTGTAATTACATTTTCCATTATCATTCTCCATTCTTTCAAGTAATTACTATTAACAGCCACAATTACTATTATATAATTGTGGCTGTTATATTAATCTGTGCCTATTTTGTGCTAAGGCTTTCTACTGTTTCCCTGATGATTTCATATGCTTTATCGCAGTCTGCCTCTGTAAGAATAAGAGGTGGTACCATACGGATTATATGTGATCCGATAGCTGTTATAAGAAGCTTTCTGTCAAAACAGCCGTGCTTTACATCTACGCCGCTTATTGTATCATCAAATTCTACACCAACAAGAAGTCCCTGATGTCTTACTTCCTTAACGTGTGGAAGCTTCTCTAACTCTGCACTGAAGTAATCACCCATTTTCTTTGCATTGTCAGCAAGATTTCTGTCAAGAAGCTCATTAACTTCTGCTAAAGCTGCTGCGCATGATACTGGATGTCCACCAAATGTAGTTCCGTGTGAACCTGCAGTAAATGCCTTTGATACTTCTTCTGTTGCACATATAGCACCTATTGGCATACCACCACCAAGACCTTTTGCCATAGATACAATATCTGGCTTAATGCCATAATTCATATATGACATTACTGCACCTGTTCTGCACCAGCCTGTCTGAACCTCATCGATAAGAAGAAGCATATCGTGTTCATCACAGAACTTTCTAAGACCTGTCATAAATTCCTTAGTTGCCGGGTGTACACCGCCCTCGCCCTGTACAGGTTCAATCATTATAGCGATTGTATTCTCTGTGCAGGCATCTTCAAATGCCTTAAGATCATTGTATGGTGCATATGAAAATCCATAAGTCATAGGTCCGAAACCTACCTGACAAGCATTGCCTGGCTGACCTGTTGCAGACATAGCACCGAATGTTCTTCCGTGGAAACCGTCCTTAGCTGTTACTATATGATAACGGTTTGGTCCGTATTTTTCAACACCATACTTACGAGCCATCTTAATCATTGCCTCATTGGCCTCTGTACCTGAGTTCTGGTAAAATATTTTATCCATACCAATTGTCTTACATACCTTCTCAGCAAGTAATGCCTGTGGAATTGTATAAGGATAATTAAATGTATGCATTATGTCCTCAACCTGATCCTTAACTGCGGCAACAACCTTTTCATTACAGCTTCCTGCATTATTAACTGCAATACCTGCGTAAAAGTCAAGATATGGTGTCTTATTCTCATCATAAAGATACATATCTTTTGCGGTTTCAGCAAGAAAATCGAAACGCTCATAAGTTTCAATCATATACTTGTTAACCTTGTCCTTAATATCCTGTGCTGTCAATCCTGTATCCTTTAACTTCATAATAATCCTCCATTCCTGTGTCATTGGTATGGCACATATACGTTTTTTACAAATCAAAAAGGCAAAGGCTCGAACAACTTTCGTTGTAACGGCGCCTTTGCCTTTAATTAATTCGTATATTTATTTAACACTGATAAAATAACACACAATATATTGTATGTCAACATTATAATCTTACAATTATATTAACTTTTACTTAATTATATTAACTATCAAAAAGTGAATTATTTACAAGAAATACAATCGTATATATGCTGTGCAGTTATCTGTATCTGTGTGATAACAATCATTAACATACATTGCACTTCCTGCTATTATACATACTAATACTGCTATTAATATGCCTGTTATAATCTTTTCTTATTTAGCTTCATACTTTTCAATTGCCTCAATTACTGTCTTAAGTGCTTTTATTCTTGCATACTTCTTATCGTTAGACTCAAGTATGTGCCACGGAGCATATGACGTGTTAGTCTTTTCTAACATCTCATTAACGGCTTCCTCATAGCTGTCCCATTTCTCCCTGTTACGCCAGTCCTCATCAGTGATTTTCCAACGTTTCTCTGGTGTATTCTCTCTTTCCTTAAATCTGGCAAGCTGTGTATCCTTATCTATCTGAACCCAGAACTTTACAATAATTGCTCCCCAGTCGGAAAGTTCTTTTTCAAATTCATTAATCTCAACATAGGCTCTCTGCCAGTCATTCTTACTGCAAAAACCCTCAAGACGTTCAACCATAACCCGTCCATACCAGGTCCTGTCAAATATTGCAACGTGTCCTGTCTTTGGAAGCCGGTTCCAGAATCTCCAAAGGTAATGTCTTGATTTCTCGTGTGGTTCAGGACTTGCTATTGGGTGCACTTCATAACCTCTTGGGTCAAGTGCTTCTGTTATTCTCTTGATATTGCCGCCTTTTCCTGCCGCGTCCCAGCCTTCATATGCAATTATAACTGGTATCTTCTTTCTATATAATTCATTATGAAGCTCCTTTAAACGCTTCTGATAAAGGTCAAGAAGCCTTTCGTATTCCTCATCTGTAAGGCTTTTATCAAGGCTAACCTCATCTAACCTGCTTATTGGCTTTAATGGGAATGCATTCTGAAGAAGCGGAACTGACAGTGCACTGTTGGCAAATGCTGTGTCAATGCCCTGTACTATAGTCTCTAGTATCTGTAACTGTGCCCACTTCTTATCCTTCGCATCTACTATATACCAGGGTGCTGTCGAATGATTGGTATCACACAGAAACTGGTCATACACTTCCATACATTCATCATAATGCTTATTCTGCCATCTGTCGTGCTTACTTACTCTCCATGCTGTATTCTTATCTTCAACTAACTTCTTTAATCGCTTCTTCTGCTCCTTCTTATCAATATTAAAGAAGAACTTAAGCAGGAGATATCCATTATCCGTAAGCTGTCGTTCAAATCTTTTAATACTCTCTATCCTCTTCTTATATTCTTCCTCTGAAAGCTCGCCGCTTAACTTCTGGCTTGTAACCTCTGACATCCAGCCGCTGTCCATAAACACGAACTTTCCTGCCTCTGGAATTTTTACAAAATGTCTGTAAAGGAACGGCTTTCTTTTCTCCTCCTCTGTCGGTTCGTCCATAACTGCAACCTTGAAAAAACGTGGATCTATATTCTTAATTAACTTTCCAAGCACACTTCCTTTTCCTGCCGCACCCCAGCCCTCAAGCAGTACGATTACTGGAAGCTTCTTTTCTTTCATAGCAATCTGCTGTTGTAAAAGGCTGTTCTTTGCATTGGCAAGTCTTTTATCCGCTTCCTCTGCTGTTGGCTGTTCTACCTTGTTCCAATCTTTTAACATAATCAAATCCTCCAATCTAACCCACTTTTTATAAGTATTATAACAGAATATAAGACAAATCAACAGTATAAAAGCCACATCAAAGCTATTCCTGTAATCAGGAACATTTCCTCTGACGTGGCTTAATTATTTAATATATTATCTGATATTATTCTTACTATTTATCCAGTAATTTAGATGATACTGCTTATCTTGTTAATCAGCTATTACTTATCTGACTTATCAGCATCATCAAAATTTAATCTTTCTTCCTCAACAACTAATGGTCTGTTCATAAGTCGCTGGTTCATACTTAATATATATTCTCCCATAAGACCTATGAATATAAGCTGTAATGAACCTAATATGCTGACAAGGAGAATAAGAGGAACCATCCCAGCTGTAAATCTGTTCCAGTATACAAGCTTAAGAACAAGGTATACAATTCCAACAATTATGCTGACAAGACCAAAGAATCCACCAACAAATGTTGCAAGTCTTAATCCAAGCTTAGTATATGATGTAAAGCTTAACATTGCAGCATCATAAAGGGTAAAGAAATTATTATGTGTCTTTCCTGCTCTTCTCTGTGCCTGTGTATACTCAATCTCAGTTCTCTTAAACCCTAATTCTCCAACAACACCTCTTAAAAATGGGATTGGATCTTTTAAGTCCCTCATAACCTGTACAAATGACTTGTCATATAAACCAAAACCTGTAAAATGCTCTATCTGTTCAACAGAAGACATTTTTTTAATAAGCTTGTAATAACAGGTTCTTAAGAAATACATTATCTTGCTTTCTTTACTGCTTGACTTTACTGCACATACTATCTTATAGCCCTTTTCCCATTCTGCTACAAGTCTTGGAATTACATCAATAGGGTCCTGAAAGTCTGCACATACTGGTATTGTACAATCGCCATCTGTATTAATAATACCATAATATGGAGAATTAAACTGTCCAAAATTCTTAGCATTAAATATTGCCTTAATCTTCTTATTACCCTCACATAACTGTCTTAACTTAACTCTTGTTGTATCAGTTGAGTCGTTATCAATAAATGTTATGTCATAATCATACTGTGGCAGATCCTTTGCAAACATCTCTATCAACGCTTCGCTGAGAGGTATAACATTTTCTTCCTCATTATAACAAGGTACCATAATACTAATCTTCTTCATCTTAATCTCCATTCTTACTTCTTTATTACATCTAAGATATTATAAATTCTGTGTTCTACACCATTCTATTGTCTCTTTTATACCATCTTCAAAAGAATACCTTGGCTCAAATCCAGTGTCTTCTCTTAACGCTGTAATATCTGCACACAAGTACATTACCTGTAAAGGACCATATGGAATATCTCCATATCCTATTGTGACATTTTTATTGGCATTTTGTCCTATAATATCAATATATTCTTTTAACGGTCTTGCTTTACCGCTTCCTATGCAGTATGTTCTACCGTCTGTACCTTTCTCACCAAGTAATCTCATTGCTAATGCTGCATCCTTTGAATAAAGGAAATCCCACATCTGCTCACCCTTAGTACAAGATGGCTTTTCTGAATTAAGAAGCTTATAAATAGTGCTCATAACCATTGTATTCTCACCATCATAAGGACCATATATGCTAAGTATCCTTGTCCATATATGACGCATTCCCTTCTGCTTACAGGCAATTCTTGTCATCTGTCCAGCACATAACTTGGCAATCCCATAACCATTTTCAGGAAATGCAGGAACACTCTCATTCAAAGAGCCTTCATATCTGCCATATTCAGCCTGTGAACCAGCACCTATAAAAGTATCACAGCCAAGTGCAAAAGCAGCTTCAACCGCATCAAGTGCATATTTTACATTAAGATTTTGTCCATACATATTATTTCTGCTGTTGCCAAATGTTCCGTCCCAGCCAAAATGATAGAACACATCAGCTCCCTCTCGAATAAGCTCTGGCAGTTTATTAAGCTCTGACAAATCGCAGTCAACACGCTTTACCATATCACTTGTCTTAATTCTGTCTGCACGTCTTGAACCCGGTCTTACAACAGCAACAACCTCTACTCCGTTAGATACAAGTTCATTAATCAGTGCTAATCCAATAGAACCTGTAGGTCCTGTAATTACCGCTCTTTTCATTAAAATCCCCATTTCTATATACTGGTTTCTATATTTATCCTGATATGGGACAGCAAGACTATCATTACTGATATTTACGCTGTCCCAATGAATGATTATAAATTATCAATTACAGTTATGCAAGATGATTGCTTTCATATTCTTCCCTGTCAAGGAATGGTGCCATATCATCAACTGCCGCTGATACTATCTTTCCGTCTGGAAGTACCTTTGAACTTGACTTTGGTGCAAAATTCTGGTGCCAGTCTACAACTACCTCACAGAATACAGGACCCTTATGGTTAATAACTTCATCTATAGTTTCATTAATGCCATCAAGTCTGTCTATTCTGTAATAAGGAATATCAAAAGCTGGTATTACTCTTGAGAAGTCTGGTGTGCTAAGACCATATCCTCCACCAATTCCTACATATGGCTGTCCCTTAAACAGATTAGTCTGTGTCTGTCTGATAGAATGATATCCATTATTATTAATAAGGAATATCTTGATATCAAGATTATTGTATACAATAGTCTGTAACTCCTGCATATTCATCATAAAGCTTCCATCACCCTCAACACAGATAATTCTCTTATCTGGTTCTGACACGCTTGCTCCTACTGCTGCTGGAAGTCCATAACCCATTGCCGCACAACCCGAATTAGTATATAATCTCTGACCCTTCTTAATATCAGCCGCCTGAAATGTTATAACACACGCCGCACCATTACTGCACACAACACTGTCATCTTCATTTAATTCCTCAAATAACTTTGTTGTGAATACATATGGATTTAAGCCGTCTTTATCTTCATAATATTCTGGAAGTGTCGCTGGATACTTCTTATCTAACTGTCTGCACCAGTCAACCCATTCCTTATGGCTGTCATTCTTCTCATATTCTGCCTCATTAACAGACTTGAAGAAATCTCTTAAATCTGCGTGAACAGGATAATCAACCTTCACTGTTGGCTTATTAAGCTCTGCAGCATCTATATCTACAACTATCTTATAAGCATTTTTGCCAAAATCGCCAAAATTATATCCTATCATACGAATATTCATTCTACAGCCTAATACAATAAGTAAATCTGCGTTCTGAACTATGAAATTACCTGCCCTTGTACCTACTGTACCAGGTCTTCCACAATATAATGGGTGCTCATCCCATATAATATCGTGTGCGTCCCACGCTGTAACAACTGGAATTCCAAGCTTATCTATACATTTAATGAATTCATTCTGCTGGTTAGCGTGTCTTATAGCTGTTCCTGCAAGTATTACAGGTCTTTTAGCTTCTTTAATCTTCGCAAGCACATCCTTAGTATACTGTTCATCATATACCGGATTATCCTGATTAAATGATGCCCAGTGCTCATCAATATAACCCTGCTTGTCAAAGCCCTCTAAATCGTCTGTTTCAATAAATGTTGAGGCAACATCGCCAGGAATATCGAGCCATACCGGACCCGGACGTCCATTAAGCATAAGAAACCAAGCCTTCTCAACTTCTTTTCTTATACTCATAGGATCTGTAATCATCTTGGCATACTTAGTCATAGTAGATACTGCTGATGTAATATTAACTTCCTGATCACCAAGCTGACGAAGCGGAAGGTTAGTTGACCATACTGTTGTCTCTCTTTTAGCCTGTCCGGTAACAACAAACATTGGAATAGAATCAACATATGCACCGAATACACCTGTAATTGCATTAGTTCCGCCAGGACCACCAGTTACACATACAGGAGCAATCTTTCCTGTCTGTCTTGTATAACCTTCTGCAGCAATTGTACAAGCCTGTTCGTGATGATTATAAGTAATCTTTAAGCCTTCCTGATGTCCAAATGCATCATTAAGGTGCATAGCTGCTCCACCAGTTATCATAAACATATCGGTTACACCCTGCTTAACAAAGAATTCTGATATATATTTTGCAACTTTCATTCTCATAATGTTTATCCATCCTTTTAATAATATTCTATCTTTATATTAAATTAAGCAGGTCTAAAGGCATTGCCGCCGCTCCTACTGCCTTGAACTTGTATACATCTTCTGGTGCCCTGAAATCAAATCCATAGGTTACACCTATGAAATCCATACCAATCTTTTCTGCACCGATAGCATCGTGACTGCTGTCACCAATCATAACTGCATTAGAATAATCAGTAACTCCTAAGTCAACCATACATTTCTCGATAATATCAACCTTTTTTAACTTATTATTATGGTCAGCACCATATAATATATTAGTATACTTATCAAATCCAAAATGCTTTAAAATTGCCTCAGCATAATCCTGTCTTTTATAAGTTGCTACCGCAAGCTTTACATTTCTTTCCATAAGCTTGTCAAACACTTCATATATTCCATCATATGGAACTGCCTTAAGAAGCTCATAATCCTTATATCTGTTTCTAAAGCATGTTGCAATGTCCTGTAATATATCTCCACTAAGATTATATGCTTTGGCGAATGAGTCCTGAATTGGAGGTCCGATAAATGTCTTTAAAACATCCTCACTTAATGGCTCAAATCCCATCTTATCTATTGTATATTTTACTGATGCAAGAACCCCTTCTGTTGTATCAAGAAGTGTTCCGTCTACATCAAATACCGCTATCTCATATTTTCCCATAGTTATTTCCTTTTTCTTGTGATATTTATATGATAAAACCGCATTTTCCTAAAATCAACTTTAATATATATAATGAATTATCACCAGCTTCATCTGAGCCAGTAGTATTCTTGAATTCTTCTTTATCAAATACATAATCAAAATGGTCACCATTATTAGGCGTAACATCACTTAATGTAATAATCTTTACTGTATCTGGTCTGTCTGATAACTGTGCTGACAGATTAACATAGCTTTTACTGTCACTGATAAATACATACTCATCCAGCTGGTCTGATTTATCATCTATGCCTTTATCAGTCAGACTGTCAAACGATATCGTAATATCTTTAGCAAGACTGTTAACCCATATTACCGTTCCATTATAAATTCTGTTATCATCTGATACTGTTACTTTGCTGTCATCTACATCAGGCTTAACCATAATATCCTGATTAACCCCAGCACTTTTTATAATGATATTCTGATTATATAAATCTTTCTTTAAATTATTATATGATTCATCTGAAATATCTGTAATTATTTTCTTGTAATTATCATATAACTGCTTTATAAACTGCTCATCATACATAAGCTGCTTATCTTCACTCTTAGCAAGTTCAGATAATATTTCATTAATCTGCCTTATTGATAAGTTTTCCTTATCCATAAGATATGAAACATAGCTTGGATGACAGCTGTTAAATGCCGCCATATAAAAGAACATATTATAGCCCCAAGGCTTAGTTCTGTAAATATCCATAATATTACAGTTCAAGGCTTCCAAAATCTGGCTTATATCATAATTCTTATTATAATAATCATTAAGGTGCATAGCCAGAAGCTCTATCGGACAATTACCTGCACTTTTCCCCATCCCATATACTGTAGCATCTACAAGTACATCTCTTTTCGTATTACATAGAAGCATTTCCTGGCAATTAGCAAATGCTCTCTGGAAATTATTGTGCGAATGGTATCCAAGACTTATATTTTCCTTTAACCCCTCATCAAGCATATAAAAATAATGCAAAAGACTATCCTTCTGCAACAGACCATATGTGTCAACCATTGATACTGCATATGGCTCTATATCATTAGCAAGCTTTATTAAATCCTGCAATTCTTCATCATTATAGCTTGTAATTGAAACAAGCTGTACAAATACCTTATAACCAAGTGCTTTTACCTTGGCACAGTATTCAACAGCTTCTTTTCTCTTATCTTTTTTAAATATTACCCTTATTCCATCTAATATGGACTCATTACAAGGCTGAAGGTTAGACAGACTACAAGTACCGTAGTCTATCATACCTACAACCATAGTATCTTTATGGTTACATTTACCATATACTTCTTCAAAGCTTCTGGTATCAGGAAGGATACTTCTATTGATGTCGAAATTTCTTCTTTCATCAATAAATCCAACTTCTACTATATCAATTCTGGCATTTACAAGCCTTTCAAATATACTTATTAAATTATTATGACCGAAATTCCAGTCATTAACATATCCACCATCTCGTAATGTACAATCTAATAGCTGAATTCTACCCAAGTTACTTACCTTCCATCATAATTAGTTAATTACTTTTTGCCAAATGCCCAAAGCTTATTCATAAAGAAGTTGATAGGAATACTTATAACAAGATTAATAATAGGTGCTAACATCTTGCTTATATGAAGAACTGATACCCACAATACTGATAATATATTATTAAGAATCAATCCTGTAAATCCATAAGAAACATATGTCTTAAATAATGCTGCCCATATATTTCTTTTTTCGCCTTCTTCTTTCTTAAATACAAACTTGTTATTCCAGTAAAATGACCAAAGAACACTAAGTAACCAGGAAACAATGTTCGCAATGATATAATCAAACTTTACACCGCTCTTAGATACAAGCAAAAGTGTTACAACATAAAGTAAATAAGAAATAATTGTATTAGACACTCCTACTAATCCAAACTGTAAGAATTCCTTGAATGTCTGTCTTTTCTTGTCTGTTAAGTCCTTTTTGATAATCTTAAAAAGCAGCTCAACAAAAAACATATAAATTTTTTCAATAAAACCGTATATTGTCTTACCCATATTAATGTACTTTCCTTATGACCATAAATTACTGATTAACAGCTTCCTTGATTGTCTTAGCCATATAATCAATCATCTCATCTGTCATTCCTGGATATACACCTACCCAGAATGTATCTCTCATAATTCTGTCTGTGTTGTCAAGAGTTCCTACTACTCTGTAGCCTTCTCCTGTTGCTCTCATCTCATCAAAGCAAGGGTGCTTTATAAGGTTACCAGCAAAGAGGTTTCTTGTCTGGACACCGTGGCTTTCGATATATTCTACGATTGCCTTTCTGTCAAGACCTTCTCTTACTGTAATAAGGAAACCAAACCAGCTTGGTCTTGAATTATCACAAGGAACTGGAAGAATTACCTTATCTTCAATATCAGCAAGTGCTGCTCTTAATCTGTCAAAGTTATGTCTTCTTCTCTCAACAAATGAAGGGAACTTCTCAAGCTGTGCACAGCCTACTGCTGTCTGCATATCTGTTGCCTTGAGATTATAACCAAAATGTGAATATACATACTTATGGTCATATCCTAATGGAAGCTCGCCATACTGCTTATCAAATCTGTGTCCACATAGATTATCCTTACCAGAAGGACATACGCAGTCACGTCCCCAGTCTCTGAATGAACGGATACACTTGTTAAGAAGTGGGTTGTTAGTATATACGGCACCACCTTCACCCATTGTCATATGGTGTGGAGGATAGAAGCTGCTTGTTCCTATATCACCGATTGTACCTGTGAACTTCTCTTCTCCATTAATTGTATATTTTGAACCAAGTGCATCACAGTTATCTTCTACTAACCAGAGATTGTGCTTATCACAGAATTCCTTAACTGCTGATAAATCAAATGGATTACCAAGTGTATGTGCAATCATAACAGCTTTTGTCTTATCTGAATATGCTTCTTCAAGCTTTGTTACATCAATATTGTACTGTGGAATTGTAACGTCTACAAATACAGGAACTGCACCATACTGGATAGCTGGAGTAACTGTAGTTGGGAAACCAGCAGCAACAGTGATAATCTCATCACCTCTGTTAATTCTTCTCTCACCAAGAAGTGGTGATGTAAGTGCCATAAATGCGTTAAGGTTAGCTGATGAACCTGAGTTGACAACTGATACATACTTTACATTAAGGTATTCACCGAGCTTCTTTTCAAACTCATCTGTATAACGTCCTGATGTAAGCCAGAATTCAAGTGCTGAATCAACAAGATTCATCATTTCCTTGCTGTCA